>Ga0185299_10000644_pt1 | contig 86748 bp, 84 predicted proteins | sample PaiPotPPA55metaG_FD_128002 | JGI IMG/M metagenome (GOLD analysis project Ga0185299, IMG submission 128002) | Iron sulfur acid spring bacterial and archeal communities from Banff, Canada, to study Microbial Dark Matter (Phase II) - Paint Pots PPA... ...
CGCCTTTGATGACAAGATACTTCGTTCGGCCATTCTGATGATCGGACGGATGACTGCGCCTTCGGCGCCGATGATGTTGCTCTCCGGCTCAAGTCCAGAAAACTACGTTTTCAGATGATCGCCGACATGAAATTGGAAGCGCTAGCGAACCACTACCGCCAAACGCAATACACGTTGGATGGAAAGCCAGTGATGCGAGCCGATAGAAAGACCCTCGCAACTTCCGACTTCTTCCTTGACGGAAAAGAGTATCAGATGGGAATGATGACCATAGTCGGACAGCGAATCGACGAAAGGCATTTCAAGGAAACCGCTAAAGGGGAGAAGGGCACCTCCGTAATTGACTATGTCGTTTCAGCGGACGGCAAGACACTCACCGTCACTCGCAAGGGCACCGGCACCAACACCGGCCGCACACTCGACGAAGTCCACGTTTACGACAAGCAGTAGATTTCGAGCTCGACAGCGTTCAAGTTCCGTCCGGCATGAGTCGCGATCTCGCAGAAATGTGTTCCGATTCGTTCTACCACGAAACGTATCTTGGACTGGGCATCTTGTTTCCCCAATATGAGTCGGTCTAAGCTTGGCGGCCCGACCTTGCGAAAGCTTCTAATTTTTGAATTTTTTTCAATCCGCAACCAACATAGCGTGCACGGGCGCACACGACGGCATGGGTGGGGCTGGAAAAAACCGGCGAGGGCTTCACGGGGCGGCCGCCAACTAAAAGGAACCTTCTCCAATCGACCGCTTCCATTCCCCCGTTGCGTCCGGCACCAATAAATTTCCACGTTTCGGCGTGGCAGAGAAAAACTGGTGACGGTAGTGACGATGGTGAGCGTCTGGAGAGGATAAAGGGGAGCCGATAGCGTTGGACAAGAGCCGACCTAGTTGACGCTGATTCCTCCGAAGATCGGCTCTTTATAGCGGCAATTCAGTCAGAGGAGGGTCCAAATTGCTGCTATGCGGTCGAGTATACGCCTTGTGTGGAGACCGTCAAGATTACGCGACGTGGTTTCGGGCTAGTAATGCGATGGTTCGGTACTAACACCTCCCACATCGTCACGATCATCACCCAACGTCACTTTACTTTGAAGGGCCAAAAAAGAGCCGAACCAGTAGCAGTTCCTCAACAGTACCGGCCCGGCTTCTAAGTCAGGATGGTTAGTTAACTTTCTGCTGGATTGCCGCAATACACTTTCACGGCGGAAGACGCGCTGGCAGTTGAAGTGTTTCAAGTTAAATTTTGGCTCAAAAAAGAGGGGTCTCAGTACCACAAAGCTATTGATTCGAAAGCCATTTATGTGTATTCTATACGCGTAAGACGGGAGCGAAGAAAGCGTCAACTTTCAACGCCCCCTAACTCCACAATCGAAAGGCGATTTCGATGAGAAGCTCTTCTGAGTTTATCAATCCCCGCTGGTGTGAACTCCTGCACCGTGCAGTAACCGAACCCGGCGTCGTATCCAAAGCATTCAGCAAATTTCACCAGTACAGTTTCGGCAATCAACTCCTGACTCTTCTCCAATGCGAGAAACGCGGAATTGAGGCAGGCCCGATTGCCACGTATCCACGCTGGAAAGAACTACAGCGGCACGTTCGGAAGGGTGAAAAGGCTCTTACACTGTGCATGCCGATCACGGTAAAGCGAACCGAACAGGTCGAAAAAGACAGCCAAAAAGTCGAGCAGGAAACGCCCGCAACGTGGTTCGTCTATAAAAACCATTGGTTCGTTTTATCGCAGACTGACGGCACGGAATATGTGGCCGACCCAATCCCTGGCTGGGACCAAACGAGAGCACTAGAGGGGCTGGAAATTCGAATGATGCCCTTTACAGCACTTGACGGGAACGTTCAAGGGTTTGCGAAAAATCGAACAGTGGCCATTAACCCAATTGCCGAATCAACGCTTTTCCACGAACTCGAACACGTCGTACTTGGCCACACTTTGGAAGGATCATTGAACAGTGACTCCAAAGATCGTACACCGCGTGACATCCGCGAATTGGAAGCCGAATGCGTGGCCTTGCTGTGTTGTGAATCTCTAGGGCTTCCTGGCGCTTCAGAATCGCGTGGCTACATCCAGTCTTGGTTCCACGGTAACGAAGTACCAGAGCGATCGGCACAACGGATTTTCCACGCGGCTGATGAAATCCTAAAGGCTGGCAGGACCGTATGAGTCGGCAACAATCAGGGAATGGGGCTTCTTCGGAGGTCCCTTCCTCCATTCTCAAGGCTGCTTTGTACGCCCGTGTTTCCACTCAAGATCAGAACTGCGAAATGCAGGTTAGGGAATTGCGTGAGTATGCTATCCGGCGCGGTTGGAACGTGTCCTCCGAATACATTGACACCGGCTGGAGTGGCGCTAAGGCGAGCAGACCGGAACTTGACCGGCTAATGAAAGATGCTGCGATGCGTCGGTTTGATGCTGTCATGGTGTGGAAACTAGACCGCTTTGGCCGTTCAGTGCGGAATTGTTTGGATGGCATCGAATCGCTTCGTACTAATGGCGTCCGATTCCTGGCCGTCTCCCAAAGTATCGATACTAACGAGAGCAACCCCACGGCAACGCTATTACTCCACATCCTGGCATCCGTGGCGGAATTGAACGAGAACTAATACGAGAGCGCGTAAGGGCGGGAATCAAGAGCGCCAAGCACAAGGGGAAGCAGCTAGGACGTCGCAAGGTTGTCTTTGATCGCAGCCGAGCCGAGGACATGCACAAAGACGGAGCCACGGTCAGGAGATTGCAATAGCACTTCAGGTCGGCAGGGGAACGGTGCATCGTTTCTTGTCCCAAAAACCTACCGGAAGAGCCGCTCTCTAAGCCCTTGAAACCGCGTCCAAGGGGATAGCCTGGAAGTTTGTCCCAAATTCTAAGTTTGTGGGACATCACGGTGATTGCCGTTCAATACGTGGAAGTCCTCGTCATCCGCTTTCGCCCGATCAGAATGACAATGCAAGCCAGACCCGTGGCAAACAACAAGATGGAAGCGGGTTCGGGCGTAGGCGTGCCTGGGGTGAAGGCACCGACAATATCGCCAGTATTATTGATGCCGTTCGCGTTCGTGCGAGATGCACCCGGAAAATCCACTGTGATGAAAGTACCGTTGATATCCAGAAACCCGTGCTCGGTATCGCTCCCAATGTAAGTTCCAACAATCTCTCCAGTATTGTTAATGGCGGACGGTGCGGTGTAGGCCACGCCAGGTACATCTATAGTGGTGAAGTTTGCCCCGGTCTTTAGGAAACCGTGCGTCACTCCTGTCGTAGGATCGCCATAATAGCCTGCAATCTGACCCGCGTCGTTGATACCACCCGGTGTCGCGCCGCCAGCGCCGGGAACCGCGAAGATTGAATACGAACCATTCATATACACAAAGGTTTCGACTCCAATGGACCCGACAATTTGACCCACGTTGTTAATGCCTGTGGCGAATCCGCCGTTTAAAGTCGTGAAGGCTCCGTTGACGTACCAGAAGGGATGCTCTATGTTTGCACTATCCTCGTAAAGTCCAACTATTTGACCACTGTTGTTAATGGCAAATGGGGCGGTTGCCTCTGCACCGGGGAAATCGATTGTAGTGAACACCCCGTTGGTGTCGATAAAACCATGTCCGCCAGAGTTGGGCGTTACTCGGTAGAATCCGACTATCTGACCAAGATCGTTAATTCCGCCCGCTGAAGTTTCCGATGCACCTGGGACATTGATCGTCGTAAAGACACCATTCACATCTAGAAAAGCATCAGCGCGGATAGCCCGCTGCGGACCCAGGAATCCCAAAGTGAGCAGAGTCAATGCTACGCTCGGTTTCATATTTCCTCCTATACACGAGCCGAAGACGCAGCGGATGGCAAGATGCTATCGAAAAAAACAGACTGCTTGTGCTGATTGTGTGCTCCATTTACGGTGGCCGTCTACTAGTATTTTTTCCAGGGCAGGGTAAAGATACTCCTGGTGCTCTTTCACGAAAAGCCCCTCTCGGTCGAGGTATCGTGCTTAACAGTGCATTTCCAGGAGCACACCGAGCACGACCACTGATAAAACACTACTCCCGATCCACGTCACGAACCACTGCACCTTGGTCGGATACCGCTCACGTGATTCTGTCGCATATTGATGGGGACGCAACGAAGGCGGAAGAACTCGATGACGTAATGCTGAACGCTGGTATCTCATACTGCCTCTCAGCATCACAAATCATACGCCAAGTCCTGAAGAAATGGAAGTACTCAAACTCGATTTTCAGCGTCGAACATTTCTTGCATCTACTTTTGTCTGGTCTGCATCTGTTTTGATCCTGTTTGGAAGGAACGGGACGAATCATGGGACAAATCTTCAAGTTGAAGAATCGGGGTCGGGCCATTTTGTCTGAGGAGGATTACCGGACCGTGATTTTCATTCCGGCCAAGGCAAACGTCGTTCTTGTGGGCGGAGATATCGACAAAGATGCGTTCGTCAAGATTCGATATGGGGGCAAAGTTCTCATGATGCTCTCCGAAGACCTTCGTAGCGGTGGAGAACTGTTAGGAACATTGGCGGAGTTCGTGGACCAATGATTTTGTTTCGGTAGTTCACTTCTTCAACATGACTTCCCTGGACTTGATAACGGCTCCGACCTTGTCACTCTTTTTCAGCTTCATCTCTTTAGCATTTTGGGGTGTGATTACGGTAGTCGCATCTATCAGCGGTAGATTTTCCATCGGACGGCACATTCTAGAATCCACGTGTCTAGGGAGCGTCGAAGTCAAGTTGGTCCTTGGATCAGGAAAGAAGGGGAACCAGGTTCGGCGCTCTCTCATTGAGGTTGAATCCGGTAAAATCGCAGCTACCACTTTTCACCGTAGCTGGATCGTATCGCCTCTTAAGTCTACAAACCTCGTTGGCCATAAGCCCCAAAATCGAAACTGTGCAGTGGGCATCTAATTAGCCAGTAGCGCGTGAGGGAGTATAGAGCGCGTGAAGAACAATCACCTATCAGACGTTGATCAAACACCCGCAAGTTCACCGGCCCTTGTTCGATTGTTGAATGATTACCACGCCGCCACGGAGCAATACAGTGCGATCGTCCGGTATCTGAAGGCGGCTGTCGAAGTTCTACCGAAGGATGACTGTCAGCATCTTTTGGAGTTCGTTGAAACGGCTAAGAACCATTGTGACCGGCTGCATTATGCTATCGAGAACTGTCTCGGTGCTCATCGTAAGAAGGCCTGATGGAGCATTTGAGATTACGCGAGGCTCTGGTCTAGCGGCACTGATCGTCTGAAATACGGTGACCGTGGAGACGAAAGCCCCCATTTGAGAAATCGGTAACCCATCGGCCCTTCCCTTGATCACCATAACGGTGTATATTTTTCTTACATCCGAAAAGGTGGGAGTTCTCGTAGGGTCGGCAGTTGGGTCATCACTAGGATCACTTCGGCTTCAATTAAGAAACTCTCCCGGCATCGATGCAACGCCCCCTGATGATGCGGAGTTTTTGCGGGAAGCTGTAGGGGCTTCGCAGTCTGAAGGGGGCATTACTTTTCTTTGTGTTCCGGCACGACCCAGAGAAAAAACTTGTGGCTAAGTCCAGAGTCGTAGTCGTCGCTGTTATCGTCGAGCGTAAATTCCTTGTCCGGTTTCCAGTCGCCCATGTTGAAAGTATTCGATACGATCCGCGTGCTCGGCTTCAAATCTTTCAGGAGCTTGGGACGCAGTTTCAAGTTGACGCTATTGAGCAGGAACAGAGTCACGACAGTAGCGTCGTGAATGTCGGCGTCGAATAGATCGTTTTCTTCGAACCGCACCAGTTTTTCCACACCAGCTTTCTTCGCGTTTGCTTCCGCTTCCTGAATACGCTCCGGGTTGATATCGATCCCTACACCGTGGGCACCGTATTCTTTTGCAGCCGCAATCACAATGCGTCCATCACCACAGCCAAGGTCATACACGATGTCGGATTTCTTGACCTCCGCCAGTTTCAACATCGCCTTGACTGCTTCTTCGGTCGTAGGTACATACGGAACATCGACTTGGCGCTTAGGGTGGCTGGTCTGGGCGACGGCGAGTGATGCGAATAAGACCAGGATTGCGAAACTGCCAACTCGGTGGACGCGCATACTTCTACCTCACTGGCCTAGAATATCGCAGTTGGCTTGGCAACTACCCCAACTGTATTTCCGGTGGTACCTCGGGCGTCATGAGTGATGCGCCGCCATCCGCATAGATGACCTGTCCAGTTATCCAGCGCGACTCCTCCGAGCAGAAAAGCGTCACTACGTCGCCGATGTCTTCAGGTGTTCCCAAGCGCCCCATGGGTGTCCAACCACGTTTATGCCAATTTCTGATGAGATCCTGAACCTGGTCCGGCAGGCTGTTTAATACGCTGTTCTCTGTCCACCCCGGACTGATCGCGTTGACCGTAATGCCGCGTTTCGCGAGTGCTACTGCGAAGTAACGCACCAGTGACTCCAGCGCTGCCTTTGCCGAACCCATTCCGACCCAAGGCAGAAGGCCGCCAGTACGGCTTCCTTGCGCGTAAGTGATGGCGAAAATCCTTCCTCCCGTGGTCATCAGGGCACTGGTCTCGCGAACTGAAATGAGGAACGCCTTTGCTTGAGAATCGAAAGCAGCATCCCACTGATTCAACGTGATATCCATAGGCCCTTGAAAAAACTCGGTCGCTTCGGGCCGTGCGTTGCTCACCAGGATTTCGAGTTTCCCGAATTGTTTTTTGACCTCGCCGAACATTCGAGTGATTTCCTCTGCCCGGCAAACGTTGGCTTGCACCACGAACCCATCAGAACCGCGCTTTCGGACCTCTTCCAGCGTGTCCTTGGCGGCTGATTCGTTTCGATAGTAGTGGACGCCTACCTTGACGCCTTTTTCGGCAAGCTTCAGCGCGATTCCTCTGCCAATGCCGCGTGAGCCGCCGGTGATCAAGGCATGTTTCTGTTTAAGCGACATATTAAATCTCCTAGGGAATTGAGTCGGCCTTCAGGCAAACGATTATACGTCCGTGCACACCATAAGCGCTCACGCTTCTTTCGCATCTATCGAGCAAGGTGTCTGCGAGCATGGCTCGTCTCAACAGGTATTACTCCGTAGCGCTCCATCTCATCGATCAATTCTTTCGAACTCAATTACGATGTCGACAAACCTGACGTTCAGTTTCGAATCGGCTGCTTCAGTTCTGCCTCATGTTTTTGGATGATCTTATCGCGCATTTGAAAGCAATGATAGACGATCATGGACCGCCCGCAAATCCTCGACTCCGAGGCTCTGAAGGTAGCGTTCCGTTGTCGTTACGCTCGAATGGCCCAGAATCTTCGACAGGTAAAACAAGTTTCCACCGGATCGAAGGTAGTTCACCGCGAATGTGTGTCGGAAAGTATGGAAGCTGACACGCACACCATTCACGCCGAGCTTTTTCCCGAGCAGCTTCAAATCCCGAAGCAGCTTCCGTTGCGTCAGTCTCCTACCTTGCACAGTCGGGAAGATCCGGGAAGACTCATGCCGAGATAGCCAACGGTAGAGGACTTTGCGAAGTTCAAACGACATTGGAACGATGCGATGCTTCTCTCCTTTGCCCTTCACCTTCACCAGCAAGTTTTCCAAATCGAGTTGGTCCCTTTGAAGGCTTAGGGCTTCCTCGATTCGAAGGCCGGTATCCAACAGGAGCGCCACCAAAGCGTGCAACCGAAATCCAGAGAAGGTTTTGGGCCTAAAGCGAAGGAACGCATCCGCTTGCAAGCGACTAAACGTGGCGAGGATTTTCTTCTCGGTCTTCAATGGTGGAATGCGCAGAAGGCCAGCTGCGTGGCCTTCTTCGTGAAGCCATTTCAAGTAAGCGTTGATGGCCCGCAATACGTATTACACGAGATCGGTGAAACCCCCGTATCTCTCAAGGCCATTACGAACGAAGCTAGGCTTTGCTTTTGAATAGGTATCAGAAGAATGAAACCGCCCGAATGATCGGAAGCTATCCCGATACCACGAGACGGTTTTTGCAGTCACGTTTTTTAAATATTGACGACTCTGGATGAACTCGTCGAATCGATGCACAGTGGATCATTTTGCTCTTGCTCCAGGAGGAGAAAAACGTAAATGCTTGACAGCCAAGGGGATGGTGGGCGCGACAGGACTCGAACCTGTGACCTCCTGCGTGTGAAGCAGGCGCTCTAACCAACTGAGCTACGCGCCCCAAAAGAACCTCTTTTGATTCTAAACCACTGTCGCGGGCTTAGTGGACTCTTTGAACACCCCGGCTCCGGTCTTGATCTGAACGCGCGCCCTGCCGCCGCCCTCGACCGGTAGATGTTGCCCTCCTTTGCGCTCGAGGCTAGGAATCACAAGATCCCCGATGTCGTCCCGCAATTCCACCGAATGCCGGGACATACACACCTCTAGGTGTCGAGGCTGAAGGCAAACACGCGCTTGTCCCAGTTGTTCGGATATAACCTTCGCGGGAACTTCGGCGCCTTGCGCGATAGTGACGGCCGTATGCGAGCGCACCGGGCGCGCCAAATTGCCCCACATCCGGTTTCGATTAGAGTCATGCGAATCCGAAGCAGTTGGCTCCCGAATAGATTTTCGGCGAGGTGGCCACGGACTAACAATTTCGGCGGGCCGGAGAGGTCCGGCCCTCTTCAGGCATCACCCGACTAAAATAACTCTGGAACTCGAATCGAAAGGAACCTCTGTGAACTGGTACAACTACGCCGCTTGCTTTTTTTCCGGAATGTTTCTCGCGAATGTCGTCCCTCATTTCGTGCATGGCATATCTGGTGATCGTTTCCCGACCCCTTTCGCTCGCCCGCCTGGAAAAGGATTGTCATCGCCAACCGTGAACGTTCTCTGGGCACTGTTGAACCTGATTGTCGGATACCTCTTATATCGGTCGGGGAACGTCGGGGACGGAGGCGACGTGGCGCTTGTCATTTTCTTCGCGGGCATCGCTGCAATAAGCACCCTGTTGAGCGTGCGGTTTGCCAAGAAACAAGCCAAGTAACGGCCTGAGCGAAAGCGGGCGCGATATGCCGCAGCCCCACGAAAGCCAGTTCGGCCGATGAGGTAACGCGATCGATTCGGGAACAAAGACAAGTGGCGAGACCCGGAGTAGGTCCGGTCCTGACCCCGGCTGGGTGACGTGGCCGCGACAGCATCGACTCGGTGATCCAGCAACAACAGCTGAGCCCCCAAGCACGAGCATGTGAGCCTTCTATAGGAGACAAGACTACTCGATATGAAAGGAGAACTTCAATGTCGGGAATCAAAGACAAGGTCGTCGCAATCGGGCGCGAGCAGGGGAATTGGGGAGGCCACTGCACTTCTGCTCTCTGAGCGCGGTGCGAAGCTCGTGCTCGGAGCGCGGCGAGCGGATCGACTTAAGACACTCGTTGACCATATCGCTAGCACGGGTGGCCAGGCCGCCTATTCACCAACAGACGTAAAACGGCGCGACGACTTAGCAAACCTCGTCAAGTTGACCTGTGAGCGGTTCGGTAAGCTTGACGTTCTGGTCAACAATGCCGGCATTGCGCCAACTTCGCTGCTCGACGAACTGCGCGTCCAGGATTGGGAGGAAATGATTGACGTCAACATCAAAGGTGTTCTGTACGGTATCGCGGCAGCGTGTGAAAAGCTACGCGTGACAATCATTTCACCTGGCTTTGTTCAAACGAACCTGGCCGACTCCATGACCAATCCGGAGGTGAAGGCCAGATTGCCGATGCAATGGACAAGATGGCGATCTCGACGGACGCGGTTGCCCGCGCCATTGCGTTCGCGATGGAACAGCCGGCCCATGTGGATGTGGGCGAGATAGTTATTCGTCCCACCGCGCAGGGTTAACCCAGCTCCTCAATCAGACCGTTAGCGGCCGATCCCTTTCTTCTCTCGGATTGCTGCAGGTACCGTAAATCTGCTATCGCGGGGAGGCGTTCAGCTGTTTGTCGATGGTGAAGCGCCGCCACTGCTTTACGCTTCCAGCACGCAGATCAAAGCCAAGTGCCATACTGCTGACTGCCCCCGACAATCCCAGTTAGCATCCTCAACCGCTGGTCGGCCATTCCAATTTTCCGTTCTGAGATCTCCCGAATTTCCCCGCTCTCCGCGTCAATCGGACACAAAAGCAGGCAGCGGACAACAGGAAACCACGGCCTCGGCATATCAGTAGTACAAGAGGCCCGCAAAAACAATCTGCAATTTGAATAGATCCAAAAGAAGCCTGCATCGCTTTTCAAAATTCGTCTCCTCACAGAACTGGCTGTACCTGGAAACAAACTCTTCTTTCAATGAGTCTACGGATTTCCCGTCCCACGCAAGCGTGGTTTGACGTGCGCCAGGCAGCACTCGGTAAGCAGCGCTTACCAAACCGAATGAGTCCACTCCTGAAAACACTGAGTCACATACGTACCTCAGGTTATCTTCGACGAGCGGAGCGAACTTTTCGCCTTGTAAATAGTGAAAGAACTCTGCCGTCAGTCTTACAAGGCACCGCAAGTCTTCCAGCTCCGTCTCTAAGAGATACGAGCGTCCGGATTCCACCATAGAAGCCTGAATCGCTCGCACCTGCTCTATCGACATTGCGTCGTTCATAGACTCACCGCGGGAACAGCCGTCATAGTCATCTAGTCTGTCGGACGAAGCGCACAACGCAACGCCACTCTTCGATTACTGATCTTCCTAATCGTTGGTCGATTCCGGTCACATGCTTGCCCCCAATATTCCTCGCCAAGAAAGCCCGTCAATTCAAAAGCTTCCGGCCTCACCGTCCCTCCGATCTTGCTTGGCTCGCGAACTCGCGCGCTAACCTGAAGCCGGATCTGTTTCCGGGAGGTAGCATGTTCAGCTTCAGACGGTGGCTTCTGTTGGCCGCCTTGGCGCTCAGTTCGCAACTGGCCGCCCAACCCCCACTCACTACGGTGCAGGATATTCTCTATACCGCCAATGGAAGTCTTTTCAACGGCGTGGTTACTATCACCTGGACCACTTTCGAAGCCTCCAATACATCCAATATTTCCGCCTCCGCAACCAACGTCCATGTCTCCAACGGCAACCTGTTCGTCCAACTAGCGCCGACCACCACCGCGAACCCAGTCGCAGGTTACGCCGTTGAATACAACGGCGAGCACCGGACCCAATACTCCGAGACCTGGATCGTGCCTCCCAGCACCACGCCTTTGCGCGTCCGCGATGTACGCTTACCGCCAGGAGCGGTTAGTACGCAAGGACCGCCCGCGATCACGCTCATCCCCATTGCGGACGTCGTCGGCTTACAAAGCGCCCTCAACCTCCTGCTCTCCATGGGCCCCAACTTTGGGGTCGCGCGCGCCGCCGTCATCAACGCCTCCGGATCCATCGATGGCGCCATCGGAAATCTTAGCGACTGCGTACATGTCGACGGAACCAGCGGCGCCTGCGGTGGAAGCGGCTCGGGAGGCACCGGCTTCATCGACGCGGAAATTCCAAGTGGAGCATTGGACGGCGTGAATGCCGCGTTCACGCTTGCAAACATTCCAAATCCATCAACTAGCACGGCTGTCTACCGCAACGGCTTGCTGTTAAAGCAAACTGGGGACTACAACATCACCACCAATAGCATCGTGTTCGTCGCCGGAGCCATCCCTCAGCCCGCCGACTCACTGCTGGCGTCCTATCGGATCGGCGTCACGATTCCGGCCATCGGTTTTGTGGACGGCGAAACTCCGGGCGGTGCTATCGACGGCGTCAACACCTCATTCACTTTGGCCCAAACTCCGACGCCGGCTGCGAGCCTCGCCCTATATCGCAACGGGATACGAGTCCGGTCAGGGTTGGACTACACAATTGCCGGTGGCTTCATCTCCTTCGTAGCAAACTATGTCCCGCAAATAGGGGACATTCTGCAGTGTTCTTATCGGATCGCACAGTAGGAGCCCAGTACTAATTGGCTAAGCGGTTTACCGAGGGCAACTACGGTTTTTTCTTTGTTGCCGTCACGTCTTGTCTGGTACATGATGGGAATGTAGGACGGCTTGGAGGAGTTAGATGTTGGCGCTAATTATACTGACGCGGCTGTGGAGGGACGAGCATGGCCAGGACATGATCGAATATGCTCTGCTATGCGCCACCTTGGCAATCGTCGTCGCAGGTTTTCTTCCGCCCGCCGTCATGCCGGCCGTAAGCACGGTCTTTTCGAAAATCACCAGCATGTTCGCCGCGAGCTAGTTCAGCGCTGAAGCCGATGGCACTGCCGCCTTATTCCAAATACTTCAAATCAGGATGCAGTTGCGCCTGCACGTCTGGGCGCTCAAATTCTGGCGGTCTATAAACCTCACCGGCTCCGGATCGACGGAACGCTGGGGACACTATCTGTAGCGCGCCGTTACTGATCCTGGTAGGGCCTCGACACTATTTTCACACTCACCGGAATCATGGTTCCGTCGGGACGCATAAACCGCATCGTATATTCGCCCAGGAAGCCTGGCCCAGGCTGCCAATAAAAGACTCCGCCCTTCAGAGTTGAACCAGTCGGCAGCGGCCGCGCATCGCCTTGCACCAAGATATTTCCGCTGGCCGCGCCGAGATGCAGTTCGATCAGCCCCACCTCTTCCATCGTCACCGAGTACGTGCCGTCCGAATCCTGCGCGATTCGATCGAGCCCGCGGTTGCGGTTCAATCCATGGCGAACTTGAACGATTCTTCCAGTAACCGATTCGTCGATCAAGTCTTCGGGGATCGCAACGCCACCACCGGTATTCTGCACGGTGAAGTATCGGCTGCCCAATCCTTCTCCTCGTCCCAGATTGTCTAATACGTTCCAGGAAATAGTGTGAATTCCATTGGCCATTGCTGTCGTATTGATATGGAAGAAACCCACCGCGCCGTTGCTGTTCTTGTAGCCTGGGAAAATGCTCTCGATGTCGCTGCGGAACTGATTGTAATCCGGATTTCCGACTACTACGCCGTCAATCACCACCGTTATGGTTGAACCATCGATTGGTATCATCCCGGTTTGCGGCGTCAGCGCCCAGCCGAAGTTCACCGAATCCGCACCTGAAATCGTGCCTCCCTGAGTGGGCGTATCGATGGTACCGAAGGGTTTCGTGGCGTCTTTATTGTCGACTGTGATGGTTTTGGTCCCCAGATCAACCTGCAAGCCCGCCGCGTCAGACGCTATTGCATGCAGTTTGTAAGTGCCGTTGCCGAGTGTTCCGGAGCCACTGGAACTCGGCAGAACGTTGGTGAGCAACTGATAGCCCCAACCGGCCCGGTATTGAAGGGGAGACGCTGGGAATAGAGACTCCACGTCCGATCTCGCGTCGGCGAGAAATATTGCCGTTCCGACGAAAACCAGACTGCCTGGAGTCTCGCCCGGTACCGGCTCTCTGAAAATATCCAAGTGGGTGACTTCGATGTTATCCAACACCCAGCCGGTTACTGGAATCGCGCCAGCGACTCCGGTAATGCCGCTGACGGGTGTATCGAAGTAGCCGAACGGCAAAGTCGGGACGACGTTGCGGACGTTCACCTGAATGGTTTGCGTCGTGTTGCTTATGCCCGGCACAGTGACGGTAACCGCGCCGCTAGCTCCGGCAACAGCGGAAACCTGGAACGTGCCATTGCCGATTCCTGAGCTGGGAGTCACCGTTATGTTGGAATGGTCTGATATTGCGGTCCAAGCCGCGTTCGGGATGGTGGGGATGGTGACCAAAATAGTTTGCGGGCTAGTTATCAACGAGCCGCTGATTCCGAAGTTCAGCACTTTCCGATTCACCAGAATCAACGACTGCGTTGAGGTAACGACCGTGGAATCGGCGACAGCGGCCGAAGCGGACCCGCCACCCATAACGGAAGCCGTGTTCACCAGCGGCGACGCCGCGGAACCGGAAACGTTAATCGTCACTGTGATAGCCGGATAGCTTGCCGCGGAGGGCAGCGAATCGACGCGAGTGCATGTTGCTGTGTTGCACGTCCAGCCTATGCCGGACATGGCTGTTACTGTCATCCCGGAAGGCGGGGTCTCAGTCATCGTCACCAGACCCGCGACCGCACCGAGGCCGGCGTTCCGGACTGAGATCGTGTACTGAGCGCCGGCCTGTCCCTGTGCGAAGTTTCCTAGGTGGCTCTTGCTAATGGTCAACATGGGCGCCGGAGCAACGATCGTGGTCGGATCGGAAACGGTCCCTGGAACCGATCCTCCGCCGATGACCGTGACCTGGTTGGTCACACTTGCGGGCGCGTTCGATGACACGTTCACTGTGACAGAAATGGCCGGATAACTCTGGCCAGTGAGCAGCACATCGGAGCGCGTGCAGGTTGGAAAACTACACGTCCAGCCAGAGCCCGAGAGGGACGTCACGCTCAGCCCGGTTGGTGGGAATTCCGTTACCGTCACCAGTCCAGTGGTTGTTGGGGCGCCGGAGACGTTGGTCACCACGACGGTGTAGACGTCGCCAATATCCCCTTGTTTAAAGTTTCCCGTATGGTTACTACTGACGAGAAGTAGAGGTGAGGTTGTCACATAACCGGCCGTGATGAGGCGTGAGAAACCGTTAGGCGTACTGCAGGCCGGGTCGGCGCAATTCGCTTCTTGACCAGTCAAACTTGACGATCCTCCAGTAGCGGCCAGCGCCGAAGAAAAGAACATGGAAAGACCCTGCAGTCCGGTTTGGTTAGGCGCGGTGGACGTTACAAATAGGGCCCCAGCGCTGCTGGCCGTGATTCCGCCTGACACGCTTTTATCAGTCGCTGGCTGCCGGCTGCCGCTCTGAGTGGTGATGTTAACGTTACTGAACATGCCAGCATTGAAGATGAAGGATCCACTGGCCGTGCCGCCATCGGCGAACTTCACTCCGGCCAGGAACCATTTCTGCGGCGTCGAGGCGGCGATCGTGGCTGTCGCCGATCCCGCCGTGATGGAACGGCTCGTACCGGATGGAACGGTGCATCCCGAATCTGAACAATCCGCCTCCTCGCCAGTCAAAATGGCCGTTCCCGCGGTGCCTGGGAGTGTCGGCGAAAAAAGCAACGACAGACCTGGCAACCCTGCTTGAGATCCCGCCAGCGACGTGACGATAAGAACCCCGCTGCTATTTCCACCAAAACCGCTGGAGACGGAACTGTAAGTCTCACCGGCTCGCGTGGCGCCAGTCGTTGTTATGTTGACGTTGCTGTACGTGTTTGTGGCGGCGTCATACTGGAACGAGCCGCTGGCCGTGGCGGTATCTGAAAAAGTAACGCCGCTCAGAGTGTACGTGACGGGAGACGCTGGTGCTCCCCCGATCATCAAAAAGGGGAGCAAGCAAAGAAATAGTCGCGACGGCTTTAGCATCCAGCGGCCTTTCGAATCATGCCGAGCGAATCGCTGCGTTATTGTCATCACCATTCTCCTGATGCACTTTTCCACTGTTGGTCTGGAACCGCCGTCCAGAGGTCGCGGAAAAGACATTTTCTGCAACCAGTTGCCGATGCCCGCACGTGGACGCAACCGTTAGCTGCAACACAGGCAAGAATGCTGTGCCACAATTTTTCTAATCGAGTGGTCGTTTAGGCTGGCCCTCAATCGACTTCCAGGCCGTAATGCCGCCGCCGCTGGAACATCGATCTCCAGGCTCGTCTGCAAACGCAGCTATGATTTCATCCCGGCCGTCGCCATCCAGGTCAGCCAGTTGGACATGAGCTCCTCTGCATCCCCCGCCATAAACCGGCAAATTGGGGCTGTTTCGCACCAAGCCGCCATGCCCGTCAGCGAGATACACGACTGTCTTTCCCTGCGCAGTGAGAGCGACTAGATCCAGTGCCCCTTTGCCAAGGAGATGACCAGTGGCCAGTGCCACCGGTCCCTCTTCGCTTGCTTCCTTCGACAGCGACAGCCGCTCCCACTTTCCACCGGCGCGCGCATAAAACAAGTCAAGGGCGGAATACCAAATATCGTTTTCGAGACTGACATAGGCAACCGCGAGATCGTCTTCCCCATCGTTATCGAAATCTCCGGCCGCGACTGCTTGCACAAATTGGTGGGTGCCCGGTAGATCTACCGCAAGCGGGGTTGCCGCGCCATCCGCGCGCCACAGTTTCACCAGATCCTTGCGGTCGATCACACTCGAACCGGTGGCGATATCCAGGTGCCCGTCGCCATCGAAGTCGCCCAGGGCGATCGAGTCGCTGTAGATGCCCTTACTCAGACTCCGCTCGCTCTTGCGCCAGCCGTGCGGGCCTTGATTGAGGAAGACTACCACGCCATCACGATCCGCCAGTGATTGTGAGCTTGCCTGGCCAAGCCCTTCCGAAACCGCTATCAAATCAGGCAGCCCATCGCCGTTCCAGTCCGTCACACGGATGGCACGAGACGAAAAATCACCTTCTAAACCCGCGCTGGCGTTACTGAAGTTGCCCTGTCCGTCGCCGGTGAGCACAAAGAAGCCCCGTAGATGGACCGCCAGCGCGATATCAAGATGTCCGTCCCCGTTGAAATCGGCGACTTCGACATCACCGTAGTCATAGGGAAGCGATGGGAACCGTGCCTCTTTCCACTGCGTCCAGGATCCCTTTCCGTCTCCGAGAAAAATCACTGGAGGTCCAGGCTGTTTTCGCGGGGGGCCATGCACGATGTCCAGATGACCATCGCCGTTCATGTCGGCAATGCGGAAACCCTCCCGCCATTGTCCCGAGGCAGGTAAGCCTGCGTCGAAACGGACAAAGCGCAATGCTGCGGCGGCAACCGCGGGAGAGCGGTCCCCTGGGAACGCGCCGAGAGCCCCGGGCCAGCTCTGACTCACCAACATCGGTTGAATCGTGCCGCTGGCGAGAAATATCGCGACGGCCAAAACTGCGGGTGCTAGGCTCTTGTATTTCAAGCTCTTGTGTCTCAACGATGCGCCCGGTGAAGAACTACTGAACGACGTGACTCGGTTTGGTGGCGCTGTCATACTGCTGCGCGTTATGTAGCACGCCCAACTTCCCGTCAATCACCTGCACCCAGGCTTGTGCGGCTGCGGTATCAGTCGTCGGTCCGGCTGCTCCAGTCACGGTCGTATTCAGGTCGAGCCAGAGAATGCCCGCTGTGAAACTCACCGGTAGGGCCGTACTTCCTATTTGCACCATCTGAGTGGCGGCGGGAAACGGTGTCACACTCGTAATGCTTTGCGGGTGTTCTTGTTCGTCGAAAGCGGTAATACCTTCCTGGCCCAACGGATACCACGCTGGTAGTGTGCCGCAAGCAAAAGGAACTTGTGGAACTTTGGGGTCGCGCCAAACGATCAGCGTAGTCCTGGCCGCCACCGGAGTCGGAACTCTCCAGGAGTTAGCCGTTCCACCCGGGTTGAAGCGAGCTGAGAAGGATGTCGACAGCGGCTCACGTTGATCGGCAGCGGTAAAGCCGTTCAAGCGTCCGTAGAAGGTGTAGTTTCCAGATGTGGTGACAATCGGATCCGTAATGCTGAAGTCAGGCGAGTGAATGTGAACGACATTTCCGCCGCGAGATATGGAGTTGCTCGGATCGACATAATATACCTCGCCGGTCAGATGGTTCTGGTTGGTTGCGTCACCGCTACCGCCAGCTACAAAATAGCTTGGGTCCCCGGCATTCCTTGGGGTGCAATTGTTTACCGTGTCGACCGTGATATACCCACGTGCAACGTTATCGCTATGATTTATTCCGGAGCAGAGAGTTGGAGCGGCGTTTCCGGTTAGCGACGCAGTCAGATTGCTCATCTGTAACGCGGTGAGCCCCGCCGATGGAAGTATGCCGGTGCAACTGGCGAAGTTGATATCTTGCGATTTAATTCCCTTGGGAGAGATTGTATCGGTAGGGTCCTGTCCGGCACTGGCGGTTTGCGGCAGCGTACCTGCCAAAACATTCCGCATATTGACGGTCTCGACATCGTAACCGGTCAGATAGACGTTGAAGTTGAAAACGGGAACGCCCAAATCGCTCCAAATGGTGACATGGGCCAAGACCGCAGTCGGAGCATTGTTGTTTGCGTTCGGTGGGCTTCCACCAAAACTGATCAAGTCCACCCGGCCGCCCTTATTAATGGTAAATATCGTATTCCTGCCGTTGGGAGTGCTGAGATCCACCTCGAAATACGGGATTAGAAGCGTTGAGCCGGCAGTTTCGCTGATAGCGTTAAATGGCAGTGGTGTGATCGGCGTAACTACAGTTTGAGCGCCAGCTTGCACCGATCCAGGTACAAGCACGGCCGCGATGATGAGAGAGCTCGTCCACCGCGTTTTCACGAGGGGTTTCATGGTGATGTGAGATTCCTTTTTTCTCTTGCTAGGCAGGACGGCTAGGGGATCTTCATCGATCGAATCGATCGACTCCGACGAGGGATGGTGATTGGAGTATACGCGCGTGAAACTGGATTAGCAAGAGAAAAGTTGTTTTCGTCCAGCCTCGTTAGAAATGGCCCTGGTTGCAATTGGAGCACCCAGAGAAAGCACTGCATGCTGCCCGCAGGCGGGCGCAGCCGACCTGATCGCGGATGTTTGCCGGTGTCTCGGATTTCGCGGGCAGGGTATCTGCAAGCCGCGTTAAACACTCCACCGCCCGGCCAAGGTTCACCTCTGGTTGGTCCACCGCTCGTACCGACGAGCGGCACAAAAGAAGCTGTCGCGAAGCAAATTGCTCGGGATTTCAAACAAAACAGGCGACACGTCGATACGATAATCGCTTGATCAAGGCGACCGGCTACATGGAGTGCGGCGACCACAACGCGACGAAGTATCAGATTAGATATAATCTGACTTGATACTTCATGGACGCCGAGACGATTAAACGCTCCTTGGGGAGCAGCGGGTTGCGGTGCACTCCGCAGCGCTACGCCGTGATGGCATTCTTGATGGAACACAATAGCCATCCCACGGCCGCGGAAATCTTTGAAGCCGTGAATCGCATGGATCCGCGCTCTTCAAGGGCCACGACTTATAAGAATCTGCGGGACTTGGTGCAGGCGGGCCTAGTGCGTGAAGTAGCCGCCGAGGGCCGCGCCGCGCGATTCGATGCGAAAGGCATTCGGCATCACCACTTCATTTGCGACCGCTGCGGCAATGTTGAGGACATGGAATGGTATGACGTACCCAGGCCTGCTTCGGGCTCCCTCGGTAAGCGTGTTCTTCGCGAATGCGAACTCATTTTCCGGGGGTTCTGCACGAAGTGCGCTCGGCGGCGCGGTTCCCGTTAAGCCAAGACGGGGCTGCAGCTCGTCGCGATATTTTTTGAACTAATTCAATAAGGAGAATCAACAGATGGAGAAAGAACTCACAGGAACAGCGGCGGCTGTCCCCAATAATCCAACCGAAGCCCAGTGCCCAGTAAAGGTTGGCACTCGCAGACACACGGTGGCCGGGGCCCCGACCAATGCGGGCTGGTGGCCGGACCAGCTCAACCTGAAGATTCTGCACCAGAACTCGTCCCTGTCCGATCCGATGGGAAAAGCGTTCAACTACGCTGAGGAGTTCAAGAGCCTTGATCTAAACGCCGTGATTAAGGACCTGCATGCCTTGATGACGGATTCACAGGAGTGGTGGCCAGCCGACTATGGCCACTATGGACCGTTTTTCATTCGTATGGCCTGGCACAGCGCAGGTACGTACCGCATCGGCGACGGCCGCGGCGGGGCAGGCTCCGGCACACAACGTTTTGCGCCGCTCAATAGCTGGCCGGACAACGCGAGCCTCGATAAGGCGCGACGGTTGCTCTGGCCGATCAAGCAGAAATATGGCCGAAAAATATCCTGGGCCGACCTCATGATTCTTGCCGGGAATGTCGCATTGGAGTCAATGGGCTTCAAGACCTTTGGTTTCGGCGGCGGGCGCCCGGACGTGTGGGAGCCCGAAGAGGACGTCTTCTGGGGGCCAGAGGCCAAGTGGATGGGGGACGAGCGGTACAGCGGCGATCGTCAGCTCGATAATCCTCTCGCCGCTGTTCAAATGGGATTGATTTATGTGAATCCGCAAGGACCCAATGGAAAGCCCGATCCAATCGCTGCGGCACGCGATATCCGCGAAACATTCGCTCGCATGGCGATGAACGACGAGGAGACCGTTGCGCTCATTGCCGGCGGGCACACATTCGGCAAAACCCACGGCGCTGCCGATGCGGGCAAATATGTCGGCGCCGAACCCGAGGGCGCCCCCATTGAGGAGCAAGGCTTGGGCTGGACAAACACTTTCGGCAGCGGCAAAGGCGCACACGCGATCACCAGCGGTTTGGAGGGCGCATGGACCCCTAACCCAACAAAGTGGGGCAACGGCTACTTCGACACGCTGTTCGGCCATGAGTGGGAACTGACGAAGAGCCCTGCCGGCGCGCACCAGTGGAAGCCTAAGAACGGCGCCGGCGCAGGCACTGTGCCGGATGCGCACGATCCGTCCAAGCGGCACGCCCCGACCATGCTCACGACCGACCTCTCCCTGAGGATGGATCCGGCCTACGCAAAGATCTCGAAGCGCTTCCACGAGAACCCGCAAGAGCTCGCAGACGCGTTCGCCAAGGCTTGGTTCAAGCTCACGCACCGCGATATGGGACCGATCTCGCGGTACCTCGGTCCGCTAGTGCCGAAGGAATCGCTGCTATGGCAGGATCCTGTTCCCGCGGTGGACCATGCGTTGATCGGGGAGCAGGATATTGCTGCTCTGAAGGCCAAGATTCTCGCGTCCGGACTGTCCATCTCTCAATTGGCCTCGACGGCCTGGGCGTCGGCGGCGACGTTCCGCGGCTCCGACAAGCGCGGTGGCGCGAACGGCGCTCGAATTCGCCTGGCGCCGCAGAAGGATTGGGAAGTCAACCAACCGGCTCAACTGCGAAAGGTGCTGCAGACGCTCGAAGGGATCCAAAAGGAGTTCAACGCTTCGCAGTCCGGCGGCCCGCAGTCCAATGGAAAGGGAAAGAGGGTTTCGCTCGCTGACCTGATTGTTTTGGGCGGCTGCGCGGCCGTCGAGGCGGCGGCGAAGAAAGCCGGACACGACGTGAAGGTACCTTTTACGCCGGGGCGCACGGACGCTTCCCAGGAGCAGACCGATGTGCACTCCTTTGCGCCGCTTGAACCGATGGCTGACGGGTTCCGCAACTATCTAAGAAGCGGACATCTCCTGCCGGCTGAGGAATTGCTTCTGGATCGGGCGCAGTTGCTGACGCTAACCGCTCCTGAGATGACGGTTCTCATCGGCGGCTTGCGCGCCCTGAATGTAACCGCCGGGCAGTCCAAACACGGCGTGTTCACCAACCGGCCCGAGGCGCTTACGAATGATTTCTTCGTCAACCTGCTCAACATGAAAACGAAGTGGCAGGCTTCCTCTACAACCGAAGGCGTGTTTGAGGGGCGCGATCGCGCGACGAACGAAATCAAATGGACCGGCACCCGGGTCGACCTGGTCTTCGGTTCTAACTCTCAACTCCGGGCCGTCGCGGAAGTCTATGCATGCGACGACTCGAAAGAGACGTTCGTGAAAGACTTCGTGGCTGCGTGGACCAAGGTGATGAACCTTGATCGCTACGACCTGGCCTGAGCTCGGCTGAAAAGAGAGCTGGCAACCCAGTACTGACCCCGTTCCTATTGGTGGGATCGGCAAAACCGAAGTTCGCCGTCGTCACGGCTCTTCATGGCTGTCGTCATTTACCGAGGAGACAACCGACGAATGCCAAGGCGCGGCTAGCGCGCACAAAGGGATTGGCTAGAGGCAATCGCACGGCTGAGAAATCAGTGCCTACGCCCCACTAGCTCCAGCCTGTTGAGGAAGCGCCGATTTCTCACCGAGTCGTGTCGAACATCGCGCTGAAATCAACCGTCGAGGACTATCCAAGCGGGAGCGTGGTCGCTCGCGTTATCCTCACCGCGAACCCAGCGGTCCACACCCCCGTGAACGAGTCCATCACACACTGTTGGGGAGAGAAGGAAATGGTCCAGCCGCATCCCCTTGTCTAAAGGCCACCGGTTACGCTCGTAGTCCCAGAAGGTCCAGAGCGGCCCCTCGGGTTGCAGTTTTCGCAGAGCGTCCGTCCAGCCCTGAGCTAGCAGGCGAGCAAACGCCTGGCGGCTCTGAGGTTGAATCAAAGCGTTGCTATCGAGAGATCGCGTTTGATAGATGTCCTGCACAGTCGGTACGACGTTGTAATCGCCGGCCAAGATGACTGGCACTCCGGCCTTCTTGAGTTCAGCGGCGTGCTCGATTAAACGTTCGAACCAGGCCAATTTGAAATCGAACTTCGGACCGGGTTGAGGATTTCCGTTCGGCAGATATATAGAAGTAATCAGCACACCATTTACCGCCGCCTCGATATAGCGTGCCTGGCGATCGTCAGGATTCCCAGGCAAGCTGGATCGCGTCAGCACCGGATCGCACTCCCGCGCCAGGATCGCTACACCGTTCCAGGAACGTTCGCCTAGCCAGACGCCGCGGTAGCCGAGGTCACGAAGAGCGCTTGCCGGAAATGCTCGCTGTTCTACCTTGAGTTCCTGGAGGCAAACGACGTCGGGCTGCGCCCTCGCGAGCCACGCCGTGAGATTATACAGACGCTTGTTGATGTTGTTGATGTTAAAAGTGGCGATCTTCAATGGCCAAGCCTCACGCGAAAGACCATTTTGCCCTGACCCGAGTGTCACACTGCAAGTATTTCGTTTGCGTAGGACGCGTTTTAACGATTAAGCAGGCATCGCCCTGGAATGACGGACCTCAACCCCGGTGCCACTTCCACGACATCAAGTGGATTGCTTCCGGATCGCCGGCCATGGTTGACGTACCGGTAGTGACGGCGCACGGAGGCGGCACGGGACGGTGACATGATCGAATACGCTCTGCTATGCGCTACCTTGGCAACGGTTGTCGCAGGTTTTCTTCCGCCCGCCCGTCATACCGGCCGTAAGCACGGTCTTTTCAAAGATCACCAGCATGTTCGCCGCTAGCTAGTCAGCACTGAATACCGGTAACCCGGTCCAAACTCTTATTCCAGATATTTCTTCAGATCGGGATGTAACTGCGCCTGGACGTCTGGGGCGTTCAAATTCTGGCGGTCGATAAGCCTTGGCTCTAGATCGACGATCTTAATCACCGGTTCGCCCTCCAGATGTTTAACGGCGGCCATCACCGTTTGGTAGCCCATCTTAAAAGGGTCCTGAATTACAAGCGAATCCAGGAGGCCGGAGCTGAGGTCGTCCAAAAGCGCCGGGCTCCAGTCGAACCCCACCAGTTTGATCTTTCCCGCCCGGCTCCGTAGAGCTTGAGCCGCGCCGATGGTGCTGGATTCGTTGGAGGCAAAGATGCCATCCAGGGCCGTATGACCGGCCAGCATATTCTCCGTCACCGTCATGGCCTGCGCGACCATAGCCATGCCATAGCGTTTGTCGAGAATCTGGATTCCGGAAAACTTCTGATGGATGGTGTCTTCGAATCCCTTTTCACGCGCTTCGGTGGAGGCGGCGCCCGGCTTGACGGCAACGATTACCACTTGGCCCTTCCCGTCCAATATCTTGCCCATCCTCTCGCCCGCCAACTGCCCGGCCTTATAGTTGTCAGTGGCGATCTGCGATACGAATTGCTGTGTGTCGATGGCCGAATCGAAGATAACCACCGGAACATTCCGGCCGGCGGCGCGTTCCACCACCGTCACCAACGCTTGACGGTCAGTGGGAGCAAGCGCAATCGCGTCCACGTGGCGGTTGATCATGGCGTCGACGATCTGGATCTGCACGGTGAAATCGGCTTCCGACGCCGGCCCGTTCCACAACACATCGACGCCGGTTTCACGGCCGGCCTTCACCGCTCCAGCATGCACGGATTGCCAGAAAAGATCGGCGTTACCTTTGGGAATGACGGCGATGATTCGCTTGTGTTCGCGATTGCAGCCGGAAAGAAGAAGAATGAAAAGACTACCGACCCAAAAATAGTGCTTCATTATTGCCAGCCACCGCCCAACGCACGGTAGAGCTGGACTACGGACTGAAGTTCTAGCAAGCGTAGCTGCGCCAATGTAAGTTGGCCTCCGAAGAGATTCCGCTCGGCGTCCAGTACCTGCAGGTAACTATCGAGGCCGCCACGGTAGCGAAGAGTGGATAGCCGCACGCTTTCTGATAGCGTGCCGACTAACTTCTCCTCCTGTGCCCGCTGCTCGCGGGTACGGTCGTGCGCGATCAAAGCGTCAGAGACCTCGCGCAGTGCGCCATAAATCGTTTTCTGATAGGTGGCCAGGATCTCACGTTTCTGTGCTTCGGCAAGCTGCACGCCGGCTCGCAGACCGGGTCGAAAGATGGGTAGTGTCACGGACGGTCCGATACTGGCCAGAGCGGCGGGTCCAGTGAATAAGGAAGTGAGCGCCCGGCTCTGACTGCCATAAGTCCCCGTGAGCGAGAGCTGCGGGAAGAATAGCGCCCGAGCGGCACCGATCTGGGCGTTAGCGGCGATCAGGTTTTCCTCTGCCTGCCGGATATCTGGCCGGCGCTCGAGCAGGGATGAAGGCAGCCCGGCTGGAAGTTCCGGCACCGATGTGATCTCGTCCAGCTTCTTGCCGCGAGGCACCTCATTCGGCACGCTGCCCAGCAGCAGATTCAGCGCGTCCTCAGACTGCCCGATGGATCGCTCAACACTGGGGATTTCGGAGGTGGCTGTGTAAAGGAACTGTTCGGCCTGTGTCACATCCAGACCATTGGCGGCGCCGCGATCGTGACGTAGCGTAATCAACTCCAGGTTGTGGGTAGCGATGTCCTGCGTTTGCCGGGCGATCTCCAACTCGAGATCCGCTTCGCGTAGGGCGAAGTAGGTATTCATCACGTCGGAGATCAACGAAATGGTCACGCCGTTGCGCGCTTCTTCAGAAGCCAGATATTGTGCGCGCGCGGATTCGGTAAGCCGGCGGATACGTCCCCACAGATCGATCTCCCAATTCAGCGAGAGCTCGGCCTGGGTGTAACTGGTGCTGAGATTCGTCCCCGCAGGAATGAAATTAAACGACCCCACCGATGAGCTGCGAGTGGCTGTAAACTGTCCCTGAGCCTCAAGCGTGGGGAGCAGTTCGCCGCGCGTGATGTGGTATTGCGCGCGAGCTTCGAGTACACGCTCGGCCGCAATGCGCAGATCGAAATTGTTCGCCAGCGCGGTGGTGAGAAGCTGCTTCAGCGCATCGTCCTGAAACAGGTCGAACCACTTCGTATCGGCGATCGAGCTCGTGCCCGCAGCGGCCGGAGCGTTCCGGAATTGATCCGGAACAGCGATCTGGGGCCGGTGGTAGTTCGGTCCTACCGTGCAACCGCTGAGAAGCAGCGCACCAGAAGCTGCGGCCAACCAGCGCCTCTTCAATCGGCGAACTCCGGCTCTCTGGTTTCGGTTGGAGTCGGCCGGCGCTTTTGTCTTCGCTCGATAATGTTCTCGATGACGAAATACTGGACCGGAACAAAGAAAATCGCGAGCAGCGTGGCGGCCAGCATACCGCCAAACACAGCGGTTCCGAGTGAGCGGCGGGAGGCTCCGCCGGCGCCCGTGGCAACGAACAGGGGCACAACGCCCAGGATAAAGGCGAAGGACGTCATAAGAATCGGCCTCAACCGGAGCCGCGCGGCATGCAGAGCGGCATCGCGCGCGGACATGCCTTCCTTGTCGTGGCTGTCTTTGGCAAACTCCACGATCAGAATCGCGTTCTTGGCCGCCAGGCCAATCAAAGTAACAATACCGATCTGAGTGTAGATATCGTATGGAAAATTGCGCAGATAGACGGCCAACAGAGCGCCAAAAAGTCCCAGTGGCAGCGATAGCAATACCGCCAGCGGGATCGACCAGCTTTCGTAGAGCGCAGCCAGGCAGAGAAAGACTAAAACGGATGCGAATCCAAAGATGATTCCTTCGTGACCTTGCGAAAGCTTTTCCTGGTAGGTGGTGCCGGTCCATTCGTAGCCGTAGCCGGAAGGCAGCGTTTCAGATGCAACCTTCTCCATCACGTCGACGGCTCGGCCTGAACTCACACCCGGAGCCGGTCCGCCCAGTATCTGAATGGCACGGAAGCGATTGTAGCGGTAAACGACATCGGGGCCGGTGGTGGGCTGAACGGAAAAAACCGTGCCGAGCGGCACCATGTCGCCGTTGGTGGTGCGGACGTAGAAGTGATTAATGTCGGACGGGTTGGCGCGAAACTCCGGCTCGGCCTGAACCAGCACTTGCCAGGTATGACTGAAGCGGTTGAAATCGTTTATATAAAGACCGCCCAAGAAAGTCTGCAGCGCGTTATACGCGTCGCTCACCGGCACGCCCAGCGTCTGCAGCTTGTCAGTATCGACGTTGACGCTATAGGCGGGCACAGTAGCGCGGAAGGTGCTGAGGATATTTCCAATATCACGTTGTTTGTGGGCGTCATCGATCAATGAATCCGCCACCTGGCTCAACTGGGGCAACTCCCCGCCCGCTCGATCTTCCAGCATGAACTGGAACCCACCCGTGATACTCAAGCCCAGAATCGGAGGCAAGCCGAAAGCGAAGGTGAAGGCCTCGGGAACTTTTGCGAAGCCGGCCTGGGCCCTGCCAAGAATCGCACCCAGTTGCAGGTCCTTGGATTTACGTTGATCCCACGGAAGAAGAGCGACAATGATGGTGGCTACGTTAGAACCCTGGGTTTGAGTGGCGAAGTCCGTACCGCCAATCACAAACCAGGACGCAACTCCCTTTACCTGGCGAATCTGATCTTCGATTTTGCGGACGGCGGCGTCGGTGCGCTGCATGGAAGCGCCGTCGGGCAACCGAATGGAGACGAAGATGGCGCCCTGGTCTTCATCGGGAAGGAATCCGGTGGGTAAGATCTTGAAGAGCCAACCGCCCGCCACCCAGAATACGGCCAGGGCCATGAGCGCTAGGGCTGACCGCCGGATCATCATGCCCACGCCGGCGAGATACCGGTTGGTGGCCCAGCTAAATGCGCTATTGAAGTAACCGAAGCAAAAGCTGAGCGGCCCGCGCGACTTCTTGTGGGGCTTCAAAAGCATGGCACTGAGCGCGGGACTCAGAGAGAGCGCGCTAAAGGCGGAAATCAAGACCGACGCGGCGATGGTCAAGGCGAACTGCCGGTAGATCTGTCCAGTGACCCCGCCCAGGAAAGCCACCGGAATGAACACGGCGGCGAGAATAAAGGCGATAGCGATCACGGGCGCCGACACCTGCTCCATGGCGCGGATGGTGGCCTCGCGCGGCGGCAGACCATCGTCGATGTTACGCTGAACCGCCTCCACAACAACGATCGCGTCGTCCACTACAATACCGATGGCTAAGACCAGGCCGAACATGCTGGTCATGTTGATCGAGAAACCAAGAAGTGGAAAGAGCGCCAGGGCTCCGACGACGGCTACCGGTACGGTGAGCAGCGGAATCAAAGTCGCGCGCCAGTTCTGCAGGAAGATGAAGACCACCAGAATTACTAGCCCGACCGCTGAGAAAAGCGTCACGGCGACGTCGGAAATGGCGGCCCGCACGAACATGGTGGAATCATACGGAAGCGCGTAATCGATGCCGGCCGGGAAGGTCTTCTTGGCGTTGTCCATGAAGGCTCTCACCTGTTTTTGGGCGGCTACGGCGTTCGCACCGGGCGAAAGAAACAGGATGACGCTGCCGGAAGGCTTGCCATTGAGGCGGCTGAATCCGTTGTATGTTTGCGCACCCAGTTCTACCCTGCCGATATCGCGAATGCGAACGAGAGATGCATCCGGCTGCGCGCGCACGACGATGTCGCCGAACTCGCTGGGAACGAGCAGACGGCCGGGCGCGCTGACGGCGTATTGGAAATCGGTCCCCGGGGGCGCGGGGGCTTGGCCTATGGATCCCGCGGGATTCTGGCGGTTTTGTGCATTGATGGCGTTACTAATGTCGGTGGCAGTGAGGCCGAGCTTAGCCATTTTATCCGGGTTAACCCACACGCGCATCGAGTAGACCAGTTGCGAGGAAAGCCGAGTGTCGCCGATTCCGGGCAGGCTTCCAAGCTGATTGACGAGATTAATCTGCGCGTAGTTGGTGAGAAACACCGAGTCGTAGCGGCTATCGGGCGAATAGAGGCTCACCACAGCCAGAAAGGCGGTGGAAACCTTCTTCACGGTCACGCCCTGCCGCTGCACTTCCGGTGGCAGACGAGGGAGCGCGAGGTTAACGCGGTTCTGTGTCTGTACGGTAGCGGTGTCGGGATTCGTACCGAGTTGGAATGTGACTGAAATGGTGATGGCTCCCGAATTGGAGCTACTTGAGAGGAAAAACAACATGCCGTCCAGGCCGGAGAGCTGCTCTTCGATGGGCTGGGCGACTGTTTTTTCGAGATCGATGGCGTTGCCGCCAAGATAGTTGGCGGTGATCTGCACCACCGGGGGCACCACCTCCGGATAAGTCGCGATCGGCAGATTTGGAATTGCCACGGCGCCCAGGAGAATGATGATGATGGCGATCACCATCGCGAACACGGGCCGGTCGATGAAAAATCTTGCCATGACGGATTAGCTGCCGCGCTTATTGCTGTCGCCGTGGAACGGGCTAGGGTTGACAACCATGCCCGGCCGCACGCGGAGTTGGCCCTCGACGATGACGCGATCGCCGGGCTTCAGACCGTCGGTGACAATCCAGGATTCACCCACTCGTTCGGCGGTGGTGACGGGGCGCAACTCGACCTTGTTCCCCGGTCCAACGGTATAGACTGTCTGCAGGCTCTGCAACTGCTGAATGGCGCGCTGCGGAACCAGAACTACGTTCTTGCGCAGTTCGGTCTCCAGCTTAACCTTGCCGAATTGCCCGGGCAAAAGCGTGTGCTGGGGGTTGGGAAAGTTGGCCTGTAATTCGAGTGTGCCGGTCTTCGCGTCGACCTGGTTGACGGTGTTTTCGACGCGGCCCTTGGACGGGAACTCACTGTTATCCGCGAGGACGAGGGTGAGGGATGATTGCGTCAGAGTTCCGCGCTTTTTGAACGCCAGATACTCCGGTTCGGTCACCTTGAAACGGATCCAAATCGGATCGAGCGGGACTATGGTAGTGAGCGGCTGTTGCGAGGTGGGCGTGACCAGGCCGCCGACGGGCACCAGTGTGTCGCCGATGAGACCTGTGATGGGGGCGCGAATAGTTCCGTATTCGAGATTGAGTGTGGCCGTTCGCAGCGCGCCGCGCAAAGCCTCTGCCTTGCCCTGCATAGAATCAATTTGAGTACGAGTGGAAAGGCGGGTTTGTTCGACGTTAGCCTCGGCGGATTTTACATTGGCTTCAGCGGAATGGAGAGCGGCGACCGCGGCATCCAGTTCCTGCTTAGCCGCGGCGTCTTGTTTTACCAGCGGCGCGAGGCGATCATTGTCCTGTTGGGCTTTGAGGAGATTGGCTTGAGAGACGGCCAGGTTGGCCTCGGCCTGCAGCAAAGCCACTTGCTTACGGGCGAACTCCAGATCGGCTTCACTTTGCGCGAGGTTCCCTTTGGCCTGTTCCACTGCAGCTTCGGCAGGACGGGTATCCAATATATACAGCGCATCGCCGGCATGCACCTCCTGGCCGGGGTGGAAGAGCCATTTTTCTATATAGCCTTCAACGCGGCCGCGGACGTCGACGGTGTTGCGTGCGTACGTCTGGGCCGGGTATTCGGAAAAGATCGGCACATCGGAAGCAGTCACTCCCGTGACTAATACGCCAGGCGCTGGCGGGGACTGGCCGGGAGTCCTATTCTGGGCGGCGGACTGGCACGCCGAGATGGCGAGCGCCAGGCAGAGGGCGGCGATGGCTGCCAAGACCGGCTTTCTGTGATGAATACCGTTGCTCCTTAGATGGATCCGCGCTCTGTTCTTGATTGAGATGCACGAGGTGGCGCCTACGATCCTGGTTCCTTTAATGAGGAACGTTGTTTGCGTGAGTTTATTTTACGACGCCGGGGGGTAGGAAAGCCAGGAGCCGGGGGTCGGGGGTCGGGGGTCGGAAGACAAGACGCAGAAGACAGAACTCAGGAGGCAGAAATAAAAAATGGTTCCAAGTGACCCATTGAACAGCCCGCTTCCCGACCGGCATGCACGCGATAATTCAGGTACCTCACCTAAAGAAATGATTCTCTTGTTGTTGCACCTCTCGATTAGGCGGACACTGATCTGGACCTCGCCTCAGAGGTATCATGATAGCTTGCAGCAATGAGCGCCACTCAACGTAAGGGAAAAGCGGATCGAGAACTGGATGCGATCGGCGCCATTCTGGGCGCACTCGAAGGCTTGGAGGGTGAGTCGATCCAGCGCGTTCTAGACTATGTTTTCGAACGGCTAAGTATTGCCCGTCCAAACCGCAGTTCCGTCTCTCCACCTGTGACCATGATTCCTACGCCGCTTGCCGGCCGGGAAACAGGACGTCAAACCAGCATACGTGACCTCAAGGATGAAAAAAAACCCTCGTCTTTGAATCAGATGGCAGCCTTGGTCGCCTACTATCTTTCTGAAGTCGCTTCTGAGGGCGAGAGAAAAGAGGCCATCAATGCGTCTGATCTTGAGAGGTACTTCAAACAAGCGGGATTCAAGCTTCCGAGGGCCGTCTCACAAGCGCTTCCGAACGCTGCGGCGGCCGGCTATTTCGACGCGATAGGTAACGGACTGTATCGACTAAATCCCGTAGGCTACAACCTTGTCGTTCATGGGTTGCCGCGTACTCACGGAGAGCTTGCACCTGTCACGAGGCGAGCGAAGAAGAACGGCCGGCGATAATCCGCGCGGCTACGAAACAGCCGATGACGGACGTTCTAGCAGCTTTGGACCAGATCTCGGAAGATATTACGAAGCTGACGATGGCGATCAACGGCGTCCGTGCCAAGGCGGTTCCACCTTCAGTCGCGCAGCCCATCGCCAAGGCCATTGCACGTGCGTACTTTGAGACTGTCCGTTCGGAGTTAGAGCTTGTACAGAACCGCGCAGGTCTAGTTGAGGAAATCGACTGGGTAGTTCAAAGCATTTTGCAACTCGCCGCCGCGCCACGCGAGAAGGAGGCTTATCTCGGCCACATAGGTGAGCTTCGTCCTGACCTTCTAGAAGCGACTATCGACGTGATGAAGGCCCGAGGCTCCTCCCGCCTCGTGCTTTCGCAGACTGAACGCGGGATTCTCGAGACTCTCGATAGAATGCTCCCTGCGACTTCGGCGTCTTATGAGCAAGCTCTTCGTGACATCGCGCAAGGGGAACGCGTATCTTGGCGGGGAACGGCTAGCGAGCTGCGCGAGGTGCTTCGAGAAGTTATCGATTACCTGGCGCCAGATGAGAAGGTGACAGCAACGGCTGGTTTTCAGTTCGAACAGGGGCACAAATCCCCCACTCAAAAACAGAGGGTGCGTTTTATATTGCGCGCTCGCAAGAACTCAAGTGCGGCCGTAACTGTCGCAGAAATGTCTTTGGCCACCGTTGAAGAAGCCGTGGCTGCTCTCGCTCGCTCGACATACCAGCGAGGCTCCGCTTCTACCCACGCGTCGTCGAGCAGTTCGGAGATTAGAAGCCTAAAGCGATATGTGGATGCTTTGTTGGCGGAGTTGCTCGAAGTGAGTTGAAAAGTGGCAGAATCGCCCTACGACCAATCGGAGGGAGGACGCTCCAGTCGGCAGGGCGATGTAAGAAATAAAAAATGGTTCCAAGTGACCCATTGAACAGCCCGCTTCCCGACCGGCATGCACGGCCAAAGCATGGCTCGCAGCGTATTGGTGATGTTGCTCTCTTGCTCCCCGTAACCGCTTTTATCCGGCTACGGATCAGTGCGCCAGAGCCCATCCGCCATTTCTACCTGCTAGAAGCTTTCGTCTCGGGACGGCCTTTTGCTCGCCCGCAGCGACTGTTCTCTTTCGAGAACCACCGCGGCGAGGTCAAAGCTCCTGACCTATCCCTTCGGCAAAATTCTGAACTCTTCTTCCAGCCCGTTCGGCCTTCTGCTCCCACCCTCGATGGCGTTCATCACGCCTCCGGGGATGTTCGTCGCACAAGGCCCGTTGCCGTCTCGCGAGCTCAAAACTCTCAAACATCCATCCAACCTTCGCTCCCCTTCAGGACTTTCGTCCCTCCGGATCGTAGCGCTCAGTCGGCGGCTGGGTCTGAGAAGCTTACCTTGGTGCCCGGCCCGTTTTTCCTTCGCTCCCCGAAAGCGTCAATTACGTTTTGATAACTATCCGCTCTCGGATCATCGTTCCAGATTCGCTACCGTTCACCAGGCTTACTGCTCTCTGAACCTCTTGGAACCATGTCCATGATGCTCTGAAACACGTTTGTAGTCAACAAAGAAATGCGTGACCTGGGGCATTTTCCAGAGCTTTTATCATGCTTGTTTTTAATTAGTTACGAGCGTTTATTTGTGGACAAAATGTGGATAAAACAGCACCCCGAGAAGTTGTTTAGATTTTTCTCACGGTGTTTTGGTCGCAACATCCATCAGGCCCAAAATCATGCCCGTATCGGTGGCTAGCCAGGCATGCTGCGCGTCGACGGCTGCCAATATGGCTCGCTGGGCCGCGGCGCGATAATCGACATCCATCTCCCGCCAGACTTTCAGGTCGGCGCTTTCATACATCTTCAGCTTTCCCGGGATGGGCACTTGATTGGAAGAGCCGGGGGGCTCGATGCTCGCCAGGATGACACTTTCATCCGGCAGAACAGCCACGTCGGTCACGGCGCGATCGCGCTCCTCGAAGATCGTTGTAGTTCCTTGCTGCCTCAGCTTGGTCTTATAGACGCTCGACGGCAACGTGAAGTAATTCATGTACTCGACCAGAATGATGGCGCTGCCATCTTTGACGAATCTCAATTGTGAGAGCGTGCCAACGATTGAAAGCGTGGAGGCCGCCCATTTCTTGCCGCCATCGAAAGTCTCGAGAATCGCGACCTTGGTTTGGTGCTCGCGCCGGTAGCGCGCCACATCCGGATCCAACCAGATGGGGCGGCCGCTGTTTTCCCGCTGAATCAAGTTGCCAACGATCACTCCGTGGTCTCCCGAGAAGGCGATGCAATCGTAGACCGTATCTTGCGCCTCGGTGGGCGGCTCTTCGGCTGCGGCCAGCTTGCTCCATTTCTTGCCGCCATCGGTGGTCTCGTAGACGAGCTTCGGGAATCCAGTGGCGTAGCCGTGGGAGGGATCCCGGAAATGAACTCGCAATATGCCGCCCTTGGGTGTTTCCACCTTGGTCCAGGAGCGGCCGCTCTCCGCGGTCGACCAGATGCCGTGGTCGGTGACCATCCAGCCCACGGAGTCATCAAGGAAGAAGAGCGAGACGGGGTGTTCTTTAACATCCACGACCGACCATTGTTTGCCGCCGTCGCTGGTTAAAACAACGACGCCCTGCTGGCGGCCCCCTTTTTCAAAGACCACGCCGGCCGCAATGCAGCGTTGCACCGAGGGGCATTTGATGTCCTTAAGTTCCAGAAGCGAGTCAAGCTTTTTATAGGAGAACGCGATCTTCCAGCGCTGGGTGGCTTGACCCGACAGCGGAAGGCTTAGCGAAAGAACCGAAAGAACCGTTAGGATTTTAACTGCTGCTGACACGTTGAGGGCCCGATGAAAAAACCAAGTCCGAGCTTTCATGGGTGGGCTTCGCCTCCATCCTAGATAACATCAACAGACAGCCAAGCTGCTCGCCCACGGTGGTGAGTAGCTCCATCTCGAAGCCGGTATGAGGATGCGGCTCCCGGTGCTGCACGTTAATCACTCCCTCGACGCCTCCGCGCGAAATCACCGGCGCGGAGAGGAAAGCCTCGAAAGTATCCTCGGGCAGGTCGCTGAAGAATTTGAAGCGCGGATCGTGATAGGCTTCGCGCGAGATGGCCAGCAATCGTTTCTCGCGGGCTACCCAGCCTGTCAATCCTTCGTTCAAAGCGAGCTTCACCTTGCCGAGAGCGGACGGGTGCGGAGTGTTGCTGGCGCGCAACACCAGCTCGTTCCGGTCCAGCAGGTAGAGCAGGCAGGAATCGCATTCCATGAACTGCACAACCAACGCAACCACGCCGTCGAGCGAATCCTGCAGGGTCATGTCGCGCACCAGATAGCGGCTGATCCTCTGGAGTAAACTTAGCTGCTGCTCGGTACGAGCAAGGCGCTGTTCGATTTCTTTGTGGCGGGACACCAGTCTTATTATCCCACGCGTTTTGAAAGTAGGACGCGGGCGAAGGCGGCGATTCGAAAAAACGAAGCCAATGTCGGGGAGAAGCGGAGGCTGGCGCAAAGGTGATTGACGCATCGTGTGCCTCGGCAGTAAACCCGAACGGATGATTTGAAAAAACGAACCCAGCGCTGGGTGCGATGCGGTTGCGGACAATTAGCAGACTCGAAAAAACGAAGCCAATGCCGGACGAGGTCCTTTGGCGCATCGGGTGCCCGAAATGAGGCAGAACTGGTGATTCGAAAAAACGAAGCCAACTGGTCGGGAAGATGCCGAAGGTGGCGGGAGGGTTTTGAGGCACCGTGTGCCTCGGGAGTAGGCCCGAACGCGTGACTTGAAAAAACGAACCCAGCGCTGGGCGCGATGCGGTTGCGGACAATTGGACCATTACTCATCACTTCTAGATAACATGCGGGTGGAACGGGCGACTAGGTTGGAATTGGGAAGTTGGTGCACGGGAATGGAAGAAAGAAGGCGGAAGGTTGGTGACCGGGCGGGTTTCGTTGTGATAGTAAACTGTATTACGGGCGTGGTTTTCAAAAGCGGCCGTTTATTAAGGACGAGCGGCACAAGCCAGCTGCGGCGACAATACGTCAAGGTGGTTTGCTCGACGGCGAAAACGAGCGCGATATCAGCGAACCGTCATGATTTAGGTCGCGGCGAGATCTTGAGAGATATGGTTGCGGGCGCTTTACTCCTGTAATCCCTGAGATTCCCGCCGGCATCCAGCCCTGGGACGGGGCCTCCCAAAGTCTGCTTGAGTCTGAGGCGGTCGCCGGACTTCCAAGCTTCGATGATCTGCTTGCCCTTCTCGCTGATATTAATTGCGTAAGTGACGATCAGCCAATTGTTGTTGGCCTTCTGGTCTACTGTCGCTAGACCTGCCGCTATCAACCGGGAGAAGCGAACAAGACCGTCTCCTGACACAACGACGAAATCCTTTTCACACATGAGCAAGAACAGTAGCTTGTCTACCGCTTCCAGGTCGAACCCTCGGCTAAGCGCGACCAGCATTGACTTGTAGGAGTATATGGCGTCGGTGGAAATAGTACCCCGATGATAGAGCGCGTGGCACGTAGGGCATAACGCGATCAGATTCTCCGGATCATTACCGCCGCCCTCCGACACCTGATACATGTGATGAAGGTCCAAGGCGAGAATATTGCGGCACGTTGGAACTGCGCAACGGTATCCGGCTTCCGTGAATACGGCAGTGCGAGTTTTTAAATTGATATTCTTTCGTTCGATGGGGGCAGTATTCTTTGGTTTGGTCGTAACAGTCCCTCTCGATCTTCATGCTTGCTATATCACTTGGTCGGATCTAATATTTTCTTCAACGTCCTTTTGGGAAGACGCCTAACCAAGTCGCTCCACTCGAACGTTTGCTTCCGATTTTCGTCGAAATGTTGTCGGATGAGAGTGGCCTCTCGCAACGGATTGAGATGGTAATCCAGCGCCTGGGCACCGGCAAATTTAAACCTTGATATAAGATGTTCGCGGGTTCGCGGCTCTTCACATTCCATCAGAATTTGCCGCGCCTTGTCTGTCGTGATGTGATCTCGAACGAATTTTTCAACGACCTCTTTGTTCGAAATGCTTGCTATCGTCTCGAGGGCTCCGACGCGTTCTTTGATCTCGATCAACTCTGCCTGAAGTTGAGCCGACGAAACTTCAAGTTCGTCCTTCTTGGCGGATTTGCCATTCATCGTTTTGCCTGTGATTCAGGTTGCGACTCGACGTCGACGAGACCAAAGTCGGTGAGGTCAAACAGTCTAGCGCGTCTCTTGTCGTCCTTCACCTCCATTAACCCCATGGCAGTCCACCGGTTAGCCAAAGCGAAGAGAGTGCTACGGCCAATCTTACAAGCAATTCGAACTTCTTCCATGGAGGGAGTGGCATCGCCCATCATTTGGTAAGCGGCGCGGGACTTGTCATCAGGCAGAGCCTCCTCCAGTAACTTTTTGACCGAACTGTACGATGCGGCTCGTGTCCAGTTGCGAATTTCTGTGAGAACCGCCAGAATTCTGTCGTCACCCATCGCTCGCCTCATCCTCGAAGAAGTCGGTGGGAATGGCAATGGCGACCTTCGGCTTCTTTCCATCTCCCGATAGCAGCTTGCGCTCGGCCATGTGCTTGACCAGGGTGCTCAGGTTACCCTTTTGCATTCCACTTTCTCGATGGATGTCAGCCTGCATGCGACTGCCGTTCATCAGCAATACAGCTTTCGCTTTTAGTTTACTGTTTCCCACGATTCTTCGCAGTTCGTCTCGGCTTTTGTGGTCGCGCGCCGCGATGGCAGGCTCCGCCATTAGCTGAATAAGATCTCGAATCTCACGAACGGTATTCAAGATTTCAGTCAAATGATCTTCCATTTGTTTATTTCCTCGGACCATCGAAAAACGTTGGAGGAATAGTTATGATTAACTTCGGATGCTTGTCGTCCGGCGCAAGCAGTTCCTTAGCTCGAAGTTCTTTCGTCAGCCGGCTCAGTGCACCCTGATCGATTCCTGACTCCTTGCAAATGGCCGCTTGGTTTCTAGATCCATCCATCAACTGGGCCGCTTTGGCGCCAGCTTTGCTTTTCCCGACAACGTCCAGCAGTGACGCCCTGAGTCGTTCATCGCGCTTGGCTAATTGGGGCTCGGCGATAACACGCAAAAGTTGGCACATTTCGCGTAACAACTCTGTTTGCTCGTTCAATTGAACTCCTCCATTTTGACACTGGGTCATGCAACTCGGAAATGTCCGGGGGAAAGATCTAACACATAATGTAACCGAAATGTTCCTGAACGGCAACGGGTACCGAGCACGGGTACCGAGTGCAGAATCCTCACGGCGCCGGCCGTTGATCGGTTCACCAGGTGGACGAAGGCCGCCCGACTCGCGGATTTGCGCCTGTTGACCTGGGCCAGATGTCCGAGTCTGAGAACGTGAGACTAGTCGGAATCGGTCCCGCCAAACCCGGTCACGTCTCGCGCGGATGGCGATCTTGGGGTAGAGACGTCGGGAATGAGCCGGCGGCGGCTTGGCAGTGCTGTTGCGCGCCGGCAGCTCCTCACAATGGCAGGTCGGAGACTGTCGGAAACCTGCCCCACGATTGCGATTCAATTAGTCGCAGAACTCTTGTGGTAGTTCGGGAACGCGGGATGCTTGTGCTCCGGAAGCGGATGTTTGTTTAATTCCGCCAGGGCTACTTCGACTGCTTTCTCAAGCTGGGGATCATGTCCGGCGCGCATGGCGACCGGATCCTGATCGACATCGATGTCGGGCGCGACGCCATGATTTTCGATCTCCCACTCGCCATTGGCTGGATTCCAGAAGGCCAGGTTGGGCGCGGTCACCATACCGCCATCGATCAGAGGCGGAAAGCCGAAAATTCCGACCAGACCGCCCCAGGTGCGCTTGCCAACCAGCGTTCCGATGTGACGCTGGCGGAACATCCACGGCAAAGCGTCGCCGCCGGAGCCCGCGTATTGATTGATGATCATCACCTTCGGCCCGTAAATAGCATTTTGCGGAGTGGTGAAATCCTGACCCCAGCGCGTGGTCCAGTGGCTTAACTCCGTGCGCCCGAGATAATCAACGATGTAGTCCGCCACCTGGCCGCCGCCATTGAAGCGTTCATCGATTACGGCGCCATCGCGGCCCACCTGCGCGAAATAGTAGCGGTTGAAGTTCTCGAACCCGGCCTCGGCGGTGTTCGGCAAGTAGACGTAAGCCAGGCGCCCGTTGCTAAGACGGTCGACTTTGCGGCGGTTCTCCTCAATCCAGGCCAGGTTGCGAAGGCCGAATTCGTCTTCGACAGGCACAACCGTCACCTCGCGCGACGCGGAGCCATCCGCATTCGGACCGACGCGCAGCACGACCTGTTTTCCGGCAGTTTCTTCGAAAAAGCTATAGAGGTTATCGCTCGAGCGCAGATCGCGCCCATTCACCGTGAACAAATAGTCGCCCGCCGCGACATTCACGCCGGGTTGTGTGAGAGGAGCCTTCAGCTGGGGGTTCCAGTTTTCACCGCTGTAGACGCGCGCGATACGATAGCGCCCATTTTCGATTTTGTAATCTGCGCCGAGCAGGCCGCCGCGAACCTTCTTGGCAGCGGGAATGTCACCGCCTCTTACATAGAGATGTCCCACGGTGAGCTCGCCCAGCATTTCCTCAAAAAGATAATTCAGATCGGCGCGGCTGGCGACGTTCTCCAGATAGGGTTCGTATTTCTGCGTGGCGGTCTTGAGATTGAGCCCGTGAAGGGAGGGATCGTAGAAAAAGTCGCGCTCGATGCGCCACACCTCGCGATACATTTGCTTCCACTCGGCGCGGCGCTCGACGCGCACCTCCATGGCATCCAGGTTCAGCTTGCCTTCGCCGGGCTTGGGGGCCGCGGAGGTGGCGCTGATGAAAAAAGCCGGCGAGTCGGGCGGGCCTTGGCTGTACAGCATCTTCTCGCCATTGTCCGAGACCTCAAACATGTGAATATTCTCAAGCAGTTTTTCGGTTTTCCGCGTTTTGAGATCGAATTTGTACTCGGTGTTGGACGGCGGTTGGCCCGGAACGTCAACGACCTCCCGGACGAACAGGATGCCGGTCTTACCCACGTCCATACCGCCATAGTTACGCGCCGGGATCGGCAGCGCTACGACGCGCTGATCGATGTTTTCGAGATCGATCTTGACGTCGGGCTTCTTCGCCTCCTCTGCCTTAGCCTCGGGCTTCTTCTCGTCCGCCTTATTGTCGGCGGCTTTCTCTTCATCGCTCTCCGGCGCGACCGGCGACGCGTCGGACTTGTTGAGCACGACGGCGTAGACGTTGCGGGTAGTGGTGTGGTCGTCGCTCGACATATCCAGCCACGCGGTGGAAAGGCCCAGATTCGTGCTGGCATTGAAATAGAGGTACTTTCCGTTTCTATCGAAGAGCGCGTTTTGGGCGTCGCTCATGCCGTCGGAGACCTGATGCGATTTGCCATCCTCGATCGAATACAGCAGAACCGCGCGGAAATGGTTTTTGAGGAGCTTGGTGTAGGCGATCCACCGGCTGTCGGCGGACCAATCGGGATTCAGGTTGTGCTGGGGCGTGTCGTAGGTATCGGCGTCGATTCGGACGGGCGTCCGTTTCTCGAGATCGATGTACCACAATTGCAGACGGTTGTCGGTGTAAACGATTTTCTTGTTATCGGGGGACCATTTCGGAGCGTAGTAGAAAGCGGGCGGCTTGCCCAGGTCGATCTTTTCCACGTCACCCATGCCGTTCTGGGAACGGATGTGAAGTTGATATTCGCCGGATTCATCGGAAAAATAGGCGATGCGCTTGCCGTCGGGAGACCAGGACGGATCGCGCTCGGCGACACCGGGCGAGTTTGTGAGATTGCGGATGTCGCCCTTCTCGGCGGGCGCCGTTAGGATTTCGCCACGTGCTTCGAACAAAGCGCGAGCGCCGGTGGGGGACAGCTTGGCATGCACGAACTTCCCGTTGACCTTCTCAAACGACGGCCGCATGGATGGAATGTCGCCAGAGAGATGAATGTCGACTCGTTTAGTCGCGCCCGATTGCAGGTCATAGAGGTGAATCTCGCCGAGCTGCTCGTACACGATCGCGCCAGGTCCGGCGCTGGCCGATTTGATATCCAAACCTGCGTTGTGGATGGCTTCGCTCACCTTTTTCGTGTGGGTGTCATAGGAAAACAGAGTCGCAGGCCCATTGCGGTCGGAGAGGAAATATATCTTCTCACCAACCCACATGGGGTTGAAGATGTTGGCGTTTTCGTCAGGAATTTTATCGACTTGCGCGTCGGCCAGCCGGGCGATCCAGATCTTGCTGGTGAGACCGCCGCGGTAACGTTTCCAAGCTGTGAAAGCCGGCGGATCCGGGTCGTAGGCCAAGTACTTAGCATCGGCGGAGAACGTGCCGAACGCAGCCATAGGCAAGTCTACCGCCGTGGGAAATTTGCCATCGACGGGCATGAGAAAGAGCCGCTGGAAGCGTGAGTAGCTATCGCGCGTTGAGCGGAACAGGATCTGCTTGCCGTCTGGCGTCCAGGCGACTGGGACATCCCCACCGGGATGGTAAGTGAGCCGCCTGGGCGTGCCGCCCGTGGCGGGGATAACATAAACGTCGACATTACCGTCGTATTCTCCGGAGAACGCGATCAGACTTCCATCGGGAGAGAACACGGGATTGCTCTCCGCGCCGGTCCCGGCAGTCAGACGAATGGCGTCGCCACCATCTCGCGGCACACTCCAGAGGTCGCCTGCAAACGAGAAGACGATGTGAGTTTTGTTGAGGGTTGGCTTCTGGGCGAGGAGGTAGGCGTCCGCGGCACGGGACGATACGGCGGCGCAAAGGAACAGGGCCAGGGCGGCAATTTTGTACATATTACGCTCTATCTTACCGAAGCTTACGCGGCCGGACGCTCCTGTTCCATAATTGAGTTTGAATCTGAAAGCTCTGCGGAAGCACTGGGACCTGTTTGCGTCCCGCGATCCACTTTGGGCAATTCTCACGCATCCCGATCGCACCGACAGCCGCTGGGATAAACGCGAGTTTTTTGAGACGGGGGTTTGGGAGATCGGGCGATCGCTAGAACAGGTAGAGGCCCTGGTTCCAAATCTGAGGAAGCGCCGGGCGCTCGATTTCGGATGTGGTGTGGGCCGTCTTACGCAGCCGCTGGCTCAACATTTCGAAGAGGTGTACGGGGTGGACATCTCCGCTTCCATGGTGAAGCAAGCCAAGGACTTCAACCAGTACGGCGACCGCTGCCAATACGTAGTGAATCAGATAGACGACCTGCGCATCTTCCCAGATGGGCATTTCGATTTCATTTATTCCAACATTACTTTGCAGCATATGCCGCCACGTTACAGCCGGCGCTACATTGCCGAGTTTGTGCGCGTACTCGCCCCGGGCGGCGCGTTGTTGTTCCAGCTCCCCAGCACCGCGCGGGACCCGGGTTCAAGGATGGGGCGCGTGGTGCGTACCTTTTATTACGGTTTCGTCTGGGATCTGCTTCATCCCGGCACGCCCTACATGGGAATGTATGGAATGCCGATGGATGAAGTGGTCCGGTTGGTGGCCAGTAATGGCGGCCGTCTGATTCATGCCGCTCCCGACCCGGCTGCCGAGCCGGAATGGGAAGGCTACCGATATTTGGTCACACGAATAACACCAGAAAGGGGTGTGGTACTATCAGGCCCATGACCAAGCAATGACAGGGGCTGATCGACGTAGTACTATGGATGAATCATTATGATCTACGGAAGGAGACCTTCCTAATGTGGAATAAACGTAAAGAAGAAGAATATCCGCCGAAGGCTGGCCCAGCGCCCGCGGCTCCGGCTAATCAACCGAAGGAGAACCCTCCCATGTCTACGGCTCCAGCAGCCAGCCATCATGTATCCGACTCCCGCGGGCCCGCCATCATTGGGAAATCCGTGATGATAAAGGGCCAGATCTTCAGCCGGGAAGATCTCACCATCGACGGTGAAGTGGAAGGATCGGTTGAGCTTCATGAGCACCGCTTGACGGTGGGTCCCCATGGAAAGCTGCAAGCCGGCGTGAAGGCACGTGAAATCGTCGTGCTGGGCTCAGTGCACGGCAACGTGGAAGCATCCGATAAGATCGACATTCGCAAGGATGCGCGGCTGGTGGGAGACATCAAGACGGCGCGCATCGTGATCGAAGATGGCGCCTACTTCAAAGGGAGCATCGATATCACCAGACCCGAGACCACCAAGCCGGCGGCTACGCCTGGGGCGAAACCTATGGTTTCGACGCCTGCGCCCGCCAATGCCGCGGTTGTTTCGGCGCCCGGCGGCGATCTGAATCGCTGACCGGCCTGGTGAGTCGCGAAAGGGTCCAGCTTTGCTAAAAGACCGCTGGAGAACGGAAACGGGGGCGCCGGTGCCTTATCCACAAAACAGGGGCGCCGTTTCCGCGGTCCAGCCGCAAACCCGAGCCAGCCATGGTCTGGAACAGTTCTTCTCGTCCATTCAGGACGAACAGAATCTGTCGATTCTCGACTTCGCCGGCGCCAGCCAAGCCAACATCAGCTTTATCACCACGCTGGGCCATCGAATTTACTCCAACGACATCGTCCGAACGCTGGAGGAGACATTTGGCGGGGATGGGGAGTTTGTCGCCAACCAGGCTGACCCGCTGCGTTCGGCCAAGTTTTTGCGCGAGAGCCTGGACTTTCCCGAAAATAACTTCGATGGCGCTTTGGTGTGGGACACGATGCAATTCCTGGCTCAACCGTTGTTGCAGGATACCGTGGACCGGCTCTATCAAATCCTGCGACCCAAGTCCTACCTGCTAGCTTTTTTCCACGCTGAAGAAAAGGCCGACACGATTCCGCTTTATTCGTATCGTATTGTCGAGTCGAAGGTTTTGTCGTTGACCCCGCGGGGACAACGGAAGCCGGCGCAGTACTTCAATAACCGGAGTCTGGAGAAGCTGTTCCAGAAATTTGACTCGGTGAAATTCTTCCTGACACGGGATCATTTGCGAGAAGTGATTGTGAGAAGGTAGTGGGGGGTAGGGGGTGGCAAAACCAGGAGCTGAGCTTTTCCTACCACCTACCTCCCACAGGCCACCACCTATTTGTGATCCTTTTTGTGATCCTTCCGAATCTGCAAAAGATCGGTGAAGGATCTTATGCCTTGTGCCATCGTAACCTTGGTTCCCTCCACGTTGCTCCAGCGCACCGGAACTTCCACGGCGCGTAAGCCCAGTTTCTTGGCGATCACGAGGTCTTCGACGTCGAAGCTGAAGCCATCCTGCTCCTGACGGGAAAAAACCTCCTTGGCCGCGTCGGCGCGGTACAGCTTGAATCCACATTGGGTATCGTGGAACGGCAAGCCGGTCACCGTACGCATCACCAGATTGAAGAAGCGACCTGAGTATTCGCGAAAAGCCGACTGATGCACGGCCACCAGCGACCGGTCGACGGCGCGTGAGCCGATGGCGATCACGGCGTTTTGCGCGGCGGCGGCGGAAGACAGTTTTTGCAGCTCTTCGATGGGAGAGGAAAGGTCGGCGTCGGTATACAGAATCCATTCGCCCTCGGCGTCCAGCATCCCATGACGCACGGCGTAGCCCTTGCCCCGATTTCCGGGATTTCGCAGTAACCGGATGGGCGATGGAGGCTTGCTGTACTTGTCCACCACCCCTGCGGTGGCGTCGCGCGAGCCATCATCCACAACGATCACTTCCTGGAATTTGAGGTGCTGCTCCGGCAGCCACTCCAAGATTCGATCGAGAGTTGTGGGGAGGCGCTTTTCCTCGTTGTATGCGGGGATGACGATGGAGAGAGAGTCCAACGTCAATTATACTTGTGGCAAAGGGCTATTCGCCCGTGCAGCATCCAAAAACATAGGAGTTACATATTGTCATTGGAAGACGATCTGTACGATCAGCGTATCCGGCGTATCGCGGAGATTGAGGCGCTCGGTTTTCGAGCTTACGGCCAGCGATTCGATTTTAGTCATACGATCCCGCAGATTTTGGCGGAGTTTGGCGAAAGGGCCGCGGAACAGCTTGAGCCGCGCATTAACGTGCGAATCGCTGGGCGCGTCGCAACCAAGCGCCTGATGGGGAAGGCCGGTTTCGCGCATTTGCAGCAGGACGGTGAGAAGTTACAGATCTATGTTCGAAAAGATGGAGTGCCGGCGAACGATTTTTCGCTCTACCAGCTTCTGGATGCGGGCGATATTATTGGCGTGGAAGGATATCTCTTTCGAACGAAAACGGGTGAGCTCAGCGTGCATGCCGAGCGTCTGCAGTTTCTATCGAAGACGCTCTACTCCATGCCGGAGAAATGGCACGGGCTGGAGGACGTCGAGACTCGCTACCGGCAGCGTTATCTGGATCTGATCGCGAATCCGGAAGTTCGCAAGGTGTTCGTGGCGCGATCGAAGATCGTATCTTCGCTGCGGCGGCAACTGGAGGCCCATGGATACCTCGAGGTGGAAACGCCAATGTTGCAGCCCATCTACGGCGGCGCCGCGGCCCGGCCGTTCAAAACGCATCACAACACGCTCGACATCGATCTGTACCTGCGGATCGCGCCCGAATTGTACTTGAAGCGGCTGGTGGTGGGCGGCCTGGAGCGCGTCTATGAAATCAACCGGAACTTCCGCAATGAAGGCATTTCGACGCAGCACAATCCGGAATTCACGATGCTGGAGTTTTATCAAGCCTACACGGATTTCCACGGGATGATGGATCTATCCGAAGAGCTGCTGCGGCAAGCCGCCATCGACGCGACCGGTTCGGCAGTCGTCGAATATCAAGGCGAGAAGATCGATTTCTCTAAATTTCGCCGGGTGACCATGCGGGAGGCGGTTGGCAACTCGAACTTGAAGGGCCACGCGCTGGTGGAGGAGTTCGAACGCAGCGTGGAATCGACCTTGATTCAGCCAACAATCGTTTACGATTACCCGGTGGAGGTGTCGCCTTTATCGAAGAACAAGCCGGACGATCCGGAGTTTGTGGAGCGGTTTGAAATTTTTGTCGCAGGAATGGAAATCGGCAACGCGTTCACCGAATTGAATGATCCGCGCGAGCAGCGGCACCGGTTTGAAATGCAGCTCGCGATGAAAGAGAAAGGCGACGAGGAGGCGCATCAGATGGACGAAGATTACGTGCGAGCGCTGTCCTACGCCATGCCACCGGCGGGCGGTGAAGGCATCGGGATCGACCGTGTAACGATGATCTTGACCAACTCGCGCTCGATCCGCGATGTAATTCTGTTCCCGCTGCTGCGGCCGCTATGAGCACGCAGACGTTCGAGCTGTTCGTGGCAGCCCGATATTTGCGGGCCAAGCGCAAGCAGGCGGTAATTTCGGTGATCACTGTGATCTCCATCGCCGGGGTGGCCGCCGGGGTGATGGCGTTAGTGATTGGCCTGGCGATCAACAATGGCTTTCGATCGACCTTGCAACAGAGCCTGCTCGGAACAACGGCTCACGTCATGCTGCTGAATCAGCAGGCTTCGCAAGGGATCGCGAACTGGAAAGAGCTCGAGCCCGCGCTGCGGAGGCTCCCGCACGTGACGAACGTGTCGCCGGGACTGTACGAAAAAGTCCTGCTGTCTGGACCGCTCGGCGCTCAGGCCGACGGAGCCATATTGAAGGGCGTACCGCTAGACACGCCTCCTGACATGTTGCGACACCTGAAACAAGGATCATTCAACGAGTTAAAGAACGACACTGGATTGCCGGGAATCATTCTAGGCGCGCGTCTGGCACAGAATACTGGAATGCTGCTGAATAGTGTTGTCAACGTGATCAGCCCGCAAGGCGAATTGACCCCATTCGGTCCGACGATCGCCCGCTACCGTTTCCGGGTGGTCGGCATTGTTGAATCGGGTTTTTACGACGTCGATTCATCCATGGCCTTTACTTCACTGCATGAGGCCCAAATCGTGTACAACACCGGCAATGTCGTCAGCGATATTGAGTTGCAGCTTGATGACATTTACAAGGCTCCCGAAGTAGCTAAGACAGCGGAAAAAACCGCTGGCCCTCCCCTGGTCGCCAACACCTGGATGGAGCAGTATCGCCAGATTCTGAGCGCCCTGAAGATGGAGAAAGTGGTGACCGCGATTACCATTGGCTTGATCCAGCTTGTCGGCGCACTGAATATTCTAATCACGCTGATCATGATGGTGATGGAGAAGAATCGCGACATCGCGGTGCTGATGTCGATGGGGGCCAAGCGGCAGCAGATCCGCAAGATTTTCGTGCTGCAGGGCGTGCTGATTGGCGTGGTCGGCACTTCCATCGGACTGGCGGTGGGTTACGCGTTGTCCTATTTCGCCGACCGGTATCACTGGCTGACCTTGAATCAAGAGGTCTATTCATTGAGCTACGTTCCGTTCAATCCGCGCTGGCAGGATGGCATTTGGATCGCGGCCGCGGCGATTTTCGTCAGCTTTATCGCAACGCTGTATCCGGCACGTAGCGCGACCCGGATTGCGCCGGTGGAGGCGTTACGATATGAGTGAGGGGAAGATGAAACGGACGAGTCTTTTCTTAGATCAAGCTCTCTTGAGACAAGTGATGCGGGCGTTGGGTGTAAAAAACCTATTCCGAGGCGGTAAACCTTTCCCTCACGGAAACGCTGCGCGTCAAAAAGTAGAAGCGCTCCCGAGCTTTTTCGGCAAGGGCTTGTGGAAAGCCGTCTCTCGAGGATGCGAAAGGATAGACTGTCGGCGCGGAGACCCCTTCGCCGAAAGACGACTAAGAAGTGATCTTGGTTGATAAATCGCCACGCTTTCTAAGAGTCTGGTAGATGGCGAGGCGGCCGCTGCCAATGACTAAGCTGACGCCCACCACGAGCGGTAGTAACGCCATTGGGAACATAACCATAATCAGGATCGCAGCGCTTAACTTTGTTTGGTGCCGGCTGTTGGCAATAGCCTTCAGGCATCCCACTTCCAGAAGAACGGTCGAGGCGAGAGTGATCAATCCTGTCTTAAGCATGGAAGCTGGCCGCACTATGGCCATATGATATCGTGTCCCCTCCGCATGCTAGGCCGCGGCGCTACAATCGAAACTAACCATGTTGCAAATCGCGCCTCGTTCGCAGGTTTATGACGTCGCCATCATTGGCTCGGGGGCCGGCGGTGGAACAGTAACCAAAGTCCTCGCCGATCTGGGAGTGAATGTCGCTCTGATCGAGGCCGGTCCACCGATCGATCCCGCCAAGGACTTCAAAGAACACATGTGGCCTTATCAGGTGCCACACCGCGGCATTGGCGAAGGCGGCGCGGGTTATTTCGGACCCACACCCTGGGCCTTCGGCTACTTCACCACGACCTCGGGCGGCTGGGAGCTTCCCGGGGAACCGTACACCGTGGCGCCCGGCTCGAAGTTCGAATGGTTCCGCTCTCGCGTAGTGGGTGGACGAACCAATCACTACGGCCGCATATCGCTGCGCTTCGCCGATTACGACTTTGCGCCCTACAGCCGCGACGGTCTGGGAACGGACTGGCCCATTACTTACGACGAGCTGTCGCCCTACTACGACAAAGCCGAAAGCTTTATCGGAGTCACCGGCAGCAAAGAAGGCATCCGCAGCGCTCCTGACGGCGTCTTTCAGGACTGCCCGCCCCCTCGCGTGCATGAAATGCTGGTGCAGCGCGCGGCTAAGAAGCTGAACATCCCCTGCATTGCTTCGCGCCTGGCTGTGATTACGAAACCAACCAATGGGCGACCTGCCTGCCATTACTGCGCCCAGTGCGGCCGCGGTTGTGTCACTGCGTCCAACTATTCCTCCAGCCAAGTGCAGGTATTCCCTGCCCTGAAGACCGGGCGCGTAAAGCTTTTTACCAATGCCATGGCGCGCGAGCTTATCGCCGATGCCTCGGGCAACGTCACCGCTGTGTCTTATATCGATAAGGCTACTCGAACGGAACGGCAGATTCGCTGCCGCTCGGTGGTTCTGGCTTGCGGCGCGTGCGAGTCGGCGCGTCTGCTGCTCAATTCAAAATCCGCCGTCCATCCGAACGGCCTCGCGAATGGTTCCGGGCACGTCGGGCGCAACTTGACTGACAGCGTCGGCTATGCGCTGGGCGCAAACATTCCCGCGCTCGAGGAACTACCCCGCCACAATTCTGACGGCATGGGCGGCATGCACGTCTACATTCCCTGGTGGCTATGGGACGCCAAGAACAAGGAGTTCCCGCGCGGCTACCACGTCGAGATCAGCGGCGGCTTCCATATGCCCGGTATCGGCTCGTTCGGGCGCGAATGCCGCGAGCATGAGGGCTACGGCAAAGACCTCAAGGATTTCATTCATGCCCGCTATGGCGCATACGTAAGTTTCGCGGGCCGCGGCGAGCAGATTCCTAACGAAAATACTTATTGCGATATCGACCCCGATGTCGTCGATCAATACGGTATCCCGGTGCTGCGCTTCCATTTCAAATGGACCGACAATGAGCTGAGACAAGCGCAGCATATGCATGACACCTTCCAGTCCATTCTTGAAACCATGGGCGGCAAGGTGACCCGGCCGCGACCTAATTTCATGGCCGGCGAAGGCATTTCAATGGGTGGCGAGATCATCCATGAACTGGGGACAATTCGCATGGGCAGCGACCCCAACGCGTCGGTGTTGAACAAGCATTGTCAGGCACACGAGGTCAAGAATCTGTTCGTGGCTGACGCCGCGCCGTTTGTCAGCAATCCGGACAAGAATCCGACGCTCAGTATCATCGCGCTGGCTTGGCGCACGGCCGAATATCTGGCCGAGGAAATGAGGAAGGGCAATGTCTGAACTTTCACGAAGGGATCTGCTTCAGAGCATCGCTTTGTCGGTCACGCTGGGCGGTTTGAGTCCGGCGGCGGCACAGCATGTCCACAGCCTGGCGGCGGAGGAGAAGACCGCCACCGGCGTTTACAAAGCGAAGGCTCTGAATCCGCACGAATACCATACGCTCGAGAAGCTGGCGGATCTCATCGTCCCTGCCGACGACAAATCGCCGGGGGCGGTGGCATCGGGCGCGTGTGAGTTTATCGACCTCCTAGCCAGTCAGAACCCACGGCTCCTCGACATCTATACGGGAGGGATCGCTTGGCTCGATCAGGCGATGAGGCGGCGCTATTCAACCGATTTTGTAAGCGCGAAGGCCAACCAACAGACCGCCCTGCTGGATTTGATCGCATATCGGAAGAATGAGTCATCCGAGCTCGGGCCCGGCATTCTATTTTTCGATTGGGCGCGACGCATGGTGGTGGATGCCTATTACACCAGCCCAGCCGGCATCAAGGCGCTCGGCTACATGGGTAATACATCCGTCTCGAAATTCGAGGTACCCCAAGAAGCCATCGACTACGCGGTGAAACGAAGTCCGGTCTGATACATAAGACCAATAGACTGAAGGTGATACGGAGCTACGGCAAAAATCTTACTCCCTACCCTAAAGCGGGGGGAGTACTCCGCCGATCAATGGGCTAGTACGCCCCCAAAGGAGGGTATCACGAATGAACAAAAATAGGGACCTGACAGCCATTGCCCATTGCCTGCTGGAATATGTGGAGGATCTCCTAACGGCCAGCCCGAAGGAGTCGTTTAGCAAGGTTGAGATGCTGGTGTTGTTAAATGCCGTGAAGAACGACCGGCAACTGATGGCGCTGCTCGGGAGCTACTCTCAATCCACGGTATCATCGCCGAAATTCGCCTGATCCCGCAAACGCAGCTACTTCACGCCTAACTGATCGAACAAGAATGCCTGTACGTCCGCTTGCTCGGCGATGTACTCACTGAGCGCGGTCCCGATACCGTGACCGGAGTTGCTGCTGGTGCGCAATAGAACCGGCCGCTTCGTGCCACTGGCCTGAAGGCGGGCCGTCATCTTGCGGGAGTTGAGGGGGTCCACGCGTGGATCGTTGTCGCCAGTGAGAAACAGCACCGGCGGATAATTGGTCCCGTCCACGACGTGATGGTAAGGCGAATAGGCATAGAGAGCGCGGAACTGGTCGGGTTCCTTCACCGTGCCAAATTCGGTGACGTTGAATGCGCCGTTGGGTTGCAGCTCCACGCGCAGCATGTCGTAGATGCCGACGTGCGAGACAACAGCAGCGAAGAAGTCCGGATGCTGGGTGAGGGCCGCGCCCATGAGCAGGCCGCCGTTGCTGCCGCCCTCGATAGCAAGTTTCGCAGCGTTGGTATATTTGTGATCGATCAAATAGCGCGCGCAGGCGGCAAGGTCATCGAAGACATTTTGCTTTTTCGTCAGATTGCCGGCCTTATGCCAAGCTTCGCCATATTCGCCGCCACCACGCAGGTTTGCGATCGCGAGCACGAAGCCGTGCTCCAGGAGAGTCTTTCGGCCTGGGGAAAAATCCGGAGCGATGCTGATGCTGTACCCGCCGTAGCCGGTCAACAGAACGGGATTTTTCCCGTCCAGCTTGGTTCCTTTTCGACGCATGATGTTGAGCGGGACGCGCGTCCCGTCCTTCGAAATAGCGAATTCGCGGACCACCTCAACGTCGCTAAAATCGGCGGCTGCGTTTTCATGTAATGCCGTTCGCATGACCATCTTGGTGGCGGGATCGTACCGATACCACGCTGGAGGGTCCACGAAGCTGGTGTTGCGGAACAGCAGCGCGCCATCATTCGACCGAACCAATTGGTCAACTGAGGAGATCGGCAGAATCGGCACGATGCCCTGCAGTTTCCCTGCGGTATCGAAGCCTCGGAGCTGCGATGGCCCACCCGCCTGGTCCGCCGTGTAGACCATGTTTCCGATCGGCAGAAAGCTATCAATCGCAACCCGGCTTTCGGGCACCACCGTTTGCGCCTCGCTGACGCGCGGCTGGGCCAATGGCATTCTCAGGATCTTGCCTTTGGGCGCGTTGAGATGGGATAGCAGATACAGGTAGCCATCGGAGCCGAACTCCGCGTCGGCGATCTCATCGGAGAGACGTCCAATTTGGTGCCACTGGCCATCCGGGCCGAGCAGATAATAGGCGTACTCGCCTCCATCGCCGTTTTCCATCACCGCCAACACGAAGCGGCCGTCGTCGGAAGCGCGCAACTGAATCTCGGCGATACGGGGGAACTCTTTGCCAAGCGAATAGCTATCCTGACGGGAATCGGTGGAGAGCCGGTGAAAATAGACTTGTTGATAAAAATTCAGATCCTCGGGAGGGCGTTCACCAGCGTGCGGATAACGCGTGTAGTAGAAGCCGGAACCGTCGGAGTTCCAGGCCATGCTTCCGCCGGCAGTGCCGCCATTCACATGCGGGATGGGCGCACCAACTTCTTTGCCGGTCGCCACTTCGAAAACATGCAGATCGCCGCTTTCGCTGCCGCCCTTGGACATTGAGACAGCCACATACTTGGCGTCGAGCGACGGAACAAAGAAATCGATTTCGGTGCCGCCTGAGGGATCGAGTTTGTTGGGGTCGAGAAGGACGCGCTCGGAATCCAGATCATCAGCAGATTTTAGGAGCACGAGCAGGGGCTGTTCTTGGGGCGGCTGATTCTTAAGCGCGAAAAGAGCACCGGGGCGGGTTTGGAGGGCGGAGTAGCGTGGGAAGGGTTGGGAATAGAGACGTTTCAGTTCATCATAGAGGGCAGCGCGTGGGGGGAGCGCATCGAGATATTTCCGCGCGTATTGGTTTTGGGAGTCGCTCCAGGAGCGCACCGCCGGGTCGGAATAGTTCTCGAGCCAGCGATAGTCGTCGGTCACTGAGACGCCCTGATAGACGTCGACGACAGGCTTTTTCGGGGCCACGGGCGGCCCTGGCGTGGCAGGTGGCGGCTGAGCCGGAATGCATACGTGCCCGATAAGAAATAAGGCCCCTAGAACGCTCCACTGACGAGCGGAATCCATGCGGTTATTGTAGCCCGCGCGGGGCCTTTGAGAACGCTAATGACTGTCGCCGTCGTGATCAACGTCGCCGGCGGCCTGGGTCGCTTTTGCGCTAAGTGCCACGGTATCCGGTGGTTGAGTGTCCTTTGGTTTGGCCGGCTGTTTAGCGACCTGCTGGTTCTGGATATACTGCTGCGAAACCGCGCTGCTGCCAGTCACACTATTTACCATTGGGTTTTTCCTCCCTTAAAGCATATCGGCAGCCCGGCGGAACTCTTAGCGCGAATTTTCGAAATTCAGCAGTTCCGCGAGTTTATGCCGGACGGCCGCAGGCGAGTAGGGTTTGGGAAAATACGCGTCGGCGCCCAGGCCAGCTACCCGGGTCCGAACTCGAGGGTCGCTGTCCCCACTAATCACCAGGATGGGCAGAGAGGAACATCGCGGTTGCGAGCGAATGGCCTCAATCAACTGGTAGCCATCCATGCGGGGCAGCCGAAGATCGGTAACCAGCGCGGACACCTCGTTCGACGCCAGGCACTGCAGCGCTTCTTCGGCGGTGGTGACCGAATACACGGCCAGATTGGGTATTTTCAGGAGCGCTACTTCGAGCGTGTCCCTGCAAAGTTCGGCATCTTCGACAACCAGCACAGTTCGGGTCATGCAGCGGCCTTAGGGCAGGAAGCGATAGCCTACGCCATGCACGGTCAGAAAGTGCCGCGGAATTGGGGAATCTTCCAACTTCTGGCGCAGCCGAACTACGTGGGCGTCCACAGTGCGCGTATTCGGGAACGTCTCGTAGCCCCAAACGGAATTCAAAATCATCTCGCGCGTCAGGGCGCGGTCGGGATTCGCGAGAAAGTAGGTAAGCAGATTATATTCGGCGCGCGTCAATTTCAATTCATCCCCGCGCTTCAGGACCACGCGTCGCGTCAAGTCAACCTTCACGTCGGCGAACTCCATCACCTTGGTCTCTTCCGGAGAAGTGCGCCGCAACACCGCGTGAATACGAGCCAGCAGCTCGCGGACGCTAAAAGGCTTTACTACGTAATCGTCGGCGCCGATTTCAAGCAGCCTGACTTTGTCCATCTCATCACTGACCGCGCTCAACACGATCAAGGGCGTCTTCATTCCCCGGTTCCGCAGCTCCTTACAGACTTCCACACCGCTGATTCCCGGCATTCGCAGATCCACCAGGATGAGTCCGGGTTTCATGGCCAGCGCTTGTTCGAGGCCGATGGTTCCATCGCTAGCCAGAACGGCGCGGAACCCGTCGTTCTCGAGCATCAATCCCACGGTATCCCGAAGGCTCGAATCGTCGTCAATGACCAAAGCGGTTTGCATATTCGGGCTACCGCGATTGTAACCGAGAGCGGTCGCCACTTATCGATCTTTCCGATGCGCCGTGGCGTTTTTACAACACTTTTACAAGTCGCCAACGTCAGCGGGCGCGTGTGGTCCGAACAGGACGGGCGTCATCTTCCTGCTAAATTCAGCCGCTGAGAATCTTGCGGCATAAGCCTGAAGAGCTGCGGGCGACACTTGGTGCTCCAGGCGTTCCCATAGCTCAACTGCATCGCGCAGGCCGTCCTCGGTGGCATCGTTATACAGCAGGCCGCCCACTGGTTCTTGGACCGGGACGGTCTCGAGCGCACCACCGCGCCCCAGGGCGATCACGGGCTTCCCGCTGGCCAGCGCCTCCACCGCCGTAATTCCGAAATCTTCTTCACCCGGCATCAAGAAGGCCCGGCAGCGCGCATACAATTCGCGCAGATCGGGGTCGCTGGCGCGGCCGCAAAACTCTACGTTGGGGGTGGCCATCCGCCGCAATGATCGAAACTCCGGCCCGTCGCCGACCACGCGGAGCTTGCGGCCGGTTTTCGCAAACGCGCGAACCGCGACATCCAGCCGCTTGTAGGCGACCAGTTCAGAAACGATGAGATAGTAATCTTCGGGCGGCTTCCAATGGAACTGCTCGACCGCGACCGGCGGATGAGCGACCACCGATTCGCGCCGGTAGGTCTTCCAGATCCGCCGGCAAACATTGGCGCTGTTGGCCACGAAATCATCGACGCGCGCCGCCGTGGCGTAATCCCACAGCCGCAGATAGTTGGCGAGCGGCGTCATGATCGCGCGTTTTAGGCCGGATCGAACCCACTCATTGCGATAGGCGGGATACAGATCCCAGAGATATCGCATAGGTGTGTGGCAGTAACACACATGCCGCGTGGCCGAGGATAGAATCACGCCCTTGGCAGGTCCCGACTCGCTGCTGACCACCAGATCATAGCCGCGCAGATCGAAACTTTCAAGCGCCATCGGCATCAATGGAAGCAGCGACCGGTAGTGCTTGCGAAAGGGTTGTAGAAAGGAAGAGTGAACGCGGCGGGAGCGAATGGTGGCCGACACACGATCCGGATCGTAGAACAGCGTGAAGATGTCCGCCTCCGGCAATAAACCGCACAACGCTTCCACTACTTTTTCGCCTCCACGCATATTCAGCAGCCAATAATGGATGATTGCAGCGCGCATGTTTGACGGAGTGGACTATCGTAGGAAGTATGCCATGCCTGGCGAGTCTATGAAGCCGGCGCTCGAAAAGACCAGCACCGCATCGCCTCGCCGCTTTACTACCTGGCGAATGCTCGCCGACACGGTCACGGTGGGCGGCTGGACGTCTGTAGCGAAGCTGGCGGGCGCGGTGAAATTGATCTTGGCGGCACGACTGTTCGGCGCCGGCGACGCGATGGATGCATATCTAATCGCCTTCCTGCTGCCGTCGTTCTTCATCGACATGTTCGCCGGGACCCTCGATTCGGCGCTGATTCCCACGTTGATCGAGGTGCGGGAGAAGCGCGGTAAAGAACCGGCTGAAGAGCTCTATCGCAGCACGCTCGCGGCGGCCGGCGCTGGACTGTTGGTGGCGGCGGCAATGGTGGCTGGCGTGTCCGCCCTGGTCCTTCCGCTAGTGGCGTCCAGTTTTCCCCCGGCTAAACTGGCCTACACCCAGCAACTTCTGCTGCTGATGATCGCTGTGGTGCCTCTCAGCGGGCTGGCATCCACTTGGCGGGCGGTGCTCAACTCGGAACACCAATTTGCATATTCGGCCGCGGTGCCTGCTATTACGCCGCTCGTTTCGATTTTCGCTTTGTTGGCGGCCGGAAAACAGTACGGAGTGCTGGCGCTGGCCGTCGCGACTCTGGCAGGCGGCACGCTGGAGGCGATCCTGGCGGGTGCGGGCGTCCAGCGCCTAGGTTACAGGGTGGTCCCGCGCTGGGCTGGCATTTCTCCCGCACTGCGACAGGTCGCCACGCAATACGCGCCGCTGGTTGCGATCACCTTGGTGATGACCGGGTCGGCGCTGGTAGACCAAAGCGTAGCGGCCCGGCTGGGCTCGGGAAGCGTCGCCGCTTTGAGCTATGGCACGCGCTTATTGGGGGTGCTGGTGGTCATTGGTCCAACCGCCATGGGGACCGCGGTGCTGCCCCACATTTCCGCGGCTGCCGTGCAGGCCGAGCCTGCGGCTCTTCGACGCACCTTCCGAAGCTATGGCTTCTTTGTGCTGTCGGTGATTCTCCCGGTGACAATGGTGTTCATCTATTTTTCCGAGCCGATCATTCGCGTCCTGTTTCAGAAAGGGGCGTTCGATGCAGCCGCGACGCATCTGGTCTCAAACGTACAAAGAGCAGCGCTGCTACAGCTTCCTATCGCAGTGTTGCTAGCGCTTGAAATCCGGCTGAGCTCGGCGCGCAAAGCCAATCGGCTGCTGTATCATGTGGCGGCGCTCAGCTTGCTGCTCACAATCGTGCTGGACGTGCTGTTCATGCGCTGGTGGGGGGTGGTGGGAATCGCGCTGGCGGGCTTCTGCACCCGGCTTGTTTCGAGTTTGTACCTTTCTTGTAAATTCGCCAATCCCAGCGCCGCTTTCACTGGCATTACTGCGAATGATCGCGTAAGCTGACAACGAAACGACTGTAATTATGCCTGAATCATCCATGCTTCAGCAAGCCTTCGAAGATCCAGTGCTATCAAAGTTCGACCTGGGCTATCGACGACTGTTTTATCCGCTTGGATTTCCACTCGAAGTGCAAAGCAACTCTCTGGAAGTCATCGAAGCGGCGGCGGAAAACTGGGGAATGTTTTCTCCTAGCTTTGACATGGCTCCGATGCGTCTGGCCTTGGGTGTAAGAGAGGGCACAGCGGCGGAGCCATTCCCTGAGAAATCGCATTTCTTTTCGCGCGAGCACCTGATGTCCATCATTGCCAACGCGGACAACTTCGTGACGTGCGACTTCCAGCAGGCTTATTCGTTCGGCTGGATCACGCCCGCGGTGGCATCCGACTCCGATAACCTGCGCTATCGCTTCCTGACGCCGACAGCGATGGTGATGGCGGAATATCAAGCGCTGGCGACGCTGCATGGCGCCTTGATTTCGCGGGGCGATTGCGGCGTGATGCTATGCGGGGAATCGTTTGCCGGCAAGAGCACGCTGGCGTATGCCTGCGCCAGGGCCGGTTGGAGATACATAACCGATGACGGAACTTTGCTGGTGCGAGATCGATTGGACCGCTACGCGCTGGGAAATCCACACTTCATCCGCTTTCGCGAAGACGCGCGCGAGTTGTTTCCGGAGCTGGCGGACGAGCTTGCCCATATCCGGCCGAATGGAAAGATCGGGATGGAATTGCGGACCCGCGATCTACCCATCACAACCGCGCCAGGGGCCAGAATTGAACACCTGGTCATGCTCGATCGAAAGCGCTCCGGATCGGCGCGCCTTCAACGCTACCCGAAGGATCAGATGCAAGCCTGGTGCGAGCACTTTGTGAATTTTGGTTCGGACGAAGTGCGGTGCGCCCAAAGACAGTGCCATCGGCGTTTGTTGGATGCCTCCCTTTGGGAGATGTCTTACGCTGACTTGGACGACGCCGTCAGGCGTCTGGAACAGTTAGTGGACCTGGGAGGTTAGGTTGTTGAGATTCCTTCTTATTCCAGTGGCCCTGGCTGTCTCTGGTTGGTGCCAAGTCTCATCGGGAAGTCTCCTGGGCGATGTGCGCGATGAGAAAGGCGCATCGGTGGCCGGCGTTATTATTCAAGCTCGCAGCAATCAGACTGGTTACCTGCGCAGTGCGGTCACCAACGACTTCGGCAGTTACCGCATCGACGACCTTCTTCCTGGGGCGTACACGGTTAGCGCGCAGCACGACGGCTTTCAAACGGTGACCGTGTCGCCCTTCTTTGTCGAGGTTGATCAGAAAGCGCGTCTGGACTTCGATCTGCACCTGGGGTCGGCGCACGAGACCGTAACCGTCACCGCCCGCACTTCGCCGCTGCAGACCGACGAGGCTTCCGAAGGTTATCAGCTCGGTTCGGACTTTATCGAGGCTCTGCCGTTGCTCGGGCGCAATATCATCACGCTGGTAACCTTAGGCCCCGGGGCCGTTCCCCGGCAGCTCGGCGGATTCACGCACGATATCATCAACGATCTGCAGGGAAATCGAGGCGCAGTCGCGTTCAATGCCCCCGTGAACGGCGCGCGGTCCACCGGGAACAGCTACATTGTGGACGGAGCATACAACACCGATCGCAATGTCTTTTCGATCGCGGTGGTGCCGTTGATGGAGACGGTATCGGAGTTTCGGATCCAAAGCTCGCTCGCTCCGGCAGAGTTCGCGCAGTCCGGGGGCGCCGTGATCGACGTCGTCACCAAGCCGGGCAGCCCGCAGTTTCACGGAAACCTGTTTGAGTTCATGCGCAATGAGGCCACCGATGCCCGGGGGTTTTTTGACGTCCCTGGATTGCCACGCGGCGTCTTCCGGCAAAACCAGTATGGCGCGACGCTGAGCGGGCCCTTGGCAAAGTCCACATACTTCTTTGCGTCATATGAAGGACTGCGCAGCCGCTCGGCTAGCTCCACCCAGCATCTCGTACCCGGCGCGACGGTGCGCAGCGGAGACTTTTCCGGAGGCCAGATGATCTTCGATCCGCTCAGTCTCGATTCCTCAGGCAACCGTCTGCCGTTCGCCGGCAACATGATTCCCGCCAGCCGCATCGACCGCGCAGCTTCGCGTTATCTGGCGCTCTACGAACCCCTTCCGAACGCTCAATTGTCCAACGGCGACGATTACGTGGATTCGACACCTAATCGCGATCACAGCGACAACGGATCGATGCGGGTGGATCGGGCGTGGGGACAGCGTAGCCGGCTTTTTGCGCGTTACACCATCAATGACGAGCGCACGCTTCTCGCGGGCTCGTTTCCCGCGCTTCCGACTTCTGAAAGCTTGCGCGCGCAACAGGCGTCCATCGGCCACACCTTGACGGGCGCGTCTTGGGTGAACGAAACGCATTTCTCCTTCACCCGGCTGCGGGTTTTCGATCTTCCAGTCAGCGCTTTCGGCAGCAACGTGCTCGGAAATCTGGGAATCAACGGACTGGCCAGCGATCCTTTTACCTACGGACTCCCCGCTCTGACTGTGACCGATTACGAGATGGTCCAAGATTCATCGAACTTGCCGCAAGTGCAGCGCGATAACACCTCATATTTTTCGTCATCCTTCTCGCGAACGCAGGGCCGTCACACTTGGAAGGCAGGTTTCCAATTTACCCACTTCACCATGGCCTATCTGCAGAGCCAGTTCGCTCGCGGGAATTTCATTTTCAACGGCGCTTACACGCAAGACCCGGCGAACCCAAACACCACCGGCGATGCCTTTGGCGACTTCTTGCTCGGCTTTCCCAATCAGACGCAGCGCGAGGTTGGATCCGCCCAAGCTTATCTCCGCCAGAACAACTACGGCGCATTTGTGCAGGACGATTGGCGACTCACTTCACGGATCAGCATATCTGTGGGACTGCGCTACGACTATTTCGCGCCGTTCAGCGAGGATCGCGGAAATCTGCTGAATCTCGATTATTCTACTCTGCCGAATGCGCCGGTGCTTCGGCACGTGAATAACGTAACAGCACCGGATCACAAAGACTTCGCTCCACGCATCGGACTGGCAGCGCGGCTGCCCCATCTGCTTCACAGTTCGCGCGATACCGTGTTCCGAGCCGGCTACGGGCTTTATTACAGTCCCGAGATCGCCATCGAAGCGTATGATCTGGTGCGCAATGGAATAGGGAACGAAAACAACGAGCCGGGTGGCTTGCAGCCAGTTCTGACTTTGGAGAACGGTTTCCGGCAGACTGCGTCCACGGGTTTTCCGAGCTACTACGGAGTCGACCAGCATGCGCCCACGCCCTATGTCCAGCAATGGTCGGCCAGCATCCAGCACGAATTGCCGGGAAGCACTCTATTCGAGATCGCGTATGTCGGAACCAAGGGAACTGATCTCGGCTTATTCCGCCGCTTCAATACCCCCGCGCAGGTGGAAACGGGAGCGGATCTTCCACCCCGTCCGGGCGATTTGCAATCGCTCAGAACTTTTCCAGAGCTGGGAACGATCTTTCAGCTTCAGCACATCGCCAATTCCAGCTATCATTCGCTTCAGATCAAGGCCGAGAAGCGGTTCACCGGGAGGCTATCGTTCCTGGCCAGCTTCGTCTGGTCCAAATCCATCGACGACGCGGACACCCAGATTCCAGGATTGTTTGAAAGCTTCGGCGCGCAGGACGAGCGAAACTTGGGACTCGAGCGCGGGCTTTCGTTTTTCGACGTGCGGCGCCGGTTGAGCGCCGGTTATGTTTATTCGTTTCCAAGCGCACCGGTATTGCGGCCGGTCCTGAAGAATTGGCAGCTTAGCGGAAACCTGACGTTCCAGGATGGCACGCCGCTGAATCCGGTCTATTTCGCGACCGACATCGCCAACTCCGGTACACCGAATCGTCCGAACATTGTGCTGGGACAACCCGTGCTGCTTCCGAGCGGCCAGCGCAATGCTGACCATTTTTACAACGCCGCCGCGTTCTCAACACCAGCGCCGTTCACTTTCGGCAACGCAGGCCGCGACATTCTTCCGGGTCCAGGCAATGCAGTGGTGGACGTCGCGCTTCACCGGCGGTTCGTTGTCCAAGAGCGCAAGACCATCGAGTTTCGCGCCGAGACCTTCAATCTCCTGAATCATCCCAATATCGGAATTCCGGGCGAATATCCCGACTTCGGACCCTTCTTCGGCAAGTCTTTTTCGGCGGGCGACCCACGCCGCATGCAATTTGCTTTAAGATTCGATTTCTGAGCCGATTCACCTCACGCATCCCGGCGTATGCCCGAGCAGTGCTCGAAGCACTTCAATTCTCCTCGCCTAATCCGGCCGCCCTGGCAGAGCTATCCGCCGAAGAATGGAAGCGAGCGCTAGCGTTTTGCGATCGGGCGCAATTGACGCTACCGCTCGGCGTAACGAGTCGTGAGCATCTGCCGGAATGGGTGCGGCAGCGGATTAGTGGGAACCTCGATAACAATGCCGAACGCTGGCGGCGAACCAAGATCGTTTTCCAGGAGCTCGCCTCGGCGTTCGAAGCGGAGGGTCTGGAATGTGTGGTTCTCAAGGGCTTCAGCCATTGCCCGTACTTCGTCGCTGATCCACGGCGTCGCTGGCAGAGCGATTTTGACCTTTTGCTTCAACCCGACCACGTGCTTCGGGCTCGCGACGTCGCGCTGGGCCTTGGATATGCACCCGCTTCCGGGTTCGAGCGGCATCCCATCGATCACCTTCCAGTGATGGTGCCGAGAACTGAATGGCAGTGGCGCGGCGATTTTTTCGATGTCGACATGCCTCTCTCGCTGGAGTTGCATTTTCGGCTGTGGGATGAGCAAACCGAGCGGTTCGGGCCAGAAGGCCTCGATCAATTCTGGACGCGGCGGCAGAATCGTGAGCTCGATGGGCTGCAATTCACGGCGCTGCATCCAGTGGACGCGCTGGCGAACTCGGCTCTGCATTTGCTCCGCCACTTGCTGCGCGGAGATCTGCGTCCCTCGCACGTTTACGAGTTGGCTTCGTTCCTTCATCGCAACTCGGAAGACGCATGTCTCTGGAACGCATGGACCGAATGGCATCCCGAGTCGCTACGGCGTCTGGAGGCGATCTCGTTCGCAATCGCCCAACACTGGTTTGATTGCCGCATGCCCGGGGCGGCGTTCCGGCAGGCCGAACTTCTGCCGCAAGAAGTCGCGCGCTGGATGGAGCTGTATGCTATTTCCCCGCTGGCCCGCATTTTCCATCCGAATAAAGACGAGCTGTGGCTGCACTGGAACCTGCTCGATTCTCCCGCTGACCGGCTATCCGTGCTACGGCGCAGACTGCTGCCGCGTCAGTTGCCGCCACGCATCAATCCAGGCTCGGCAGACCAATATTGGAGCTATCTCGTTTCTCGCGGCCGCTATCATCTTGGCGCATTGCCATCGCTGGGTTCGAGCGCGGTGCGCTGGTTCGTAGCAGTTCCACGACTGGGCGCCGAATTCTGGCGCTTCTACGCTGCTTTCTTTTTATTTAATTTCGGGCTGTTCATTTTCTTCCTGCTTTACAATCTTTACCTGGTTCAATTGGGATTTCGCGAAGACTTCCTAGGCTATGTTGCGAGCGCCATGACTGGCGGAAGCATCGCCGGTTCTCTTCTGGCCGCGCTCGGTATCCGGCGCTTCGGGATTCGCAACACACTCGCGGCATGCTTCCTCTCGGTCGCCGGCATTGCCGCTCTTCGCGTCTTCATAACACCAGCGCCCGCTTTACTCGCGCTTGGCTTCACCGCTGGTATCGTGACTGCGGCCTGGGCGGTATGTATCTCACCAGCCGTCGCACAGCTCACGGAAGAGAAGAATCGTCCAGTGGCCTTTAGCTTCGTCTTCTCCACCGGAATTTTGATCGGCGTTTTGGGCGGACTCGCTGGCGGACGGCTTCCAGGCTTGCTCGTACGGTTGCACCTCGCGGCTGCTGGCGTCGAATCGTACCGTGGCGCCCTACTCACCGGATGCGTGCTGGTGTTATTCGCAATCTGGCCGCTGTCACGAGTCAAGATCGCCGCGCCGCCGCCTAGCAGAAGGAGATTTTATCGGCCCAGCCCAGTGGCAGTCCGTTTCCTGATCGCCATTGCTGTTTGGAACCTCGGAATTGGAATGTTCAATCCATTCTTCAACGTCTTCTTCAACCGGCTGCGCATGCCTGTGGAACAAATCGGATCGGTCTTCTCCGCGGCACATGTCGCCCAGGCGGGTGCTGTGTTAATGGCGCCGATCGTACTAAGAAGATTCGGATTGACCCGCGGCGTTTCCGGCATGCAGTTCGCAACCGCTCTTGCGCTGTTGGGGCTGGCGGCTGCTACCGGTCCGCTGAGCGCCGGCCTGGCTTTCGCGGCCTACACTATGTCGCAATACATGACTGAGCCGGGGGTGTTCACACTCCTGATGGATGAAGTACCGGTTGAAGAACGGAGCAATGCCTCGGCTCTCAATTTTCTGGTTACATTTACGGCGCAGGCCATTGTCGCGGGGATTGCCGGCCGGATGCTCTCGCGCTTCGGATATCCCCCGGTGCTGGTATCGGCGGCGATCATTTGCGCGTTGGCGGCGGTGCTATTTCGTGTTCTGCTCGCCAAGACAAACTTGTCTGCGCCACCAGGTCCATGATGCGGCTCTGATAGCTCGACACCGTATAGGATTGCTCCCAACTCCGGCGTGCGTTGCTCACAACTCGTCGTACCACGCCCGCATCGCTCAGAATGATTGCTCGGATTCGCGCCGCGAGTTCTTCGGGCGTGGCCGGAGAGACCAGGAACCCCGTCTCACCGTCGGCGAGAACCTCGGGGATCCCGCCGGTGGCGAAAGCAACCACGGGGACGCCCGCCGAAAATGCTTCCACTATTACGCGCCCCATGCCTTCGTTCTTCGACGGAACTACCAGCAGGTCGAGTTCCGCCAGCACAGACGCGATGTCATCCCGCCATCCCAGGAACTCGACCGGTAGCCCGCGAGCCAACTCGCTCACGCAATGGAGATATTGGCCCGCTGGAATGATGGGCGCACCACAGATCACGAACTTCGCCGCGGGGAATTCCGGCGCCAGCGCTGCGACAGCTTGCAGGAACTCAGCTTGGCCCTTTTCGGGACTGATACGCCCGATCAGACCGATCCGCCAGCTTCTTTCGGGACCGAAAGCACGTTCGCGGAATCCAGCGTCCGGTGTGCCATTTGGAATCACATGCAGCCTTCCATTGCGAACATACTGAGCCAGTGGATGCGCGACAAAGTTACTGCAGGCGATAACTGTCGCCGTAGAATGGCGGATGCTCCAACCGGCCAGACCGGAGGCGTAGCGCTGCATAAGACGGTTGTGCGCGTGAAACAGGAGCGGCAAACGGTCGCGAGCCACCAGCGCCGCAGCGGGCAGCATGCGCGGACCATTCACGTAGATGAGATCGAAATTGCCGCGGTTTATTATTTCAGTGAGCATCCGTTTCTGCCGCCAGACATCGAGAGGTAGCTGAAAGAAATCAGCCAAGCCCTTGCTACCTGAGCGATACCGTCCGCTTGGGATTTGGTCGATGCCGAAGCCTCGCGAGCGCACCCGTTCCGCCAGTGGGCCATCGCCAGGAAGAGCAATATGCGCGCGCCAGCCGCGCTTTTCCACAGCATCCAGAATGGCCAACAGGCATAGCTGCGCTCCTCCCAGCACGCTGAACTGATCGAGAAACAGGATTTCCACCCGTTTCCAGTATCCTTGTAACTCAAGGGCTCTTGCATCCGTCATAGCAGTGATGCGGTGTGTCTTAGCGGCATTACTAGGGCTGTCGGCGTATCCGTTATTTTCGCAGTCCCCGTTGGATAAGGTGTCCGACGCCCCTGAGCCGGCCGTTTCATCTACCCCTGACCAGCGAATCTTTGGCGTTATCCCGAATTATCAGACGGTTTCCGATCCCAATAAGAACTTCATCCCCCTCTCGGTGAAACAGAAGTTCGGACTCTTCGTGAAGGAAACATTCGATCCATTCGTCGCAGTATCGGCAGCCGCGGGTGCGGCGCTGTCGCAGGCCGACAACGATCATCCCAGGTATGGCCAAGGCTCCGGGCCTTATGCACAGCGCTTTGGCGCGGCGGTAGCCGACGTCACAACCCAGAATTTTTTCAGTGACGCTGTAATGGCATCGTTGCTGCACGAAGATCCTCGCTATTTTCGCAGAGGCCCGGAATACCGGTTTTGGCCACGCCTGGGTTACGCCTTGAGCCGGGTTGTGGTCACCCGAACGGATGCCGGCAAAGCCCGGTTCAACAATTCCGGCATTTTCGGCATGGCCATGGGCATCGCCCTATCGAATGCCTATTATCCCAACAGCAGCGTCAGTGGGAATGTGGTTGTGGTGCGTCTGGGCACCAGTTTAGTGTCCTCTGCGCTGTCGAACATCCTCCCGGAATTCTGGCCCGACATCCGGCAGAAGTTCTTCCACCGCAAGCAACCCTAGCATAGGATAAACTACTGAAGCAGGAGTTACTGGAAAGTTTAAGGGAGACTATGCCCTCAGTCAATCGTTGGTGGATCGCGGTCGCCGGTGTATGCATGCAAATGGCTTTAGGGGCGGCATACGCATGGAGCGTATTTCGCATTCCTCTAGTGAAGGAATTCGGCTGGAGCATCGCTCAGGTTTCCTCAACGTTCACCATCTGTTGGTTTGTGCTGGGCTGCACGTCCGTACTCGGTGGGCTCTGGATGAATCGAAGCGGCCCGAGAATTGTCGCGGTGGCGGGCAGTATCCTCTGGGGCAGCGGCGTATTTCTGACAAGCTTATCCGCCCATAAACTGTGGCTGCTATACCTCTCCTACGGCGTGATCGGAGGGCTCGGACTGGGCCTGGGTTATATAGTTCCCGTAGCCGTTCTCGTCAAATGGTTTCCTGAACGCCGCGGTTTGATCACCGGCATCGCCGTCGCCGGTTTTGGAGCTGGCGCGCTGGTTGCCGCCCCGGCGGCTGGTAAGCTGATGCAGAGCGTGGGTCTGATGCCGACGTTCGCGTATCTCGGCGTTGCATACGGCATAGTTGCTGTGCTGGGCGCACTCTTCATGCAAAATCCCCCTGAAGGTTGGCACCCGGCCGGCTGGCAGCCGACCGCCTTGCAATTATCGCAACGATGCAGTCGCGACTTCACACTGGGCGAGGCGTTGCGGACCTGGCAGTGGTGGGCGCTCTGTGGTCTCTTATCCATCAACACCATGGCGGGACTGTCCGTTGTCTCCCAAGCCGCGCCCATCTTCCAGGAGATTGGGAAACTCAGCGCCGTAACAGCGGCCGCTCTGGTTGGCGTGATCAGCATCGGCAATGGCGTCGGCCGCGTGTTGTGGTCTTGGATCTCCGACCTCACTACCAGGCGCGTGGCGTTCTTGACGATGTTTCTGATACAAGCGGTGCTATTTTGGACGTACCACTACATCGCTTCGCCCACGCTTCTCACCGTAGTCACGTTCATCATCGTGATGTGTTACGGAGGAGGGTACGGAATCACTCCGGCATTCGCGGCCGACTATTTCGGTCCGCGCCATGTAGGACCAATCTTTGGCTTGATGCTGCTGCCCTGGGCGTTCCCCGCGGCCTTGGGGCCGCTGCTGTTCGCCTATTTGCGCGAAACGACTGGCGGATACACTCAAGCGCTCTATCTGATCGCGGGTATGCTGACCATCGCGATGGTCCTGCCTATGATCGTTTCGCCGCCTCGAGGCCACCAAGTAGCGGCGGAAACGCCGGTCGGTTCCGCCGCAAGCAGCAGCGCAGCCTGACACTCTTCTGCGGCGCCGCTTCGGCGGCTAGGACGCAGTCTGATCATTCTTCCACCAACTCTCAATGACCGTCCGGAAATGCGAGTAAAGGAATGACGTCGCTAGCAGCAGCGCGCCCAAGGCCACGAATGCGGAGATCCGATACACGCGTCCGACTTGCCAAACATCAAACAGGTACAACTTGACGACCACGAATCCCATCAAGCCGAGGCCTGCGATGCGGTTGATGGCGGTGCGCGTGGCGACTCCGGCGCTCACCAGCACTACAGCGTAAATAGAAAACAGAATGGAAATCGATACCGTTTCGACGCTAAGGAGATTTTGAGGAGCCGACGTCCGGGCGGCCCAAGCCAGGGCCTCCATGCTTAATCCCCAAAGCAAAATGACGTGCCCCGCGACGTACTCAACAAGTGCGCTCGGATTGAGTTTAATCCAATAGGCCGCGAGCCAGGAACAAATTGCCGCAATGAAGAAAGTGAGGAAGCGCGCGTTCCAGATCGGCGCATAGGACTGGACGCCGTGAAACATCCAGGCGTCTGTGGTGAGGAGCCGTACCCAGACGAGTACGGAAACGATCATGGCGCCGAATGCTAGCTTCGAATTTCTTGTTTTCAACGCGATCCAGAAAAGCGCCAGAAACTCAAGTGACCATGCCATCGTAATTCGGTAACCGGTGAATTGGATCGGAGCAGCCAGGACCAGGAACGCGACGGCAACTCCCGCCGACAACGCCATCGCCTCCGTGCGTTGTGAGCGCCACATCCAGCCGGCTAGAACTAGATGAAGTGCTGCAACCGCAACCGCGAACATGCCCATCCAGGATTGATATTCGGCATTCAGCAACGCGTAACAAGCAGTGAAATAGACCGCGCCATTCAGCGCCAGGATGGTGAGATCTTCGGTCCGGGGAGTTTCGCGCCCGTAAATCAGTCGCCAGGGTATCCAAGCCAAGAACAAGAGGAACGCACTACTGGTCCCGACAAACAACGGTGCGATGGGGAGCGAATGAAGGCTCGAGTACCACAGTCCATAGAACGTCCAGAAAGCAACAAAGCTAACACTCGCTGCGGCCCGAATTCGACGGAGGTCGGCAACCACCAAGCCGCAAAGAGCGAGCGCCCAGGTGAGCGAGAGATATACGCTGGGAGAATCCGGCCACATCCGGCTAATTCCGAATGTCGCTAAGATCTGGGCCGCCAAAAACAACGGCTGGACTAGCGCCTGGGAGAAAAGCGCGTAATAGATCAGCACGAAAAAAGTGGCGACTGCCTGGCTTTCCTGCCTGAACTCCTTCGCTAACCAAGCCCCGTATATTACAGTTGTGGCCAGCACACCCAGAATTTCTAGAGGCGGCCACACCCGGAGTCGCGCAAGCAGGAGCGCCCCGACGTTGAGCAGAAGCACATAGCTAAATAGAAACCACGGACGGTCCTGTCCAGTATTCAGAATGATGGGAGTGAGATAACCGCCCACTAAGCCCAGGACGGCCATTGCTGTCGACTCGTAGCGCAAGGCGAGCGCCACCGCCAGCAAGGTAGTCGCAACCATGCATCCGAAGGCGAGATCTTGCGGGATTAGCTGGTAGTACTCGGATGCTGCGTATACCGCTACATACAAGATTCCAAGTCCAACCGCCGTGACGCCCTGGGCGAAAATTCGCTGGCCTCTGCGCCAAAGCAGATCCGCGGATCCGATGGCCGCCAAGCCGGCGATCAGGCCCAGAATCACTCGACCTGCTGGCCCGATCCACTGGTTGTCGACGGCCCACTTGAAGAAGAAGGCGATACCCAGGACCAACGTCACCACACCAATGCGATTCACCAGAGTGAGGCCGATGTTGGTCTCAAGACGTCGCGGAGGAGGAGGCGGTGGCGCCGGCGTGGGTAGCGGCTCTGGCGCCATCGGCAGCGGCTCCGGTGCGGAAGGTGGGGCATTCTCCGGAACAATGGGTTGTAGATTTAGCGCTGCTTCTACTCGCGCCAACTGCTTTTCGATCCGCTCCTGCCGGCGAAGCAGCCGCAGGATGGCCTCCGACAGCGCGTCCATCCGTTCTTGATCCGGATTCGGCAGGTTGGTCTCCGGCTTAAGTTGTGCCCGTTTGACTTCGCGGGTCGAGCAGTTCGTTTAGGCGGTCTTCCGGGATGCCGCTCGTTTCGCGTGCCACTTCGCGGACAGTTCGTCCACTGCGGTAAGCCTCCTTGGCAATCGAAGCCGCTTTTTCATATCCGATCACAGGCGCGAGTACCGTGCACATAGCGAGCGACTGTTCAACGTATCCGGACGCTCGCTCGGCGTCGGCCTCCAGGCCTTGGATCAAGCGCCGGTCGAAGTTTCGCGAAGCCGCCGCCAGCAGCTCGATGGATTCTAGCAGATCATACGCCATCACCGGCATCATCACGTTCAGCTCGAAATTACCCGCGGCGCAGCACCACGTAATCGTTGCATCATATCCGATTACCTGCGCGCTCACCATCAGCAGGCTCTCCGCGATCACCGGGTTAACCTTACCGGGCATGATGCTCGACCCGGGCTGCGTCTCGGGAAGCTTGAGCTCGCCCAATCCACATCGCGGCCCCGATCCCAGCCAGCGAATATCGTTGGCGATCTTGGTCAGCGCGACAGCGTAGGTCTTAAGGGCGCCGCTCAAGAAGCTGATAGCGTCCTTCGACGCCTGCGCTTCGAAATGGTTGGTGGCTTCGCGAAAAGGCAGACCGGTTCGAGTCTTGATTTCAGCGATGGTAGCGGCAGCAAATCCCGGAATCGCGTTCAGGCCGGTACCGATGGCAGTGCCTCCGAGCGGCAGCTCGTCCAGCCCTTCCAGCGCCACTCGAATCCGCCCGATGCATTGCTCCACCTGGGCCGCGTAACCGCTGAACTCCTGGCCGAGTAGCATCGGCACGGCGTCCTGCAGATGTGTTCGGCCGATCTTGATGATGCCCTTGAACTCTTCGGCCTTCTTCCGCAGCGAAGCCTGCAACCCTTCCATCGCCGGCATCAGCTCTTCGTTGGCAAGTAAAGCGGCCGCTATATGAATAGCCGAGGGAATGACATCATTGCTCGATTGCCCGCGATTCACGTGATCGTTGGGATGCGCTTGGGCCAGGCGGCCGATCACCTCGTTGGCATTCATATTGGTAGATGTGCCGCTACCAGTCTGGAAAATGTCGACCACGAATTGATCGTCGTATTTGCCAGCGGCTACATCTTCAGCAGCCTTTTCGATGGCAGCCGCTAGATCCGCGGGCAGCTCTCCCAGGCGGCCGTTAACCAGCGCGGCCGCGTTCTTAATCAATCCCAAGGCACGAATGAAAGCCCGGGGAAAGCGTAGCCGGCTGATGGGAAAGTTCTCGACGGCGCGCTGTGTTTGGGCGCCGTATAGCGCATGGGCGGGAACGCGGACTTCGCCCATGCTGTCATGTTCGACGCGGTGATCCACGCTTTGAGTTGTAGCACAGGCGAGCTACTCGGCTCGCTTCTTTCCCTGCGAGTCGTAAACTTCCACCGGGCCGTATTTTTCTAGCACTGGCCTGATCTTCGCGGCGTCGCCCACCGCCACGATCTGCAACGTGTCCGGGACGACATATTGTTTTGCGACGCGCTGCACTTGCTCGGCGGTGACGTTCATGATTTTGGCTGGATAAGTATCCCAATAATCCGCTGGCAGGCCGTAGATCTTCTGCGTGATTGCGTAATCCAGCAACTGGCCCGGATCTTCGAGCGATAGCGCGAAGCCAGCCACGATGGCGCGCTTCGATTCCTCCAGCTCCGACTCTGGCACCGCTTTGTCGCGAATGCGATTTACCTCGTTCATGAATTCGGTCATCGCTCCACTGGTGGCGTCGGTGCGCATGCTGGCTTCGGCGATCCACGGGCCCGCGAATTTGCGAGCGACCAGCATGCTGTACGCGCCGTAGGTGTAGCCATGCTCCTCGCGGAGATTCATGAACAGGCGGGCCGCTGACCCGCCGCCCACGATCTTATCCATCACTACCAGCGGCACATAATCCGGATCAGTGCGTGCCACGGCGATATTTCCGAGGAAAATCGAAGTCTGCACGGAGCCGGGCCGGTCCACTACATAAATTCGGCGGCCGCTGGCGGCCTTGGTGGGCTGCGGCACCATCACTTTACTGTCGCTGGCCTCCCAAGCTGGCATGCCCTGGAACATTTGAGCCAGGTCCGCCGCTCGAACATCGCCCGCGATCGCGAGGATTGCATTTTGCGGAACGTAGCGTTCTTTGTACCATTTCGCAAGCAGTTCGGGCGTGATCTTGTCGATAGATTCCGCGGTAGCAGATGTAATCGCCGCGGGATGATTGCCATACACAGCGCGATTGAATCGCTCTTGCAGCAGGAACATCGGCGATGAGCGCTGCTGCTGCAGCTGAACCCGCAAGCGCTGCTTCAACTTCGCCAGCTCGCTTTCAGGAAAGGTGGGATGCAGCAGAACATCCGCGGCTAAATGGAGCCACTCGGGGAAATTGTCGCTCAGGCCAGACGCGCTAAGCGTCGCCGTATCGCCGCCAAACGGCGCACTGACATTGATGGCAGCGCCCAGCCGCTCTGTGTCTTCGGCGATCTGTTTGCTGGACCGCGTGGTGGTGCCTTCCTTGAGCATCGCCGCCGTGAGGCTGGCAAGGCCTGGAAAATCCGCGGGATCGTTAAGTCCACCGGCACCCTGGATCAACAGGCGCAACGTGACTGTGGGGAGCCGATGATTTTCGAGCACCAGCACTGTCAATCCATCGTCCAGCTTCAGCTCAACCGGTTTAGGGAGTTGGACTCGCAGGATGTCTTTCGAGACCGGCGCCTCGTTCTTACGCTCGACTTTACTGAGTGGGATGCTCTTGGAGCCGGCCTCGGGCTGGGGCTGCGCGAACCCGGCGACGCCGCACAAAGCCACGGATAAACACACACTCACACAGATTCTCATCTCAAACTCCTAGTTCGCGGCCTTGGCGGCCACCTCGGGCTTAGGCTTCGGCAGGGTCGTGACCACCGTGCGGTTGTTCTCCATCAAATAAGTCTTCGCCACGCGCTCAATATCTTCTTTACTCACGTTTTGGATTTTGCTAAATCGTGTATTGATCAGATTCGGATCATTATAAAAGACGGCCATCTCACCGATCAGGTAGGCGCGAAACAGTGTGCTTTGCAAGCGCTGCGCGGTTAGCCGGCGCGTGGACAGACGAACTTTCTGCAATTCCCAATCGGCGATCGGATCGGTCTTCAGCCGTTCTATTTCGGCATAAACCGCTTTTTCCACTTCCTTCAAGTCCTTGCCTGGACGTACCATGATCGCGATGTCGAAGGTAGACGGCCCTCTGTGATCCTCCACCTCGGTGAATACGTTGACCGCCAGTTCCTTCTCCTTGACGAGGGTCTGATAGAGTCGGGAGGCCTGACCGCTTCCGAGCGCATTCGCCAAGACATACAGCGCATACCAGTCCTCAGTGTTGCCGGGTGGAACCTTGAAAACGACATCCAGGCGCGGAGTTTGCGCGAACGCGTCTTCGATCGTTTTGCGCCGCTCGCCAGTCGGCTTGGGCTCTGAGAGGTCCGGAACCGGGGGCGCCGGCTGCGCTGGAATCTCGCCAAAATATTTCTTGATCTTCGCCAATGCCTCGTCGGCTTGGAAGTCGCCGACCAAGGTCAGCACCGCATTGTTCGGCGCGTAGTAGATGCGGAAAAACTCCTGAACGTCCTTCACCGTCGCCGCATTCAAATCTTCCATCGACCCGATTACGTCGTGTTTATTCGCGAAGTTGTCGTAAACCAGATCCTGCACCACCTCGCCTGTCTTACCGTAAGGTTGATTGTCCAGACTAGATCGGCGCTCTTCCTGCACTGCATTCCGCTGGTTGTCCAGATTCGCCTGGCTGATCACGAGCGAGCGCATGCGGTCGGCCTCCAGAAACAAGCCGAGGTCTAATTGATTCGCTGCGAAAGCCTCGAAATAGTTAGTGCGATCCTCGGTGGTGGTGCCGTTCATCGAACCACCATTATTTTCAACCAGGATCATATGCTCGCCCTTGCCGACGTGCCCCGAGCCTTGAAACATCATGTGTTCAAATAGGTGCGCGAATCCAGTGCGCCCAGCTCTCTCGTTATGCGAACCGACATTGTAGGTCACCGAAATAGCGTAGGTGGGCGCGGAGTGATCTTCCGACATCACAATGCGAAGCCCGTTATCGAGCTTGAACTGCTGAATCGGGATCTGCGGTGCTTTCGGCTGCGGTGGCGGAGCGGTTGGCGACTGCGCCCGGATTAAAGACACTGCGAGCGTAAGGGAAATTGCGGGGATAAAACGCATTTACTTCAATTGTAGCAATCGTACGTAGTGGGCTACTTTGACGCTCTATCTGGAGGCGGCGGTAGTGGCATCAGGTATTGCATTATCAGTCTGCCCCTATGGGTTCGGCCGGCCTTGTCAATTAGGTAGACTGTGGGTCCGCTCCCTTCTGCGATTTGGACCCTGAGGCCTTCGCTTACACTAAGCGGCTTTAATGGATTTCGAAATTCAAAATACTTCAGCCTGCAACGGGGATCGTTGCTGTCGATGATTTCGTAGACGCGAAAGATCGCTACGTTTTTGACAGACACAACCTTAGCGTCGTGCCACTTTCGCGCTGGAGGTGCAGCATAGAGGAGTGCGGCTGCCAGCAAGAGAGTGACAACGCGGGACATGTTCATCTACTTTTCGGTGCCACTCTATCACAACCATGCTTTATGCCGCTCTTTCTAACCCCTCCGAGGCTTCCAGCAGGGCCACAAGATCGGACATTTCAAAGTAGCCTACTACACAATCATGCGGGGCGCGCCAGACGCTCAGTTGCTGGTCGTGCCAGTGATCGTGACCTGGATTGGCGCGACTGACCCGAAGCTGAACGTATAGGTGTTATCCACGGGCTTGGGACCGAGCCGCAGAGCGATTAACCTTACGTTCGGGAAGTACACCGCCGGAGAAAGCGCGATCGCTCCCCCTCCAGCGCTCACCTGTGATTGGAAGCCCAGATGAGGATTATCGGTGATCGCATATCCGATCAGGTCGGTGACACGTACAAATAGGTCAACCGTCGTGCCTGCGGCGGCGCTGGTGGGCAGTGAATTCATAAACGTGACACTTTGTGGCGCGCCCGATGGAACACCATACCAGTACGGCACCAATGCGTCACCCTTGGCTCCTTCGACGAGAATATCTCCCTGGTACTCGCCGATCGCGAGAGGCGTGTCAGTGGTCCAATAAGCGTAGATTGTCTTAGACTGCCCGGGGTTGATCGGTATGTCCAAGGTCGAAAGTGGATTATCGTCGCCCAATACGGTTGAAAATTGTAGCCCCGGCGCCGTATCGAACGGGATTGTGGAGATGTGAAACACGTCCGCGGTCTTGCCGACGTTGGTGAGAGTCAACTGATCGACATCGCCCGTCGTCGCACCGCCCAAAGTACCATTGCCAAGCAAATAGGTAAGCGATGTTGGATACGCGGCGATAGTGCTCTGCAAGGCAGCATCCAGGGTGAGCACGCCCACGCCCGCTTGTTGGACGCGCTCAATCTGTCCGTCGGGACGAGTGATGGGTGTCGCGGAGTTGATGATTAACGAGCGGTATTGGTCGACCGTTAGACCAGGGCGTGCTCCGCGGAGAACCGCCACGGCGCCGGCCGTAAGAGGTGATGAGAAACTGGTCCCGTTGGCGACGATGTAACCGCTCTGCGAATACAGTTGGCCGGTTGGATCCAAGCTCTGGGTCGCCATGTAAACGTCCGTACCCACAGCAACCAGATCCGGCTTGATGCTGTAGTCGTAATTGGGCCCCCGGCTGGTAAAGGAGGCGAGAACGCGCGGGTCCTCGGGGTAAGCAACGCCGTCGAACGTCACTGTAACGGTGGTGGACGGCGTCGAGTCCACCGCGGCCATGAGGGCTACGCCGTCGGAATTGCCAAGCAGGACCGTAGGCAGCGTAGCGGCGCCAATGGAAGGATGAATAGGCGTCTGGTTGGGCTGAACGTAAATGATCGCGGCTACGGCGCCTCCGGCCGCTGCATTGTTCACCTTTTGCTCGAAGGTGCAGGTGCCGCGCATGATGAGAGCGATCTGACCGCTGGCGGAACCGGCCGGCAACGGCGCTGAACAAAGCAGTCCCGTCGGGTCGACGCTCGATACATCGAAAACAGTGGTTGTCATAGGACCGGGGACTGGTCCGCTGCTGGAGAAAGCCTGCACGGGTGCGGCGCCTGCAATGGACACGCTGCCATTGAACGCGCGGTCGCTCTGCACCGCGCCCACGCTGATCACCGAAGCCTGAGAAGCGTAGTTGCCCATCGTATTCAGATTCGGGCCGCCATTGCCGGCCGAGACGACCATCACTATGCCGAACTGCTGTAAGCGATCGACCGCTACCGCCGGCAAATAGTCGGGAGCCTCCGGGAATGCGCCCGGCGCTCCGAAGCTCAGATTGATCACGTCCATGCCATCGGCCAGCGCGTCGTCCATGGCCTTTAGAATGACGTCGCCACTGGCGTTACCGGTATTTCCCGCGACAATCTTGTAGCCCCCGATCCAAGCTTTGGGCGCAACCCCCGTGATGGTAGCGTAAGGACCTGTATTGGTCACTCCGGCGGCGCACATCGCCGTCTCCGTGCCGTGTCCCATGCGATCTTGCGCATCATCCGGATCGGTCTCCTGGTAGATGTCCTCATAACTTCTCGCGACGATAATCTTGTTGTTCGTGAAAGCGAGATTTTCAGGTTTGGAGGCCTGAGGGAATCCGGGCGGCGGTTTGAGCGTCGGGTCATGGAAAGCCGGATGATTCGGAGACACGCCAGTATCGAGGATGGCGATTCGAACCCCTGCGCCCGCTTTATCCTTGCCGCCAATGAGCGCCCACGCTTCCGGAACGTGGTGAATCGGCAGCGCGTGATCTAAATCCATCTTGTACTGGTATACCGGGTAGACCCGTTTTACACCCGGCAGCGCCAGCAGCGCCGAGGCGTCCGTATCGCCGATCTTGACAATGAGCGCATTCATCAAACTGTCTAGGGAAGCTAACATTTTGCCATTGCGTTGTTCTATGAGCGCTCTGACGCGCGCCTGTTCCGAACGAATCGCCGCCACACGATCCCTCAACCCGTCCCTGCCCTTGGTTCGTACTTCGGCTCCAAGTGGAGCGCCGGTGAGCTCCACGACATAGTGGCCGGCCACCAGTTGTGCCAATGCCACCGCGGACCAAAGCAGTAATCCAATAAATGCGCGCACAGATCTCCACATGAATCCTCCTAAAGATTCTTAAAGCAAATGAAAATCGATTATACCTGTTAAATGGCGCGCGGAGGCCGAATATCTTTCAAGGTGGCCGACCAGCTGCCCCAACCCCGGCTGGCTGAGTACGCGTCTTCTTCCAGTGAAAAAGCGGCATCGGTCCGTGCTCCAGCGGAAAACTCCCCCGCACGCTCGGCGAAATTCCAGGCGGTCGACAGAAGATTTCTACCGTTTTGCCGCAAATGCACGCGCAAATGTTTTTCCTTTACAACGACCGGGATGGCGGCGATTTCCGCATCCAGGATAGCCAACAGCGGCGAGGGATTTCCGAAGCCAAAGGGCGCCATTGCGAAAATTTCTTCCACAGCCGGCCCGGTGGTCAGCTCTTTCAAATCCACCAGAGCATCGATCGCAAGTTGGGGCCGGAAATCGGCGGGAGTGAGCCGCTCTGAAGCGTAGGCATTAAGCAGGCGGCGAAACTCGGGCACCTGTTCGGACGGCAACGTGACTCCCGCAGCCTGCCGATGTCCGCCAAAACGGGTGAACAAATCGGGCATCGATTCCAACGCGTCCAATAAATGGAATCGGGCGATGCTACGGCCGGAGCCGCTGGCCTCACCCTGTTCTTCGCTCAACACGAAAACCGGGCGGCAAAAACGTTCCACCAGGCGGCTCGCCACTATCCCCACCACGCCGCGATGAAAATTGGAGCCTGTGAATACCAGTGCGCACTGGTCTTCAGTGACTGGAACCTTCGAGCATTCCTCCAGCACTAGCCGAACGATATCGGCCTCGGTCTCCTGGCGTTCCTTGTTGAGCGAGTGGAGCTGGCCGGCAAGAAAGCGCGCCTGTTCCAAGTCGTCGGTCAAGAACATCCGTATGACGTTCTGCGCATCGTCCATGCGGCCCGCCGCGTTGATGCGGGGCGCGATCTGAAATGCGACCTGGCGAGCGTTGGGCGCGCGGCCTTCCAGCATTCCCGAGATTTCGAGCAAAGCTCGTAAACCGGGATTGTGCACCCGCTGAAGCCCTTCCAGCCCGTACTTGACGATGATGCGATTCTCGCCTAATAACGGCACCACGTCCGCCACCGTAGCCACCGCCACAAGCTTCAGGAACGACTTCAGCATCCGCGCCAGCTTTTCATCCGGCCATCCCAGCGTTCTGAGCAGCGCCTGCACCAGCTTGAATGCGACTCCGGCGCCGCACAGGTTCTTATCGGGATAACCGCAATCCCGTCGATTGGGATTTAACACCGCCAGCGCGGGCGGAAGCTCGGCCTCCGGCAGATGATGATCGGTGACGATAACGTCAATACCGAGTTCGCGCGCTCCACGAACCACTTCCGTGGCCCGAATCCCTGTATCCACGCTGATGATCAGACTCACGCCCATCGCGGCGGCACGCTCGATCACCTCGGCGCGCATACCGTAGCCGTCCCGAAGACGATGCGGAACATGGTAGTTCGCTTCCCCGCCCGCCAATTCGATCGCTTTTTTCAGAATCACCACCGAGACTGTGCCGTCCACATCGTAATCGCCGTAGATCAGGATTTTCTCTTTGGCGGCGATCGCGGCGCGCACGCGTTGGACGGCCTGGTCCATTCCCGTGAGCAACAGCGGATCGTGCAGGTGTTCGATCGAAGGAGCCAGAAATCGCCGCGCGGCCTCGGCGTCAGTTAATCCCCGGCCCAAAAGCACGCGGGCCGTCAGCGGTTGAATCCGAAGATTCGCCGCTAGTTCGCGCGCGCACTGCGCATCCACTTCCGGGATGAGCCACTGCGAAATCCTGATAGGCGTCAAAGTCTAAGTTAGCGCACTCTTCGGAATCGCAGATCCCAGACACGCTGCTCGCCGACGCTTAACTCACTCACATGTCCTTGAGCGTCGCGCAGAAAGCGCACACTGCCGAGGGACGAGCCGAAGCCGTCCCGATAGGTGGGCGTCAACGCGATCGTGGCGTCGGGACGCCGGTGAATGACGAGATGATCTCTATCAAGCGCAACCTGAAAAGCTACTTCGGCCTCGTCGCTCGAATATTCGCCCGTCATCGCTTCGAGTTGAGCCGCGGTTGGATTCCAGCGCTCGACCTTTTCGTAGTAAATCCCCTCATCGATCTCGTTACTCAGCCGAAGACCTTTGCCAGTGGAGTCGAATTCGGCCCGGGGACCGTCTTCGCCGAGGCTGAACACGTAGTCCGAGACCGGAGTGAGGATCCCGCGGTGGTCGATTCGCAATGTGCCGTCCTGAGCCTCGATCGAAAGCGTTTGATGATCGCGCACGCTACGATACAAGCCGGCCTTGGCGGCCAGTGAAGCGCTGTCAGTTGAGCGAATCTCTACTTGCGGTCGTGTTCCAACTCCAGCCAGATAAACATCCGCCACTTGATGCCCAAGCTCGGTCGCGCTGGCGGACGAGACGTTGCAAAGCACGGCGACCGATAAGCCCTGCTCCGGATACCGTCCGAGCCAGCCTTGATATCCGGCCGTGCTTCCGCTATGGCTGACCTCGTTCAGTCCCCTCCAATGCAGGACCATCAGTCCGGCCGCGTAGGCAATCGTTCGGCCGTCCGTCAATCGGCCCCGTTGATGCTGGGCATCGACGAAGGCGCGTCCGCCCACCTTGGCTTCGGTAAAATTGCGGTTCCAGCGCAATAGGTCGCCGACCGTAGTGAGCAAGCCACCATTTCCGAACACATCTTCAAACGGCATGTCTTGCCAAAACGTGTTGCCGCTGGACGAATACGCGACTGCGCGATTGCGCACGATGCGGCGAAAATCGTCGCGCCACTGTGTCGATGTCATCCCCAGCGGAGCAAAGATCTGCTCACGCGTAAATTCCGGGAACGACTTACCGGCCACGCGGCTCACCAGAATCGCGGCCAGGTTGAAGCCGGTATTGGTGTAAGAATACTCGCTGCCCGGCGGATAGTTGAGCGCGCGCTGACGGCTGACGATCTCCAGCACATGCGCGTGCGTATACTCGCGCGTCGTGCGAGGCCAACCGCCGATGCCTTCCACGCTGCCCCAGTCGCGCAGTCCGCTGGTGTGGTTGATGAGGTGCCGGATGGTGATGGGAGTGCCGTAATCGGAAACTTCGGGGATATATTTCCGCACCGGATCATCGAGTGACAGCTTGCCCTGTTGAACTAAAAGAAGCACAGCCGCGGCGGTGAACTGCTTAGCGATCGAGCCCGGTTCGAGGACCGACTCGGGCGCGAGCGCGATGCCATGTTCGAGATCGGCCATGCCGTACGCGCCGCTAAACACAGGGGCGCCATCGATGGTCGCGCCGGCCACGCACCCAGGACCGTCGCTGCGGTTGTAGCGCTCAAAGATTTTGTCGACGCTTACGCGCGCATCCGGGGGCGCAGTCAACTTTTCAGACCATGCGGGCGGCGCGATCATCAGCGCCGCAATGAGAACCGGCCGTACCCGACTATGGACCATGAGCATACCTCGGACCAGCATACACCGTCCCATGTGGATAAATATAGTTGATATGAACGCCGCATTCGATGTCGATGTCCGGTTAACTCTTTATCGCGATTTCATACAAACGGGCCGCGCCCCATCGGCGCAACGGATCGCCCAGATTGTGCAAGCGCCCCTCGATCACGTTCGGGCCGCCCTTGAGCGTCTGGCCGCCGGCAAAGTCATCGTGCTACAACCGGAAAGCCGCGAGATTCTAATGGCCAATCCACTCTCGGCGGTTCCAACGCCATTTCTGGTGTGGGCGAACGATCGCTCATTCTTCGGATCATGCGTCTGGGACGCACTCGGCATCATTGCCATGCTTCAGACGGATGGCACACTCGAAACTTCATGCTCGTGCTGCGGCGAGGCCATGACGATCACCATCCGGAATGGCCAGCTGCTTCCGATACAAGGCGTCATTCATTTCGCGATCCCAGCCAAACGATGGTGGGAGCACATTGTATTCACCTGAAAGACCATGTTGCTCTTCCGTGCCGAAGAGCACATCGATCGCTGGTGCTCGGAGTGGAGTCAGCCGCGCGGCGCACCGCTCACGATCCATCAAGGCTGGCAGCTCGCGCGCGCCTGGTACCAGCACAAGATGGATCCCGACTGGCGGCGAGGCACGCTGGAAGAGACCGAGGGTCTATTGATTCAGCTTGGCCTCACCGGCCCATTCTGGAGTTTGCGCTAGCTACTTCCCCGCCCCCAGGACCTGGTTGAGCGCCGCCATCATCTCATCCAGCTCCTTCCGAAGCTCCTGATATCGCCCGACCGCATCGTGGCCGATCTTCTGGTCCGTCGCGTTGGTCAAGCTGTAGAGATAAGTGATATGCGTTTGCAGCTCCGGCTTGCTGTAGCGGATCGGCGGCGTGATCAAGCGGGATGCCAGGTCGTTCAATTGCGAAAGCTTATCGCCCGATCCGCCAGCCGCATCGCGCAAGCTGGCCTGCGCCGCCCGCACTCGCGCCACAGCCTTGTTCACCTCGCTCACCATATCACGAACGCGCAGGTTGTGATCGAACTGCTCGCGCAGATCGGCGGTTGTTACACCCGTTTTGACTACGCGCGGATCTTCGATCACGGTCAGAGGCTGCGTCGATGTCCACGATCCGACCGTCAGCCGCAGCGCGTACTTGCCTGGCGCGGCTACCGGACCGTTCGGAGCTTCCGGGCGCGAATTGCTAATCCACGGCCCCGGATAGCGCAGGTCCCAGGTGAAGCGGTGCATGCCCCCGCTTTTATCGAGCCGCGTCGGTCCGCTTCGGATGCGGAATCCTCCGTCTTCGTCATCCCCACCGCCGGTCTCGGCGTCTGTAGTCCGTTCATCGCCAGGAGGTGCAGAGCTGGTAAACTTTCGGATCACTTTGCCCGAACCGTCGAGCACGTCTAGCGTAATCTCACCCGCCGGAGCGCTGGCGACGTAATAGTCGATCATCGCACCAGCCAGTGGATATTGAACTCCCGAACGTCCGCCTAATCCTCCCCCGCCCCGCTGCGGTGTCCGGACTGCTTCTCGCGGCTGGAACAAAATCTCCTGCGCCGACGCGACTTGGTCGCTCAACTGATGCAGTGGCGTCAGGTCGTCCAAGATCCAGAACGAGCGCCCTTGTGTCGAAAGCACGAGGTCCTTGTGAGCGATCTTGATGTCTGTTACCGGCGTCACCGGCAAGTTCAACTGAAATGATTGCCAGTGCGCCCCGTTGTCAAACGAGATGTACATTCCGAACTCCGTGCCAGCATACAACAACCCGCTGCGGTCCGGATCCTCGCGTACCACGCGCGTTGGTTCGTCGTTTGCGATTCCATTACTGCCGTCGGTCAGGCGCGTCCAGCTCTTGCCGAAGTCGTCGGTGCGATAAATGTACGGCGCGAAGTCGCCGAGCAGGTAGCGATAAATCGCCACATAGGACGTTCCGGCGCGATGCGGGCTGGGCTCGATATTTTGGACGCGGCCCCCGGGCTCGAGACCGGCCGGCGTCACGTTGGCCCAAGTCTTCCCATCGTCGCGCGTCACATAAACCAGACCGTCGTTGGAGCCCGTCCAGATAACGCCCTTTTGCGCGGGCGACTCGCGTATCGAGTACAGCGTGCTGTAGACTTCTTCGCCCGTGTCGTCGCGGGTAATCGGTTCGCCGCTCGAGCCCTGTGTCCCCGGCGGATGAGCCGTGAGATCGGGGCTGATCTTCTCCCAAGTTACGCCGCCGTCGCGCGTCCGATGCAGATACTGCGAGCCGTAATAAATAACGTGCGGATCGTGCGGCGACAGCTCCATCGGCGACACGCGCTGGAACCGGTATGTCAGATCGCTACCCGCGTTGCCGTAGAGTGACTGCGCCCCGATCCAGTAGCGCTCTTCGTCCGTCGTGGTGAGATTCAAGCGGGTGAACTGGCCCTTGCAGCTTCCGTATACCAGATCAGGATTCACCGGATCGGGAATAATCGGACCCGTTTCACATCCCGGCCCTACTCGAAAATCCTGCCCGTTACCCAGCGGCAGGCTGGGCGCGATCACGGTGGTGTTGTCCTGCTGGGCGCCATAAACGCGATAGGGATACTGATTGTCGAGCGCAACTTGATAGATCTCGGCTGTTGGCTGGTTCGATTGCGTGCTCCAGGTCTGGCCGCCGTCAAGCGAAACATTTGCGCCGCCGTCGTTGGCCTGGATCATGAACAGCGAATTCTTCGGATTGATCCATACATCATGGTTATCGCCATGCGGCACTGGAGACCGGCGAAAATTCTTGCCGCCGTCAACGCTCTTGAACCAGCCCTCGTCGCCCACCCATACGACGTCCGCGTTGTTCGGATCGACGCCCAGCGTGTCGTAATAAAACGGTCGCGTGATCAGCGAGCCCGAGCCATTAACCAGCGTCCAGGTCGCGCCCGCGTCTTCCGACCGGTACAATCCGGACCCCGGCTTAGCCTCGATCAGGGCATAGATGCGATTCGGCATGGCCTGTGAAATAGCTACATTGCTCCGTCCGAACAGCTCGTTCGGGAGGCCGCCCGCGAGCTTGGTCCAGTTATCACCGCCATCGGTGCTCTCATAGATTCCTCCTTCACGCGCGCCGCTAATGATCGTCCAAGGCTTGCGCTGCCCGTGCCACATGCACGCGAAGACCACACTCGGATTGCCGGGCTGAAGCTCGAGATCCGCCGCGCCAGCGGTCTCGGAAATAAACAGGACCTTCTTCCAGGTCTTCCCGGCATCGTTGCTGCGATACACGCCGCGCTCTTGGTTGGCGACGAAAGGATTCCCCAGAGCGGCGACATAAACGATGTTCGGATTCGTCGGATGAATCCGCACGGTCGAAATTTGGCCCACGTCGCGCAGGCCGGCGAAGGTCCACGTTTTGCCGGCATCGGTCGATTTGTAGATCCCGCGGCCGATCGATACATTGCTGCGGATCTTCGACGAGCCAGTCCCCGCATATACAATATTCGGATCCGATAGCGAGACTTCCACGGCGCCCATCGAGGCGACCGCGAAAAATCCGTCCGACACGTTCATCCACGTGTGTCCGGCATCGGTGGTCTTCCAAACGCCCCCGCCCGTCGACCCCATATAAAACGTGTAAGGCTGTGATGGGACGCCGGTCACCGTCGTGACACGGCCGCCACGCTCCGGCCCGATCATGCGATACTTCATGCCCGACCACAATACCGGGTTGTAAGTAGTCCGCTCAGTCGCCGCGAAAATGGTAAATGTCAGCGCGCCGCCAAGCGCAAAAAGAAGCACGTTTCGTTTCATGTTTGATTCCGATGATCGGAATTGTCCCTCATGATAACGCACCAGGCGAACGGCGGTGGGTCAGCGCGCCTATTACATCATGGTAGACTGATGGTATAGATACACCATATGGCTCTTAACATAAAGAATCCAGAGGTCGAGGAGCTAGCTTCCGAGGTTGCGCGTCTAGCCAAGGAAACAAAGACCGAAGCAATTCGCCGCGCACTCCTGGAGCGCAAGGCGCGACTTCGTTTGCGGCCATCCCCTCTCAACCGGCGTACTCGGCTCGAGACCCTTTTGCGGAACCGCATCTGGCCGGAGATTCCAGAGGAGATTCGAGGGACGCGGCTGACAAAGGAAGAAAGGGAAAAGATTCTCGGCTATGGCCCAGAAGGCTATTAACGGCGCCGAACCATTGATCCTCGATTCATCCGCGATTCTGGCTGCGCTTTTGGAGGAGCCGGGCTACGAAGGCATACTGGAGCGCATCAGCCACGCTCCGAGTGTCGGGGTTGGTGCGCCAACATTTGTGGAGACCGCCATTGTGTTGTCGTCAAAACTGCGCCGCGATGCCAGACCCCATTTGAATGAATTCTTACGCGAGGCGGCGGCTGAGGTTATCCCTTTGGGACCAGAGCATGTTGATGCGGCGTTGGATGCCTTCCAAAGATACGGCAAAGGCCGTCACCCGGCAGCGCTGAATTTTGGCGACTGCTTGACCTATTCGATCGCCGCCGTGGCGGGCGTGCCTTTGCTATTTACCGGTAACGATTTCATTCAGACCGATATCGACAGGGCTAATAACAAACTCTAGTTCTTCGAGAAATACCCGCCCATCGTCGGATCGTCCTCGGCATCCGCCGTCAGGACCTGAATTTCGTCCATGATCTCGGTCAGCTCGTCGTACCATTCCGTACGCAGATCAAAAAGAAAAACCCGGCCTTCGTGGTCAAACGACAGTTCAATAGCGCAAACGAATCCGTCGTAGGCACGCAGCTTGGTCAGCCGCTGCTCGAACTCGCGGTATTCCTCGCGAGCCAAAGTGCAGGCCGTCAATTCTTCGAGCGCATCGTCCACCTGCTCAGACATAAAAGTGCGCTGATGAAAAACTACTACTCGCGCGCCGGCAATGCGCGCTGCCTGAACGAACCGTTTATAATCCGGGTATTGATCGCAGTCCCAATAAACCGCAGGCGTGGATTCCAACGCCCGTGAGTAGCCATAAAAGACGGCCAGCCCCGATTCTTCCAGGTACTGCTCGATCTCCGTCCTTAGTGTGTCCAGGTTTGGTTTCATTTATTGCGCCCTCATTCGGAGGCGCTCTTTTTTCGCGCGATGGGCTGGTCGGTCATAACTAAAATATCGTCTCGAAGCGCCAGATCGCGAGCCGATGGAGTCACGATCGACCCTGGTCCGATGTAGATCTTCTTGGATTGCCCGATGGCCCTCCGCACGTCATCTTCGCACACAAAGTCCGAGATTTCGAGCGGCGCCGCGACAGGCGTCGGAGACTCGCTTCGAGCGGCCGGCTCCGGGGAGCCACTACCGGCGCCGCGTTTTCCCGCCAGAAAGCGGTCCACCACCGAGGCGGTTAGGCGGGGAGCAGCCTCGACGCCTCTCTTCGCAAGATAGCGCTCCACTGCCGCTACCACCTTCTCGCGATCGAGGGCGCCTGAAGCGCCGGAAGGTCCCTGAGTTTCAAAAGCTTCTTCCGCTTTGCGTGCCACGTATGCCAGCCTCTTGATGTTAATCAGATTCAGCGGGCCGATGTTGTCGCTGGTGATATTGCCCGCCACAGCCCCGCAACCCAGCGTCATCGCCGGGAAAACGTTGGTGGTAATGCCGGTCGATCCCTGCGGCGAGGAAGTATTAGCTAAAACCCGGAAGGCCGGCATGCGCATGGCGAACTCGCGGATTCGGGCGTCGTCCTTGGCATGGATGACGCAAGTATGGCCTAAGCCGCCAAAGCGTAGGATCGCCTCGCAACCATCCAACGCAGCGGCGAAATCCGCGACGAAGTACAACGACAGCACCGGCGACAGCTTCTCAGCGGACAGGGGATGCTGCTTACCGACGCCTTGAATCTCCACTACCAGGATCGACGTATCGGCGGGCACATCAAAGCCGGCCATCTTCGCGATCTTCCCCGGCGGCTGTCCAACGCACTCGGGATTGATTCCGAAACTCGAGGTCACCAGCAGCTTCGCTAGCGCCTCCGTCTGGGGCTGGTCGCAAATAAATGCGCGGCGAGTCTTCAGCGCTGCGACAATCCTCTCGCGCAATCCCTGCTCCGCCACGATGGCCTGTTCGCTCGAACAGACCGTCCCGAAATCGAAAGACTTGCCATCCACCACCTTGCCGACCGCTTCGGCGACTTCCGCCGATTTGTCAATCAGCACCGGGACATTACCGGGGCCGACACCGAAGGCCGGCTTACCGCTCGAATAGGCCGCTCGTACGATGCCGCTGCCGCCGGTCGAAAGGATCACGCCCGTCCGCGGATGCTTCATCAAAGCGCTGGTGCCCTCGATCGTCGCATTGAAAACGCACTCCACCAGACCCTCCGGCGCGCCGGCCTGAAGCGCTGCTTGCTGCAGTATCGTTGCCGTTTCGCAGGTGCAGACTTTGGCGCGCGGATGCGGGCTCAGAACAATCGCGTTACCGGCTTTTAGTGAGATGAGCGTCTTATAAATCGCGGTCGAGGTCGGGTTAGTGGTCGGCAGAATGGCCGCGACGACGCCCATAGGAACGCCTATCTCAACGATTTTCTGCTCTGGAAGCTCGCGCAGGACACCAATCGTCTTCAATCCGCGCATGGCCCGCGGAAGCACATCCGACGCCAGCAGGTTCTTGGCGAGTTTGTCGCGAACGTTGCCGTAGCCGGTCTCTTCTACCGCCAGCTCCGCTAAGCGCCGGGCGTTGGCGCGCGCCGCGGAAGCAACCTGCTCGACTAACGCGTCCACCTGTTCCTGCGAGTAAGACCGGTACTTCTTCCACGCCGCATACGCATTCTCGACCTTGGAGCGAGCCTCCTGCAGGGAGATGAGATCTGGGTCCTTGAGCATGGAGCACATCGAACGGCGGGCGCAGCAGACCCGCGTTCAGATTCGATTTACCGGCTGTTCCCGATCAGCCTAACGATTTGTCGCCCTTCTTGGCTCCGGGCAACGAGGATTCGATTTCCGAGTGCGGTGCGGGAATGACGTGAACCGATACCAGCTCGCCCACCCGGCGTGCCGCCGCCGCTCCTGCATCCGTAGCGGCCTTCACGGCGCCCACGTCCCCTCGTACCGTGACCGTGACGTAGCCGGCGCCAATGTACTCCTTTCCCTGCAATGTGACTTTGGCGGTCTTCACCATTGCGTCGGCCGCTTCGATTGCCCCCACCAATCCTTTGGTCTCCACCATGCCAAGGGCTTCCATTGGATAATCCTCCCCTACGAACGTGATTTCAACTGAACTCTACACGTTATCATACCGGCGGTCGGCGATGAGCGCGTAATGGTTTATTTCCAGGCGGGAAATGGATTGATCCGGCCGCGCTGCGACTCCCTAAGCAGGTCCGGGATGCGCTTGCGGCGCGACATCAGCTTCACCAGCAGTGCCTCCACCAAAGATTCGTCGTCGGCCAGCCAGGCGGGAGGAATTTGCTTACGCGCCTCGTCCACCACTTCTTCGGGAAAGTGCACCAGCCGATCCAACCACGGTTGAAAATCATCGAGGGAAGTAACACTTTGGTAGACACTGGGCCGAAAGTAGAGCCCTTGCAATGGTGAATCGGCGAATTTCCAATGAGGACCGTCAAACACATAGCCATGGTCCATCATGTGTGCAACGAGGCCCAAGCGGCGCGGATCATCGCCAGATGGCGACCATTGCTGCAAGCGCGCCCTGAAGAAAATCGCCTGCCGTGCGTCGGCGTTGCCGATCCATTTGTCGAACGCCAGTACACCCAGAAATTCATTCCGATTGACGATCTTGTCCAGCAGCAGGTCGGGTATGAAATCGTAAACCATCACCTTGGCGGGATCGCCCGGATATCTCGATCCGAAATGCCAGCCCGCTTCTACCGCCAGCCGCCGCGATCCCATTTGAATGTGAATATCGGGATTCTCGGCCAGGAATTCATCCGTCAGATTTACGATCGCGATAGCGGGAGTGGAAATCTGTAAATAACTCAGGAAAACCGACGCGAACCACTCATTGACCAGAATACGGCGGTGCTGTGGATTATTGCGGAATTTCACCACGTAGAAGTGCCCGTCGTCGCACTCCAGCAGGTGCGCTTGCGCCCCTCCGCGCATTTTCCGGATCAGCCGTATGGAATTGATGGGCATCGGAAAGATGGAAAAAATCCATTCTACCGGTGAGCGGCCGATTGCGGCAGAGTCAGAACAAACCCACGTTGATCCCCGCGCTGAACATTCGCGCCGATCATTCGTTAGGATAAATACTTATGCCCGAGGAAACTTCCACCACTTCCGCCACTCCGAGTCGCAGCAGCGACGAAGTCGCCCTGGAGATGATGAAATTCATTGCCGTGACAACCGGCTATGGGAAAGGCGTGGGCGGCGCAGGCTTTACCGGTAAGACCACGAAAACACCGGAAGAGTACGCCGACGCTTTGCTCCAGTTGTTCGAACGTTGCCGGCAGGTAATCAGAAAGCCGAAGGAGTAGAATCCATGTCAACTCGGGCAGGGGGATTGCACCGGTCCTGCCCGAAATGAACGTTACTTCTTGCGCGAGGACTTCTTGCCGCCCGACTTCTTGCCGCCCGACTTCTTGGCGGTCGCCTTTTTGGCCGTCTTTTTGGCTTTCTTAGCCGGCGCTTTCTTGGCCTTCTTGGGAGCCGACTTCTTCACCGCGGCTTTCTTAGCCGGCTTCTTAGCTGCTGCTTTCTTGGCGGGAGCCGCTTTTTTTGCGGGAGCCGCCTTAGCGGGAGCCGCTTTGGGGGGCGCTGATTTCGCCGCCTTCTTCACTGGTTTCTTTTGTGGGGGCGCCTCGCCAGCCGGCGCACCTGTGGGCGACGGTGATGACGGAACTGCGTGACCTGGCTCCGGCATCGGGGGATGGTGCGGTTTGATTAATTCGTCTTCGTCTTCGTCCTCGGGTCCATATTCGCCGACTTCGGATTGAACGTCCAGGTGCTCTTCCTCATACCCGAAATCGTCCATGTCATCATCTGCGGCGAAGCGGAAGGTGTCAAACATTATTCAG
>Ga0185299_10000645_pt1 | contig 86602 bp, 68 predicted proteins | sample PaiPotPPA55metaG_FD_128002 | JGI IMG/M metagenome (GOLD analysis project Ga0185299, IMG submission 128002) | Iron sulfur acid spring bacterial and archeal communities from Banff, Canada, to study Microbial Dark Matter (Phase II) - Paint Pots PPA... ...
TTCGGGTGTGAGCTTCAATTCAGTCATGACGGCCTCCCTGAAAGAAAAAGGCGGGAGCAATTTCCAGGACTCGCCGCCCAAAGCCTGGAGGCTACCATTTTTCCACCCATTTTGCAGCTGCCTACCCATTCTTGCCGGAACCTTCGGAATTCTATTGACGGCAGGCGCGCTTTAGGTGTCGACCGTAACGGGCGAGCCCAGTCACTGTGATAACATCGCCGAGCTGAAGTAGCTGAAACTCAGGGACATACTCGCCCTTGGGTTTGCAACTGATCCACGAGACAGCCTCAGAAGAAGCTTGACTTAATCCTCACGGTGCCGCAGCATGGACTCCCGGCGGCGGTGTCCCAAGTCGATGAGCGAGTTGCACAACAACTTGACTTGTCTCTGCGGGGTTACCCCGTGGGAGCGATTTTCTTAGGACAGGACAGCGCGCGACCTACCCTGCGCGCCTGCGCAGAACCGGTCGCGCTTTACGAGACTGGTTGGGACACCCCGCCGATCTTCCATGTCAGCCAAGACATTCTTCGCCCGAAACCTGGCCGCTGCCTTGCTGGCCGGACCTTGGCTAGCCAACGAGATGATTGAACGCGCCGTTCAAGCCTGGGGCAAACGCGGGGGCTGGCTGGGAAATTTCATTCGACGCATCCTGGTGGCTTTTGCCGATCCGCCGGGCGGCGCTGCTCTGGATACGCTTGCCGCTTTCATTTGCATAGACCAGGGGTTCACCGGAGCCTGGAGGAAGAATTGGTGGCGCCAGGAGATGACTCCGCGCCGGATCTTCTGGGTCGCACCTGAAATGAGTCCAGTTGCCGCAACGGCCGCGGTCCAGGGGATTCCAGCGTCTCGAACCTCAGCGGCACTGGCGGAATGGCTGGGCCTGAGTGTGGGTGAGCTGGATTGGTTCGCCGACCGCCAGGGGCGCGAAGCCAAGGTCCCGTCCGGGCCGTTGCGGCATTACACGTATCGTTGGCTGCCCAAGCCGTCCGGCCGCGCGCGTTTGCTGGAAATGCCGAAGCTGCGCTTGAAGACCATTCAACGGCGCTTGCTGAAGCGGATTTTGGATCCAATCCCTCCTCACGATTCCGTGCATAGCTATCGGCCCGGCCGCTCCGTGGCAACTTATGCGGCGGCGCATTGTGGACAGGAAATTGTGCTGCGCTTTGATTTGCGCGATTTTTTTACGTCGATTCCCGCAGTACGGGTGCACGCCCTCTTTCGATCCATCGGCTATCCGCGTGCGGTCGCACAACTTCTCACGGGCCTGTGTACCAATGTCGTGCCTGCGGATATTCGTTATGCTTGCCCGTTGAACAGCCGCGGCGCAGCGGGGACCGGCAACCTCCAGCATTTGAAGTCTCCTCATTTGCCTCAGGGCGCTCCATCATCGCCGGCACTAGCCAATCTCTGCGCTTACCGGCTCGATTGCCGTTTGGCAGCGCTGGCACACGCTTTGGGAGCGAGCTACACGCGCTATGCCGATGACCTGGCATTCTCGGGCGGCGTGGACCTGGCTCGTTGCGCCCGGCGCTGCCAGGTTCAAGTGTGCGTGATCGCACTGGAAGAGGGGTTTGAAGTCAACACGCGCAAGACGCGCTTTATGAGGAGGGGCCTTCGCCAGCAATTGGCCGGCATCGTCCTGAACGACCATGTAAATATTCGGCGCGACGACTATGAACGTCTCAAAGCGATTTTGCACAATTGCAACCGGTTTGGCCCGCACACGCAAAACCGGCATGCGCTTCCTGATTTTCGGAGTCATCTTCGTGGCCGGATCGGCTATGTTGAGATGATAAACCCGAAACGAGGACGGAAATTGCGCTCCTTGTTCGAAGCGATTCGTTGGGACTGCAATGAATCCTAGTTATTGATCCAACGAAACTGGGGCCGGGATTGTTATGTCTAGTGAGTCCAACATCAACTGCGCGACTTGACACATTAACCCGAAGCGCCGGCGAGGAGCCCTCGCTGGCGCTTCGGGTTAATATCGATTTGTCATCACGGCGTACGGCATTACTAGGATAGAAGAGCTCTCCCTGGGAGAATCCCTGGTGATCGAGAACGAACAGGTCGGCTTGTTTTTGCGGCATTTGCGCCACCTGGTCGGCGTGCGCTTGCAGGACGCTACCAGCGATTGCCAACTATTGAAACGGTTCGCGGACGAACACCATGAGGCGTCGTTTGCAGCGCTGGTGGAACGGCATGGCCGGCTGGTGCTTGGGGTTTGCCGGCGCGTGCTGGGCAACGAGCAGGACGCCGAGGACGCATTCCAGGCCACTTTTCTCGTGCTCGCGCGCAAGGCCGGGTCCGTGCGCTGGCAGGACTCGATCGGCAATTGGCTTTATGGTGTGGCCCGCCGCATTGCCCTCAAGGCGCGCGCTGCGCGGGACCGGCGACGTAGACACGAGCGAGTCATGAGCACTGACCCCGCGCAAGATACGGCCCAGGACGCGTTGGCATGTTCTGAAGCCGCAGATAAGGATCCGCTTACCGAAGCCACCCGCCGGGATGCCTGCCGCGTCCTCGATGAGGAACTGGGCTGCTTGCCGCGCAGGTACCAGGCACTTCTGATCCTTTGCTATTTCGAAGGGAAAACCCACGAGGAGGCCGCACGCCAGCTAGGCTGGCCAACCGGCTCGATGTCTCGTCATATTGCACGAGGGCGCGAATTACTCCGGGAGCGGCTACTGCGCCGCGACGTGACGCTCTCGACCGCAGCGCTCGGCATAGTGCTCGCTGGCGAGGTACAAGCTAGCCTCGTGCCCCGTGCCCTCCTGGATTCGATCATCAAGCCGGCGCTCTTGTTCGTCGAGCGGCCTACGGCGGTCGCCGGGATGCTAAGTTCACCGGTAATTTCTCTTGCCGAAGGAATGCTACAAACCATGATGTTCAGCAAGCTGAAGATCGGTCTGGCAATGCTTTTGACCATCGGGCTCCTGGGCGCCGGCGTGGCGGGCGGATTCCTGCCCGGCGACGAGGCTGGCCGGACTCCGACTACTCAGAAAAAGGCGGCTGTTGAGTCAAAGGGGGCTCCGCCCAAGGTTGGACCCACGACAATGAAGAAAATCGCCGCCCCGGCCAAGTTTAGAGGTAATCTACCTGACCGATGGCCTGACGAGGCCGATGGGCTGGCCATCATGCGGCTACAGGAGACACTGAATAAGTTGGTCAGCCTCGATAAGGGCATTGATAGGAAGACGCCTTTGAGAGATGCAATGGAGTTCTTATCCGATCGCTACAACGTGACGATTCTCATCGACAACGCTGCCTTCAAACTCGAAAGCATCGACAATGTGGAAGATCTACCCGTGCATTTGCCCCGCATAAGCAATGTGCGCTTGCAAACGGTTCTGCAATTGCTGTCCAACCAGGTCAATGGCTCGTATCTCGTCAAGCCCGACGGCATCGAGATCACCACCCGTGGGCGCGCCCGCCCCGAAGATTGGATTAGCAATCGCAATCTGCCGCCCCTGGTAACACTCAATTGCGAGCATCAGCTGCTGGAACCGACTCTCAAGAAGCTTGAATTCATGACCGGTATCAGCGTGGTTCTCGATGCACGCGTAGCCCTGAAATTGCGTCAGGAAGGGCAAATCGATATCAACGTGATGCTCAACAATGTCCCACTGGACACGGCGGTGCGCCTGCTCGCCGACATGAGTGACCTGGGCGTGGTCGCCATCGACAGCGTGCTTTACGTTACCACTAAAAACAACGCCGACCAGCTGCAACAGGATCAGGAGGCCCGTCGGCAGAAGATGCATCAGACGGAGAAACAGCCAGGAACTGCTCCAAAGCAATCAAAAAAGGCGAAGAAATAATTCTCGCTGATTAAGGTTGGATGGAAGCAATGGCCGCCGCCCGGCGGGTTGGATCGTTTTCGATCTGGTCTAATAGCATGAGGGCAGTAGTCGAGTCCTGAATTGCTCTCTGGGCCGGAGCTGAGGAGGCAAACTTAGAAGAGAGTAAATCGTAACTGGCCTCATTGCGCAGCCTGACCAACGTGTCAAGTGCCCGGCCCATGACTTTCAGATCCTTGTCCGCCGCAAAGACCAGGCGCAGGCGTACCCAGGCGTGTACATTGTCGCGCGGCGGCATCGCGAACCCCCAGCGAAACAGCGCGTCGCGGCACTCCAGCACGAGTCCGTAGTATGCATGGATTACTGCTGCACGCTGATGAAATTCTGTAGCTTTGGTCGCTACATCGCGAGCCACGTCGAGGAATCCCCTACCTGACATGATTGATCTCGTCGACGATGAGCAGTGTTAGATGCCGGTAAACGTCGGGTGAAATTGTGGCGCTTTGCCATTTGCTGTAGAGATCCCAATGCAGGTCGTCCGGTTCCTGCGCGGCGGCGTCCCGATAAGCCTCGATCACCACAGATGGATCCGGCCCAGTGTCGTACGGGGGCGCAAACAGTACATGCAGACGTCGCAGGCCAGGAATTATCTGGCGAGCGCGCTCAAGCATCTGGTCCAGCTCGGCCTGCATTCCCAATTCCTTAACCAACTGCGCTGCCTGGGGTTCAATCGCCAACGGGACTGTTGTGATAGTGTTCATTGCTTTTCCTTTCGTGTAACCAGGCACTCGCCTCTGCACAATCTTAACTCGCACGCAGCCAGCGAGCCTAGAGCACTTGACAGGACGTCACTCACCCGCCCGCGCAGTTGTTGCCGTCTTCCGGTGTTGCTCAAACCAGCTAATAATATGCAGAATCTTCGACATATGATGACTCGGCCGCACGGCGATGCCGTGCGGTTCATCCGGCACGCGCACCAGCACGCTTTCCACGCCGAGCAGCTTCAGCGCCTGGTAGTACTGCTCCGAATCCGACATCGGCGTGCGGTAATCCGCCTCGCCGGTCAGCACCATGGTCGGCGTCTTTACGTTCTTGACGACGGAGAGAAGCGAGCGCTTTTCGTAGTGCTCGACGTGGTCCCAGGGCAGGCCGGGGAACCAGTACTTGCTTGTCCAGTTGCCGATATCGGAGGTGAGCACGAAGCTGTACCAGTTGATGACCGGGTACACGCTCACGGCGGCGCGGAAGCGCGTGGTGTGGCCGATGACCCAGCAGGTGAGCACGCCGCCGCCACTGCCGCCGGTGACGAAGAGCTGGTCGGGATCGATGTAGCCCTTGGCGAGCACGGCATCGACGCCGGAGTTCAGGTCGTGGAAGTCGTCGCCGGGGTAAGCATGATGGATCAGGTTGCCGAATTCGCCGCCGTAGCTGGTGCTGCCGCGCGGGTTGGTGTACAGCACCACGTAGCCGCTCGCCGCCATGAGCTGCTTTTCGAGATCGAAGCGGTCGCCGTAGTTGGCGAACGGGCCGCCGTGGATTTCGAGAATCAATGGATACTTCTTCGCGGGATCAAAGTCGGGCGGCTTGAGGATCCAGCCCTGGATCTTGCGCTGGTCCTTGGAAGACTCATACCAGATTTCCTCCACCTGGCTGAGCTTCCGGCCCGTCAGCAGGCCTTCGTTGACGGCCGTGATGGTCTTCGGTTCACCGCCGTCGGCCAGGCCCACGGCAATATCGGCCGGCAAGTTGGGCCGTGACGTGGAGAAAGCGTAGGCGCCGTTCTTGGCGAGCGAGAACGTTCCGCCCGTTCCATAGGCGCTTGTACCGCCGCCCAGGTTGCCTGCCACCTTGCGGACGTCGCCGCTGAGCGAAATGAAATAAAGCCCGCTGTCGCCCTTGTCATCCGAGGTGAAGTAGACGCCGCTGTTGTCCGGCGCCCAGCGCGGGTGGCGGACGTCGCGGTCGAGGCTGCCGGACACCAGGCGTGAACCGCTGCCGTCGCGGTTCATCACGTAGAGTTGACTGACCTGGTATCCTTGCAGCTTGTCATCGAAGCCGACGTAGGCAATCTGCTTGCCGTCCGGGGAAACGACCGGTTCACCGTCGGGTCCGTTGCGTTTCGTCAGTTGCTTGACGGATTCATCCGCCACCGAGAATTCATAGATGTCCGTGTCGCGCGGGTTTTGCTCGTGATCGGCGTGACGATTGGCGGAGAGAATCAGCGACTTGCCGTCCGCCGTCCACACGGCTTCGCTGGCGCCCGAGGCCACGCCGCCGTGCTGGAACTTGCCGTGCGAGATTTGCCGCGGCGCGCCGCCGTCGGCCGGCACGATGAAGACGTGCGTATACCCCGGCTTGAGATAACCGACGCCGTTAAAGCGATACACCAGCTTGTCGATTACCTTGGCCGGCTCGGCCCATTTGGCGCCCTCGGGCGGCGTGGGCATCTTCACGATCTGTCGCGGCGCGTCCGGGACATGCGCCGTATACGAGATCCATTTGCCGTCCGGCGACCAGGCGAGGCCGGCAGGCGCGGTCGTGAGATTGGTGACCTTCTCCGTCTGTCCGGAGTCCATCCAGCGGCGATAGATCTGCGGCGTGGCGCCGTCGCGGTTGGAGAGATACACAATCTGGCTGCCGTCGGGCGACCAGCGCGGCGCGGTGTCGTTGTAGTTGCCGTTGGTCAAGGCGCGCTGGTTGCTGCCGTCGAAATCGACGATCCACAGATTGGAGTGCCGGCGGTCGTTCATGATATCGCTGAACTGCTTGACGTAAATGACCCGCTTGCCGTCGGGAGAGATTTGCGGATCGGTTGCCAGCTGGATGTTGAAGACATCGCTAATGGCCAGGCTTTTTAGCCGGGCCTGCGCGTCGGCCATCTGAACAGAACCGAGAGCCACACAAAGGACAGCAATAACCTTGACCGCGGAGCGTTTCATCTTTGTCTCCCAGTTGCCTTAAGAGGGCGGGACCTCTTCTCAATTGGGTTGAACCAAGCGCCAGTCCGGCAGTTTCTGCGATGCGTCTTGGTGAGTCAAGGATTTTCACTGCAGTCCGAACGCAATAGCCGCCTTAATGGCCGCCAGTTTTCGCGCGCGTAGCAAGCAGTTTCTCAAAGAGCAGGCGAAGCAAGAGGTGGCTGGGCAGGTAGACGCATGCCGGGTAGGCAAACATCAAGAACGCCAGCCACATACCCGGCGCCATCCAGGTCTGCGGCTGTTCGCCGCTCGGGCCGAAGACGCCATTGAGCGCACGCACGGGATCCGTGAAGAAGAAACAGACCGGCAGGACGATCCAGGTCAACGCGGTTTGGGCCAGCCAGCCGCGTGCGTCGTAGCCCAGCCGCCGCACCATCCACAACAGAAGAATCGGCAGCCAGGCGTGATAAAGCGACAACGCCCGGATGACCAGGGGAATGTCCGGTCGGAACATGTAATGCGTCCAACGCGTGAGGAAATGCCCCGTTGTCAGCCGCGCCAGGAAATCGGCCAGCCAGATGAGTGACGGCAGCAAGACCGCGACCAATTGCATGCTGGCCAGGAACCGGCTTTCCAGCCAGAGCGCCGCCGCCGTCAGCAGCAAGGCGATGTCGCAGATCCACAGGAAATTCGCCGGACCGTAAAAGCCAAGGTAGTACGGAACCAGGACGGCAAGAAACGCGGTGTAGAGCGCCTTTACCGCCAGGGGCAGGCGAGGCATCTTTTCATTTATCGCCGAAGCGCGCGCCATTGACATCAGCGTTCGGCAGCAACGACTTCTTCCGCCGCCAGAGTAGCGAGCAGTTTACGCAGGATGCGCGCCAGATGCCGCCGCTCTCCAGGATTGAGTTGTTCATAAAGCCAGGCCGCCGCCGCATGGTCAGCCAGCGCGCTTTCCTTGCCCACCATCTTGCCGCGCTCAGTCAGGGATATGAGTATGGCCCGCCGGTCGGAGGGATGCGGCTTGCGGGCCACGAGTCCCTCGGCTTCCAGACCGTCGACGAGCTTGGTGACATTGCGCGGCGTAACGTCCAGGAGCGCGCCCAGGGCGCTCATCTGGCAGGTGCCCTGGCAATGCAAGGCGGCCAGCAGCCGCGCCCGCGCCGGCGTGGTGCCGGCCCGCTCCATTTCCGACCAGATCCGCCGCGTGTACGCTTTACCGAACTCGCCGATTAGCTGAGCCAGTTCTTGAGAATTTGCCATTCCAGGCAGCTCACTTTTTTGTGGCAACGAGTCTTGACGCCGAATACATGTACTGGTACATAATATACCAGTCCATTGACTGCCTGACAACGCGGAAACAGCCGGTGAAGGAGTTTCTCATGCACGACGACGGATTGCAAGTTGAGCCGCAAGCAAGCGAAGTGGTACGGGCTACTGTCAGCCAGCCCCCGGCGGCCATGCCGGCGCCTGCTCGGCGTTTGCGTCTCTGGCCTGCGTGCGTTATTGTCGTGGCCCTGTGGCTGGCGATTACGCTGCCGGGCTGGTTCTGGCCGGGCACCCAGTTTCAGATTAACTGCATGGTGTGGGGCGCCATCGGCGGCGCGGCGGCAGTCGGACTATGGTGGCTCGTGGCTAGCCGGGCGCCCTGGACCGATCGCGCCCTGGGGCTTCTGGTATTTGCCGCCTGTGCGGTGGGGTCGTTCCCGCTCTTCCACCCCAGCCTGACGTACCACCTCTACGGACCCATTGTGCGTGGGCTGCCGGTGGCCACCACGGCCTGGGTAGTTTGGCTGGTGTTGACGCCGCCGCTCGCCTGGAGCTTTCGTCGCGTGGGGATGCTGGCCGCAATTGCCCTGGGTTGGGGCTATTGCACGCTGCTGCGCATGGACGGCGTGGACGGCGCCTTCACCCCGGAGGTGAGCTGGCGCTGGAGTCCTACCGCGGAAGAAAAATTCCTGGCCGAGCGCTCCGGTCACAGGACCGCCGCGGCCGAGCCTGCGCTGGCGAAGATGCAACCGGGCGACTGGCCGGGCTTCCGCGGACCCAATCGCGATAGCCGGCTCGTGGGCGTGCACATTGCCACGGACTGGCGGCAACGGCCGCCGCGCTTGCTCTGGCGACAGCGTGTCGGGCCGGGTTGGGGTTCCTTCGCCGTGGTTGGGGACATGGTCTATACCCAGGAGCAACGCGGCCAGGACGAGGCGGTGGTCTGCTATCTTGCGCGTACGGGCGCAGAGGTCTGGGCGCATGCGGACTCGGAGCGTTTCAGTGAAACCATCGCCGGCCCCGGCCCACGCTCCACGCCGACCTTTCATGACGGCAAATTATTTACTCTGGGGGCTACCGGCAAACTGAATTGTCTGGACCCTGCGACAGGAAGCGCGCTCTGGTCGCGCAACATCAAGGAGGATTCGGGCGTCAAGTTGCCGGAGTGGGGCTTCGCCTCATCCCCGCTGATCGTGCAGGATGTCGTGACGGTCTTCGCCGGCGCTCCCGGTGGAAAAAGCGTGCTTGGTTATCGCGTTGCCAGCGGCGAGCAGGCCTGGTCTGCGGGCGAGAGGCGCTCCAGCTACAGTTCCACGCATCGAGCTCGTCTGAATGGCGTCGAGCAGCTGCTCCTGACCACCGACAAAGGACTGACCGCCTTTGAGCCTACGACCGGCAAGGTCCTGTGGGAGGACAACCTGCCGCAGCAGCAGTTCGCCTGCATTGCCCAGCCGGCAATTGTCAATGATACGGAGGTGGTATACGGCAAGAATCAGTACGGCTTGCGACGCGTGCGCATCCATCACGAAGGGGATCACTGGCAATGCCAGCAACCGCCGGCGTGGGAGAGCAAGGCCATCAACCCCTATTACAACGATTTCGTGATACACGGCGATTATCTGTACGGCATCGACGACTCCGGCGCAATGCTCGCCTGCGTGAGCCTGGCAGACGGCAAGGGAACCTGGCGGGCGCGCGGCTATGGCCACGGTCAGGTGTTGCTGCTCGCGGACCAGGGCCTTCTGCTCGTCCTCTCGGAGAAAGGCGACGTGGCCCTGGTGGAGGCCAGTCCCCAGCGGCACAAGGAACTGGCCCGCTGTCACGCCATCGAAGGCAAGACCTGGAACCACCCCGTGCTTGTCCGAGGCAAACTGTTTGTCCGCAACGGCGAAGAGATGGCTTGCTATGAGCTTCCAGAGGACGTCGTCGCGAAGACCGCCGCTCGGTGAAATTCGGGGCAGCACAGCCGTAGAACGGAATTCATTCCGTTCAGCACCCGGAACGGCTATCCGGGACTAAACGGAATGAATTCCGTTCTACAATTTACGAGCCGGGCCTTTTCTGCGCGGCCAGCTTTTCATGCTCTTGCTCCCACCAGTCGCGCCAGGCGGCGATGGCCTCGCGCCGTTGGGCGCTGTCGGCGCCGCGGTGCGGGCCGAAATCGCGCGCCGCGAGTTGCTGCAGTAGATCGTGGACCTGCTTCGCAAGCTCCTGGTTGCCGTCGTCCAGCAAGGCAATCAGTTCCGGCACGAGCGCCTTCAGCTTGCGCTGCCGGCTGACGCTTACGGCGGCGCGGCGCAATTCCGGATCGGAGTTACCGAGCCTTTCACCGAGCACCTTCAAGGGCAGGCAATAGAGCCGATCCACCAGAATGCTCCGCGCTGTTTTCTGCAGCTCGGGCTTCATCTGCGGGATGGCTTGCGCCAGGGCAATGTCATACACGGACCCGCTCTTGTCCTTGAATACCGCCAGGTGTTCTGCCTGCTGCAAGGGCGCGCCGTCCAGGAGGCAGTCCTTGAAGTGCTGGACCTGGTCCTTGGACTCCAGGGGCTTCTGGTGACGCTTTCCGGTGATGGTCGAGTACAGGCGTTTCCAGTCATCCGGGGTGGGCCCCGGGTTTTCCCCGGTTAGCTCGCGGAGCGCGAACAGCAAAGCTTCCCGCTGCGGTTCGGCCGGCCGGAAGTCCTTGACCTTGTCCTGCCAGGTCAGCAGATCGTTGCCGCTCAGAGGCCGCAGACGGATCAGATAATCATAGCGCTGGTCGGCGGGCCAGAGCCGGCCGTGCCTGGGCACCGGCTGAACCACCGAAAAGTCCTGTCTCAGGAAGTTGATGTCGGCCCGGACAAATGTTTGCGTGAGCACCTTGGGCGTGGACCCGCTGCCCCCGCCGCCTCCCCACCCCTTGGTGACCGTGCGCGCCCCGGAGGAAGGCAAAGGCACCAGGTGTTCGGCGTTCGGCACCAGGCCGCGGACCGGGTCGCTGGGCGAAGCCGAGTACGCGTGGCACAGCAGGCAGTTGCGCAGGTGGTTGATGCGGACCAGCTCCGGCACCATGACCCGTCGCGTCTTGCCCTGATTCACGGGGTATGGATCGGCAAGTTCCCGCGTGTCGAGCAGGGCAAACAGCTTCGGCGCCGCATCGCGCAGGTCGAGGGCGACCAGCGCCTCGGCGGCGTGATCGGCAAAGGCCGGAAATGGATAACGCAGTCCCGCGATCAGCGCCGACATGTATTCCGAGCTAGGCCGCAGCTTGAGGGCCACCAGGGCGGCGAGACGCACCTCCGCATCGAGATCGAAGACGGCGCGCTCCGCCAGGGCCATACTCGCCAGCCGGCCGTCGATCTTGGACAGGATCTCTACCAGCACCATGCGGACGTTCTTATGATCGGCCATCAGGAGCTGGCGCAAGGTGGCGATGGCCTGCGGCTGGAGCCAGGCCTCGCGCAGCGGATCATTCAGGAGGCGCTGCCGCAAGACGTCGGCATCCGGGCGCGGGTCGATGACGCTGCCGGCGTTGCTGGGCAGCGCGGTTTGAATCTGCAGCCGGAGGCGTTGGGACAGGACGGTCAAATCGAGCGCCTCTTCGCGCCCCACGCGCGCCAGCTGGCCCTGGTGCAAGGGCAAGCCGAGCAGATCGATGCGCCGCGCGCTGAGTTGCGGAATGACATCGAGCCCCGTGCCGGCCGACTTGCCGGAGAGGGAAATGACTCTACGCGTCGTGCCTGGCGCCGAGTCCAGATCCACTTCGGGCGGCAGCAACAACTGCAGCCGCAACTCTTCATCGGTCAAGCGCGAGCGCCGCTTGCTCGCCCAGCGCTCGCGCACGCTGGTCGTGCTCTTTTTCTCGGGCGCTTGCGCTTGCAACTGGGCGGCCGGCACGCCCGGATGCGCGCCAGCTTTCTGGGGAGGGACGGCCTCCTTCTTTACCAAATCCTTCCCTGGTCCATCGCTGTTTCCGGAGGTGGAGGCCACCTGGAGCAAGGGCGGTCCTGCCGCTGCACGATGCGCCAGCACCGGCGGCCCAAGCGCCTCGCCTGGCTCTTCCGTCTCGGCTATGCCGTCGTCCGATTCGTCCGCAGGGGAGGTTCGAGTGGTTTGCGCATCAGCAATCTTATCGGTCTGCGCCACGGCGCGCGTCCCGGTCTCACCGTTGGCTTGTCCAGGCGCGGCATCCTGCTCACGCACGGAACCCTTGCCGATAAGTACGATGGCTGCGACGGTCCCCGCGCCGAAGACCGCGACGAGTAGCAGGCTCGCCAGGAAAGCGAAGCGCAAGTGGCGGTTGTGTGAGAGCGGCGGCCTCTCATGGTCCTGCCGAGCTGGCGACGACTCACCCGCGCCGGCTGCGATTTTTTCACACTCGAGCGCAGCCTGCGTAGGAACAGTCAGCTCCTCCTTGCACGCCGGGCAAGGAACGCTCTGGCCGGCATGGCGGCTGTCGGCGGACAGGGGCTGGAGACAGACGGGGCAACAGAACTGGATCCGCATGAAGGACCTCCCTGGCAGAAGTCGTCGCCGCGCATGGAATGAAATGGACCCATTGGCGAGATGCCTGGATCGCTGCCGGACCAACGCCTGCCGCTAGAGCCAACTTTCCCCGCCCGGCATTTTACTCCGGTGACAGGCCATTCGCAACGATTTACTTTGCCTTTTAGGGCCGCTTTGATGAGGTGGCCGTCTTGGTGCAACGGGGCTCAATACGGCGATTGCTATTTGCGCGGAGCCAAGGCAGCGGCTTGGGCGAGTCCCGGCGAGGCGTTAAAGGTTTGCCAGAGCTGGCCGTCCGCTATTTTCCAGACGCGAATTTCTCCATTCCAGCTTCCGGAGGCCACCTGATTGCCGTCGGGACTGATGGCGAGGGCGTAGGTCCAGTCGGTATTTCCGGTTAGGGTGCGCACAGCCTGGCCCTTGTCGGCGTTCCAGATGCGCACGGTGTTGTCGGCGCTGCAGGTGAGCACGAGCGGTTGCTGCGGATGGTAGAGCACGCGGAAGATCGCCTTGCTGTGGCCGGCCAGGGCCTTGGTCTGTTTGCCGTCGCCCGTGGTGTTCCAGAAGCGCACCTGATTGTCTTCGCCGGCCGAGATGCCGGTCTTGCCGTCCGGCTTGACCGCCACGCCGTAGACGGGGCTCTGGTGGTCGGGAAAAGTCAGCACGGATTCGCGGGTGCTCAGGTCCCAGACCTTGGCGGTCTTGTCGCGGCTGCAGGTCAGCAAGTGTTTGCCGTCCGCCGCGAAGACCACGCCGAAGACCCAGTCGGCATGGTTCTCGATGGACTGATCGAGTTTGGCGTTCATGACGCCGCCGCTGATATCCCAGATATTGACGATGCGGTCGCAGCCGCCGGAGGCCAGGCGCTTGCCGTCCGGACTCGCCGCCAGGCAGAGGACGGAATCGTCGGTGTCGAGAAGCTGCTTGACCATGACGTTCTTGTCGTTGACGCCGTCGAGGACCGTCACGCCGTTTTGAGACGTTCCCTTGCTTCCCTGGAGGTTGTAGACGCGCACGTCGCCCTCTTGACCGGGCCGCCCGCCGGCGACCGCCAGCTTGCCGTCCGGCAGAAAGGCCATGGCATATGCGCGCTCGGCGCGCGTGAAGATTCGTTTCTCCAGCTTGCCCCGGGCAAAATCCCATACGGTCAGCTCATGCTGGCCGCCGATGACGAGCTTCTGGTTGTCGGGCGTGAACGCCAGGGCGGTGACGGTCACGGGATAAGGATAGACACTGGGCGGCGGCGGCGGTTGCCAGCGCAGGCGCAGCTCGCGGAGCAGGTCGGACTTCGGCGTCAGGCCGGGATCGAGCCTGGCGCCCTCGGCGATCCACCTGGCGATGACGGCGATTTTCTCCTTCGGCAGAGCCTCGCCGGCTTCTTTCGGCGGCATCCGCGATTTGTCCTGGGCCGTCAACAGTTCGATGATCAGGCTTTCGTCCGGCTTGCGGGGCACGATGGGATCTTCGCGGGTTCCGCCCTTGCGAAAGCTCTCGAAGGTGGTCATGTCCATTTTGCCTTTGCGTTTCTTCGAATCATGGCAGGCAAAGCAATTTTCCTTGAGGATCGGCGCCACGTCATTGACGAAGCTCAGGCCGCCGCGCCCAGCAGCAGGCGCCTGCGCGAAAGCGGTCGGGGCCGACAGAAAGAGAATCCCAAAGCAGACGGCGGCGCCGAGGATGGCACACAGGACGCAAAAGTAAAACCGATGGCGCAACATGATGGCTGAGGCTCCGTCGAGGAGGGCGCGATCCAGGCTCGCGCATACGTGGCGGGAATTCGACTGAGGCATTATAAACGAATGCTGCACTGGCTGTAAAGTTATGGCTGGGGGGCACGGATGTTTTCGCATACCATATCCCAGGTGGCATCTTCCCTGGACGGGCCGCGTGCCGAGAGCGGCACGCTGAGATAATTCGCTAACACCATGGCAATTCTCAAGACCATAAGCGAGCGCCGGCTGCAGCCGGAGATCATCGATGAACCCGACATCGATGCGCGGCGTATGCGCGGCGCTCTGCGCGGGCTGGAGCGGATCAATTGGTGGAGCGGCTCCGCGCGCATTCTCTGGGGGCCCATTTACCAGCTGGCCCGGGAGTGCCCATCGCGGCCGCTGCGGATCCTCGACATAGCGACGGGCGCAGGCGACGTGCCGATACGATTATGGCGCAAGGCGCGCCGGGCCGGAGTCGCTCTCGAAATTGCCGGCTGTGACCGGAGCGCGCACGCCGTTGCCTACGCGCGAACGCGCGCCGAGAAGCACGGAGCGCCGATCCGGTTTTTTACCTGGGATGCCTTGCAAGGCGGTTTTCCCGGCGCGCCGGATGTGGTCATGAGTTCTCTCTTCCTCCATCACCTGGAGGAGACACAGGCCGTCAGCTTGCTGCGCTCCATGGCCGCAGCGGCGCGGCGCATGGTGCTGGTCAACGACCTGGAGCGTACCCGCGCCGGCTTTGTCCTTGCCTATCTTGGCACGCGCGTCCTGTCGGCTTCGCCGGTCGTGCACACGGATGGACCACGCTCCGTGGAGGGCGCCTTTACGTTCGCCGAGGCGCGGGATCTGGCGCGACGTGCGGGGCTCGCCGGGGCAAGCGTCGGCCGGCGCTGGCCCTGTCGCTACCTGCTGAGTTGGCGGCGCCCGCCGGCTTCCGCGGAGCTTGCATGAGCCATCTTTACGATGCCCTGGTAATCGGTGGCGGCCCCGGGGGAGCAACGGCGGCCTTGCTGCTGGCGCGCGCCGGCTGGTCGGTGGTGCTTCTGGAACGCAAGACTTTCCCGCGCCGCAAGGTGTGCGGGGAATACCTATCCGCCACCAGCCTGCCCTTGCTGGAAAACCTTGGTGTGGCCGACGCTTTTCGGAACCAGGCCGGGCCCGCGGTGTGCCGTGTCGGCTTATTCGCGGGGTCGGCGCTGCTGTCCGCGGATCTGCCCCGGCCGGCGGGAAGAAAACCCGAGTGGGGCAGGGCCCTGGCGCGGGAGCATCTCGACACGCTGCTGCTGAGGGAGGCCGCCCGGCGCGGCGTCGAGGTTCGCCAACCCTGGTACGCCGCGAAACTTTGCCGTACCACCGAGGGTTACGATTGCCTGGCAAAGTCGCCGGACCTGGCGGAAACCTCAACGCTGCGTGCGCGCATCGTCGTTGCGGCGCACGGCTCATGGGAAATCGGCGCCCTGCCGACTCAGCCTGCGCGGCTCGGGGCGCGGCCCGCTGATCTGTTTGGCTTCAAGGCGCATTTTCGCAACAGCGGCTTGGGCATGAGCATGATGCCCTTGCTGGCGTTTCCCGGCGGTTACGGCGGCATGGTGCACTGCGACGGCGGCCGCGTTAGCCTTTCCTGCTGTGTCCGCCGCGACATGCTGGCGCGGATTCGAAGCAATTGTCCACTGGAAGCTGGCGAGGCTGTGCTGGGGCATATTATGGATTCGTGCCAGGGCGTACGGCAGGTTCTTTCGGGAGCGTCGCGCGAAGGAGCCTGGTTGTCGGCAGGGCCGATTCGTCCGGGTGTGCGTCTCAACACACCTGCGGGCCTGTTTCCCGTGGGGAACGCCGCGGGCGAAGCGCATCCCATCGTGGCGGAAGGAATCAGCATGGCCATGCAATCGGCCTGGCTCCTCGCGCAACAGCTAATTCCCTGGCGACAGGCGGGCGCTTCGCCCGATTATCTCCACAAAGTTAAGACGGATTATGCGGCCGCCTGGCGGCGTACGTTTGCTTCTCGCCTGCATGTCTCGGCTGTGCTGGCGCACTGGGCCATGCACCCGGCTGCCGTTGCCAGCGTTCTGCCGCTCGTGCAAAAATGTCAAGCGATCCTGACGTGGGGGGCGCGCTGGAGCGGGAAGGCGAAAGGAATCGGCATTCGAGCGTAGCGAATGTCGCCGGCGCACGCATTCCACTGGCCTGCTCCCTCCGGCCAGAGAAATGTTATCCATGCAAAGCACGACTCGTCTCTCTTTGAGTAAGGACAAACTGCTCGGCCTGTACAAGACCATGCTGCTCATCCGGCGCTGCGAGGAGCAACTGGCACGGTCGCACCAGCGCGGGCTGATCCATGGCGCCTGCCACACCTATGTCGGCCAGGAGGCCATTGCGGCCGGGGTCTGTGCCCATCTGCGCAGCGACGATGTGGTCTTCAGCACCCATCGCGGACATGGCCACGCCCTGGCCAAGGGAGTGCCGCCGCGGCAACTCATGGCCGAGCTGTTCGGCCGGGAGACCGGCTGCTCGCGCGGCCGGGGCGGCAGCATGCATTTGTTCGCCCCGGAAGTGGGCCTGATGGGCACCAGTGGCATCGTCGGGCCCTGCATTCTACAGGCGGCCGGTGCGGGTTACAGCTTCAAGCTGCTGAAGAACCGGCGCGTCGCGGTCGCGTTCTTTGGCGACGGTGCCGTGAACAACGGCGCCTTTCACGAAGGGCTCAACCTGGCGGGCATCTGGAAACTGCCGGTGCTGTTTGTCTGCGAGAACAACGAATTTGCCACCGAGGTGCCCTTCCAGTATGCCGCCGGCAATCCGAGCGTTGCCGCTCGAGGCGCCGCCTATGGACTGCCCGGTGTGGAGGTGGACGGCAATGACGTGGTCGCTGTCTTCAAGGCGGCGGACGAGGCCGTGCGGCGGGCACGCCAGGGCGAGGGCGCCACGCTCCTCGAATGCAGGACTTATCGCACCAGACCTCACGCGGAAGGCATGGGAGACTTCAGCTATCGCACGCGCGAGGACGTCGAGAAATGGAAGGCACGCTGCCCGATTCTTCAATTGAAAACCGTTCTCGATGAGGCCGGCCTGGCAGCGCCGGAACTGGAAGCCATCGATAGTGAAATTGAAGCCAAGGTCAAAGATGCGCAGCAGTTCGCGGAAAGCAGTGCCTGGCCAGAGCCAGCCGGCGCCACGGAACATATTTATGCGGAAGTGCGTGAATCCAGGACCGCGCAGGGGGCCAGCGCCGAGCCGGCATCCCAAACGAGAAACATCTCCTTCATGCAGGCGACGCTGGAGGCGCTGACTGAGGAAATGGCGCGCAATCCCGGCATCTTTGTGCTGGGCGAAGGGATCGGCAAGCGCGGCGGCAACTTCAAGACCACGGCCGGCCTCTACGAACTGTATGGACCCGAGCGGCTCTGCGACACGCCGATCTGCGAGCGCGGCTTCGTCGGCCTGGGCTGCGGCGCCGCCATGACCGGCACCCGGCCGGTGATCGACTTCATGTTCGCGGACTTCATTCTCGACGCGGCCGGGGAGATCATCAACCAGATCTCCAAGATCCAGTACATGAGCAGCGGCCGGCTGCGGATGCCGATCTTGCTGCGCGGCTGCATCGGCATCGGTCATTCCGCCGCCACGCACCATTCCGGCAGTTATTACCCCCTGTATGCGCACTTTCCCGGCCTGCGCGTGGTCGTGCCAACGACGCCGTATGACGCCAAGGGTCTACTCAAACGCGCCCTGCGCTGCGATGATCCCGTACTCTTTCTGGAGCACCGCGAGCTGTTGGGCACGAAGGGACCGGCGCCGGTGGCGGATTACGAAATCGATTTTGGGCAGGCGGCCGTCGTGCGCGAAGGCAAGGACGTCACGGTCGTTGCCGTCGCCCTCATGGTGTCGCGAACGTTGCAGGCTTGCGAACAACTGGCCGACGAGGGCATTGCGGTCGAAGTCATCGATCCGCGGACGGTGGCGCCGCTTGACAGCGCGACGATTGCCCGCTCGGTGGCCAAGACTGGGCGGTTGCTGATTGTTGATGAGACGTTTGCGCCGTGCGGCATCGGCGCGGAGATCGCCGCGCAAATTGCGGACCGCGGATTCGACGATCTGGATGCGCCCATCCGCCGCCTGAACGGAGCGCATACACCGACGCCGTACAGCCCGCCCCTCGAGACCGCCGTCGTGCCCAATGTCGAGGCCATAGCCCAGGCGATTCGCGACCTGAAAGCGGAGTAAACACACGTCATGGCCGTCGAGATTACGATTCCCCGGCTTGGCTGGAACATGGAGGAGGGGGTCTTTGCCGGCTGGCTCAAACGCGACGGCGATACGGTCCAGGCCGGCGAAGCGGTTTTCCGCCTCGAGAGCGAAAAGGCCACTCAGGACATCGAGTGTCTCGACGCCGGCATCCTCAGAATTCCACCCCACGCGCCAAAGGAAGGGGATACACTGGCTGTCGGCGCCGTGATCGCTTACCTGGTTCAGCCGGGCGAAGCGACTCCTTTTGAAGGACAGCAGGCAACGAGCGCCGCGCCAACGAGCGAAAATAAGGCACGCGCTGGCCTGGAGAATCCCGCCCTTGCATCCCATGCCGAATGGGCGCCGGACCAAGAAAGGACCAGAAAGGCCTCGCACAGCGCAGCAATTTCTCCCCGAGCCAGGCGCATTGCCGCCGAACTGGGCGTGGATTGGAGCACCGTTCACGGCAGCGGGCGCACGGGACGTATCCGGGAAGCCGACGTCCGGGCAGCCCACGAGCAACGGCAAGATTCGGCTTCATACCCCGCCGCCTCGATTCAGGTGATTCGCCGCAGAATTGCCGAGCGCATGATGGAAAGTCGCCGCTCCACGGCGCCCGTCACATTGACAACGACCGCGGATGCAACCAACCTGGTCCATCTGCGCAAGCAGTTCAAGGCAGACTCGATCGTGCCCGGTTACACCGACCTGATCGTCAAATTGACTGCCCTCGCCTTGCGCGATCACGCCGCGCTCAATGCGCGCTGGGAAAAAGATCGCGTGGTTCTGGTGAAGGAGATTCATATCTGCATCGCCGTCGATACGTCGGCCGGTCTCTTCGTGCCGGTGCTCCGCGACGTGCCCAACCTAACTCTTCAAGATATAGCTGCCCGCAGCCGCAACCTGGTTGAGCGAGCCCGGCAGCACAAGCTCCGGCGCGAAGAGATGCAAGGCAGCACGTTCACTGTCACCAATCTAGGGCCATTCGACATCGACGCCTTTACGCCCATCATCAATTTCCCGGAGTGCGCCATCCTGGGCCTCGGCCGGATCCAAAAGCGGCCTGTCGTGCAGGAAGAGCAAATCGTCATCCGCGACCAGATAACCCTCAGCCTGACCTTCGATCACCGCGTGGTCGACGGCGCGCCTGCCGCACGCTTTTTGCAGAAGCTGAGTCAAATGATAGAAAAGGCGCGACAATTTCTGATCGAGCCGGCAGTCGACAGCCAAGAAGACGGAATCCCATGATCACCAAGGTCGAAGAGTCGCGATGCGCTCAACGTTTTGGGCATGGCTCTTCCTCCATGTTCCTCTTGTTCTCCCGGCCTTATGGATTCTTGGAACGCAGGTATGCCGTCAGCAAAACCCCGGCGAGTGCGGACATGAAGGAGAAGATAGCAGAAAGCGCGATGGTAAGGACCATCCAACCTCGCTGACCCCATAAGTCCTTAGTTTTCTGTAATTCCGAGACCTTATGTTCAATCACGGCGAGCTGGCTTGTTATTTCGCGAAGAGGTTCGGTCTCTCCGCGCAATGAATCCACGCGTTCTTTGAGGATGGTCATGTCTGTTGTCAGTGCCTGGACAAGTTCCGTCTGCGTCGCCACGGTTAGTCTACCTCATGGCCGACGGCGATCGCGCCGCTGATTGCCTGGACCTTCTCATGCTGCTTGTTCGAGCGGACTTGCAGGAGATCTCCCCACAGGCGGTATAAGCGCACATGCATATGGGTAGGGTTCTGCAGTTCCTCGGGGGCGAAGTCCGTGCTGGCTTCTCCGGTGAAATCCTTGATTGTGAGCCGATATAGCGAGCGTCCTCGAGCGTCCTCGATCCGGTCCCATTGCACATTCACCAAAGCAGCAGACGGGCCGAGAATATCTTCGAGTCGCCTGGTCGCTTGCTGGAGCAGTGCCCGGTACTCGCCTAATTGCTGCGATCTTTCCGAATAAGTAACGTTCACGGTACGTGTCCTTTCATCGCGAGTTCTCCGACTCAATGTCTGCATTCTACTTGCTGTGTTTGCTGCCGTACATGCGAACAAGGTAGTGCTGCATCCCTTCTACGAAAAAAACGGAACAATTCTCTCTTCTCCGCCCAGTATAGAATGTAGGCAATCCCCTGGACGTGGAGCCTCGGAATGGCGCCAAGCCAATTGAGCAAGGTCGTTCGGCAGTTGCGTTCTGTCCTGGCCCGTCAAGACACGGCGGGCCTGACGGAAGCCGACCTGTGGGAACGCTACGTTCGCGAACGGGATGAGGCCGCCTTCGAGACCCTGGTGCGCCGGCACGGGCCGATGGTTCTGGGCGTCTGCCGCCGGATTCTACGTAATGAGCAGGATGCCGAGGACGCGTTCCAGGCCACATTTCTCGTGCTCGTCCGCCGGGCAGCCTCCCTACAATCACCCAACACCATTGCCAACTGGCTGCACGGAGTGGCTTATCGCACGGCGCTGGAGGCGAGAAGCGCCGCCGCCCGACGCCGGGCCTGCGAGGCGAGAGTGCTTCCGCGAACCGTGATGCCGGAGAACCCCTGGGCCGAACTGTGGCCGGTGCTGGATCAGGAGCTGGGTCGGCTGGGTGAAAGGCAGCGCGCCGTGGTTGTCCTTTGCGATCTGGAAGGAAAGACGCGTAAAGAAGCGGCGCGGCAGCTCGGCTGGGCGGAGGGGACCGTGGCGAGCCGCCTGGCGCGGGCTAGGAGCATCCTGGCAAAGCGGCTGGCGCGGCGCGGTTTCGCGGGCGCTTGCATGACGGCGGCGTTGGCGGATGGTGCGGCCTCAGCTTGCCTACCGGCCAAACTGGTTTCCACGGCAACGGCTGCATATCTGTCCGCTGCCCCGGGAAGCGCGAAGGCTCTTTTCTCAGCCAGGGTTATCGCCTTAACGGAAGGAGTTTTGCAAGCCATGTTGCTTACGAAGGTGAAGAGCGCAATCGCAGTGGTACTGGTTCTTGGGATCACGGCCCTGGGCGCCGGCGGACTGATTTCCAGAACCCGGGCAACCGAACGGGACACGCAAGAGCAGGGGGGCCAGCCGAACCCGGAAGACCTGCACGCACGCGTATTGGAGCTGAAGCAGCAGCTTCAGCAAATGCAAAAGAAGATCGCCAGGCTGGAGCAAGAAACGCAACCGGGGCGCAGCGAGCGCAGCAGGTGTGACACGACCTTCCTGGCCGAGCGTTTCAAGTACCGGGTTCCGTTCGAGATCGGCCGTACACAAACCAGGAAGGGCGGTCGCATTGAGATCCGCGAGGTCTGGGGCACGCGTCCGCTCATTGAGGTCGGCGGCCAATACCTGGTGCGCGGCAAGTACTTCCTGCCTCCCGGCGAACGCGGCAAGCTCTACTTTTACGCAACAGCGGGCGGCGCCTGGGGAGCAATTACGACGACCCTCGACCTGCAATCCCTAGCCGTTGACAAGCAGGAAGGCGAGTTTGCCCTCGTTCACGGCATGTTAGGGGAGGGGCAATTTCACCTGGTCCTTGCGGATCCGGATCGCTATTCCAACTACTTCACCGACATGTATTTTGGCACCGGCGACAATGTGCACCGGTGACAACGTTTGGCGGAAATTTTCCCGGATGAGGAATTTCTCATTAATCCGTCCGCCAAATCACCTGGCGGCCTATGGCGGTCTTGGAGAATTTCCGAAAAAATCCGGCTGAGCCGGCAGATTGCTCTTGAACGAAGCAGCACTGGTTGATCCTCGCGGCTCTGAAGAAAAACGCGAACAAAAACTGAAGTTTTAGGGGGCCAGCGTCACCTTCACATGCCGAGTTTTGAACCAGCCCGCAAAGCGCACTTCCCTTTCTGCCGGTTCGGCGTCAAACTCACGTCAGGCCGACTTGGAGCCAACGACTTGGCTTATTCTCTGTTTTCCCTGACGGGGGCTGGTATGAAGTGCTCGGCGATTTTGGCACTCGTGATTTTTGCCCTGGCAGGCAAAGCAACGCCTGCAGAAGAAGGGCCGTCGTTTGAACAGGCCCAGCCCGAGCGCGGGAGCGTGCGGTTTCAGCCTTTGGGCGCTCAAGAGAACATTCCTGAGCGCTATCGCCTGGCGCCGCGGACGTTCTCCTACGAAATGCAGAAGAAGCACGATTCGCAGGGAAGCGGTGTGGAAGTCTACGAACTGCGCTTCCCTTCGCCGGTGACCAGCGAATGCCCGCAAAACAATACGGTCTACGCCGAATACTACCGTCCCCAGGGGCACGGTCCCTTCCCGGGCGTGATCGTCCTCGATATCACCGGGGGCAACCAGGCCCTGTCGCGGACCATCGCGCACTGCCTGGCTCAGAGCCAGATCGCCGCCCTGTTCGTGCAGATGGCTTACTACGGGCCGCGCCGACCACCGGGAAGCAAGTTGCGGCTCCTGTCCACGAACATTGCACGCACCATGGAGGCGATTCGGCAGACCGTGCTGGACATTCGCTGCGCCACCGCCTGGCTGGAATCCAGGCCGGAGATTGACGCCCGGCGCCTGGGCATTCACGGCACAAGCCTGGGCAGCATGATCGGCGCCCTGGCGGCGGAAATGGAACCCCGGCTCACGCGCGTGTCCATTGCCCTGGGCGGCGGCGGCCTGGTGGACGCCTATTACGATCATCCACAGGCGGCTTCTTATCGCAAGATCTGGGAAAAGCTGGGGGGCACCAAGGAAACCATTAGCCGTCTTCTGGCGCCGATCGATCCGCTGACCTGTGCCGGCAATCTGAAAGACCGCCGCGTGCTCATGATCGCCGGCAAGCGCGATGAGATTGTGCCGCCCAAGGCGACCAAAGCGCTCTGGGAAGCGGCAGGGCAGCCGAAGCTGATCTGGTACGACTGCACGCATTACGGCGCGGCGTTGTACATCGGACCGATCCTGGGGGAAGTGGTGAAGCACTTCAAGGCTGAATGAAGGAGACATCCATGCGTGAAACTATGTTGGCAGCAAAGGGCTGGGTTTGGGTGGGCTTTCTGCTTACTTATTTCGTGTCCGCTGGAAGAGCGGACGACAGAATTGAAGAAAAGCTGAGTAAACCCGTGTTGCTCGATAAGAGTCTCGAGAAGGAGACTTCCCTCAAGGAGGCGATGCAGCTTCTGAGCAAGCGCCATGAGTTGAACATCGTCATTAACGGGCTTGAATACAAAAAGCAGCTCAAGATCTTCAACATCGAACAATTCCCGGTGAGCCTTCAACAAATGCACGGCATGCCGGTGCGACTTCAAGAAAAGCCGGTCATCCATCTGGGATTGATCATAGAGCTATTGGCCAAGCAGGTTGACGGCACTTATGAGATCAAGCGTGATCACATCGAGATAGTGCCGCTGCAGCAAGGGAAGAGGAACCCCGCGCCGCCGTTGAAAATGTCCAAGGAAGAGACCGAACAGCTCGACAAAAAGATGCAGAAACTGGTCAGCCCCGGGAAGGGCATCACGCCCTTACAAGATGTCGTCGAATTTCTAAGCGACAGTTCAGACATCATCATTATTGTGGACTCGTCCGAATTCAAAAGGGCGGCGAAGGTCGAAAATGTAACTGATCTGCCGATAACTCTGCCGCCGCAGAAGCGCGTGCCTGTGAAGGAGATTCTCGAGCAAGTGGCAAAGCAGGTAAAGGGCAGATATAAGACCAAAGGGGGCGTCGCACTCATCGTTCCCGAGGAAAGTCAAGACAACCACTGATTCGGCTCGGGCGCGATCTACTGCGCTTTGCAGTGTGGTGGCGCGTTACGCCAGTTATCGGCAACGGGAGCCGATTTGCACGTGCCAGGCCATACCCGGCAGAAACTTGCCGCCGTCAATGTCATACCACCGACCGCCGACCACCGACCCTCACCACCCCCGCGGTTTCTGGGGCACGACCGTCTCCCCCTGCTCTTGCCCCTCGTGCAGGCGCCACCAGCGCCGGGCCGCGAGATTGTGAAACACTTGCTTGCGTCCCGAAGGCCAGAGGACGGTGACAAGTTCGGCCTGATCCGCAGCGCCAAGCCCGACCAGCAGTCGCCGCTCGCTTGCGGATAAGTAGCTCCCGCCGCCAATGATGAAATGCACCTGCCGTTTGCCGCCGGCCTCGATCTCCACGCGGGCGCCGATGGCGTTGCGGTTGCTCTTCTTGCCGTCGCCCTGAAGCTCCAGCCGCAGCCAGGCGTTGTTCGTCTCGGTGTCGTTGCGCAGGAGGGCCATGCGCCCCGCATTGTGGCTGAAGACCAGGTCGGGCCGGCCGTCGTTGTCGAAGTCGGCGTAGGCGAGGCCGCGGCCAACGCGCAACTCGGTGAAGTAGCTCCCCACCTGGGCGGAGATATCCTGAAAGTAACCCTTGCCGTCCCCCTTGAAGAACTTCGCTTCCTGGGCCATCGGAAAGCCGAACTTCTTCTGGGCTTCGCTGTCCACATGGCCATTGGCGACCGCGATGTCCAGGTTGCCGTCGAGATCGGCGTCGAGCAAGACGGTGCCGAAGCCGAGCCGATCGAGGCTCGGTCCGCCGATGCCGGAAGGGAAGCTCCGGTCTTGAAACTGCAGGTTGCCGCGGTTGCGAAAGAAGATCGTCGGATTGTGCTGGAAATTGGTGGTGATCAGCGACGGCCAGCCGCTGCCGTCCAGGTCGCCGGCCTGCACGCCCATGCCGGCAATGAAATTGCCCGTGCCAGCCAGGCCGCAGCCCGACATCAGGCCTTTCTCGGCAAAGCGGCCGCCGCCTTGATTGTGGAGCAGGTATTGCGGCTTCAGGTCGTTGGCCACGTAAATGTCCAGGCGGCCATCGCCGTCCAGATCGACCATGAGCACGCCGAGGCCCGGCGCGGCAGGGGCGGCTGCGACGCCCGAAGAGACACTGATATCGCGGAAGGTCCCGTCGCCGTTGTTGCGATACAGCTGATGGGCTACGTTGGCAAACAGGAAGGGGGGACAATGCCCCCTCACTCCAGTCTGTTTATCCGTACAGTCGGGGTAGTGGTCGAGGTTCGGGACCACGTAGTTGCAGACATACAGGTCGAGGAAGCCGTCACCGTCGATGTCTCCCCAGGCACAGCTGGTGGCCCAGTGCGAGTCATGCAGGCCGGCCTTCGCGGTGATGTCCACAAAGCGCCGCCCGCCCTTACCGTCGGGCTCGTTGTGGTAAAGGACGATGGCGCCGACGTAGGTGACCACGAGATCGTCGAAGCCGTCGTTGTCGAAATCGCCCACGGCGCAGCCCATGCCGAAACCGGGGCGTTCGAGTCCTAGCTCTCTGGTAACGTCGGTAAAAGTGCCGTCGCCGTTGTTGCGATAGAGTCGGCTCGTGGGCAGCGATCCGGCGCCGGGTCGGACCGGACCGTCCTGGACGCAGAAGAGGTCCGGCCAGCCGTCGTTGTTGTAATCGATCCAGGCGACGCCGCTGCCCATGGTCTCTTGCATGTAATGCATGGGCGTGGTGCTGTCGAAGTGCTGGAAGTCGATGCCGCTGGCCGCCGTGACATCCTCAAACCAGGGCATCCCCGCGACCCGCTTGGCGACCGGCGCTTTCTCCGTGTCCGGTTGCGTCGAGGAAGGAAAAGAGCTGAGCAGGTGCCAGGCCGCGACGCCGGCGCCGGCGAGCAGCAGTGCGCTCGCCAGGCCCAGACGAAGATGGCGGTGCGAGAAGCGGCGACTCATGGCGTGGGGCCCGCGCGACGCCGGTGCTCTGCTGCGCGCTCGGGCTGGCCCTCCTTTTCGTAATGGGCAGCCAGCAACCGGTGGGCGGCCGCACAGTCAGGCTCGCGCTGCAGAATTTTTCTCAGCAGACGCAGGGCGTCTTCCGTCTGGCCCGCCTCGAGCATTCCCTCGGCAAGCCGGACTTCGATGATCGTGTAGTCCCGGCGCTCGCCTTCCGACCCGTCGGCCATGCCGCGGAAGCGCTCTTGATCAAGCAGCAAGCGCGCTTCGGCCATGGCGCGCTCCGCCTCCCTGGATTGCCCGGTTTTCTCGAGTGCCAGGCCCAGTTCATAAAGCGCTTCCCGCCGGTGCGGTCCCTGGATAGCAGTCGCCCGGCGGAGCAACGGGATGGCCTCGTCTGACTGGTTGGCCTCGACGTACAGGGTGCCGCGGAGCACGCAGGCTTCCGCGAAGTCCGGATACTCGCGAACGAGCCGATCGGCAATGGGGATTGCTGCTGCACTGCGGCCCTGGCGCTGATGGAGGAGAGCCTGGACAAGGAGCACCCACGGATCATCCGGCCAGGAGTGGAGGAAGCGCCGGCATTCGCTCTCCGCTTCCTGAAATCGACCCAGGATCAAGAGCCAGCGCGGCAGCTGTTGACGCAGCTTGCGGTTGTCCGGCTGCAGCTCCACGACCCGCCGCGCATCGTCCACGACGTTCGTGATGCGGCTCCGGCGCAGCCACAATTTGATGCGCATTTCGTAAGGCTCGGGGTCCGCCGGCCGCGCCGCACACCAGCGCGCGAAGTAGGTCTCCGCCTCGACAAGCCGGTCGCTGCTGAGGTAGCCCAGGGCGAGCGCCCTGGCGACCGGGGCATCCTTGGCGTGGCGCTCGGCAACACGTTTGAGCAAAGGCTCGGCATTGGTGAAATCGCCTCGTTCGGCCAGGCGCAGCGCCTGCTGCCGCTCGCCGTCCTGGACCCAGCGCCAGGCGAGGATCCCGCCGATAGCCGACAAAGCCAGAATGCTCAGGCCCACCGCCCACCGGCGCAACTTCACCGCGCGGGAGGCGGTCCCTTGCTTGGCGGAGGTGGTCACCGGTATAAACCTCTTCGCCATCGATAGATACGAGTCCAGACCCTGGGCGGATTATACTCATGAAAGACGGCACGCTTCAAGCGCTGGGGCCGGCGTACAGGCGGTCCGCGCCGGCTGCCGCGTGACAACCGTGGGTCTCCCTCGGAGATCGACAACAAGGCAATGTTTGGTACCGGTGGGACCGAGCCTTGATTTCGATTTACTGGGCTTTCCGGGCATATTTCTTGCGGTCGGCTTCCTTTAGGAGCATTTTCCGGAGCCGAATTGCCGCCGGGGTCACTTCAACCAGCTCATCCTCCTCGATGTACTCCAGCGCCAGCTCCAGGGTCATCTGCCGCGGTGGTTTGAGGATGATGGTCTTTTCCGAAGTGGCCGAGCGCACGTTGGTCAGCTTCTTCTCGCGGCAAACGTTGACGGGCAGATCATTGTCGCGGCAATGCTCGCCGACCACTTGCCCCTCATAAACCTGCTCTCCGGCGCCGACGAAGAGCGCGCCGCGTTCCTGAAGGTTTTCCAGGGCGTGGGCTGTGGTACGGCCCATCTCGGTCGAGACCATGACGCCGTTGGCGCGGCCTGGAATGTTGCCGCGAATCGGCTGATAGTCATAAAAGTTGTGGTGCATGATGGCCTGGCCGCTGGTGGCGTTCATGAGCCGGGTGCGCAGGCCGATCAGGCCGCGCGCGGGAATCGTAAACTCCACGTGCGTGGTGTCGCCACGGCCGTCCATCTTGAGGCACTCGCCCCGGCGATTGCCCACCGCTTCCATGACCGCGCCGATCGACGCCGGCGGCGCCTCAATCACCAGGTATTCCACCGGCTCCATGACCTTGCCATCTACCTGCTTGGTGATGACGCGCGGCTTGCCCACGGACAGCTCAAACCCCTCGCGGCGCATGTTCTCGAGCAGAATCGACAGGTGCAACAGCCCGCGCCCGGAGACGAAGAACTCGTCCTTGCGGTCCTCGCTGGGACGCACGCGCAGGGCGACGTTGGACTGCAGCTCTTTCATTAGCCGATCGCGCAGCTGGCGGCTCGTGACGTAGCTCCCGTCCTGGCCGACGAAAGGCGAATCGTTGATGCGGAAAAGCATGTCAAGCGTGGGCTCGTCGACGCGGATGGGCGGCAGGGCGACGGGGTTCTCGAAGTCGGCGATGGTGTCGCCGATATCGACATTTTCCAGGCCGACCACCGCACAGATGTCGCCCGCCCGGACCTCGTCCGTCTCCACACGCCCGAGCCGGTCGAAGTTGTAAAGTTGCGTGATGGTGTCGTCGATACGCTCGCCCTTGTCCTTGATCAAGGCGATCTTCTGCCCCTTGCGGATCTTGCCGGCGAACACGCGGCCGATGGCAATGCGGCCGACATAGTCGCTGTAATCCAACGTGACCACCAGCATTTGCAGCGGCCCGGAATCATCGTCCTTGGGCGGCGGCACGTGATTCATGATCGCATCGAAGAGCGGCCGGATGTCCGTGGCCGGGATGGACAGATCGGTGGTGGCGATGCCCTGCCGGCCGGAGGCGTAGATCGTCGGAAAATCCAGGGTGGCGTCGTCGGCGTCCAGTTCCACGAACAGATCGAAGACCGCATTCAGGACCTCGGTCGGCCGGGCGTCGGGGCGGTCGATCTTGTTGATGATGACGATGGGCCGCAAACCGCATTCGAAGGCCTTGCGGAGCACGAAGCGCGTCTGCGGCAGGGGGCCCTCGGCCGCGTCCACGAGCAGCAGGGCGCCGTCGGCCATCTTGAGCACGCGCTCGACCTCGCCGCCGAAGTCGGCGTGACCGGGCGTGTCGATGATGTTGATCTTGGTGCCGCCGACGGTGAGGGCGATGTTCTTGGCCAGAATGGTAATGCCGCGTTGCCGTTCGATGTCGTTGGAATCAAGGATGCAATCGCCGCGCAGCTCGCTCTCGCGAAACAGGCCTGACTGGCGCATGAGCTGATCGACCAGCGTGGTCTTGCCGTGGTCCACGTGGGCGATGATGGCTACGTTGCGGATGTCCTGATGCTTCATGCCGGCCAATCTCTAACTGTGAGCGGGTTTTGACCCGTCGAATTCAAAAGAATGGCAGGTTGAAAACCTGCCCTACGTCTAGAAATACAACTGCCCGGCCGTTGGCCGGGCAGGAGAGAGAAGGTTATTATAGACGAGACAGGGCGTTTTCGCATAGCCAACTTGGAGTGGGTATGAAGTGCTACCTAATTCGCCATGCCGACGCGGTGCCTCTGGGGGAAGGCGGCATCGTCGATGATGCCAACCGGCCACTCACGCCTGCAGGAGAAAAGCAGTGCCAGCTGGTCGGCCAGGGGCTGGCCCGGCGCGGCATTCGCCTTGACGTGCTGCTCACCAGCCCGCTGGTCCGCGCCCGGCAGACTGCCGCTGCTGTGGCCAGGCATCTGCCGGCGCCAGTGCCGGAGGTACGCGACTGCCCACACCTGGCCCCGGGCGGGAAACGCCGCAAGCTGGCGCGCGAAATCGAGAGCGCAGGCAAGGACGCCGTGGGACTGGTCGGCCATCAGCCCGACCTGGGGGAGTTCGCTGGATGGCTCATCGGCAGCAAGAAGGCGCAGATCGACCTTGCCAAGGCCAGCGTCGCCTGCATCGATTTCGAGGAGGCGATCGGCAAGGGAGAGGGCAAGCTGCTCTGGATCGTCACGCCGGAATGGCTGGAACGGTGAGTGGGAAGATCAATGATTAGGCTGCGCGGGTGCTTGAGCCGCCTGCGGCTGAATGCGTGCCAGGGCATCCCGAACGGCGGCGTGGAGGAGTTCTTCGCGCGGCAACCAGGTCTTCTGGGCAATCTCGACTAGCGGCAGGATCGCTAGAGCCGCGGGCGGCGGAGTCGCCAGCAAGGTAACACTTGCCCAGATAGTGGCCTCCCTGGTAGTCAAGATTGCCACCAAGGCGGGCACAGCTGCCCTTGCGGATGGTCCTATTTTGCCCAGCGCCACGCTGACTTCCCACTGAATCTGGGGCTTGTTACTTTTGAGCAGGACCAGGAGCGCGGGAACGGCCGGCGCGGCGGCGGGACCTATCTTGCCGAGCGTTCTGACGATGGCCGCCTTGTGCGCCGGTCCCCAGCGTGTGCCCAACATGGCAAGGCCGGGTTTTTCCAGGAGCTTCAAGAGAGCCGGGACCGCTGCGGCGGCGTCCGGACCCATGTCGCCCAGAGCCTCAAGGGACTGAACGCCGGCCAGCCCCTTGGGCTCGCTGGCGGTGATGCACAGTTCGCTAATCAGCGGGTCGACAGGCTGCTTGAGCCGCCAGAGCAGCAAAAGAGCCTGGACGCGCAGCAGCACACTGTCGTCCTTGTCCTGGACCAGCTCTTTCAAAGTCGGCAGTGCCCCCTGCGTTTCCGGCGCGTACTTGAGAAGAGTCGCCAGCGCCCAGGAGCGACGGCTGCCTTCGTCTTCCTTGTCGCGCAAAACGACACTGAGTACTGCGGTGGCGGCGCCAGGGTCCAGCCTGGCCAAGGTTTCGCTGGCGAGCAAGAATTTGGACGATTCCTTTTCCCGCTTGATGGCCGCCTCGAGTGTGGGCTCGGCGGCCTTTGCTCCCGGTCCCATCACGGAAAGGGCGAGCAAGGCTTCGTAGCGAAGTTTGTCGTCTGCGCTCTGGGCGATCTCGCAAAGGACCGGGACGGCGGCGGCACCGCCCTGCCGTAAGGTCTTGCCGATATCTCCCTGAGGCGGGGCGTGTCCCAGAAAGCGATCCTGTTTCAGGGCGCGGGCCCAGTAATTGGTCGGTTTGCCGGCGAAAAAGGCTTCGTGCCGCACGACGCCCAGCGACAGGTAAAAGGGCGCAGGCGTTACGAGCGCCAGGGTCAAACCGATAAGAATCAAGACCAAGATGCAGAGAAGCCAGCGCTTCTGCATGACACTTTTCTCCAGGCGGAAGCACGCCTGAAGCGGCGAAGGTCCTTCGTCGGCGCTTCAGAACCAAGTTGATGAGGCATGAGGTCGCGATGCCGCACTGCTATGTGGGATACGATTCCAATCGTGTCCTTGGCGGTCCGACTTCGGTTAATCATATCCCACGGCCGACACGATTGGAATCGTATCCCACACAGAATCAGCCACGGTTGAGTGGCGGCGCCTTGGGGTCGGGCGGATCCGGAGGCATCGGCTTATTTCCCCTCTTGAGCTGAAGATCCTTCTGCACTTCCGGTCCGGTGCCCGGAGTATAATTGCGCATACCTGTCGTGGAGGAACTGTTGCAGGCCAAGGAGAGCGCCGCAGCCGCAACAAAACCGGCGGCCAGCGCACTACGCAAAAAACGCATGAAAACCTCCTGATGAGGGTTTGAAAATCGGCTCGTGAAGCGCTCCCCTGCCGTCGCAGCGGCAGGGAATGCCAAAAATCGACAATGCCCCCGGCGTGATGCCGGGGGCCAAGTGTCAGGACAGTTCAGGGCATGCTTCGATTACTGCCCCAGGCTGTCCATTTTGAGGGGCTGATTGTCGGCCATCCCCGTGACATATATGAACATGTTGAAATCTGCGTTCTTGGAGATGATGCGCACCGAGCCATCAGCAAATGCACAATTTAGGACTCCGGGATGCTTGCTGGAAGCTTGCCGCCAATTCAAATCGTTGCCATCCGGAGCGATGCCCAGCTTGGTCGGCAGCCAGCCTGCGCCCATCCAGGAGATTTCAAAGTCGCGTGTGCCGTCGTTATGCACGCCGGACAGTGTTTCAATGAAGGCGACGGTATTGGAAGTGCCGTCCAAAATGTCGGCCTGCTTGGTCTTGGAACTGGAATAGTAAATGCCGGTGAAAGGCACCCATTGCTTATTCGCCGTGTCGACGGTCGGGTCCACCTTGCCATAGGCGCCGCCGCAGCCCAGGTAGTTGCTGCGGCCCAGTTCGTGGCCGTAATTATGCACGTCTAAGACATAATCGACATAGACGTGGGGACCAAGGGGGGGCGGGGCAATGTAGAAGCCGTACCCGTCGATGATGCCAAGGTTCAGGTTATTGCCCTGGCCCGAATTGTCGGAGGGGCAGAGGTACGATTTGATGAAGGCATCGCAGGCTGGTTTCAGGTAACCCGTCCCATTCTGGGTGGTGACGGTGGGATCGTTGAAGTCGAAGGGGGGAAAATTGTACGCCCAGGCGCCCAGTGTCGTATTGGGGTCGAAGAAGCTCTTCGGGGGGGGCCCCGCGGTGGCGTTCATGATTTGGTTGTAGACGTTGTCTTGCTCCATCATGGGCAAGAGGTAAGCGAGTACCCCCACGTAGGGACCGGCCCAGGGCGGTGGACTCACCCAGCTAGGGTTGACGTTCACGGAATTCGGACTGACATTCAGTCCGGGCGGAAACTTCCCGAAGGTCGTGTCATAGTTAGCGGCCGCGATGGCAATCTGGTGCAGATTGTTCTGACAACTCATGCGGTTGGCCGCTTCCCGCACCTTCTGGACTGCCGGCAGAAGCAGGCCGACCAGGACGGCGATGATCGCAATCACCACCAGCAACTCAATGAGCGTAAAAGCTCTCTTCCGCGCGCACCGACGAAGCATGGGTCTACCCTCCCCGTATGAGACCCGGCAAGCGGATGTCGTCTTAATAAGACGTATTAAGGAATCCCGACTCCCCCTGCCTGTGAAACGGTTTAAATAACTGCCCCCCACATCGGGGGCAGAATACCTGCAAAGTCAAAACAAAAAATCAAGGAGAGGCTTAGCAGCGAGTAAAGACCAAAACACCTCTGCCAAAGAATCTATGATTATCAGGACGTTCCGGCAAAGCAATCAAAAAGCTCTCAAAATTCAAAAATTCTTCTTCCTCTCAAAAACTCTGTTGTGTACAGAAATACAGATAGCACTTAAATGCGGTTAATCGTGTTTAGCAAGTGACGTGCCGCTTCCTGAGTCAGCAAAGCCAATCGCGGGATTCTCCTGGAAAAACGTGGCGAATGAGGCGAGCGGAGCGCGGCTCACTAACGGGTGCGTAAAGACATTCATGCGCGCCAGTGCAGCAGCCATCGCCCGTTGAGCGGGCGGTCGCTCGGGTATGCCGAAGCGGTGGACTGAATCTAGGCGCTGCAGTAGAATCCTAACACCCTGCAGAATCAGCTGTCGTCGCGGAATTACTCCGGAAGTGTTTGCACATCTGGTGATGGCCCTGGTCTTCAAAACCAGTGGGGGGCTTGAAGAAAGTCCTCAGTGGGTTCGATTCCCATACACTTCCGTGTTTCTGTTTCCGCTTGCGTGAAATTTGCCGGATTTTGGCGGAAGCGGGCGGCAAGAGCCGTTATTCTCAAGTAGGCGAGCATGTCGAATACTCAAAATTCCCGTCTAGGGCGCTAACCCGTTGCTCGTCTTTCATCGGCCGGCGCGGATTGGAACCGCCGTGTTGGCAAGCCCTTTCGTGGCAGGCGCCACAAGGGGACGGCCGATCTTTTGACCTGGGCAATCACGGAAGTTTCCTCCAAGGATCGCCGCCGGCGCCCGGAGGCAACTCATGAAGCTGATTTCGCTTATATCAGGGAATGGCCCGCGTGTCCCGGCGGATCAAGCCGGAGGTCATTGCCGCCTCACCTTCTCCCCCCTTTCGATTCCTGTCATCGTCCTGGCGTCACATCAAGGGCCTGCGGCAGGCGCCTGGGGGTAAAGCATGGCCGGGCGGGGAAGTCCTGTCATCCTGATTGTGGAAGACGATCCGGGCGTCACGCTGCTGGAACGCCGGCAACTCGAGCGCGCCGGCTACACGCCGCTCTCGGTCGCGAACGCCGCCGAGGCGCTCGCGCAGCTGCGCGACACCCCCGTCGACCTGGTGCTGCTGGATTATCGGCTGCCCGGCGAAGCCGACGGTCTGGACCTGTTTGTGCAAATCAAGGCGGCAGGGTTCGACGTGCCGGTCATCCTGGTGACGGCGTTCAGCAACGAGGCCATCGTCATTCGCGCGCTGCGCACGGGTGTCCGCGACTTCGTGTCCAAGTCAGTGGCATACCTCGATTATCTGCCGGAAGCCGTGGAGCGCGTGCTGCGCCAGGTGCAGATCGAACATCAACTGGCGGAGTCGCAAACGCGGCTGGCCAGCATTATCGATTCCGCCATCGACGCTATCATTACCACGGATGCCGAGCAGCGCATCACGCTGTTTAACCCGTCGGCGGAGAAGATGTTCCGCTGCCCGGCCGCGGCGGCGCTGGGTCAGTCGATCATGAATTTCATGCAGACGTCCGCGAGCGAGGCGGGGCCTTTCCCCCGTCCCATGGCCGAAGGCGGCCGTAGCTGGCAGCGTGCCGACTTCAAGGGCAAGCGCGGGGACGGCGAACAGTTTCCGGTCGAGGCGTCTATCTCCTATGCCGAAGTCGGCGGCCAGCAAATTTGCACGATCATTGCCCGCGACGTCACGGAGCGCAAACGCATGGAGAAGGCCTTGCGCGACAGCGAGCGCCGCTTCAAGACCTTCATGGACAACAGTCCGAGCATCGCCTTTGTCAAGGACGATCAAGGCCGTTACCTCTATGTCAGCAATCAGCTGGAGCGGTTTCTCGGGCGCAGAGCGGCGGACCAGGTGGGCAGGACCGACCTGCAGGTCTGGCCGCCGGAGACCGCGCGGCAGTTGCAGGAGAACGATCAGGTTGTCCGCTCTTCCGGGCGCGCCAGCGAAGTGGAAGAAGTGCTGCCGCGGGCGGACGGCGCGCCCAGTCACTGGCTGGTGCTGCGCTTTCCGTTTCAGGACGCCTCGGGGGCCAAGCTCCTGGGCGGCGTGGCCCTGGAGATTACCGAGCGCAAGCGGCTGGAGGAACAATTCCTGCAGTCGCAGAAGATGGAAGCGGTCGGCCGCCTGGCCGGCGGCGTGGCCCACGATTTCAATAACCTCTTGACGGTCATTACCGGTTTCTGCGAGCTACTCTTGCGCACGCACGACCTGGACGATCCATCGCGGGCGCTGGTGGAGGAGGTCTTGCGCTCCGGCGAGCGCGCCGCGACGCTGACGCGGCAATTGCTGGCCTTCAGCCGCAAGCAGATGCTGTTGCCGCAGGTCATCTCCTTCAACGCGGTCGTCGCCGATATGGAGAAAATGCTGCGGCGCGTGATCGGCGAGGACATTGACCTGGTGACGGTGCCGGGCCCGGACCTGGGACACGTGCTGGCGGATAAGGGGCAGCTGGCCCAGGTCATTCTCAACCTGGTCGTCAACGCTCGGGACGCGATGCCGCGCGGCGGCAAGCTGACGCTTGAGACCGCCAATGTGTATTTCGACGAGGCCTATGCAGCCACGCATCCGGAAGTGCGGCCAGGCGCCCACGTCATGCTGGCGGTCAGCGACACGGGCTGCGGCATGACGGAGGACGTCAAGGCGCACGTCTTCGAGCCCTTCTTCACCACCAAGGAACCGGGCAAGGGGACCGGGCTGGGGCTGGCCACGGTGTTCGGCATCGTCAAGCAAAGCGGCGGCCACATCACCGTGTACACGGAAGTGGGCGTGGGCACGACGTTCAAGCTCTATCTGCCGTTGGTGGGCGAGCGCAGCCGGAAAGTGCAGCCGGAGATCGCCGTCAGCGAACTGCCGCAAGGGACCGAGACCATTTTGCTGGTCGAGGACGCCGACCCCGTGCGCGCCCTGGCCCGCGAGGTGCTGCAGAGGAGCGGTTACACGATTCTGGAGGCGCGGCACGGACTGGAAGCCCTGGTGGTAGCGGAGCAGTTCAAGGGAAAGATTGATTTGCTGGTCACCGACGTTGTCATGCCGCAGTTGGGTGGTCCCGAGCTGGCCAAGCTGTTGCGGGCCGCACGTCCCGAAACCAGGGTGCTCTACCTTTCCGGGTACACCGACGACGCGGTCTTCCGCCACGGGCTGCTCGAGGGCGAAACCGCTTTCGTGCAAAAACCTTTCGCGATGACGGTTCTGGCCCGCAAAGTGCGCGAAGTGCTTGATCGAGAGCTGTCCTCGCTTCCTCACCAGTGATGAAAAGATTATTAGAGCATTCGCATTTCTCTTGCCTTTGCCTTTCGCGCGTCTGACAATGACAGGCCGCTGTGGCAGCAGCCTGCTGCAATTCCTTCGGACGGCTTAACGATAAGGACTCCGCAATATGTGGTTCTGCGGCTACTATTTTCGGCAAGGCCGCCGGGTTTCGCGTTACCAGTTGCAGATCGAACCTTTGGAGTCGCGCTTGACTCCGGCAACGCCTACCATTTCCTCGCTCAGCATGGACACGGCGGTGGAAGGCTCCGCAGACCTGGCCCTAACGGTCATGGGTACGAATTTCGACTCAGGGGCAACCGTCCATTTCGGCGGCGCCACGTTGACGCCGATCAGCAGCAGCAGCGCCAGCGCCACACAACTCGTGGTAAGCATACCTGCCAGCGCACTTAGGGAGGACGCCAGCGTGCAGGTCACGGTGGTCAACTCAGACAAGTCAACTTCCGCTGCCCAGCCTTTCACGATCAGCGAAGCACCGTTTACCAGCACAACCAGCAAGCAGGTGAGCGGCTTCGAGTCCACGACGCTCACCAATCTGGCACTGGCCACGTTTCAGCATGCCAACGGCAGCGAGCCGGCCGGCACGTTTCAGGCCAGTATCAATTGGGGCGACGGCAGCCCGGCCGGCGCCGGAGCCGTTAGCCTTGCCGGCAATGTCTATACCGTCTCCGGCAGCCATACCTATGCCGAGGAAGGGACCTTTTCCGTCAAGATTACCGTGACCGACGACACCGGCTCCACATCGCTCCCCGCGACCGCGACGATCCTGGAGGCGTTGTTGCCGGGGGGCACGCGCGGCACGGCCGACCAGCGCTTCATTGCCGAGGTCTACCACGACTTGCTGGGCCGCCCCGTCGATCTCAATGGTCTTGCCTTCTGGACGGCAGCGCTCGATCAAGGCGCCAGCCTGGCGCAGGTGGTCCAGGGCATTGAAAACAGCACCGAATACCGGGTCATCGAAGTGCAGGCGCTCTATCAGAAGTATCTGCACCGGGCGGCCGATCCGGGTGGTCTCAGTCAGGCCGTTAATTCCTTGAGCACGGGCGGCACGCTGGAGCAACTAGCGGCGGCCATCGTTGCGTCGCCGGAATACTTTCAGACTCGCGGCAACAGCAACAACGACGGGTTTTTGATGGCGTTGTACGCCGATGCCCTGGGCCGCGCGGTCGACTCCGGAGGCCGGGCAACCTGGGATCAGGACCTGGCCAACGGCGCCACGCGTGCTCAAGTTGCCGCCGCCATTCTTGCCACGACAGAGTACCATCAAGTCCTCGTGCAGAGCTATTACGCGCGCTTCCTCGATCGCAGGGCGGATTCGAGCGGACTAACCACTTTTGCCCAGGACCTTGCCAACGGCTTGCGCGACGAGCAGGTCCTGGCCGCCATCATCGGCTCCAACGAGTATTTCAACAAAACCGTTGCTTGAGATTCCCAGTCGATTGCCGGGCGTTGCCGTTCAGCCGCGTCCCGTGAGGGGGGCGGCGAGTACTGAGTACCGAGTACCGAGTACCGAGTACTGAGTACCGAGTACCGAGTACCGAGTACTGGGTGCCGAGTACTGGGTACCGAGTACTGAGTACTCGCCGCGCTCCCCTCACGGGTCGCGGCTAAACTGCCAGACCTATAGAATGACATAGGAGAGGCATATGCTTAGTGATTCCACGGAGAAATGCAGATGGCCCCGGAACTGGTCGCAGGCGTGAACGGAGACTCCGACCCGGCCGAAACCAGGGAATGGCTCGAGTCGCTTGATGCGGTGCTGCAAGGCGGAGGGCCCGAGCGCGCTCGCTTCCTGCTTACGCAGTTGAAATTCAAGGCGAACAGCCAGGGCGTCGCGATCCCATTCACGGCAAACACGCCGTACATCAACACGATTCCGCCCGAGGCGCAGCCGCCGTTTCCGGGCAGCCGGGAGATCGAGCGGCGGATCAAGAGCCTGGCGCGCTGGAACGCCATGGCCATGGTGGTGCGCGCCAACAAGCACGCGGCCGGCATCGGCGGCCACATCTCCACCTACGCCTCCGCGGCCACGTTGCTGGAGATCGGCTTCAACCACTTCTTCCGCGGCCCGGATGCGCCGGGCGGGGGCGACCTGGTTTACTTTCAGGGCCACGCCTCACCGGGCATCTACGCGCGGGCGTTCCTGGAGGGACGGCTGACGGCGGCGCAACTGGAGAACTTCCGCCGCGAGCTGGCGCCCGGCGGCGGGCTTTCCTCTTATCCGCATCCGTGGCTCATGCCGACCTTCTGGCAGTTCCCGACCGTCTCGATGGGCCTGGGCGCGATCATGGCGATTTACCAGGCGCGCTTCAACCGCTACCTGGAGCACCGCGGTTTGCAAGATACCTCGAAGCAGCACGTCTGGTGCTTTCTCGGCGACGGCGAGACGGACGAGCCGGAATCGCTGGGGGCGCTCACGTTGGCCTCGCGCGAAGCGCTTGACAACCTTATCTTTGTAATCAACTGCAATCTCCAACGCCTCGACGGCCCGGTGCGCGGCAACGGCAAGATCATTCAGGAACTGGAGGCCGCGTTCCGCGGCGCCGGCTGGAACGTCATCAAGGTGATCTGGGGCGGCGCCTGGGACGAGCTGCTGGCGCGTGATAAGAGCGGCCTCTTGGTCAAGCGCATGAATGAGGTCTGCGACGGCGAGTTCATGAAGTACGCGGTCGAGCCAGGCTCGTACATTCGCGAGCACTTCTTCGGCAAGTATCCGGAGCTGAAGAAACTCGTCGAGCACCTTTCCGACGAACAGCTGCGCCGCCTGCCGCGCGGCGGCCATGACCCCGATAAGGTCTACGCCGCGTATGCCGCGGCCGTGGCACATAAGGGTTCGCCGACGGCGATCCTGGCGCACACGGTGAAAGGCTACGGGCTCGGCGAGGCCGGCGAAGGCCGCAACATCACCCACCAGCAGAAAAAGCTCAACGAGGAAGAGCTGGGGGAATTCCGCACGCGTTTCGGCATCCCCATTTCGGACAAGCATGTGGCGGAAGCACCGTTCTACAAACCGCCCGATGATAGCCGGGAATTGCACTATCTGCAGCAGCGGCGCAAGGAGCTGGGCGGCTATTTGCCGACGCGCCGAGTCAATTGCCCGCCTCTGAAAGCGCCGCCTCTGGATCTGTTCAAGGAGTTCTTCCAGGGCAGCGGCGAAACGCAATTTTCCACAACCATGGTATTCGTCGGCCTTCTCAAGCGCCTCATGCAGAACAAGGAGATCGGCAAGTGGATCGTGCCGATCATCCCCGACGAGGCGCGCACGTTCGGCATGGACGCCTTCTTCAAGCCGTTCGGCATCTACTCGAACGTCGGCCAGCTTTACGAACCCGTTGACGCCAAGACCCTGCTCGCCTACCGGGAGGCGAAGAACGGCCAGGTGTTTGAAGAGGGGATTACGGAAGCGGGCTCGATGTCGTCGTTCATTGCCGCCGGCACGTCGTATGCCACGCACGGCATCCCGATGATTCCCTTCTTCACGTTCTATTCGATGTTCGGTTTCCAGCGCATCGGCGACCTGATCTGGGCGGCCGCGGACAGCCGGGCGCGCGGCTTCCTGCTGGGCGGCACCGCCGGCCGCACCACGCTGGCGGGGGAAGGCCTGCAACATCAAGACGGCCACAGCCACGTGCTGGCGTCCACCGTGCCGACCGTGCAGGCGTATGATCCCGCCTTCGCTTACGAGCTGGCCGTCATCATTCAGGACGGCATGCGCAGGATGTTCGAAGCCGGCGAGGACATCATGTACTACATCACCCTCTATAACGAGGCCTACCCGATGCCGGCCGCGCCGGGCGATGTGCAGGAAGGCATTCTGCGCGGCCTGTACAAGCTTCGCGCCGCGCCCGAGTCAAACGGAAAGGCCGCCAGCCGGCTCAAGACGTCGCGGGTCCATCTCTTCGGCAGCGGCAGTTTGGTGCGCGAGGCCATGCGCGCCCAGGAGATCCTGGCCGAGCGCTATGGTGTCAGGGCCGATGTCTGGAGTGCCACGAGCTACAAGGAGCTGCGCCGCGATGCCCTGGACACCGAGCGCTGGAACATGCTCCACCCAACCGAGGAGCCACGCAAGAGCTACGTCGAGCGTCTTTTGCAGGGCGAGCAAGGCCTGTTCCTTGCGGTCAGTGATTACATGAAGCTGGCGCCGGATATGATTTCCCGCTGGGTTCCCGGCGGGCTGCAACCCCTGGGGACGGACGGCTTCGGGCGCAGCGACGACCGGAAGTCCCTGCGCCGCTTCTTTGAAGTGGATGCGGAATGCGTCAGCGTCGCGGTGCTCTGGAAATTGGCCCAGCGCGGCGAGATCAATCCGCGGCAGGTGGCGACGGCAATCCGGGAACTGGGCATCGATCCTGAAAAAGCCAATCCTTCACGGGTATGAGCGGGAGAAAGCGGCATGGCCACGGAAATCAAGCTGCCTCAGTTGGGCGAGAACCTGCCGGGCGGCGATGTCCTCGATGTCAAGGTGGCTCCCGGCGACGACATCAGTCCGGGACAAACCCTGCTGGAAGTCGAGGCGGAGAAGAGCACCGTGGAAGTGCCGTCGCCGCTTGGCGGGCGGGTGCAACGGCTGCTGGTCAAGAAAGGCGACGCCATCACGGTCGGCCAGGTGTTGGCCGTTGTCGAGGAGACGGGGGCCGGCGCAGCCGAGGCGGCCAAGACTCCGCAGACGAAAAGCAGCAACGGAGAGCGGGGCGTGGAGGCGCCGCTGCGCGCTAAAGAGGAGCAGGCGCCAGGCGGGGATGGCCAGGAAAAACCGAAAGCAAAAACTGCCGCTGCGGGTCGCGAGAAACCAACCGCTCCACCGTCATCGCCAGTGCCGCCGGGTTCTGCGGAGAAGGCCGGCCCTGAGAAACGCCTCGTTGCCGCAGGCCCGGCCACGCGGCGACTGGCGCGCGAGTTAGGCATTGATCTCGCCCAGGTTCACGGTACGGCGCCTGGCGGCCGGGTTATCCAAGAAGATGTTAAGGCTTTTGTGCGCGGGCTGGCGTCCGCTGGGCCCGGCCGTGCGGTCGGGAGACAAGAGCCGGCGCTACCCGATTTCGCGCGCTGGGGAGAGATCGAGCGCCAGCCTCTGGACGGCATCCGGCGGAAGACGGCTGAACAGATGAGTTTGGCCTGGTCAGTGATTCCCCATGTCACTCAGCACGACCTGGCCGACGTCACGGAGCTGGAAGCCTTTCGCAAGGAGCAGGAAGGGCGTGGGCCCAAGTTAACGATCACGGCGTTCGCGCTCAAGGCAGCGGCCATCGCGCTGCGGCAATTCGCGCACTTCAATGCCAGCCTGGACTTGCAGAATAACCAGCTGATCGTGAAACGCTACATCCATATCGGCGTCGCCGTGGATACCGAGCGCGGCTTGCTGGTGCCGGTGCTGCGCGATGTCGATCAGAAGAGCGTGCAGCAACTGGCCGAGGAGCTCGCTGCCGTGGCCGAACGCGCCCGCCAGAAGAAGCTTCAAGCCGATGAAATGCGCGGCGGCAGCTTTACCATCACGAACCTGGGCGGCATTGGCGGGACCGGCTTCACTCCCATCATCAACTATCCGGAGATCGCCATCCTGGGCCTATCGCGCAGCCGCTTGCAGCCCACTATTCGCGACGGCCAGGTGACGCCACGGCTGATGTTGCCGCTGTCGCTGTCCTACGACCATCGCGTAATCGACGGCGCGGTTGCCGCCCGCTTTACACGGCGCGTTGCCGAGATGCTGGAGAAACCGCTCACGATGCTGCTGCACGCCTGAGCAGACAGGTCGAAGCTGTCCTACGATATAGGCCAGGCGAGTCACTTTTTGTCCGGCCCAAGATCCGGGCCCGCGTCATTGGACGGTATAGCGGGCTTCGGCACCACCGGCATGGGCGGTGTGGCGGGGGCGGCGGTTGGAACCAGCGTCTGCCCCATGGGCGGCTGGGCCAGCGGTGGCGGCGCTAGGGGTGGCTGCCCCACCGGCGGCGCCAGCGGCGGCGGCGCTGTTTCGCCGGAGATGCGTGTTGGCACCGGCGCGGGGGTGGTTCGCGGGAGCAGGCTCCGCGATAGGAAGTTGGTCTTTGGCGGGGTGTTCGCAGCGGGCGGCGGCGCCGGGGCCTCCGCCATCTGCGCATCGCTGCGGAAGCCACTCAGCCGGTAACTCACGAGCGAGGTACGCGCTTGCAGCCGCACGCGCAGCGACGGATCCTTGAGCGCATCTTCCAGGGCCATACCGGCTATTTGCGTAACCGGCCGGAGCTTGCCCAGGCTTTGCGCTGCCTCGGCGCGGACGCCGGCAGACTGGTCGTGCTGTAAGACATCGATCAGCACGGGAACGATGTCCGGGTTGGCAGCCGGATCGTAATCGCGCAATTCGCGGGCGGCGCTTTCGCGCTTGCTCTCGTTGCTGTCCGTTTTCACCGTCACGACCAGCTCCGGGACGCGCTGGGCGGGGTTTACCTTGGCATGCCTGCCGAAAATGAATCCTGCCTGTACGGGCAGGACGATAGCCGCGGGCAACACCAGAGCCAGAAATAAGCGCACGCTTCTCATGATATGGCTCCACTGGGCGCAGGACGGGACGAGCCGTGCGGGGGTGCCGACCCCGCCACGGCCCAGCCGGTTCTCCTCTTTCCCCAAATCGGCCGCGTAACCGGTTCGATGCGTAAAAAAGTGCTGCCGGGCAAGCGCGGTTTCTGTCTTCTCCCTGTTAGCTCCGTTACAGCTTGCCCCCGACAACGCGGGGTCGCGCGCCACCGGCACGGCCGTCAAACCCGGCACAGTCCGCCTATCTCACAGAAGAGATGTCGGTATAAAGGAGCGTATGCATGTGCTGTGCTGGCTTATTTTGTTGACCGCAGCATACCCGTTGTGGCGCGCCTGGCAGGCGAACCGGCGCACCAGCCTGGTCCAGGCGGTTCACTGGGCGATCGTTGCCTGGGCCGGGTGGGGTGTGGCTTTTGCGATGGCAAATCGAGCTTCGTTTTCGGCAACCATGGCCGGCTCCTATCTGGCTCTAGGCCTGACCGGCTGCGCGGGAATCGCCGTCCTGGGCGCTCGCCGCCCGGGCGTGGGGGCCTGGAACTTTGTGGTGGTGGCCCTGCTCGCTGTGGATGCGCTTCCCCTGGCCAGGGCCATGTTTACCGGCAACGCTGTGGAGTTGGACACCATCCACGTCATCTGCGGCGCGGCCACGGTCGCGGTCGGCGTGTTGAACTATCTGCCAACCCGGCTAGCGCCGGCGGCGCTGCTTCTGCTGGCCGGCGGCGGACTGGTCCTCTGCGCCTTGCTCGACACATCGCGCTCGGAGAGCAGGCGCGAACGAATTCTCGAAATCGGTTGGCTGGCGGTGGCCTGCGTGCCGTGGGTGGCGTACGGCTCGATGCGCAGCCGGGAGCCGCCGGCCGCGGAGTTCGACCGGCTGTGGTTGGATTACCGCGATCGCTTTGGCCTGGTCTGGGGCCAGCGGCTGCGCGAGCAATTCAATCGTTCCGCCGTGCATGCCGGCTGGCCGGTGGTGCTGCGCTGGCAAGGCCTGCGGCTGCTGCCGGGCGCATCCTTGCCCGCTGCCGAGACGCAACAGGAAATTGTCAATACGTTGCGCGCGCTCATGAAGCGTTTTAAACGCGAGGAGGATGATACATCGACGACGCAGGCGGCCCAGGAGGCTGAGCCGAATTCTTCAGGAAGACACTGATGGTTGCGCGCAGCAAGGCTACGCAGAAGGGCGCTTTCACGCGCCTGGCTCTGAGCTTGGAGTCGTGGTTTGAGATGTCGTAGCAGACGCCGGCTCCGGCGGACCAAAATCAGGATGACGAAACAGCCGGAACGCTTCGCGGCGCCGCTGGCCCGGTGGCTCCACATTCACGCGTTGGCCAGCCTGCGGCGCATAGCTGACCTCCACCTCGGCCATCATGCAGCCAAGGAAATTAGCCTTGGCAAGAATTTCCGCATGCACAAACGAGCCATTGGATTGAATGGGAATACGCTCGAAAATCGAGCGTCGAAAGAGCTTGAAGGCGCACTCCACGTCTTTGAGCCGTAGCCCGAAGAGGAAACGAAGGGCAAGCCACGACCATAAACGGCCGGCGGACCAGCCTGGCTTATGGTCCTGCCAGATGCGCAGGCCTGTGACCAGGTCTACGTGATCCATCACATCGAGCAGCCTTGCCAAATCGCCCGCCTGGTAAGCGGTCGAGCATTCCGCATAAGCGAAAAGCGGGAATTGCGCCAGAGCCAGGCCGGCACGCAGGCAAGCGCCAAGGCCTTGCGGCGGGGCATGATGCACGACCTTCAACCGCGACCACCTGGTGGATAGCTCGTCAGCCAACGGTCCCGTGCCGTCCGTGCTGCCGTCGTCAATAAACAGAAGCTCATAGTCGCGGCTCAACGAATCGAGATAGCCGGTCCAGGCCTCGATGACGGCCGGCAGAGCCGACACCGCGTTATGAGCGGGCAATACCACGCTGATCGCAGCCTGGGCAATCGGAGCACGCTCGTTCGCTTCAAACATCTGTGCTTCTCAGGGCCTCCCCTAGAACGGAATTCATTCCGTTCAGCACGGAGCGGCCCGAGAGCGGCTCCGCTGAACGGAATGAATTCCGTTCTACGGGGGCGGCGGACGGGGGTCTGAATGCGTGCGCAGCAGCACCAGCGGATCGTCGTGATAGGCGCCGGCAAGAATGGAGCTGCGCAAGACTTCTTCGAGCTCTCCGTGCTTGAGCTGCCGCGGCCAGTCACGGGCATAGCTCGCGGGCATCACCACATAATAGATTTCCGGACGCGTCGCCCATACCTCAAGATTCTCCCACTCGAGCAGCGTATCGATAGGCCGGCCGACATGGAAGGCAAGGGCGTGCGCTTCGGTACGGAAAAACAGGATCAATTGCGGCGCCGGAGCGCGGCGGCGGATCTCGGCGGCAAACTGCTGAAACCCTTGATTGCGGGCAGCCCTCGCCGCCACCCAGCTGGCATACGCCGGCCAGCCCAGGCCGAACGCCGCCAGCGCCAGGCAGAAAACCAGGCCAACCGTTTTCTGGCTCTGAAGTCCTTTGTACCAGCGCTCCGCCGTGCTGCCCAGGAACAGGGCCGCACCCGGGTAGAGCGGCAAAAGATAATCGGCACGCTTGAAGCTTGCACAGGAGAGCACGAACAAACCACTGCACAGCCAGATTAGACCAAAGCGCGCTTCCGTATCCTGGCGATACTCCCGCCGCCGGGCAAACAGCAATCCCGCCGCCGGCAACAGCAAACTCCAGGGCAAGAGATCAAAGCCCAAACGGGGCGCGTAAAACCACCACGGATGCGAGCGCAGCTCGCCGTCGCCCAGGCCGCGCTCGAAATTGTGTTTCCAGAGGAAAACCCAGAAGAAGTCGCCGTGCGTCCGGTGATTGGCCCACAGGTACCAGGGCAGGACAAGGGCCGCGATTACGGGCAAGCCCCACCACAGCCCGAAACGGTTGATCAGCCGCAGCCAGGCGCCCGCGTCTAGCGGCGATGGCAGCCGTTTATCAAGACGCAAATGGCAGAATACAACCACCGCCGGAAGGACGATGCCGATCGGCCCCTTGAGCAGCACGCCCTGGGCGCTCGCCAGGTATGCGGTGAGAAACCACAGCCGGGCCTGTCTGCCCTTTTGCTCGCTCAGGGAGCGCTGGCCGGCATAGTAGCAACTCAGGGTCAGGCCAACCGTGAAGGCCAGCACCATGTCGATCCGGCCCGTGCGGGCCAGCCAGGTATAGTGAAAAGCCGTGGCCAGTAGAGCAGCCGCAATGAAGCCCGCCAGGGGTCGGCCTAGCCAGCTTCCCAGGGAATAGATAAGGACAACGCCGCAGAGCCCCGCCAGAGCAGAAGGGAAACGAACGCTCCAGGCATCCACCTTGCCGTCCCGAAGCCAGGCCGTGACCGCGACCAGCCAATAGTAAAGCGGCGGCTTTTGCAGCTCCACCTTGCGATCGAACAAGCGCGGCAAACCCCAGGACTGATCGAGCAAAATGCTTTGTGCATCCTGGGCGGCCCGCGCCTCATGGCTGCTCCAGAGGTCGCGCTCGCCGAGGCGGTAGAAGAAGAGCACCCAAGAGAGCAGCATGAGCACAATGAGTCCCAGAGCCCACATGAGGCGCTGACGCATCATGGCGGAGGTCGGCGAACTGATTATCGGGTAGCGAACGATCCGAATGAACTGTGCAGGAGGAAATGTTATGTCTGCCATACCGCTGCGCGCCATTTCACAGCACTAGCGACGCCACGGGGCTTGTCCCCGTGGGTCGGTGACTGGTAGCCAGATCACTCCCCTCGCGATCTGCCGCCGCCGCGGGGCCTGTCCCCGCGGGGCGACGATTGGTCAGCCAGGCCGTCAATCGCGGCTCCGCGGGGACAGGCCCCGCGGCGGCCTTCCCCAGGGGAAGCATGTACTGGCTGCCACTCATCCGTCCACCGGGACAGGCCCGGTGGTGCCGTCCCCTTCAGGCGCAGAGGCGTTGCAACTGCACCTCGTGCAAGCGCTGGTACTCCGGGCAGGTTCGCAAAAGCTCCTGGTGCGTGCCCACGGCGAGGATGCGGCCGCTGTCCACCATGACAATGCGGTCGGCGATTTCCAGGGTGTTGAGACGGTGCGTGATCATGAACGTCGTGCGGCTGTGCATGAAATCGCGCAGAGCCTTGTGGATCAAAGCCTCACTTTCGACGTCCGATTGACTGGTGAATTCGTCGAGGATCAGGATGCTGGGGTTGCGCAGGATCGCCCGCGCCAGTGCCAGCCGCTGCTTCTGACCTCCGGAGAGCTTGCCTCCCGCCTCGCCGATGCGCGTCTGGTAGCCGTGCGGCATCTTGCTGATAAAGTCATGGGCGTAAGCGCGCTTGGCGGCGTCCTCGACATCCTCGGGCCGGACGCGATGGCTGCCGTAGGCGATATTGTGCTGAATCGTGTCGTCAAACAGGGTGGTGTCCTGGGTGACGATGCCGATTTGCTGGCGCAGGCTACGCAGATTGACGGTGCGAATGTCCTGGCCGTCGACGAAGACAAAGCCATGGTCCGGATCGTAAAAGCGCGGCAGCAGTCCGAGCAAGGTCGTTTTGCCGCAACCGTTCTTGCCGACCAGGGCAATGGTCTCGCCGAACTGGACCTTGAGATGGACGTTGGTCAAGATCGGCCGGCCGGGTTCGTAGGAAAAGCACACGTCGCGAAATTCGATGCCGCTCGCATGCTTGGGCAGCCGCGGCGCGCTGGTGTTGGGCAGCACGCGCGGCTGCCTGTCTACAAAAGCGAAAATCCGGTCGGCCGCGGCGGCGCCCGACTGGATGCGCGTGTACACGCTGGAGAGCTTGCGTACCGGGTCGGCGATGGAGGCCAGCAAGCCGTAAAGCAACAGCAGCGACTCGTGGTCGAGCTGCGTGTCACTCATGCGCATGCCGAACAGGTGTTGCTTTCCTTCCAGCACCAGGTACGCGCCCGCGAGGAAGGCGGCGCCGACGGCAGCAACGCCCAGAAATTCGATGATCGGGCTCGCCAGCGCTTCCAGGTTCACCACCCAGACGGCGCGCTGATAATACTCACGAGCGGCAGTGCGAAAGCGCCGCCGCTCGAAGGGCTCCATCGTGAAACCTTTGACGACGCGAATACCCTGAAAGGTCTCCTGCAGAATCTTGTACAGGTTTGCCATGCGCTCGAGCAACCGGCGCGTGGCACGCTTCATCAGCCTGCCCACCTTGGTTAACGTAAAGACCGCCAGAGGCACTAGTACGAGGAACATGAGCGTGAGCTGCCAGCAGACCCAGCAGGCGATGACTACGCAGACCAGCGCCTTGAGCGGCTCTGCCACGACCTTGCCAAACAGGGTCTTGGTGCCGGCGCCGAGCATTTCCATGTCGTTGGTGAAGCGGGCCATGAGCTCATGCGTGCCCTCCTCGCTGAAGTGATTGACGTCGAGATGAACCACGTTGCGATAGAGACGGTTGCGCAGATCGTAGAGCGAGAGATTGACGACGCTGCCGACCAGCGAATCCTGCCAGAATTCAAAGAAGCCGCGGATCAGCACGCCGGCAACGACAAGGCCGATAAGCCAGAGAAGTGTGAGAAACGGGCCGCTGGGTAAGTATTTTGAACAAAACATCTTCCCAACCTGATAGAAATGCACCTCCCGATTCCTGGAGAGCAAATTGCTCTCTGTTCGGCTGATGTCCGCGGTGAGATCACGCAGTTGTTTTTCTCGAAACTCATTGCGCGGCAGGGCCTCAATGTCCTGTTCTTCCTTTTTGAGTCGTGCATGAAGGCGATCCAGATCGTCGATGTCTTTATTGCACCGATCAATCTGCGCCTGGGTCCAGTCCGCCAGATTCTGCTTCTTGAGTAGCACTCCCAGGCTGGGCGAGATGGCTGTGAATGTGCCGCCCCACAACATGGCCGCAATGAAAGCACAGACAATGGAGAGCCCAAGCCGTATTCGGTAGGGCCAGGCGTAGCGTAAGGCGCGCAGGAAATTCTTCATAAGCTCTTTGTGGCTCGTTCTGGAATGCGCGGACGTCGAACCGGAGGCGCGGCGGTTGTACCAGATCGGCTCTTTTTGAACAACGCGGCTTAAGATTTGTTAAGATAGGGGTTTGCAATTCCGCCAAAAATTTGGCATGTTAGCGAAGAGCTTGATTAGTCGTTACGATGGACCTCTCGATGGATCAGCAGCTTGTTTCTGCCTGGTTGCAGCTTGCACACGTCGACTGGCCGCCTGATCACTATAGCTTGCTCGGCCTCAAGCAGGGCGAAGCGGATATTGCCCGCATTGAACAGCAGGTTTACGAGCGGATGGAAAAGGTCCGCCGCTACCAGTTAACCCATCCCGAGCTTGCCACCGAGGTAATGAATCGCCTGGCGCAGGCGCTGGTATGCCTTACCGACCCCGCCGCGAAGCAAGCCTATGACGCCGCGTTTTTTCCCGGGGACCGGCGCGGAAACGAGGCAGGAGCCGGCGGCGCTGCCGCGAGAACGAAGACAGAAGACCCGCTGGGGCAACTCCTTGGCCGGCGCGGTGTTAATGGGACGCCTTCGGGTCAACCAGGGCAGGAAAGTCAAACCGAGAAGGATTGGCGAACGGCGCCGCCCACGGCGTACCAGGATTGGCAGACCGCCCCACCCGCGGCGTATCCGAGCTGGGAAACCTCTGCGCCTCCAGTGCGGCTTCCGGAACCGGCAGAAAAAGGTCCGGCGGAAGGTCCAGAGGCAGGGCCATCCCCTGAGGATGCGCCGCCCTCGACGGATAGCCCAGGCGCCGACACGAATTTGCTAGCAGCGCTTTCTCCTCTGGCGCCGACGGAATCAGCCGATCTCCAAACTGGGCCGCCAGCCGCAGGTTTGCCGTCGGGCCGCCTGCGTAATCGCCGCGCTCTCTACGCACGCATTACCAGGCTGCGCCAACTGCTCTGGGCCTGGAAGCAAGCGGGGGAATTTCTCAAGCAAGAACCCACGCGCGTCGTCAATCGGCCGGCGGATGCCATGGATCTCATGGCGCACATGCACGCCATCCGCGAGTTGCTGCGCCAGCCTCCTTCCCTGCTGGGCAATGCCGGCGAGGCCGGCTACCATGTGCAAACCCTGGCGCGGCAGGAGGACATTGTTCCACGCTTGAAGAAACTGTCGCCGCCGCAGCGCGAGTCGCTGGCCCGCGACTGGCAAGCAGGCTATGAATTCTTGCTGGAAAACAGGCGCCTGCTTCGCCAGGAGCTACGCGAACATCATTCGCGCGGCATTGTCGCGCGCGCGGTGCATTTTCTTAGCGCTGCCGTTTCAGATAATGTGGGTCTGATTTTGTTCGTATTGGGCGTGCTCGCAGTGAATCTGGCGTTTCAGGAGAGCTTTCCGGAATTGCGCAGCCTGCGGGCGCGGCAAATAGCCTTTGTGGTGGTCGTTGTTGTGGCCAAGTTCCTCTGGTGGTGGAATTCTTTTCGTCCGCTTCCAGGGGCTGCTCCGCGCGGGATTGACAGGCGCAAAGCCGTTGTCGCCAAACCACTACGACGGCAGGCGCAATCATCCGGGGCAAAGGCATAGACGGCGTAATCCGCATTGTTCGACTCAGATTCGCCAAACAGCTCAAATAGCCTTCTTTTCCAATTGACATCCATAACTCAGCTGCGATATCTTCAATTCGATACATTCCCAGTCGAAAAATTGACCTTTTTTGTTCTGGGCGCTTCTCAGCCAGTTGAGCCCGGATAAGTTAGCGGAGCGCGATGGGAAGGGTGCAGCACATGGTTGCCTCCGGCACTGGAGTTCGTCTCGAAGACACTGCTCGGGATTTGTTTGAAGTGGTTACGCAACTAGGATTAACGGCATTGCGCGGCCGGCGGCGCGCCGGGGATTTGAAGGAAGTCGAATTCCTTACCCTGGCGATCCTGCACGCCCACAGCACCATGATCGTGGGGGATATCCAACGTCTGCTCGGTGTCCTGCCGGCGCAGATGTCACGGATTATCCGCTCCCTCGAGAATCGCGAGCGGCCGCTCATTGCCTGCCAGATCAACGCAAGAGACAAGCGCAAGGTCGATGTCTGTCTCACGTCCGCAGGGGAAAAAGCGCTGCTGGATTATCAAGCGACCAGGACCGATCGTCTGGTGCAGATCCTGCGCGTCTTACCGGAAGAAGAGCAAGAAGACCTGAACCGGCTGGTGGACAAGCTGCACGGGCTGCTAGACCGCACCCACGTCAATTAGCCAAACGGCAATGTAAAATATTGAATACTGAATATTGAAGGTAAAAGGAAAGAAACGAGTTTTTTCCTTCTACCTTCAATATTCAGTATTCGATATTCAGTATTTCTTTACGCTGCTAATGCTAGCCGACAATTGCCAAGTCTAGCGTCTTCCCGTATTTCTCAAGAACCGCCCGGCGCAGGGGCGCGTGTTCCGGCCGCCGCAGCCCGGCGTCTTCCGCCACAATCTGGAAAGCGTCTTCCCGGGCCATGCGCAAGATATCGAAGTCTGCAGTAAGGTCGCCGGTGCGCAACTCACCGAGTCCGTGTTGGCGCGTGCCGAATAACTCACCCAAGCCTCTCAGGCGCGCGTCTTGCTCGGCCAGGGCGAAGCCGTCCGTGATGCGCGTGAACAGGCGGAGCCGCTCTTTCGCATCGTCGTTGGCGGGGTCGGCGAAGAGGTAACATTGGCCCGGCAGCGCGCCGCGGCAAATCCGGCCGCGGAGCTGGTGGAGCTGCGACAAGCCGAAACGCTCGGCATGCTCGATCACCAGCAGCGTGGCGTTGGGTACGTCCACGCCGACTTCGATCACCGTGGTGGCAACCAGCAGGTCCAGCTCCCGGCGGCGAAACCGTTCCATAACCTCGTCTTTCTGCTCTTCCACCAGCCGCCCATGAATCAGGCCCAAACGAAAATCATGGAAAGCCCCGGCGCGCAAATCCTCGTAGGTCTGTTCGGCCGCCTTCAGATCCAAAATTTCCGAAGACTCCACCAGCGGGCAGACCACGTACCCTTGCCGGCCTTGCGCCAGGCCCTGGCGGATTTGCTCGTAGACCCAATCGCGCCGGCTCGCCGGCAGCCAGCGCGTTGACATCGGCTGCCGGCCCGGAGGCATTTGCCGGATGGTGGACACGTCCAGATCGCCAAACACCGACAGCGCCAGCGTGCGCGGGATCGGCGTCGCCGTCATCACCAGATAATGCGGATCGACGCCAAGCCGGCGCACGCGGGCGCGTTGATTGACGCCGAACCGGTGCTGCTCGTCAACCACCACCAGGCCAAGCTTGGCGAATTCAACATCGTCCTGCACCAGCGCTTGCGTGCCGATGACCAGGTCCACCTCGCCTTTCCGGATCGCGCTCAGGGCGGCCTGTCTTTTCCGTGGCGTCAGGGCGCCCGTGAGAAGCAGCCGCCGCACGCGGCTCTGGGCCAGGTAGCGCTCCACCACGTGGCCATGCTGCCTGGCCAGGACCTCCGTGGGCGCCATGAGAATGGCCTGGTGTTTATTCGCCACGGCCAGGAGAAGCGCGTACACGGCGACGGCGGTCTTACCGGCGCCCACGTCGGCCTGCAGCAGCCGCTGCATGGGGCGGTCCGACGCCAGGTCACGGCAAATGGCGGCAATGGCCGTGTCCTGGTCCGGCGTGAGCTTGAAGGGAAAGAGCCGGCGAATACGGCTGTCAATTGCCGGCGTCACGGGAAGCGCCGGCGCTTGCCTTCGATCACGCAGCTCCCGGCGGCGCAGGCCCAGGGCAATCTGCAGCACGAGGAACTCCTCGTAGACAAAGCGCCGCCGCGCCGCTTCCGCGGCCGGCAAGGATTCCGGCACATGAATCTGGCGGAGCGCCACGGGCGCAGCGTGCAATTTTCGCTTGGTCCGCAAGTTCGGCGGCAACAGATCGGGGATAAGTTTGCCGTACTCATCCAGCGCCTGGCGAATCAGCTTTCTCATCTGGTCCGCGCGCAAGTCCTCCGTCAGCGGATAGACCGGCATGATTCCGGTTTCCAGATCTTTGCCCCCCTCGCCGAGAATTTGCACGTGCGGATTGATGATCTGCCAGTGGTCGCGGCGCCATTTCGGCCGGCCGCTGAAAGACAATTGCTGGCCAAAGCGAAACGCTTTGGCCGCATACGGCTGGTTGAACCACACCCCTTCCAGGCAGTTCCGCCCATCGCTGAGCACCACGCTTACCAGGCAGCGCCCGTCCGGCAGATCCTTACCTTCGATACCGACGACCTCGCCCTGGATGGTCTGAACCGTACCCGCAGTCAGGTTCGTCATGGGCCGGATATCGCTAAGGTCGTCGTAGGAGCGCGGGAAATGGAAGAGCACATCGCCTATGGTTTCGATGCCCAGCCGGCGCAGCAGTTGCAAACGGGCTGGTCCCACACCTTTCAAAAACTGCGCGCTTTGCCGGAGCAATTCGACGGGTTCGCGACGCGGCAGGGATTGCTTCAAGTCGGACATATCTGGCACATTCTTATTCTATGGCGTGGCTCATGCCTATGCTCCCTCCGGCTCGAGGATGCCGAGGTCCCGGATCGTGAAAATGGGCAGGTAGTTGTACTTCGGCGCCAGCCGCGCGCGGGCCCCCTCCAGCCGGTCCACGATGCAAATAGCCGCCACTACCTGCGCGCCGATGCTTTCCACCTCGGCAATCGCCTGCAACACCGAAGTGCCCTGCGTGAATACATCGTCCACCATCACCACGCGCATGCCGGGCTGGACCAACCCCTCGACCCGCTGCTTGCTGCCGTGCTCCCGGGCGTGCTTGCGAACGAAAAAGCCCTCCAGGCTGCGGCCGTGCATGTGATGATGGAGCACGGCGGCGGTCGCCATGGGGATGGCGCCCATCTCCAGGCCGCCGATCGCCTGCACGTCCATATCCATGGTCATGTCCCAAAGCACGTCGCCAAGCAACCACACCGCTTCGCTGTTGAAGAGCACCTTTTTGCTGTTGATGTAGTAGGTGCTTTCCTTGCCCGACGTGAGCTTGAACCGGCCGAAGGATACGGCCCGGGTTTTGAAGAGGTTGAGAAGCCGATAACGCGATAGCTCCGACATAGAACTTCTCCCCCCCGAACGAACGACGATGTGTCTGAAGTGCCTGTTTCCCTTCCAGCACAAGATACGGGGTCGGCACGGTACAAACAACCTTGGCATCCTGGGGAACCTTCGATTCAGCAGTCCGGCCGATTATTGATCTTCAGCCCCGGCCACACTTAGAGGCTCCTTTTCAACATGAAGATCAATAGCCGCCGTGGGGCGGCGCCGGATGCTTGACTATTCCCTGAGCCTTGCCAGGGCTTGTGAAAATGGCAGGCTGTTCGACTCGACCGTGACTGTGAAATCGCTACAATCCGCCGCCTTCTCAAGTCGATATTTTCAAAGGCTTCTCCTTTCTCGAGAAAGGATCCTCGTTATGGCTTCTTCGCAGGCAGCGGATCATATCATGGCAGACCTCCCACCGGCACGGCGCACGCGCACGACGATGGCGGCATTTGTCCTCGGTGTCCCCCTGGCGACAGCGATCTTGTGTTCGATTCACTTCGGTCCCTACCGCACATCGACTGCCGCGCGCTACGTCAAGCACCCGGCCGAGCAGGTCGAGGTCGTGATGTTCTGCATGGCGCTGGGCGCGCTGACGGCCAAGCTGCTGTCCTGCGTCCGCGAGCATCGTGCTTGCGGGATGAGCCTAATGCCTCCCTGGCGCGGGGCGAGCGCGCCGGTCTCGGAGGCCGGCAAGCTGCTGGCCGGGCTTCAGCAACTGCCGCGTCGCCTGCAAAATACCTTGATCGTGCGCCGTGCCGCCGGCGCTCTGGATTTCGTTTGCCAGCGCCGCTCGGCCGCCGACCTGGACGACCAGTTGCGCGCCCAGGCCGATACGGACGCCATGGCACTCGAAGGGAGCTACGGGCTCATTCGCTTTATTACCTGGGCGGTTCCTATCCTCGGCTTCCTCGGCACGGTCCTGGGCATTACCGCGGCGATCGCCGGTGTTTCTCCCGAGAAGCTGGAACACGATATCAACGCCGTCACCGACGGCCTCGCCGAGGCGTTTGATACCACCGCCCTGGCCCTGGCCTTGACGATGCTCACGATGTTCCTGAGCTTCATCGTTGAGCGCTTTGAGCAAAGCATTCACGACGCCGTGGACCGCTTTGCCGAGCGCGAACTGGCCAATCGCTTCGAGCGTGCCGGCGGCGAAGAAGGCAGATATGTAGAAGCCTTGAGGCGGAACGCGGACGTGCTGCTGCAGGCCGTGGACGGGCTGGTGCAGCGGCAGACGAAGCTGTGGGCCCAGAGTTTTGAGCAAGTGGACCGCCGCCGCGCGGAAGGAGAGGAGCGCCGGCAGGCGCTGCTCACCGACACGCTCGAAAAGGCCATGGCAAAAACCCTGGCGGCCCATTCCCAACAGCTCCAGGCCCAGGAGAAACAAGCGGCGCAAGAGTGCAGCCTGGTCGTGGAGAAATTGACGGCACTGGCTGCCGCGGTGCACAGCGCGGGCAAGGAGCAGCAGACGGGGCTGGCAGAGGTCGCCCATGGCATTGCCGGCCAGCTTCAGGCACTCGCGCAGTTGCAGGATGAGGAGAAGCATCTCCGCCGGCAGCAGGAGCTGTTGAACCAGAACCTGGCCGCCCTGGCCGGAGTGGGCACGTTCGAGGAAGCGCTGCATAGCCTGACGGCGGCCATTCATCTGCTGACGGCGCGCAACGCGACGCCGGCCGCGGGCACTGCGGGGCGTGTGGTTCCGCGTCCGGGAGCAGCGGCATGAGACGGCGGCGCAACAGCCTGCAGGTTTCGACTTTCCCTTTCCTCGCGGTGCTCCTCTGCACCATGGGCTCGCTGATCCTGTTGCTGTTGATCATCGATCGCCGCGCACGCGTCGTGGCCGCCGTCAAGGCAAGGCAAGCGCTGGAGCAGATCAGCCGCGCGGATGCGCAGGCGGAGGAGGCCCGCCGTGCGGAATGGGAACGCCGCCGCCGGCTGCTCCACGAGGAATTGGCGAATCAGGATCAGGCCATCATGACACAGATCTCCTCGGCCCAGTCCGAAGAAGTGCGCCTGACAGAAGCGTTACAGAAAGAAAGCCTGGGGACTCAAGCGTTAGGCCAGCAGCTCCGGGCCCAGCAGGAGCAAATCGCGCACTGGGAAGAGAGTTTGTCGGCCCGTCGCGGCGAGCTGGAGGGCCTGGCAAAAGGCTCAGCCGCGTCGCAGACAGAATTGGCGCGGCTTACCGTTGAACTGCGACGCATGGAACAAACCCTTGCCGACCTGAAAGCTCTGCGTGAACGGCAACAGCAAACCTATTCGCTGATCCCTTACCGCGGCAAACGCGGCGACAACCGCAAGCCCATTTACGTCGAATGTACCTCCACCTCCCTGATCTTCCATCCCGACCGGCAAACGGTCGCGCTCGGCCCTCTTTTCGCGCCCCTCAGCCTCAAGGAAGAGATTGAACGCCGGCTGAGCGCGAGGCAGGGCAGCGTGGCGGCTGTTGACGACAAGGCGGCTCGGCAAGAGTACATCTTGTTTCTCATCCGCCCCAGCGGCATCACGACTTACTACAAGGCGACCGCGCTTCTGCAAAAGCTGAGCGTGGATTTCGGTTACGAGTTTATTGACGCCGACTGGGTCCTTAACTTTCCGGATGACGATTCGGCGAATTCGAACCAACCCTGGATGCTTGCGGGCGCCGGCGTCCCCGCGTCGCACGAAAAGGGTCAAACCCGGAAAGTTACCGGCATTCCGCCCATCGGCAAGGGTGCTGCCACTCTTGAGACAGCAGCTGTATCCCGGGGGGGTGAACATGATTTGACGGCCGGCGAACGGCCCGCCTCTGGATTCCCCGGCGGCCGGCAAGCCAATCCGGGCCCTGCAGCTAGTCGCGCCGGTCCACCAACAGGCTTTTTTTCCGATGCGCGAGGCGGCGGCGGGATGGGAAATACTGTCACGGGGATTCGACCGGGACAAGGCGCATCAGGTCGCGAGTTGGGATCAAACGTTTCCTTGAACGGCCTGGGCAGTGCAACGGGCGGACCGGAGACGTCAATGGGGGCACGAGCCATTGGAGGATTGAGCCTTCCTCGCGCAAGTTCCGGTTCTGGCTCCATGACCGCGTCGCCGGGCACAGGCGCAGCCGTTGCCAATCAGGGACCCGTTGGATCACCGCCAGGGACGCCGGCGTCATATGGATCAGGTTCAGGAGCCGCCCCAGGAGAAAAAGGAGAGATCGCATCGCCTCAATCCGGGGCCCCCTCTCAAACCTTGGCCAGTCAAAACCGATTGCCTGTGCTTCCGGAGGGTGCTCAACTTGGCTCGGGAGGTTCGGGGGGCGGAAGCCCGCGCCAGGATTCTGGGCAGCCTCCCGGCGCTCAAACGGCCAATGCAGCCGGTGCAGCCAGTACATCCGGTGATGGTCCAAGGGAATCATCCGGACTCTTGCCGGCGCTGACGCCCGGCCGGCCTGGAGCGGCTGGCGGCGGCGATGCTCCCGGGCAAGCAGACGAGCACAGACAGGAAGGCCGCCGTCCGCAAAATCAAGATGACTCCGGCCACTCTGGTGATGTGCGACAGACGGCGCCGGGTGATTCCCTTGCCGCTATTGGCCCAGCAAATTCTCAGCCGAAGAGAACGCGCACCACCGGCTTGCGGCCAACCATGCTAACCGGCAACCGCGATTGGGTTATTCCCATCGAGTGTACGGCCAATGCCCTGGTTATCCTTCAGACCGGGCAGACGATCGCCGCTGTAACTCTCAACCAGGGTGAAAGCGCCGACAACGATCTTCTCAGGAGCGTGCAAAAACTCATCGCACGCCGCCAGGCCTCGGTGCGGCCGGGAGAACCGCCCTACCGCCCCATGATCCGCTTCCGCGTGCACGCCGACGCCCTGCGCACTTATTATCTTGCTTATCCCGCGTTGGAGGCCCTGAGCATACCGATGACCCGCGAGAATATGGCTCCGGATGACGATTCCAGGAAAGAGGGAAGCCGTTAAACCACGGCTGCAGACGGCATGATCCGTCGACGTCGACGCACACGGGAAATCCCGTTCAGCTTTGATTCGTTTCTCGACATTGTCGCCAATGTCGTGGGGGTCATCATTCGTCTTATCCTGGTGGTCTGGGTCGGGGCCCGCTCCTACAGCAGCATTCAACACCTCGCCAGGCCGACGGCGCCGGATACTACTGCCAGGGCCGAAATGCCCATCCCCGCAGATCCGCTGCAACAAGAATTGGCCCGGCATCGTCAGGAGTTAGCGGACGCCCAGCAGCGCTTGCTGGCCCAGCTTCGGCAGTTTCAGCAGATAGAACAGGACGAAACTCAGGCCCGCTCGGCGTTGTCGGCCCTGGGCACGCGCAAGCATCAGTTGGAGCAGCAGGGCACGGCCCTCGGTCAGGAGACCGCACAGCGGCAACGTGCGGCGGAGGTGGTTGCCCTCAGCGCGTCGGAGATTCAGGCCAGAACCCGCAAACTCGCCGAGCACATTCATGCCCTGGAGCAGGCGCCGCCGTCCACAAAAACGCTCCGCTACCGGACGCCGGTGAGCAAGCCATTGCAGTCCGAGGAATTGCTCTTCGAATGCAGCAGAGGACGGGTGACGTTTATCGATATCGGCGCGCTGCTGCTGGAAGTCCGGCAAGCGATGGAGGACAATGGCAAGCTGCTGAAGAATCAGTGGCAAGTCGAAGCCGTCACCGGCACGACCGGGGCCTTCCGCCTGCGCTATGTCGTGGAGCGCGAGCGCGGCTTGCTCGACGCCATCGGCAGTGCCCCGCCCGAAGGGGCCGGCAGTTATCGCTATGGCCTCAGCCAATGGCAAATCGAGCCCGTGGACCCCGCCCGCGGCGAGACGCTCGCGGCAGCGCTGCAAGCGGGCTCCGACTTCCGGCAAATTGCCGACGGCATCGAACCGCAGCTGACCGCCGTCACCTTCTGGGTCTATCCGGACAGCTTCGACCTGTTTCGCAAGCTCCGCGATTTTCTCTACGAGCGCGACATCGTCGTGGCAGGCCGGCCGCTGCCCGACGGCATCCCCATCGCCAGCTCGCGCCGCGGCACCATGTCGCGCGGCCAGTAAATACTTGTCATTCGCGCTTACTAACACCAAGCGCCGGTTTTGAAGTTGTGCTTTCATCGCTCCAGACGCGGTATTTAAATGCCACGGCCTTGTGCCATTGGTATCTACACAAGTTGCCGGGCATCCCGAGCCCCGTTCACGGGGCTTTTCGCGCAGCGTCTTAGACCCGCCGTTGACGGCGGGGCCGGTGACCGTGGTGACGTTGGCTACAACCCCGTTCACGGGGTTTCTCGCTGTGGGGCTTGAGCCGATGTGCTAGGTTGGAGGCTCAAGCCCTACAGCGAGAACCCCCGTGAACGGGGCTGCCGTTTTCCGAGCGTTCTTATCGACATAGCATATAGGCAGATCGTATCAGCCGATGTGAAGCGACCATGCCCGAAATTCCTGACGTCGTCGTTTACCTCGAAGCGCTGAGCGCGCGCGTCCTGGGACAAACTCTGGAGCGGATTCGCCTGGCCAGTCCTTTTGTCCTCCGCACCGTCGATCCCGCCCTCGGCGAAGCGGCGGGAAAGCGCGTGCAGGCGCTCCAGCGCCTGGGAAAACGCCTCGTGTTTTCTCTGGACAATAATGTCCATGTCGTCGTTCACTTGATGATCGCCGGCCGGCTGCACTGGAAGGAGCGCGGCGCCAGGATACCGGGCAAGGTTGGACTGGCCGCCTTCGATTTCTCGAGCGGCACGCTCACACTTACCGAAGCCGGGTCCAAGAAGCGGGCATCCTTGCATCTCGTGCGTGGCGCCGAGGCGCTGGCGGCGCAGCATCGGGGTGGGCTGGAGGTTCTCGAGGCGGATGAGCCTGCTTTCCGGGCGGCGCTGCTCAGGGAAAACCACACGCTCAAGAGAGCCCTGACCGATCCGCGCCTGTTCAGCGGCGTCGGCAACGCTTACTCCGACGAGATCTTGCATCGCGCTCGCTTGTCGCCGCTCGCGCTGACCCAGCGCTTGCAAGACGATGAGGTGGTTCGCCTTTTTCACGCCACACGCGAGACGCTCCAGGAATGGATTGAGCGCTTGCGCCGCGAAACCGGCCAGGATTTTCCTGAGAAAGTGACCGCTTTCCGCCAGGACATGGCCGTGCACGGCCGCTTCAAGCAGCCCTGTCCGGTATGTGGCACGGCCGTGCAGCGCATCCTCTACGCCGAAAACGAGACCAATTACTGCCCGCGCTGCCAGACCGGCGGCAAGGTCCTGGCAGACCGTTCCTTGTCGCGCTTGCTCAAGGACGATTGGCCGCGCTCCATCGAAGAGCTGGAAGAAAACCAATCATAAGCGGCGCCAGCGAGGACCGCGGCAGCACGTCTTCGTAGGGCAGGTTTTTAACCTGCCTGCGGTCCGGCAGGTTAAAAACCTGCCCTACATCAGATGCTATCGCCCCGGCTGCCAGGTGATGGTGGCACGCGCCACCGGCCCTTGCAGGCGCAGACGAATGAAGTCCACGGGATCGTGTGGATCGGACTCTCTTTCGATTTGCACGCGGGCGCAGGATACGCGCATACCGGGCTGGTAGTGCATGCTGAGGACGATATTGCCGTTTTTGTCCGGCACCAGGTCCGCCAGGGCGATGTGAGAAGTGGTCGCTTCGAGCAGCCGGGCCTGTCCGCGCAGCACGAAGGAGCGCGACTTGAGCTCGAAGAGATAGCGCGGCTCGCCGGCGTGCACGAAAAGGATCGGCTGCGCTTCCGGGTAACTCTTCAAACAGGCCAGTGCCGCCGGCGACCGGCACACGATCCAGCCGACGTTGTAGCGGCGATAGAAGTCATTCAGCTCCGCTTCGCTCCAGCTTTCCAGCGGCCGGTCCGCCAGACAGTGCCGGCCCAGGCAGGCGTAGCCGTGCTCGATCGATGCTTGTGGATCCAGCCCGCCAAGGTAATAACGGTCGGTGAGGAGCGGCAAAAGGGCAGTCCAGCGCGAGCCTGGTTGGTCATCGGCGTCCTCTTCCCAGAGAATACGTGCCTCCGTCGTGGTGTTTTCTTGAAGCGCCTTCACCCAGCCGAGTTGCTCGGCGGTCAGGCCGATGAGCAACGGCGTGCTGGCCAGGTAGCGCGACATGAAGCCGCCCAAGGATTTCCCCGCCACCAGGCACAAGGCACACGCCAGGCAGCTTGCCAGGGCGGCGGCGCGCAGCGGGCTCCGTAGCAGGCGCACGCTCAGACAGGCGAGCTGTGCCAGGCCGACTCCGGCCGGCAGCGCAGCGAACCAGAGAGCGACGACCAGCAGCCGCGAGGCGCCCAGCCGGGCCAGCGGCTCCCAGCCGGCGCCCGCGAGAGCCAGCACGGAAAATCCCACCGCGCCAAGCCCAAACAGCCGAGCCGTCGCACGTTGCTGGTTCTCATTAAGGACATAAAGGCCCACCACGGCCAGAAGCAGCAGCACGCCGGCGAAGAAGCGTTCGCACGGTTCGCCCCACACCGGCGCCTCCCAGAGGGTGTGGAAGGTCCTGTGGGCCAGCACGAAAACATCGCCTTGCAGCGGCGAACGAATCCACCAGTAGGCCAGCCAGTCGAGCAGCCAGAAGCAGTTGACGGCAAAAGCTCCGCCGACGGCGAAGAGCAGAGCCACGTGCCAGGCCAGCCGATGCTTGCAGCCGACACTGCTGTAATAGACCAGCGCGAGCGGGAGCAACAGGACGAACAGCAAAGGCTGGACGAACCAGCCGAGACAGCCCGCGGCGAAGATGCCCAGCCAGGAACGAAATCCCGGCGCCCGATGGAAGAAGATGAGCATGCCCGCCCCACTCACGACCGCCAGTCCTGCCAGGAACAGGTCCAGGTCGCCCGCTTCGAGCAGTTGCCGGCCCGGCGTTCCCCAGCACACCAGGATGCCGGCCGCCAGGGCGAGCGTGCCCGCGCCCAGGCCCAGGCCGGCGCCGCGGACGGCCGCCAACAGCAGCAAGGGAGCAGCAAGGCAGCCAATCGCCAGGCCGATTTTGTAGGGCGCCGCCAGGAGCGACTCTGCTTGCGAACGAGGAGCTTTGCCGGTGAGGAGGAAAAACAATTCGGCCGGCCGGGCTCCGGCATCAAAGACGGGCGTTTTCGGATAGCCGGCCTGGAACGCCGGATCAAAACATGAAAAGCTGCCGCGCTCACGCCGCGCTTGCGCGCCAAGCGTCGCATGATAGAGATGCAGGGCATGGCGGCCGGAAACGACGGGCCGATTGTCCAGCAGCTGTTGCCAGCGGTTTTCGGCCCCGAACAGGGTCAGCGTCAGCCAGCCGTGCCAGGTCAGCAGGCCAAGCAGCGGCAGCCAGCAGACCAGGCCAGTCCCCAGCCAGGCCGCAGCCGTTCGCTCGGTGCGCAGGGGGAGGGTGCGTTCCATCGCGGGAAGATGGTAGCGTGGCGGCGGCATTCTCACAAGAGCGGCTTGCCTGTCCTGCGTGTTCCTCGCCTCGCTTTCCTTGGCTACGCGACTTCGCGCCGCTATAATTCCCCGCATGGCCCTTCACAATGCGGCAGAGAGTTTTCCTGTGGAACAGCCAAGCGCTGCCGACGCGCTGCGACCCAAATACAAGCGCGTGGTCCTCAAGCTCAGTGGCGAAGGGTTCGGCCATGCCAACAAGAGCGGCATTAGCATCGACGAGACCTTGAGCATCGCCCGGCAAGCCCAGCGCATCCTGCAGCGCGGCGTGCAACTCGCCATCGTGGTGGGCGGCGGCAATATCCTGCGCGGCGCCCAGTTCAGTGCCGGCGGCGAGGTCATTCGCGAGGCGACGGCCCACTACATGGGCATGCTGGCCACCGTCATGAACGGCCTGGCCCTTCAGGATGCCCTGGAGAGCCTGAACTGCGAGACGCGTCTGCAGACCGCCGTGCGCATGGAGAATGTCGCGGAGCCGTACATTCGCCGCCGCTGCACGCGCCACCTCGATAAAGGCCGCATCGTCATCCTGGCCGGCGGCACCGGCAACCCGTTCGTGACCACCGACACCGCCGCCGCTCTGCGGGCCCGCGAGCTGGAAGCCGACATTCTCCTCAAAGCCACCAAGGTGGACGGCGTTTACAGCGAGCCTCCCGAGGAAAATCAACATGCCATCCTGTACGATCGCCTGACCTATGACCAGGTCTTGCGCGACAAGCTGCGCGTCATGGATCTAACCGCCATCAGCCTGTGTCAGGAAGCCGGGATGCCCATCCTCGTCTTCAATTTTAAACGCGAGGGCAACATTGAGCGGGCTATAGCAGGACACCGCATCGGTACACTCGTTACGGAAGAATAATGTCATTCGTCAGTGGTCATTCGTCATTCGCTCCGCGAATGACGAATGACCACTGACGAATGACGGATGACCAATAATGAATCCACGACAGGGGATATTGGCCATGACCAGTGATGAAATACTCTTCGATGCCGAAGAACGCATGGAGAAAGCCGTCAACGTGCTCAACGACCAGCTCCGTGGTCTGCGCACGGGCCGGGCCACGCCGGCGCTGGTGGATGGGATTCGCGTGGAATACTATGGGTCGCCGACTCCTCTCAAGCAGTTGGCCCAGGTCAACACGCCCGACCCGCAGCAGATCGTTATCCGGCCGTTCGATCAAAACAGCCTTAAAGATATCGAAAAGGCGATTCGCTCCAGCGACCTGGGGCTGTCGCCGAACAACGACGGCAAGATGATCCGCCTGATTGTCCCGGCCATGAGCGGCGAGCAGCGGCAAAAGATGGTGGCGCGCATCAAGAAGCTCGCCGAGGAATCCAAGGTGGCCTTGCGCAATATCCGCCGCGACGCCAACAAGCATTTCGACCAGGGCGAGAAGGACAAGGAAATGACCGAGGACGAGCGCGACAAGGGCAAGGAAGAGGTCCAGAGTCTCCTGAAGAAATTCGAGGACCGCGTCGGCGATATGGCCGAGAAGAAGTCCAAGGAAGTCATGGAGCAATAAGCCCTCGTGGCCAGCGCTCCAGAGTCCGCGGCGCCCGCGAACCGCCACCGCAGACAGGGGCCGGCACATTGCCCATGCGCACGCTTCACGAGGTTGCCCGGCAATTCCCTGCCGCCGCGGAGCAAGGCCTGACGCTCGACCAGGTCGTCGAAAGCCGCCGGCAATTCGGCAGCAATCGCCTGACTCCTCTACCGCACCAGCCCGCCTGGAAAAGGTTTCTTGCCAAGTTCAACGATCCCATCATCAAGATCCTGCTGGCCGCGGCGGCCCTGTCGTTTCTCATTGCAAGCTTTGGGCCATTCCTCGGCTTGGCGCCCGGCCGTGCCTGGCTGGACGGCCTCGCCGTCCTGCTGGCCATTATCCTGGCCACAGGCGTCGCCTTTGCTAGCGAATACAAGAGCGACCGCGAATTCGATCTCTTGAATGCCCGGCGCACCGCCCAGCAGGTCAAGGTGTTGCGCGCCGATGATTTCCGCACGATCCCGCTGGAAGAAGTCGTGGTCGGGGACCTGGTGATGCTGGAAGCAGGCGATGAGATCCCTGCCGACGGCTGCGTCGTCAAGGCCGCGGCTTGCGCCGTCGCCCAATCTCTCATGACCGGCGAATCCGAGCCCGTGGCCAAGTTTCCCCGTCCCGGAAATGACAACCGGCACGATCCGGAACAGCCGGACTTCCTGTATCGCGGCACGCAAATCGCCGACGGCATGGCGGAAATGCTGGTTACGGAGGTAGGTGACGCGACCTATCTCGGCCAAATCGCCCGGCACCTCTCCGAGCCGGATGTCGAATCAGAAGCCTCCGGGAAGGAGCAGCGCGTCCGGCACCGGCTTGCTCTCTCCAGGGGGCTCACGCCGCTCCAGCAAAAACTCCAACACCTGGCCCAGCAAATCAGCAAGGTCGGCTACCTGGCGGCCCTGGCGATCTTCTGCGCCTTGCTGATCCAGGGCCTGTGGCGAGGCGAATTGGGTTGGACCAATCCGGGGCCCGCCAGCAGCGCCGCCCACCTGCTCAACTATTTCACGTACATGGTCATCATTATTGTCGTCGCCGTGCCGGAGGGGCTGCCCATGAGCGTCACGGTATCGCTGGCCCTCGCCATGCGCAAGCTGACGCGCGCCAACTGCCTGGTTCGTCAACTGGTCGCCTGCGAGACGATCGGTTCCGCGACCGTGATCTGTACCGATAAGACCGGAACGCTGACGCAGAACCAGATGCAGGTGGTCCGGATCTCCTGGGACGGCCAGGTCCTTGATCGGGATACGCCGGATTGGCGCCAGCCGCGAGCGAGCGTCGCCCTGGAACTGATTCTGCAGCCCGGAAAGCCGGGAGCGCACCACCTGGACCTGCGGCCTTGCGACTGGATGCTTTTGAACGCCGCGGCGAATTCAACCGCGCATTTGGAGGAGAAGCAGGGCAAGCTCGTCGTCGTCGGCAACGCCACCGAAGGCGCCCTGCTTTTATGGCTCCGTGACATGGGGCACGACTACCGTAAACTTCGGCTGGCTACTGCTTTGCTCGCCCAGGTCCATTTCTCATCCGAGCGCAAACGAATGACCAGTGTGCTGCGCCTGGGCGACCAGCAGGTGTTGCTGACCAAGGGCGCTCCCGAAGCCATCTTGAAGCAAAGCACCCATTACCAGACATCCGCAGGGATTTGCGCATGGACCACCCATGCGAGGAGCCTGGTGGAAGGACTGCTTGACGAGGCGACGCGGCAGGCGATGCGCCCCCTGGCCTTTGCTTACACCTTGTTGCCGGCGGACTGGAAGCCGGACATCGAAGTTTTGCAGGGACCGGCTGAACATCCGGAATCCGGACTTGTGTATGTGGGCTTCGTGGCGATCCGCGACCTGCTGCGCGGCGACGTCAAGCACGCTCTCTACCAGTGCCGCCAGGCAGGTATCGACGTGAAAATGATCACCGGCGACAACCTGGAAACGGCCCGTGCCATTGCCGCCGAGGTGGGCTTGCTGGAGGGCCCGGACCAGGCGCTCATGGTCAGTCAGGAATTCCAGGCCCTGTCCGATGAACAGGTAAAAGCAATCTTGCCCCGGCTGCGCCTCCTGGCACGGGCGCAGCCCCTGGACAAGCTGCGCCTGGTGCAATTGCTCCAGCAAAGGAACGAGGTCGTGGCCGTCACGGGCGACGGCACCAACGACGCTCCCGCGCTCAAGCGCGCGGACGTCGGCCTGGCCATGGGCAGAACAGGGACCGACGTGGCCCGTGAGGCGAGCAAGATCGTGCTGCTGGACGACGCCTTCTCGACCATCGTCCGGGCGGTGCACTGGGGCCGGGCGCTCTATGAAAATATCCAGCGCTTCCTGCAGTTCCAATTAACCATCAATTTCAGCGCCCTGGCGATTGCCTTTCTCGCTCCGTTTTTCGGCGTCAAGCCGCCCTTCAGTCTCTTGCAGCTTCTGTGGATCAATGTGATCATGGACACGCTGGCCGCCATCGCCTTGTGCGCCGAGCCGCCCGGTCCCGGGCTCATGCGCCGCCCGCCGCGACGGCGCGATGAGAACATTGTGACGGCTGCGATGCTGTGGAACATTCTTACCACCGGCGCTTTCTTTGTCGTCGTCATGCTGACCTTGTTGCTGGGCATGAATTACGGAAATTGGTTTGCAGGGCGGGCAGCGGAACCCGCGGACGTCGCCGGTCTCAGCGTCCGACAGGGGACGATCTTCTTCTCGGTTTACGTCTTTTTCCAAGTCTGGAATGAGTTCAATTGCCGTTCGCTCGTCCCGGAAATGAGCGGTCTTCAGGGCCTGCACCGCAATCGAACTTTCCTGGCCATCGTCGGCCTGATCGTGGCGGCGCAGGTGCTTATCGTTAGCTTCGGCGGCCGCCTCTTTCAGGTCGAGCCACTCGGCCCGCTTGATTGGCTGGCCATTGCCACGGCCACGGCATCCGTTCTCCTCTTTGCCGAAGCAGCTCGCTACATCCAATGGACCAGAAAGCGTCGCGCCGTCATTTCGCTTGGCGAATGACCAATGACCAATGACCAATGACAAATGACAAATGACAAATGACAAATGACCAACGCCTATCGCCGCCGCGATATGATGATGGATAGGAGGCTTTCAATGGAAGACAAAAAGCAAGAACTGCAACAAGTCGCCGCCAAGCTTGGCCTCGGCACCTATCGCCGGCACGTCTTTCTATGCCTGGGCCCCAACTGCTGCACGGCCGAAGTCGGCCAGGCGGCCTGGGAAACGCTCAAGAAAGCGCTGAAAGAGCGCGGCCTCAGCTACGGCCCCAACGATTGCTACCGCACCAAGGTCGGTTGCTTGCGCATTTGCCAGGACGGGCCGACGATGCTGGTCTATCCCGAGGGGGCCTGGTATCACGGCATGACAGCGGAGCGGATTCCCGAGTTCGTGGAGCGGCACCTTGTAGAGGACAAGCCCGTCCGCGAATGGATGTTCGCGGAGGCCCCGTTGCCGGAGCCCGGCGCCGACACGCTGCCTACCGACTGAATTCGTCGCGCAGAAATGCCTGGGCTTCGTCCCACAGGTCGGTCGCCTTTTCAAAATTCACGTCCATCACCTTGACCTGCTCGGGCCGCAGGATTTCCCTGGGCAACTGGGCTTTGACTTGCGGGTTGAGGGGGATCTGGTGGCTGGCGGTCTCGGCAAGTTTGGCCTCCACCTCCGCGCTCAACAGGTAGTCGATCAGCTTCCGCCCGCCCTCTGGGTTGGGATCGCCGCGAATGAGCGCCACCGTATTGGGGATGAAGAGCGTGCCCATGCGTTCTTCCCTGGGGTGCTCGCGATCGGGAAAGATGATGGCCACGGGATGGCCGGCGGCGATTTCCTCCATGGCGTCGTCGGTGTCCGTGACGCCAAAGGCATATTCGCCGCGGCCCACGCCTTCCGCCACCTGCTTGTTGCCGGGCACGATGTGGATGCCGTTCTTGTGCAGGTCGCGGTAGAATGTCCTGGCCTTTTCTGGTCCCATGACTTCGAAGAGACATGCGGCCTGGGTGGCGCTGGTGCCGAACTGGGGCTTGGCCATGGCTATCCGGCCTTTCCAGCGCGCGTCGGCCAGGTCGGTCAAGCTCCGCGGACGGTCAGCCTCCTTGACCTGCCGCGTATTGACGATGAGGATGCGCGCCCGCGCTGCAAAGGCGTGCCAGGTGTGGTCCTTCGCCTTGGCCGACGGCGGATAAGGCGCGGCGGACGGACTCTCATAAGGCTCGAGCAAACCCAGCCGCTGCAGGCGAATCGTGGAAATAATTTCATTGTTCCAGTGCACGTCGCAGCGCGGGCGATTCTTCTCCTGAACCAGCTCGGCGTACAGGCTCACGGACTTGTCCGACTCGGTGTCATATTTTGGCAGCACGCGCATGCCGGTGCGCTGGCTGAATTCCGCCAGCACCTGCTCGGCGAACTCCTGGTCCTGGGCGCAGTAGAGCGTGACCTGCCTGGCGGAGTTGCCGCCGCAGCCACAGGCCAGAATCGCCAGAACATAAAGGATTCCTTGTGCCGCAAATCTTGCTATGGGATTTCGCTGGTCCATGCGTTCATCTTATCGGAATCCTTGCAGCCCTCAACCAGAGCCGGCGCTGCGGCCGATGCGGTTTCTTACTGGCGGCTTGACTTCAGTTGCTGCTCCAGCCAGGCGGTTGCCGCTGCATCAGCGTAGATGACGATGTTCGTGTCCAGATAGTACAGCATTAGCTACCTGCTACAGGCGGGGCGGAATTCGTTTGAGATCTGAGCGCTTGCATCCTCTGTTCGTATTCGTCGTCCCCTTCCCGCAATCCAGCTTCGATCTCGTCGGCACTGCGTCCCTGGAAACCCCTGGCCTGCTGGCCCTGACGGATTTCATCAATGACGTCCGCCAGTCCGCGCCTGTTCGGTGTGCCGGGCTGCGCCCGTTGCAAAACGACAGTAACCCGGCCTGGGGACAGGTTGGGCTTTTGGTCGAGTTGCAGCGTCCCGTCAGGGTGCAGGGTTCCCTCAATTACAACCTCGCTGAGGCTCATGGAAATTCTCCTTTCGCTGGGAGGCTCTTGCCTCATTCTACTCGATCGGCCCAATTTCCTCAGCTGCCTTCTTTAACCCCTGAGCGCAATCGTACCTCAAAAGCAGATCGTGCCACGCGGCACAGAAACCGTTAAAACCCCTTCCCCTTCGTGCTCGTCTTGATCCGGCAGATGTTGTGATCGGCCATGATGTAGAGCACCGAGCCGTCATTGCCCCAGCCGCAGTTGGCCGTCTTCTCGCCGGTGTCGATGGTGCCCAGCAGCGTGCCGTCGGGCGTGAAGACGTGTACGCCGCCTGGCCCGGCGGCGAACAGCATGCCGTCCTTGTCCACCTTCATGCCGTCCGGCAAGCCCTTGCGGGTCTTCACCCAGTCCGTCGAATCGAAGAAGACCCGGCCGGAGCCCAGTGTGCCGTCTTCCTTGACGTCGAACGCCATCCAGACAGCCTTCTTGGGATCGGAGTTGGCAACGTAAAGTGTTTTCTCATCCGGCGAGAAGGCGATGCCGTTGGGCGCGCTCATCTCCCTGGTCAGCAGCGTCAGCTTGCCGTCCTTGGCTAAGCGGTAGACGCCACAGAAATCCAGCTCGCGGGCCGGGTCGTCGAAGCTCTTCTCCAGGCCGTACGGCGGATCGGTGAAATAGAAATCGCCATTGGATTTGAAGACGCCGTCGTTGGGACTGTTCAGACGTTTGCCTTCGTAGCGGTCGGCGAGGACGGTTCTCGGACTGTTGCCGCTCATCCTATCGAGACGAGCGACGCAGCGGTCGCCGTGCTCCATGAGCACCAGGCGGCCTTCCGGATCGAGGACCAGGGCATTGGAGCCCGGCTCGCCGCCGCGGGGCGTCTTGCCGGTGTAGCCGCTCGGCTTGAGGAAGACGGAGACGTTCTGCCCTTCCTTCCACCGGAACACCGTGTTGCGCGGGATATCGGAGAACAGCAGGTAGCCCCCCTCGGGAATCCACGTGCGCGCGGTGCCTTTCTCATCCTGGAAGCTCCCCTCGACCTTGCGCTTGGCGTAGTGCCCCTTCTCATGCACCCACACCGGTCCCTCGGTCCAGGAAAACCCGTCCGCCAGCTTTTCCAGAACGGCGTCCTGCGGAATCAGCTTGTCGAACCGGGGGTCCTTGCGCTCGATGGTGCCCATGGTGGGGTAACCGCCTTTTTCTTCCCCGCCCGAAAGCGGATCGCCGACGCAGAGGAGCATCAGAAGCAGAAGCAAGGCGATGCGGAGAGAGATCGTCTTCATGTGCTTGTCCTTGGTTTGAAGTAATCCCGATGAGGCATTCTGGGCAGGCTGAAAATCGTACACGGTCTTGAAACCAATCACAACAATTTTCCAGGATAGCGAATAACCCGTGTCTTGAACCGTAGCGGAACTCGCCAGAGTTCCCGATGGCCGAATTCCGGCGAATTCGGCTACCGCGCCGGCCGCTTCTGCTTGACCTTGACCGCAGAGACTTGGTAGATTCCGCCGCGGACGGATAGCCTATCCTAGAGACATGGAGGTCGTGCAATGAAATTCCTATACGGCAAGCCGGGCCTTGGTTTCCTATGTTGCCTGGGCGGCCTAATGCTTGTAGTCGGGCTGTTTTCTCTGCCGGCGCTGCTTCCTGGAGCGGTCGAGGCTCAAACGCCTGGACAAGGAGCGCCGCCTGGGATACAGGTGCCCGCTTTGACCGATTCTGCCGCTCCGGCAGCTTCGACCCTCGTCCTCCCTCAACCGGCGGCCACGGCGCGCGATTCCAATGAAAACTTCCCCAGGGCTTACGCGCCTGTTACGACCACACCGCGGTCAGCATTGCCCGCAGCCACGTCGCCGGAGGCGATGCGGAGCCGGAGCATCGACCAGTTGCTGGAGCAGTTGCAGGTCCTGCGCGCGCAGAAGGCCGAGCTGGAAAGGCAAGAGAAAGAAATCGTGGCCGCCGTCAAGGAGCGGCTCATGGAACAGAAGCAAAAACTGCAAACGCTCGGCGTTCAAATGGAAGAGCCCGGCCAGCCGCGCATCGAACTGCAGCGCTATGACGCCCCGCGCACTGGTATTGATCCAGTTGATGGCCGGAAATAACTGCAACGACACGCCGCGCGCCCGGTGGCTCGTCGCTCTTAAGAGTTCGCATACCCGAATTCGCCAGAATTCGGCCGGGCCTGAACTCTGACGAGTCCGCTACCCGAAAAGAATCGCGTACCGCGCAACTAACGGACAAGATATCGTGGCATTGTAACCCGACGCGCCAGCGAGGGCCCCTTGCTGGCGCGTCGGGTTACAATGCTGCGGAATTGCGCACGCCCGCTATAGTAGGTCGCCCGCAGCGGCCGGCGTCAGCCGCCGGCCTGCCGCCGCGGAACGATCAGATTCGAGACCATCACCATGACCGGCCGATCTTCCTGATTCAGCGTGGTGGTCTTGATTTTGACGATGCCCCGGTCGGGCCGCGACTTCGACGGTCGTACCTCGAGCACCTCGCTGACGAGGTGGAGCGTTTCGCCGGGCCGCACAGGCCGGGGCCACTGCATTTGCTCGACGCCGGCGCCGATGCTGCCCCCGGCGATTTTGAGCTCGCTGCCGACAATCAGCTTCATCGTCAAGGCGGCGGTGTGCCAACCACTCGCCACCAGGCCGCCAAACAAGCTGGCGCGCCCGGCCTCCTCATCCAGATGAAAAGGCTGCGGATCAAACTCGGCGGCGAAGCGTTTGATGCTCTCCACATCGACCTGCGCCGTGCCCGATCGGAATTTCTGACCTGCCGCAAAATCTTCAAGGTGCATTGCTGTGTTCAAGGATGTTTTCCGTGCTCATGGAGTCTTCTACCGAGGCTGCCAGTTTTATCAGCCGCCGGGTCCGAAGCATCCCTGCGCTACTTCGCGTTTGATCCAGGCCAATTGTATCGGAGGATTGCTATGCTTCCATTTATACTTGGCGTTGCGCTTGCTGCGGGGCCTGTGTGCAAGTTGCAAGGCAGCCTGACAGTCGATCTGTTTGCGCGTGCGAAGGTGGCCTGGGCTGCGGGTGACTTGAAGCCCGCAATCAACTGCTATTCAGACATTATCAAGATCGATCCAAGCAATTCCGAGGCCTACTTATGGCGAGGCACATCTTTCGTAGCGTTGCTAAAGGCGGATGCCGCCATCGCGGACCTAAATAAGGCAATTGAATTGGATCCAAAGCTCAGCCTGGCATTCACCAACCGTGGCGCCGCGTACCTGCTAGTTGAAAACTATGAAGCAGCGATTCGAGACTTTACCGAGGCTATTAAGGACGACGGAACTGCACCGCGTTATGCGAATCGAGCGTTTGCATACCTAAGGGCCGATCAAATTGAAAAAGCGTTTGTCGATGCGTCAGAAGCCATCAGACGCGACGCGGACTACGGCCCGGCATACAGCACACGCGGAATGGTATTTTTTAAGCGCAAACAGTACGACCGGGCGCTGGCCGATCTTGGCAAGTCGATTAGCCTTTTCCCAGCGGCAGAAGCCTATCAAAACCGCGGCTGGGTTCTCCAAGCTATGGGTCAAGAACAAGCTGCTCTGAACGATTTTAGCGCGGCCTTGAAAATGAACCCGGGAAGCGCAGAATTTCACGCTGACCGGGCCGCTTCATACTACAAAATGCGCAAGTACCAGCTGGCGCTGAAGGATTGGGAAAGTGCGCTCCAGTTGCAACCCGATCACATTGTAGCGCATGCCGAATTAGCAAGGTGCTTCGCCTGTTGCCCGGACGCTGAATTCCGGGATAGTGCCAAGGCGCTCGTCCACGCGCGCAGGGTTTGTGTGCTGACGTCTTGGAAGGAGCAAGCAGCTCTCTGTCTCCTCGCTCAAGCCTACGCGTCCGCCAACAAATTCGCCGAGGCTGTTGAATGGCAGAAAATGGCCCTTGGGCTTCCTACCGGGAAGCGAAGCGAGGATGTTGGCAAACTCCAGAGACAACTAAACGCATACAGGGCAGGAAAGCCTTTTCTGGAATACGAAGACTAAGCGTGTAATCCATATCCCTTAGCAGCTGTTTCAAAGATTCTCAGGCATAACAGAGAGGTTGCTAGTCAAGACGGTTTCGACGGTTCCGGCAAGAATTCGGGAGATTTTTCCACTTCGTCATAGTCCGCCACGGAGTTGGCGGGCGGACTACCGCTCACCCCCCCGCTCAAAAAGCGTGGCAAACTGGCAAACTCACTTTTTCTCGGATGCAACTCGCATTCGCAACGGCCCTTGCGGCGAAGACTGAAGACTGATTTTGCCAACCGTGGCAAACTCGGTTGGCAAACTGGCAAACTCATTTTTGCGAAAATCTTGATTGGTCTGGGCGGCTATCCGCCTCAAGGTTTCACCTTCTCCTGAGCTTCCAGCACTTTCTGCCCGACAACCTCCACGTGCTCCTCATCCACAAACGGCGACAGGATGAACGACTTGAGCGCGACAAATCGGCTCGCCGTAAGAGGTGCGGCGATAGCAGTCGGTCAGCGAAATCTTCAATGTGCATTGCTGTGTTCAAGGGTGATTCCAGTGCTAATGGAGTCTTCTGGCGGAGCTGCCAATCTTATCAGCTACCGGGCGCCGAAGCATCCCGAGGCTACTTCGCGGATTGATCCAGGCCTTTCTCTTCCTTTAGATAGCCGGTCAGCACCTTGATGCCCGCGTCGTCGAATGTCACCCACTCGGCTTCCTTTGCCGGAGGAGGCGAGTCTTTCTTCGATTCCTGAGCCGTCGCGCCATGCAAAAATGTAAGGGGGATAAAGGACAAAGGGAGCAGCTTACGCATTTTCATCTCTCATAGAATTGCGAAAATCTCGGGCGCCGGCAGAAGCTTTCGCGGCCAGCGCCTGCGATCTGTCGGCCGCGTCCCTTTCGAGTAAGCGGCCGCGCCTCATTTTATCCGTAAGGCCCGGTCGTGCAATGACCGGTGACATGCACCTGTGAGCTAACCAAATCCACGCTGTTCGTTAAGTCTTTTCGACTTGACGCAAAGTACTTTGTGTTATAAAGTATTTCGGCGTCATATGGTCCAGTAGGCTCGTGCGGCGGAGGGTTTGCCATGAATGCCCTGGAACCGGTCCCTGTTTCGCGGCGACGTCCTTTGCTGCTGTCCGCTCTCGCCGTTGGCGCGGGGACCGCTGGCATGGCAGTGAGCTTCTGCTTTCTCGCTTCAGTGCACCGGCTGGACGTAATTGCCGGCGCCTCCGGCTTCGTCGCCGGAGCTGTCCTTATTGGCGCCGGCCTGGTGACGCAGGCCGTCCTTGGCCGCTCCTCCCAGGCGGCCCCCACGACCGCAGCCGCGCCGCGTGGTTCGCTCGCCTTTGCTTCGCCCCAGTTCGTGCAGCGTTGGCGCACGCATTATCGGCGCAACCGCGTCAATCGACGCGAGCCGGACTGGAATGCTCCGTGCCTGCTATCCCCCGAAGTGGTGCAGCCGCTGGTGCACTCGCTCGAACAGTTTCAGCTCGGGGATGGCGGCGGCCCGGCATGCCTGATCGCCTGGAACGCGCCGCAACTGCGCGCCAGCAGCGCGGGCGCGCGCACGCTCCTGGATCAGTGGTTCGCCGAAGAGCGCGAGCACGCGCGCTTGCTCGGCGCTGCCGTGGCGCGCTTCGGCGGCCAGTGCATCCGCGGCCACTGGAGCTTCACGGCATTCTGCCTGGTGCGCAAAGTGATCGGCTATCGCTTCGAGCTAACGGTCCTGCTGCTGACAGAGATTGTCAGCAGCGTTTATTACCGCCTCATGCGGCGACACGCGCAGGACGCACCGCTTGCTGCCATGTGCCGGTTGATCTTACGCGACGAGGCCGGCCACATCGCCTTTCACCGCGAGCGCCTGGTTCTCTCCGCCCGCCTGGAGCGGGGCAACTACGGCTGGTGGTGGGAGGCCCGCTTTCGTGCGCTCGGTTTGGCCGCGGGCACCATGCTCTGGGAGAATCACGCCGGCGCCCTCGAGGCCCTGGGCGCAAGCCGGGCCGAGTTCTACGCTGAAATTGGCTTGGAACTTTCGCGCTTCATCGCGCGCCTGCGGCGCGAGGCGATTTGACCGGCCCGGCCTCTATAGAGATTTCCTTGGGTCGTGGTTAATGCGCCATCCCCCCGGCATGCGCAGGCGGCTCGCGGTCGCCGTAGAAGCTATAAAGCACCGGCATCAGGTAGCGGTTCAACAACAGCGTCATGATCATGCCGCCGACCACGACGATCGCCAGCGGCCGCTGGGTCTGGGCGCCGATGCGCGTTGACAGCGCCGCCGGTAAGAGGCCGAAGACTGCCGTCAGGGCCGTCATGAACATCGGCCGCACACGCTTGCCTGCTCCTTCCAGGATCGCTTTCCGCAGGGGCAGGCCGCGGCCGCGAAGCTGGTTGAAGTAAGACACCGACAGCAACCCATCCATGATCGCCACGCCAAAAATCGAAATGAAGCCCACGGCGGCCGAGATGCTGAAATTCGTGCGCGTCAGCAGCAGAGCCCAGATGCCGCCCATCGACAGCGCCACGACATTGCTCAGGACCACGAAGACGTCGAGCAGGGAATGAAAGGCCAGGAACAACAGGATGAAGATTAAGCCCAGCGAAAACGGAATGATGTACATGAGCCGGCGGTTGGCTTCCTGCATTTCCTGAAACTCGCCGCTCCACTCGGTGCGGTACGCCGGCGGAATGAGCGACGCCGTGGCGCTTTGCGCGTCGGCCACGGCTCCAGCCAGGTCGCGGCCGCGGACGCCGAACTTTACGGCGATCAAGCGCCGGCCCTGCTCGCGATAGATGGTCGAGGCGCCGGGACGAACGTGCTGCCCGTCCACGTCGGCTTCGCCCTGCTCGTTGAGCCGGGTGACCAGGTCGCGCAACCGCCGCCGCGGCGCCGTGGCGATATTATTGAAGGTGCCGCCGAAGACGCTGCCGGTCCACGACGGCATGGTCAGCGCGTTGCCGATGGCCGAGACGCCGTTGACCGCTCCGGTCAACGGCGTCGCCGCCAGGCCGGGTACGCTGCCGGCGGTAACCGTATTATTGGTGACATCGACAGGAATATTCAGGATCGCCTCTTCGCTGGCGCGCAGCGCCGCCGGCCAGCGGAGCGTCACATCGAAGGTCTTCTCGCCTTCGGTGATCTGGGTGAAGGCCTGGCCGCCGACGGCGCTCTTGATGACTGCTTCGACATCAGCGACGCTGACGGCCCAGCGGTTGCATTTGTCGCGGTCGATGGCAAACTCCATGCTCGGCTGGCCCATGATGTGAAAGACGCCGACGTCCTCGATGCCGCGCACGCTATTCAGGGTCGCCTTGACTTGCTCGGCGATGCGTTCCAGTTGAGTCAGATCGGGCCCGATGATCTTGACGGAATTGTCCCCTTTGACGCCCGACAGCGCCTCGCTGACGTTGTCGCGGATGTACTGCGAGAAGTTCCAGTCAATGCCGGGCAATTCCCTGCGCAGCACCCGGTTCATGGCATCGACCAGCTCGTCCTTGCGGCTGCCGCGCAACCAGTCGCGCCAGCTTGCGCCGGGCTCAGGCGCCGATCGATCCTTCATGGGCACGAGCGGGCCGCGCGTCCAGGCGCTTTCCGGCTTGAGGGGCATCGAGAACTCCACGTTATAAAAGCCGGTGGGGTCGGTGCCGTCGTCCGGCCGGCCCACTTGAGACTGCACCAGCTCTACCTCGGGAAACTGGCACATGAGCTGCCGCGCCTTGCGCGCCACATTGGCCGCTTCGTCGAGCGAGACATTGACCTTGAGCGTCGCCCGCACGTAAAGGTTGCCTTCCTCCAGGGCAGGCATGAATTCCCCGCCGAGCAATGGCGCCACCGCGGCCGTCACCGCCGTCAGAACCCCGAACACGGCCAGCGTGATCCACGGGTGATTCAGGCAGCGTTCAAGCATGTGCAGATAACGCGCCTTGAGCCCGCGCACCAGGAAATTATCGCGCGCCGGCCGCAGCCCCTTGAAAAAGAGCAAGCACAGCACCGGCGCCACGCTCAGGGCCAGGAGCAGCGCTCCGCCCAGCGCGAAGGCATAGGTGTCGGCCATCGGTCCGAAGATCTGGCCTTCCGGACCCTGCATAGTAAATAGCGGAATAAACGCGCACACCATGATCGCCGTCGAAAAGAACAGCGCCTTGTCCACTTCCTGGGATGCGCGCGTGATGCGATCCCTGAGCGGCAATTCGCTGTGCTCCCCCGCGCTGATGTGGCGATAGATGTTTTCCACCATGATGACCGAGGAATCGACGATGATGCCGAAATCGACGGCGCCGATGGACAGCAGGTTCGCCGACTTGCCGCGCAGGAACAGCACGCCGAAGGCGAATAGCAAGGCCAGCGGCACATTGATGGCCACGATCAGGGCGCTGCGCACGTTGCTGAGAAACATGAGCAGAATGATCACCACCAGGCCCATGCCGAAGGCCAGGTTCTCGCGCACGGTGTGGGTCGTAACGTCGATCAAGCCTTCGACATCGAAGTGAGGTTGAAGCTGCACGCCGGGCAGCACGCGGCCGGGGTTGCTGTTCAATTCCTCGATCTTGGCTTTGACCCCCTGCACGGCGGTGAGCATCGCTTCGTTCTTGCGCATGAGCACCACGCCCATGACTTTATCTTCCTCATCTTGCAAGACGATGTTCCGCTCGGTGTCGAGGACGATGCGGCCGTGCTCGTCGCGCCGCGGCCTGGCCAGGCTAACCTTGCCGAGCCGGGTCTGCTGGCCGACCACCACGCCGCGTGGGCTGAGTTCGGCCTCGTCCGATTGGCGCGGGCCGCCTTCAACGACGTCCTCGACGCGGATGGGGACATTGTTCACCGTCTGCAGGACGATCTTGCGTATTTCACGGAGCCGGCGCTCCTCCTCGCTGCGCAGATAGCGCGCTGCCTCGAACGGTTTCTGCAGGCCAAGCACGTGTTGCTGCGGATCGTCACCGCGACCGAGCAATCCCAGGCCGCGCACGTTCATCGCGACATAGCCCTGGTTGAGGATGTCGCCGCCGACATTGGCGTTGCTGTTGGCGATGGCGGTCTGCAATTGCTGCAGCGTGATGCCGTAGCGCTTGAGCCGGTCCGGGTCAGGCCGGATTTCGTAGCGCTTGACGGCGCCGCCGAAGCTGCTGACGTCGGCGATCCTGGGTACCCGGCGAAACTCGCGCTCGAGCGTCCAGTCCTCGAGCGCCTTCAAGTCATGAAGCGCGTACGCTTCATGCCGGCCGACATGCGGGTTGGCCAGCGTATAGCGCACCAGTTCGCCGGTCGGCGTCATGGGCGAGATTTGCGGCGTCACGCCGGCCGGCAATGCTTGCGTGAACTGCAAGCGGTTGATGACTTCCTGCCGTGCCGCCAGGTAATCGACGCCGTATTCAAACTGGTTGCGCAGATGCGACAGCCCGAACAGCGATTTGCTCCTCGTGTACTTCAGCCCCGGCATGCCCGCCAGGGTGACCTCGAGCGGAATGGTGACCAGCCGCTCGACCTCCTCCGCCGAGGCGCCGGGGTATTGCGCCACGACCTCGATAACCGGCGGCGCCGGATCGGGATAGGCCTCCACATTGACATGAAAGAATGCATAGCCGCCACCGGCAACCAGCCCGAGCGTGAATAGCAGCACGATGAGCGGATTATTGACCGCCCACTCGATGAACTTGCGGACCATCAAGGTCGTCCTTTAGCATCAACGCGAGAGAAAACTGGGCAACACAATCCTACCGCCGCGGCATGGACGGAACAAGCAAGCGTGCTTGCGAAAGGCTCAACTCCTCGGTTTCTCCCTCAGCTTCTTGCGGTGAATAAAGCGGCCAGGAAAAGAGTGTTCGTCCCGGCATCAATAAGCCGTTCGAGAATCCGACATCAAGGAGTTCGCCGGCAAGTTTGAGGTAGAAAGCAGGGAGATTTTTGCCAGCCGCCAGGACATCGTCACCGCCTGCAAGCTCATCTGCGACACCTATCATCATTTCGAGTTCCCCGCGAAGACGATGGCCTCGGTGCACCGGGCGTTGCGGCCGGGCGGGCAAGGCCCGGCTTAAATCTACGCTGTCCCCTTAAGTCTTCTACTTAAGTCTTCTACGCTGTCCCCTTAAGTCTTCCTCTTGAGCCGTGTCGCCGTGGGCGCATGTCTGGTGGGCTTTCCGTGCTGGAAATTCACGCATCCGCGTGCAATGATGCAGCAACTCCGCGCCCTCATCACCCGCAGCGGTGGCGAGAAGTCGAAGCGGTGCCGCACCGGTAGACACCGACGCGCTGGGCAAAGCTGCAGGCATAGATGACTGACCGGAGCTGCTTGGCTCCTGATGGGGCAAGGGCATTCGGCTCTAAGGCGGCAAATCTATGAACCACACACCCGCGATCTTCCAGAGATGTCCGCGGGATTATTTACGGGCGGGTCTCGTCGCTGCAGTTTGCACGCTGTTGGTGGCCTCTTCGGACGCGCCCGCCGAGGACTGGCCCCAATGGCTCGGCCCGCGCCGGGACGGCGTTTGGCGCGAAACGGGTATTTTGCTAACGTTCCCTGCGGCGGGCTTGAAAATCCGCTGGCGTGCCAGGGTCGGTCCTGGCTACTCGGGACCCGTCGTCTCGGAGGCGCGGGTCTTTGTCACCGACCGGCAGCCCAGTCCGGAAGAAAGGGAGCGTGTCCTTTGCTTTGCAGAAGAAACCGGCCAGCCGCTCTGGAGCTACGCCTACCCGTGCAGCTACCGCGGGATCGGCTACCGAAGCGGACCACGCGCGGCCCCAACCGTGCACCAGGGCAAGGTTTACGCGCTGGGAGCCACGGGTCATCTCTGCTGCCTGGAGGCGGCCACGGGAAAAGTCATCTGGAAGAAGGATCTCGCCCGCGAGTACGCCGCCAAACCACCACGATGGGGGATGAGTGCAGCGCCCCTCGTGGAAGGCGACCTGCTCATTGTCTGTGCCGGCGGTGAGCCGGATGCGTGCATCCTGGCTTTCGATAAGAACACGGGCGCAGAGCGGTGGAAAGCCTTGGCTGACCGGCCGACTTATAGCGCGCCGATCGCGATTACGTTTGCGGAGAGGCGTCAAGTCATCGTCTGGACCGGCGATGCCGTGAATTCCCTGGATCCGCGCAACGGCAAATCTTACTGGCGCATCCCCTACAGGCTGCGGGGCGGCGCGCCCATCGCCGTGGCGACGCCGGTCGTCTGCGACGATCTTCTGTTAGTCATTTCCTTTGAAAGCGGCGCAAAACTGCTGAGATTGGAGCGCACGAAACCCGCCGCTGCCATTATCTGGGAAACAAAGACCGCGCCGACTTCCCTGATGGGAACGCCTCTGTTCCGTGATGGCCATTTCTACGTCGCAGACAACTACGGAGAATTTCAATGTACGGAGGCGGCCAGCGGAAGATTGATCTGGACCACGCGCAAGCCCACGGGCGAGACCAAATGGGGAGAAACTGTGCACTTGACCCCCCATGGGGATCGTGTTTTTCTTTTCAATGACCGCGGGCAACTGATTCTCGGAAAATTGGCGAGAGAGGGTTACAGAGAAATAAGCCGCGTATCGCTCATCGAGCCCACGATTGGCGCGAAGGAGGAACGGGCCGTGGCGTGGGCGCATCCAGCCTACGCCAACAAGCATGTTCTGGTTCGGAACGACAAGGAACTGCTCCGTGCCTCCCTGGCCGCGGAACCTTGAGGAGATGGCCACGGTGGTCACCTGGCCATCATGAGGCCTCGATGCATAAAGCGTGCGAACCGTCAAGAGGATTATTTGCCTGGCAAGTAAGGTGGAGGCGGAATGGCGCCGGAAGGCGGAGTTATCAGGGCCTCGACAGGAAGGGGCACGGACGCAGTGGGGACTGGCTGCACGAGTGAAGGCGGCAGAATGAATAGCAACGTGCCTTCCTTGAAGAGGCGGAGGTTGAGCGGATCCCTGCGCACCCCTTCAGCCGGCCTTTTCTATCCGGACGGCATGGGCTTTGCCGGCAATACGACCTGGAGGAATTAGCCATGGCAATCAGATTGTCAGTTTTCAGTGCGGTGTTCTGGACTTTGCTGATGGGATCACAACTGCGCGCCGCGGATCGCAAGCCGATCCCATGGCCTGACGTCTCAGAGCCCAAAGCTGCCGCGTTTTCCCTGGGGATTGCCTTGACCACAGGTGATGCAAAAACGGCCAAGGAAATCTACATCGGCAAAGACAAAGAGCTTTTCGCGGCTGTCGATTCTGTCGCCGCGCTGCGCAAGAGTTCGGAAAGATTTCGAAAGGCTGCCGCTACCCGTTTCGGCAAGAATGCGGCAACACTGGTCGGCGGCGAGCCTGACCTGAAGTTCGGGGGAGTCGATCTCACCACAATCCTCGCGCTCACCAAGGTCGAGACAGAGGGCGGCACTGCGACACTCACGTCGAAGACGGAGAAGTTTAAAACCAGGGTAAAGCTCAAGAAGGTGGGTGAGAAGTGGCAGGTCACGGATTTCCCGATGAACCCTCTCGTGGCCCCGTTCGCCGAACTCGGGGCATCCGTCTACGAAGAAGTGGCGACGGAGATCGAGCAGGGCAAGTACGACAAGGCATACGAGGTATGCGAAGCCATCAACACTAAACTGGCCGGCAAGATCGAGGTGCGACAAGAGAAAGACAATGGGCCACAGAAGTAGGCTCAATTGACCCGGAACGCTTCACCATCTTCGAGAGTCCGTGCTCTCCGAGAATTCCCAGCGAGTAGAACGCGGCCTTGTCCTTGATTTCCTTCCCGCCTCAAAGCTAATCTGGACAGCAGTCGAGGGGACAGTGTTTGCAGTATCCTTCGCTCCAATGGCTTGCGGAAAAATATGTATTCGGACACAAATTATCCGAAGATGGGGCCGCGGCCCGACCGTTGTGCTGTGATCACCGGCATCTCTTCCGACTCAATGGCGCGTCCTCATTAATGGCATGTCCCCATTCATGGACCGCAGTATCTGGCAACCCGGCAAGGCCCTTCCCAGCATCTTTTCCCCCGCCTCCGTCACCTGGGTCTGGAAAAGGTTCAATTCTTGCAAACTCTTCAGCCCTGCCAGTTCCTTCAGCCCCGCGTCCGTCATGTGCGTCGCGCCAAGGTTCAGCGCTTGCAAGTTCTTGAGCCCGGCGAGGTGCTTCAGTCCCCTGTCCGTTACCTGGCTGCCGGCAAGGTCCAACGTTTGCAAGCGCGTCAGGCGGGCCAGCTCCTTCAGCCCGGCGTCCGTCAACTTGGTTTCAACAAGGTTCAGGTTTTGCAAGTTAGTCACCCCGGCCAGCTCCTTTAGCCCTTCGCCCTTCACTTTGGTTTCGCCAAGGTTCAGGTCTTGCAGGTTCTTCAGCCCGGCCAGCTCCTTCAGACCCGCGTCCGTCACATCGGTGCCGTGAAGGTCCAGTCTCTTCAAACCCTTCAGCCCGGCCAGTTCTTTCAGCCCCGCATCGGTGACAGAAGTGAAGCGAAGGTCCAGCACCTCGGGCGGCTCGACGACCATCAGGTAATTCTTCAGAAAGCGGTCGGTGATGGCCATACGGGGTAAGCTCAAAGTCTTGAGTCTCAGCCCGGCCAATTGCTTCAGCCCCGCAGCCGTCACTTTTGTTGCACCAAGGTTCAACTCGTGCAAGCTCTTCAGCCCGGCCAGCTCCTTCAACCCCTTGTCTGTCACCCGTGTGTAAGTAAGGTTTAATCTCTGCAAGCTTTTCAGCCCGGCTAGCTCCTTTAGCCCCGTGTCCGTCACTGCCGTGCCGGCAAGCTCCAGCGTTTGCAAGTTTTTGAGCCCGGCTAGCTCCTTCAGCCCGGCGTCCGTCACCTGAGTACTGGCAAGGTTCAGCCCTTCCAAACTCTTCAGGCCAGCCAGCTCCTTCAGACCCGTGTCCGTCACCCCAATCGGCAGGGCCAGAATCTTCAGGGTCTTCAGCCCGGCCAGCTCCTTCAACCCCGCGTCCGTAACCATGCTCTTGGAAAGGTCCAGACTGGTCGGTGGCTCAATGGCTGCCAGGTAATGTTTCAGACCCAGGTCGGTCAGGACGAAGGAAATGGTTAACGTTTTCAGCTTGCGCCCGGCCAGCTCCTTCAGCCCCACCTCCGTCACCCGGGTGTCAAAGAGGTAGAGCGCTTGCAAGTTCTTCAAGCCGGCGAGGTGTTTCAGCCCCGCGTCCGTCACCCGCGTGTTGGCAACGTTCAGCGATTGCAAGTCCTTCAGCCGGGCCAGTTCCTTCAATCCGGCGTCCGTCACCTGGCTGCCGCCGAGGTTCAGTGTTTGCAACGTCGTCAGCCCGGCCAGCTCTTTCAGCCCCTCATCCGATAGCTTGGTGAGGCCCATGTCCAGCGTTCGCAAGCATTTCAGCCCGGCCAACTCCTTCACGCCCGTTACCTGGCTGCCGGCAAGGTCCAGCGCTTGCAAGTTCTTGAGCCCGGCCAGCTCCTTCAGCCCCGCGTCCGTCACCTGGCTGTTCTCCAGGTCAAGCGTTTGCAGGTTCTTTAGCGCGGCCAACTCCTTTAGCCCCGCGTTCGTCGTCTGGATACCGCCAAGGTTCAGTGTTTGCAAGTTCTTGAGCCCGGCCAGCTCCTTCAGCCCCCGGTCCGTCACCGGAGTGATGACAAGGTTCAAGCTTCGCAAGTTCTCGAGGCCGGCCAGCTCCTTCAGCCCCGCATCGGTCACCCCTGTCTTCCCGAGGTCCAGGGTTTGCAAGTTCTTCAGCCCGGCCAGCTCCGTCAGGCCCACGCCTGTCACCTTCGTACCGTAAAGGGACAGCGCTTGCAGGTTCTTGAGCCCGGCCAGCTCCTTCAGCCCCGCGTCGGTCACCTGGGTTTCGCCAAGGGACAGCGTTTGCAGGTTCTTGAGCCCGGCCAGCTCCTTCAGCGCAGTGTGCGTCACCTGGGCGTCGTATGAGTGGTCCAGTCCGAACGCCGCCGCCGGCGCGGGAAGTTTCGCCAACAGACCCTTTTTCAGCGGGGAGAGCCTGAATGCCGGCAGGTCGCCGCCCACACCTTCCTTCTCAGGCAAGAATTCAAATGTCCCCTCCCGCATCCAGCCGACTTCGGCACCGGCCTCCTTCCAGGCCATGACGATCTCCGGCGGCAGCGGTACGGGTGGGCCTTTTGTGACGAGTGCCGGCCCGGCGGTCCCACTGAGGGCACAGACCGCCAGCGTAGCAAACGCAACCCTCTCCCGCACGGTCCTCGGCCACGTAGAGCACCGGGATTGCACGAGACACCTCATTGGCTAGATTCGGCCGTGCGCCAAAAGGCCGGCGCTCAATGGGATTGTCTTTGACAACCAGCGCCGTTCGAGGATTGTCATGGGGGCACCTCGCAGACATGCGTTGCGGAATGTCAAACGGGGCAAAAGCGATGCCAAACGACGAGGATGGTTTTGATCAGTGGCCTTTCTTAACTGCCGCGCCTGCCACGCCGCTTCGGCGTAAAATGTCAGCATCCTTGCATTCGCGGGAGGGCATTTCATGAGTAAAGAAGCGATGGAGTTGCTAATTCTCGCGGCAAAGGCCACCGGACCAAAGCAAGGAATGATAATCGTTACCAAGTTCACGCAAGGTCACAGCATTCACGCCGGGAACCACCATCTCCAATTCCAGCTGAACGAGCATTCCAGGTTCATGGTTTATGAACAGGCGATACGCGAATTGGTCGATGCCGGATTCCTTCGGCAGGCAATATCCCATTATGAGGTGACGCCTGCTGGGTACAATGCCCTACCCTAACGGCGCTCGCAAACTTGCGGCGAAGGAGGGCCGATGGACGATTCGGAAAAGCTCGCCGAGACATTGCGTAGGATTGAGGAGCAAATGAAGGAGTTTGAAGAGGCTTTCAAGCTCCTAAAGACTGAACTCGACCGGATACAGCAGGACATGGATAACGGCAGCCAGAAATCGCCTTTTTGAGTAGCTCGTCCATTACGCTAGCTTCTTATGGTTTTGATCTGCCTTCGCAAGGCTTCTTCCCAGCTCCGGCCCCTGCCATTGACGAAAAAAAGCACGCCGTCCCATCGGCCGGTCGCCACAGTTTCAGAACGCCCGCGGTCTGGTAATAAAGTAACCCCTTAAGGTATGCCGGAGACCATTTGCGGCTTCCCTGCCGCACCGGTCAGGTCTGGGCACCCGCGCGGCACCTCATTGTGCCGGACTCCAAGCCATTGAAAGCGACACGCTTACGTCAAACGCATCGGTCGCTACCTTTTACTGCCCCCTTTTGGCATGATAGTCGCATTAAGAATGGTCGAGCAAACTGGAGCCCACCTTGGTTGGGGCCCACCCAAACGTCGAAGAGCGTGCCCCGCGCAAGCATCGTTAGCCCGCTGGCAAAGTCTCGCTGAACGGCTGTAGCGCCAAGATACTCAACAGGCATCCGAAGAGCCCGCGAAATTATTGTCGCAGGTATCAAGAAGTGCCCGTTAGGAAACCACAGCGTCTCCTGATGGGCTCACTTTTTTTGTGCGGAGATAATTCGATGCAATATCTTTCGGCGCCGGTGGGACGCATGCAACTGAGCGATCCTGCCTCCAGACCAACGGGAGAATCCAGACTCAGCCAGGCAAACGACCCGAAGCTCGTCAAGCTTCATAGCGTTGTTGACGCGCTGGTGCGCAAGATGCTGGTTCGCGGCCTCCACGGCGAGGCGATGGTGAAGTTTATCGTGCACGACGGCATGATCGAGCTGATTGAAGAATGTGTCAAGCGCAAGCATCGCTAGTCCGCGGGACAACCGAACTCCGGCAAGCGGAATTGTTCATCCTGCTTGCGGCTCAAAGACCAAGGTCTGAAAGGAAAACGCCATGCATGCGAAGTTTCAGGCGCGTAGGATTTCCAAGCAACGCATCGACTTCCTGCGCAAGTCGGGGCGCATGAAGGATGCCATCGTCCTGGACTCCTTCAGCGGCTTTCTCATTGTGGAACCGGTTGGCAGCGACCTCGGGGATGGGGACGTCCTCGATGCCAGCGAGGCGGATTTCGAATTGAATACCGCCTGGTGCCTGACAACCAAGTCGAGGCTCAACGAGGCCCGCAAGCGCCTTGGCCTGGAGAGCGAAGCACGGTCAGGAGCAATCGCGCTGGAAGTCTAGATTACCTTGCCTGAATAGCATGGATGGCTTTTGCTCGGTGGCATTGGCCGTCAGGGCATTCTGAGGGTTAAGCCGATGCTTGAGACGGTTGTGATTATTACACTGCCTGACGGAACAAAAATTGAGGAGCGTCGATAACGTTGCCGCGCCCGCCGGCTCTTATGGGCAGGGTGGACCGATACCCGATTATGCTCAAGTTGATTTAGCGCCAACGTGAAGCGGTGAGGGACCAGCAATCGGCCTCACGGGGGCGACGGTCGGCGGCTTCAAATGCTTCTTCCCAGGTCCGCCCCACGCCCTTGACCCAAAACACGCCGTCATGCTGCAAACCAACTCGGAAGCGATTGAATCCGGCGGCTTCAATGCGGACATAGCCTTTCTCGCCCCAGCGGTGTTCCGCTTCCCGAAGCGCTTCAGCATAGATCATGGTGCGCCTCATTTCCTTAAGCAGCGAGCACGCGGATTAGTTCGCCTTTGAGATGCTCCACCTCGACTGGCTTGCGAACCAACCCGGCCGCGCCAAGCGAACGCGCCCATTCGAGGCTGGCGATGCCGAGCCCAGTCACGATGATGACCGGCATGGCTAACAGGGCGGGGTACCGGCGAAGAAGTTTAAGAAGCTGCCAGCCGTCCACTTCCGACATCATCATGTCCAGGAGCATTACGTCTGGAGTTGGCTTACTGCTCAAGCATTCGAGGGCTTCTTTGCCATTGGCGGCAACCACGGCATCGTAGCCTTCCTGGCCGAGTACGGCGGCAACTCCTTTGCGCTCAAGGGGATTGTCTTCGACAACCAGCACCGTCCGGGGATTTGTCATGGGGGGCACCTCGCAGCCATGCGTTGCACAATGTCAAACGGGGCAAAAGCGATGCCGAATCGCAAGCGCACTGTTGCCCTCACTCTCCAGATTTTCCTTGACCCCGCCAGCCAACCGATTAGACTGCCCTTCCTCATCTCTGGAAGGGTCCAGAGCCGCGCTCTTCGCTTCTGGGAAATTCCGGAGGAGCGCGGTTTTTTCGTGTCGGTCAACGCGAGGTTCGCTGTCGCAAACGCTCCAACGGTAATGATCGTAGAGGATAATCTGAAGAAGAAAGACTGCCATATGGGAATGGCCAAAACAACGAAGGACGTACCTTCCACGGTCCGTCGTGAGACGGCTTTTTAAAGAGTGCGGGGATCGCCTTGCGGATTCACGAGCCATCCTCTTTCGTCTGTGT
>Ga0185299_10000646_pt1 | contig 86572 bp, 75 predicted proteins | sample PaiPotPPA55metaG_FD_128002 | JGI IMG/M metagenome (GOLD analysis project Ga0185299, IMG submission 128002) | Iron sulfur acid spring bacterial and archeal communities from Banff, Canada, to study Microbial Dark Matter (Phase II) - Paint Pots PPA... ...
CCCTGTTGTTTGCGCAACATCGAGCGAACCAGGGCGAAGTGTCCTGCGACCACCTGCTTCTGCAACTCCTGAGCATTCAGCAGGTCAGCATGCATCGTCCCATTTTGCTCCGCGCCCGCCGATGAAGCGTCGTTCTCAATAGAAAGCCGTTGGGAAAAGTCCTCCAGGAGACGGACCAACCGACCGCTGAGCACCGAAAGTTGCGTGACAGCGCGCAAAACCGCAGAATCGACGTCTCGCATGCCAGCCTACCTCATTCCCTTTCCGTCTGTCTCTTTGTCGCCTCGACAACATTGCAAATCGATGGCCAATCCTACGTCCAGTTCGCATCGCGCAGCGGCGCTACCAGACGGAAGCCGGGAGACAAGGTCTGGACGGAGGTCATGGTCTTGAAGCTTGGATGGAAGCCTTTGGCGTTCTGCAATGGATCACGTCGGCGCCGCATTCGCTTACGAACCAGGCCACGTAAAGCGCCTCGAGCCCTCAACCAGATCCGGTACAAGCATTTAGAAAGCAATCCCAAATTTCCAGAAACAAGGCTCTCTATGGCGGGAGAGAGGACCCAGGCCTGTTTCCTTGAGGAATCGTTTTGAAGTCCGAGGTATCGCAACAGCCATGGTATTCTGATTCCCGGAGTGTTTAGCCGTCATTACAGAACAGTCAAGGCCGTTTTCGGCTTTACTGACGTAATCCTTACTTCCCTAGCCTTCATCCTCGCATACGAGACTCGCGCCCGCCTTCATTTCCAACAGGTTTTTTACCTGGATTTTCGGGCCGCCGTGCTGCTCCTCACTATTTCAGTCCTATGCTGGATCGGAATCGGATACTGGTTCAATATTTATGAAAAGCTCGATTCCGCGCACTCCCGCGTGGTACTTCGGGATACTTTCCGGCAGTGCGCTTTGGGCGCGGTCTGCGTGGTCGTGGCGGAATACACGCTGCGCCTTGAACCTTATGAACTCAGCCGCCCGTTCGTCGCTCTGTTCGCACTCTACGCCTGGATACTCCTGTGCCTTTTCCGAATAAATGCGGCGCGCGTCATCGGCGCCGTGCGACGACGATTCGGAACGGCGCATTTCGTGATGGTGGTCGGGTCGGGCGAACGCGCCCGCCACCTCGGGGAAGCGCTCGAGAAGTCCTCAGATTATGGTATTCGCCTGATAGGCTTCCTAGACGAAGAGCCAGGCCAAGTAAAGTTGTCTCGCACCTACGAGCAGTATCCCCTATCTCGGTTGCGGGAATTGTTGCGGCGCCACGTTATTGACGAGATCATCTTCGCTGTTGATAGCCAGAGACTCGGCGAAATGGAGGAGGTCTTCCTGCTTTGTGATGAAGACGGTGTGCGAACGCGAGTGGTAGTAGACTTCTTCCCGCACGTGAATAGTGAAGTATATCTGGACCGTCTTGGGGCCACACCCTTGTTGACTTTCTCCGCCGCGCCGCACGACGAAGTCAGGCTGCTGCTGAAGCGCGTCATGGACGTCCTGCTCGCGACCGCGGCACTGGCGTTGTTGTCGCCCTTCATGTTTCTTATAGCATTGCTGATCCGGCTGACAACGCCCGGTCCGGCGATCTTTCGGCAGGTGCGGTGCGGACTCAACGGCCGACGATTCGTGTTCTACAAATTCCGCTCCATGTGCGATAACGCCGAAGAGCTAAAATCTTCGCTGATGTACCTGAATCGCAAGTCGACTGCTTTTAAGATTCCGAATGACCCGCGGCTCACTGCCATCGGGGGGTTCCTGCGTAAATTCTCGATCGACGAGTGGCCGCAGCTGTGGAATGTGCTAAAGGGTGACATGTCGCTGGTCGGTCCACGGCCCGCAGTCCCCGAGGAGGTCGAGCTGTATCAGACTTGGCAGCGAAGGCGACTTCGCATGCGACCGGGACTAACTTGTTTATGGGCGCTGGCTGGGCGCGACAAGCTCGATTTCGATACCTGGATGAAGATGGACATGCAATACATCGACACTTGGTCGTTGACACTGGACTGGAATATCTTGCTGCGCACGATTCCACGCGTGTTGACAGGTAGAGGAGCGTATTGACCTGCCCAATTTCGCGAGCGAATGGTCTGAATCAACGGGTTCCTCCTCTTGATACCAGTACTTTCCCGCTAAAAGGCATCTTGACGACATTCCAGGCCAATGTAATACTTGACCGTTTCCTGAAATAAGTCAGTATTCCAGATCTTAGGCTTAGGAGTCTAAATACAATGACAAAGACCGTTGGAATAATCATGATCTTCCTGGGTTTATCAGGGCTGGCTGCAGCTGCTGTTTTTGCCGCTCCTGAGATTGATCCTGCTTCTGCTTCCAGTGCTTTGGCCCTGCTTACAGGTGCCCTGCTTGTAATCCGCGGGCGTCGAAAGAGTTAGGAGACACCCGGGTCTCGAGCGCCTAGGCTGAATCCTTGTCACGATGGGCTCTTCCTGCCAGTCCGCGCTAGAACCCATCGAAGGTGGTTCACGTCAAGGCGTAAGTACTTCTTGGCATTCGCCAGGCTTAGCCCAACGCCTCACGCTGTTTGTCTTACTTTTCGCCGCTGAGTGGATCCCGGTATCCAATTTAGTTCACAAACGCACTGAAGCAGGCACTCTATTGCAGCTTGCAGTAGTATGCAGCTCACTGCTTCTGGCTTTCGGATACACGAGAGCCAGGACTACGTTTCTGCGCATTTCCAATGAACTCACGGAAGCTCCCATCGCGTGGAGCTTTCTTGGCAGCCACCTCATTGCGTTTCTCGCCTTTGTTTGGCTTTCACGTCTTCCCTTCGGCGGTGATCAACACAGTATACCGGCGTATATTATTTCGGGAGCGTGGTTTCTATCGGGTGTTCTTGCGGTTGCCTTCGCCGGATTGGCGCTGCTGCCAGCAAGGCTGATCGTTCGGCTCTTACGTAGCAGTGGCCAAGCATCGGCTTACGCATTAGTCGTTGGAATAATTGCGTGGCGTCTTGTGAGCGTCTTTTCACTTTGGAACGGCTCCTTTTGGGAGCCGATAACCGATCTCACGTTCAGCTTGGTAAGAATCTTCCTTCATCCGTTCCTCTCGGTGGTAGTGGCCGATCGCGCCACTATGACAATTGGTGGTCAGAACTTCAAGGTGGCAATCTTGCCATGGTGTTCCGGTTTCGAGGGCACGGCGCTGATGCTGGTGTTCAGCATCGCATGGCTCTGGTTCGTCAGGCGCGAACTCCGCTTCCCACAAGCTCTTCTCTTGATTCCCGCCGCCATGGTAATCATTTGGATTTCAAATGCTCTAAGGATCACCGCCCTGATCCTGATCGGAGTCGCGGGTGCCCCTGCTGTAGCGCTCGGCGGATTTCACTCGCAAGCCGGCTGGATCGCCTTCAACGCGGTAGCGCTCTCGTTCTCGATAGCCGCCACTCGATTGCCCTGGCTCGCTGCCAAGCCTCATACGCCGTCTGAAGACGCCTCTACGGAAAATCCTGTCGCAGCTTACCTAATGCCTTTTCTGATGATCCTTGGGGCGGCCATGATCTCGCGCGCCGTCGCCGGCAGCATGGAATGGCTTTATCCGCTCCGATTCTTTGCTGCGGCAGCAGCCTTGTGGGTCTTCCGGCACAAATATGCTGCACTGGAATGGAAGTTTGGCTGGGCCGCCCCGCTCACCGGCAGTATCGTGTTCGTGATCTGGATCGGCCTGGATCGAGTTTTTGGAACCCACGGGAGTAACACAATGGGCGCTGCACTGGCATCCGCGCCCGCTCCCGCCCGAATTGCATGGCTCGCGTTTCGGACCGTAGGAGCTGTGGTCACAGTGCCGATTGCCGAGGAGCTTGTGTTTCGGGGCTTCCTGTTGCGCCGACTGATCTGTTCGAACTTTGAATCTGTCAGCTTTCGGCAGTTCTCCCTTTTTGCCCTCCTCGTCTCGTCGGCCGCATTTGGAGTCATGCACGGGGATCGTTGGTTCGCCGGCACGGTGGCGGGCTTGCTATATGCTGGCGTGCTGATGTGGCGCGGGAGAATCGGTGACGCTGTGGTCGCCCACGCGACGACCAATGCGTTGATCGCCGCGTGGGTTCTCTTTTCTGGCAGCTGGGACCTGTGGTAGGGTTCTCGCCGATTGCCTCGATGTCTTCGACGGCGGCGACAAATTTAGGACCGATGTGCTCCGTAGATGGTCACTAGCCCGTTGTCCATGTGGGCCTGATTTGTTTGGTGGGCGCGTCGAGGCCGCATGGATTCTGCGGCAGCTTCGTCGGTTGTTTCCGTAAGCGCCGTGAACGTTCGGGGCGCGCGAAGGTGTGACCATCCATTTCGGCACTTTATCCCCGCTTCGTCACGGAAGCTGTTGATCTTGCGGCGATTAGATGGTCTTTCCTTGCCCGAAAAAGTGGGCCACCACCTGTCGACGCAATTCGATGCCAGCGCCAGGCCCGGTCACCGCGTATTTGTGATACCGTGCCTCCAGGGAGGGTCAGCAATGTTGAAGTGGCTGGTTCGTTTTTGGCACCGAATTGATGGCTGGATGCGTCGCCGGATCTCTCCGCCTTCAGCTCCTGCGTACCGTCGTGCAAATCTCCATGGTCGTCATCGCTAGCATGCCACCTATGCTCCGCGACTGGTCTACCACGTTGTCCCCTTAGCCTATCCTTGAGGACGACGTTGTTGAAGTGTGAGTGCGCGCTTATTTCACGGCATTTGCGACGCCAGACGGGCATTTTGAGCGTGGGCGGGCCGCGAGTTGCTCGATAACTCCGGGTCGGGAGTTCGTTGCCTGTGCTGGCGAATGTATTCAACTATCCAGCGGCTGCCCTCGTACGTGCGCCAATATGGGTTGGTGCGGAGCAGTTCGTTTCGGGCACTCAAGACTTCGCGCCGCGCAAAGCGCTGCAATTTACCGCCGTGCTCTGGAAGCGGCATTGAATCGACGGTTTCGGTAAAGACCCGTGGCGCACGACAGTCATTCAACCCTATCACCACCATGCGGCCATCTGTGACTATGGGATCGCGTGTGGCATTCCTGGTGGATCTTGGAAAGTCTTCCCGATCGGTCCAGTCCAGGAGGTTACCACAGGAAGTAAATGCCAAATCATAAGCGACTTTGTCGCGCTCCTGATCGACGTTCTCCTCAATTCTGTGCGTGAGCCTTCCGCCCGGCCGCAAATACGCGAAACCGACATCCCGGGTGGCGGCTCCGATCCACATTTCCTGGCCGTGCCACGCACCGGTCTGTCTCCACATCCGAATATGGTGACGCTTGGAAACGTCATTCAGGCCCTTTTCCCAGGACATATCAGGCTCGGCTCCATTCAAAGACAAGGGGGACATTGGCGCTGCGTCATCACCCCTGCGCTCGGCAACCGCACGGATCCACTGGAGGCGGTGACGAAGGGAGGCGTGATTGGCTTGCGTCCAGCCGGCGGCATCGAAAGCGGCCACGATCTGATCATGAGAACCCATAAACAGCACGTTCGTGACATCCGATGGCCGTCCGGTCCCAGGGGCGTAAGTCCGATCCGGCATGGATGCAACGACGCGCGCCAACTCCTCGTGTTCATCGTTTGTGAGCTGGCTGGCAGCCTGCTCCGAGGTGAGTGGTGCATCCAATGACAGGGGGCGTGTTAGTGTCAATGTCAGTTCAACGCCGGGACGATAATAGATCTCGGGCTCTGGAAGTTGCATAAGGAGGGATCGAATTGCCCATACGGCGAGGCCAGCGTGAAATTCCCACTGAAGCGCTGTTCTTATGTAGCCGCTAACTCTATAACACAGGCTGCCTGTCGAACGGATTCCCTGAATGCGGCCATTCCGAGTCACTCGCTCGCGGGCGTTGTCTACCTGCGCTACCCGTGCGGAAATTGGAATAGCCTTGCCATCCGGTGATGTAAGCTGCAAAAATTCCAAGTCGAGCCCGGCTGTTTCATGGCGCACTCCCAAGCCCACCCTGGTAACTCCTTTCACGCTCCCGGACAGGGTGCTGCCTGCCTGCAATACCGTTTCGCCGTCCAGCGTTACTGGCGCAATCAGAACTGCGCTGATCACCGACCCTGGCGTGCTCGCATAAGAGCCCACCGTAGTCGTTAGCCGGATATGGAGCTGCGTGCCGTCCGGCAGCGGCCGGATCGTCAACGCGGAAACTAAGAACAGCAAAGTCAGCACTGAGGCCACCATGCCTTGGAGTCTCCTTATGGATGCTCCGGTCTAATATCGAACGCTAACAGGAATACGAGGTGTGTCGATGATTCGAATCTTTTCGGTAGGCGGATCTCGTTGGTCTTTGTTCGAGCGGGAGGCCATCCAAAAAAATATTTTCCCAAACACCGAAAGTGTCTATCAAATCCAATTCCGTAATTCTCGTCAAGATTGTCTCTCGCGCCAGAGGTTTGATTCAGTTGGATTTTGTCCTTCGCTCGCCTTGGGCGGTCTATTCCGCTGCACGGGCAGTGCCAAACAGTTTTGGATAGCCGCTTGCTCTTCCCTGTCAGCACAAAGGAGCAGCGCAGACGGGGAGGCTTCCAGGGCAGCGGTGTTTCGTTCTCGTTGACTCCCTTCAAGGAGGTACCGGCTGTGACCATCCAGGGTCACCTGACCGCATATCGTTACTTCCTGGGGCCTCCAAGCGACCGGTGCCTGCTGGTTTGGGCACTTTGGGGAGTAGTCGCATTGAAAAATTCCGACCAGAGAGGTTCTGTCCTTCCCAAGCCCTGGGGAGACTGAGCGATGTCTTATCAGGAGGCTGATTGATGTCGTATCAAATAGAAATATGAAAACGCTCAAACCGTGCTGGTCCTCTTCATGAGCGTGTAAAATATGCCGTCAAGAATCACGTCGTCGGTTCTAAACGTGCAGAAGGTGGTGAACGAACTGCAAGTTAAAGGGCAAAAGGCCAGCTCGTCGAACTGGGGCGACTCAGCAAGTTGGAAAGATCAGGGCGTGTAACTATGACAAAGACAGAACTGAACACATTCCGAAGGGCCTTGGAGAGCAGACAGGCTGAACTCGGAAACGGAAACAGGAACCGCGAGGCTCTAGCGATCGAGACGAGTCCGGACGAGCTGGACCGAATCCAGCACGCCAGCGATCGCGAATGGGCCATGAGCAGTCTGGAGCGTAATTCCAACTGGTTGCGTGAAGTGCGAACCGCACTACGCCGCATCGATGCGGGTACGTTTGGAATCTGCATCGGCTGTGATGAGAACATCGATCCGAAGCGCCTTGCCGCAGTCCCCTGGGCTTCAGCCTGTATCGTCTGCCAACAAGCTGCGGATCGCGGTCAGAACACGCCCCAGAGCGCGATCGATACAGCGCTCGTCATGGCGGCCTGAAAAGCGCTCCAGACCGATTTTGCTGGTGGGCGGTGAATCTCAGAATAATGCGTGCTCAGGGCTGGGCACACGGGAAACTAGGCCTTGGATAATTGTCGCTCTGTTTTTGATTCTGTGGCTTCTGGGATTTAGCCTTAGCATTGGCGGACACCTGGGCGGACGAGTGGCTAGTGAAGTGCCTGCACCATGGCTGGAGATAAACGACATGAAACACTTTCTAATTCTCGGCGGGTTATTGATGGCTGCCTCCCTGATTGCCCCAGTGGCCCTAATGGCGGACGACCATCATGGTGAAAGGCGCTATTACGATCGGGACGGTCACGACTATCATTATTGGAACGGCGCCGAAGATCGTCAATACCGCGCGTACTTGGTGGAGCAGCACCGCGTGTATGTTCCGTTTGTGAGGGTGGGCGTTCGCCATCGGCGGGAGTACTTCAGGTACCGCCACGAACACGGGTTCAGGATTGAGGTTCGGTAGACCACTTCAGTAGGCCACTTTGCGCCGAGCGGAGAAAGGGTCGTTCGTTCGGAACCTCCGCCGGCGATGTGACCGACGGTTGGTGTCGGTTATGTTTAACGCCGCCGCCGGACCGGTTCCCGCACCATTGTTGGTCAGCACGGATTTCGTTGATCACGGCCAGTCCGAGACCAGTTGGACCATCCTGGCGGTAAACAATGGTCTGCGCTTTAGCGAATAGTCGATCGAGCGCGGACTGGGCCTCGAATGCCAAACCTTGATAGTACGAACTGGCGTCGCGTATGCTTCCCCGCTACGGTCGATCCTCGCAACAGCCCAGACGCTAGTGGACAAGGAGTATCGAAGCTCCCCACGCGTCACTTAGGCGCGCCGGGTTTACCTGCGTTCCGCCCCGGACGCCTCGTTCTGTACTTGCACTTAGTCGGGAACAGGGGTAAGCTGCTCGTGATGCAAACAGGCGAGACGCACCTACAACCCAAATTGATGCCGGTATCGCCAGAGGCGATTCCCGGGGCGCTTTCAAAAGCAGAACGCTATCGCTTCCTTAACGAGCCCTGGCAAGCTGAGAGTATTTGTCGGGACGTGCTCGCCATTGATCCCAACAACCAAGCAGCCCTTATTCTGCTGGTGCTGTCCTTGACGGATCAATTCGAGCAAGGTTTTAGCTCCAAAGAAGCGTTGCATATTGTTGGATCCCTGCCCAACGAGTACCACCGAGCCTACTATTCGGGCATTGTTCACGAGCGGGAGGCGATCGCCGTATTTCGACAGCACCCCGACTATCGTTCTCGTCGGGAGGTATACAGGCTATTGCAGAATGCCATGGAGTGGTATCGGAAAGCTCAGGCGATTCGGCCCGCCAACAATGATGATGCGGTACTTCGTTGGAATACTTGTGTTCGTTTTCTGCAACGTAACTGGGAATTCCACTGAAGCAATCTTTCCTGAGCTCGGCAATCTTACCTTTGACTCAGGAATCGCGCTGTCCAGGCGGCCCACTTTATACACTCGCGGACTTGCCTCGCAGCCGAGCCATTCTCGATTCCCACTGTTTATGGAGTTCTTCGCGGCGCCGAAGTATGTACGCCTTAGCATCCTCGAGGCCGGCAAAAACCCGCTTGCCCTTGATCAGATTGCAGGGACGGCACGCCGCGACCAAATTTGCCGGGACCTTCTTGCCCTTGCGCGCCCGTGGAGTGACAAAATCGACCGACATTACTAACGAGTTCTCGAAGCTGGCCATGCCGTCCAGCCCACAATACTGGCAACGGTATCGGTCGCGTTCGAGAATCCTTAGCCCCTCTTCCGGTGTCAATGGCTTGGTCAGGCGACTCAGCGCGAGAAAGCCTAAGGTTACTGGCATAAAGGTACCTCCAAGATCGGATCTATTACGCGTCCATTATGCTCCCGGGCGCTGCCAAAGGGAAGCCGCCACAAATACCGGCATTCGTAACTGAATGAGCAATTGGGGACTGGCAGGCGACGAACTCTTCTCTTACGTTGCGATCCCCAATTTTCGGTAGCTGCCGTTGTTAATTCCGCGAGCGTGGTCGTTTCTCAGGGGTGCTCAACGTTGTTCTGGGGACTTCTCCAACCGAGAAAATTGAGATTGACGATTAGGAGTCCTGCGGACGGTAGCGATCCCCAGGTTGAGCGACGCGACGACCAAAAGCGGCGACGTATAAGCTCCGGACATCCACGCGCACCTGTGGATCGAAAAGCTCAGGTGCGCGATGCCGTTTGCGAGCATCAAGAAAGCAAAAGCGTAGCCAGCGTAGACGGTCCACCATGTTCCGCGCCGCACCCAATAGGAGAGGATCAACAATCCGACGATCGCCAGAGCCAAGTGCATTATCCAGACTGGAAACGTAAATTGAAGCGCAGCAAGGCCCATGGCGGTCACGGCCGGATTGTACAAATCGAGGAAACCCGTCGAGGCTTCGTCGGCGACGTGCGCAGCCAACGTCCCACACAGCAGAAGCCATGCGATGTAACGTCTTCGTGCAGGGTCCACTGAATTGGGAATATATTTGAATCCGAGAAGTGGCACAGGCGCGACGGATCGGCTGTGAACCTAAGCGCATCCACATCGACCGTTAACATTCACTTAAGATGCTCCAACACGTCTACTGACGTCGCGTGTGATTGCCTCGGTGAAGGTCATTCGGATTCCGTGCTTCGGTCGCAGTATGACCATAGGGCGTGCTTCGATCGTCTGGCCCGGGGCCAGCCGGAGATCGTATTTTCTGAGCAGAACGCTCAGAATCATGAGGATCTGCAGCGTGGCGTAGTTACCGCCGATACAGCCCCGCGGCCCGGCTCCGAAGGGCAGGTAGGCGAAGGGCGTGTGACGCTTCTCATTCGCTTTGGAGAAGCGCTCCGGGTCGAAACTCTCCGGGTTCTCCCAGTAATGTGGCGAATGGTGCGCGCCGTAAATGAACACAATGACCGTCGACCCTCCGGGTATGTCGAGATCCCCTGCACGGTCGTCTGAGAGAGCCATTCGGTCGACCATCCAAAACGGTGGGTAAAGGCGCAGCGCCTCCTGTATGACCTGAGGAGCAAACTCGAACTTCGGAACGTCGGAGTAGCTTAGAGGCGCTTCGCCCAACACAGAATCGAATTCCTGCCATAACCTTTCGAGACAATCCGGACGGGAGCTTAGAAGATAGAGAAGCCACGATAAAGCATTCGAGGATGTTTCATGGCCGGCGACCAGGAGTTGCATGCTCTCGCTCAGGACCAGTTCATCGCTCATGCCCTCACCGTCGCTGTAACGAGCATCCATCAAGATCTGCAGCAAATCGTGACCGGGAGGCTCCTGGCGCCGCCTCCTGATGTAGTCGAGCAGAATGCTGTCGGCCCGGGCTCGCATTTCATCGTGCCTGCGCAGTTCGCCGGAGACGGCAAACCAGGGATTTAGGTAGGGCTGAATGGTTTGACGAACCATAAATTCCTGGATGGTCGAGATGGTCCGGCTGATGAGGTCGACGTCTTCGCCTTTCAGCCGGGCGCCAAACAGCGACCTGCCGACCATCCCGAAGGTAATCCTCATCAGGTGGGTATAGATATCGACGGGGCCGATCCGGGCTTGCCTGTCGAAATCCCGCAGCGACTCCGCCAGGGAGTCTTGCATGATCGAGGACAGAACATCCAGTTGTTTGCGATCGAAACCCTTCTGGATGAGGCGCCGTTGCGTACGCCAGACTTCCCCGTGGCTGGTGAGAAGACCTTTGCCCAGGAAGTGGCCCATCCGCTTCACCTGAATTTCGGATTTGTGGTAGTTTTCGGCATTGGTCTTCAGCACGTGCTGAATGACGGCGGGATTGGTGGTTACAATGGCCTCTCTGACGCCGCCAAAATAGAACCGGAATGTGTCGCCGAGGAGTTCGGTGTACTTCGATAAAACCTGTATGGGATTGCGGGCCATCCCGCGCGAATCCGCGCATGAGCGGAACCGGGAAACGACGGGCACGGTCTGGGGCAAGCCTATGCCTCGCTGCCCAGGCGCTTCAAAAGAATCAAATGATGCCGGATCGCCTGACTCATTGTGGGATGTTGCCGATAGGGAACACCATACTCGTCGGCAGTCTGCTTCACAATCCGAGTCAGCGGACCGTAGTGAGTGTGGCACACAAAAGGGCACAGATGATGGACTATATGATGGTTGAGCCCGCCCGCAAGCCAACCTACGAGCGGGTTACTCGTCGCATAATCGGCCGTTGTCGCGAAGATGTGATAGACGCCGCTGTCGAACTCGCCGCGGTTTGAGGGAAAGTAAGTGCTGTCGACCGTATGTGTGGTCTGGAATACGAGCGATACCGTCAAACCGACGATTATGTGAGTCAACACGAAAGCCAAAGCGACCAGTAGAAGCGATTTCCCCAGTAACACGACCGGCAAAATAATCATGTAGGTAAGGTAGAATCCTTTACCCGCAAAGAGGATGGCATATTCTCGCACCGGATGTTTGGTACGTTTCAGATATCCGTGGGACGGGAAGAAAAAGGACTCAAAGTCCCTTAGAAAAACATAATCGAGAGAAAACAACGCGTAAAAAAAAAGTGCATAGATGTGCTGGAATCGCTGCACACGCGCGCGGGGTTCGTGGGGCGTAAACCGAAAGATGCGGCGCCCCGTAAGCGCGTCATCTTCACCGTGGAGATTGATGCAGGAGTGGTGGCCTCGATGATGGAGGATACGCCACATGTAGGAGTTGATTCCACAAACATCGAAAACATAGTTCAGGACTTTGTTTACAGACCGCACCGACGAGATGGCATTGTGGTTGCTGTCGTGCGCGATGTTCAGCAAAAGGAATGTCTGGGCAAGGCCATTCAAAAGGTAAACGGCGACAAACTTCCATGAATCCGGATTGAGCGCGTAGAGGACAATCCAGCTGCCCGCAAGCACTGCAAGACCCAAGGCTATTTTGACCCACATCGTGCGGTCGGCTTTGGGAGAAATGTTCCTATCGGCAAAGAAACTGTCGAGGCGTCGGCGTAAGACTTTCGGGAATGAAGATACATTTGCCGGGTCGCCAACGGCGTGCCGCGGCGACACCTCGGATGGTACAAGATCATCAATGTCCGGCTTCAGACTGATAACCGCCTCTGTCTCGGACGTCACTGGCGCTTCCGCATTGAGGGCCAGCAGCGGATTGTGTTGGCCAGAGAGTGCCACTGGTACCTTCAGAAGATCATGTTAGCTCGAAATCTTAAAGAGAATCAAGGAAATTTGGATCCGGCCAATTCGGCGAGGGGCGCATGTTCTCCGAAGTGACAACGGGTAACGTTTAACAGCTTTGCAAACGTCTGTTAACATGGATCGGTAAACGGTATGGAACGAAGAAGCCTTGAATCGGGCGATCAGACTCGCGGCGGGGTCGTGCAGAATCTGCTCGTCTCGGGCATTCGCCTGTCGGCGAGCGCGGATCAAGTCGGGACTACCCTCGATTCGGTGACAGACTTTTGGCGTCCGGCAGCGACCCCTTTGACTTAGCCAGCGCAGATGCGGAACCCGCCCCGTTTCCGGCTAAAGAAACAAGACCTGTATAATGGCGGTACGCATATAAACCACAGTACGCCGAGGCTCGCCGTCGATGTCCTGACCGAGCCGAGTGACGCCTAAACGCAGAATGGCCATGCCCCTGTTCTCAAAGTCGGCCCGCACCATAGTTCCGCACTTCGAGACTCAGTCGTTTTCACCTCCCCTGTGCCGCAGGGAGCAGCAAGACTTTTAGTGTTTTCTTATACTGAGTTTTCTTATTCAACCTCGGAGGATAGCGAATGGCGGTACCACCGCCATGAGTACAAAGCTGATCTATGATAGCGTCGATTTTAGACAAGCTGGATAGTCTAGGGGATGAGCACCCGCACAAACTTCTCTATTCGTACATTGACCTGAACGGCAATCAGATCGAAGGCTACTCATACGAGTCGTTTCTCCACCGGACGAGGGTGATCGCAGGACATTTGCGGAAAGAGCATCGTTTCACGGCGCAGGACCGGCTTCTGCTCGCCTACCCGCCGGGCCTCGAGATGATTTGCGCGTTTTTTGGTTGCGTGCGCGCAGGATTGATCCCCGTTCCCGTCTTTCCCCCCAGTTCTCATGGCTTCCAGGGCGCCCTTTACAAAATGGTACACATCGCAAAGGATTGCCAGGCGAGCGGTATTTTAACGAGCAAAGACTACCACGGGTCCCTGAAGACAAATCTCGCCAGAAGCGGAGTCTCGGCATCGGGAGTCGACGTCGACTACATTTCCGGTCTTCGGTGGATCGTAACTGAAGACTTCGTCGATACGATATCGGACGAGACTTTCAACGGTGCCTCGAACAACGGTTCTTCGAAGCTTCTGTTTCTCCAGTACACGTCGGGATCGACGAGAGATCCCAAAGGCGTCATGGTCACGCACGAAAACATACTGCATAACTGTCCGCTCGTGATCGACCATACCGCGCCGGTAGTCGTATCCTGGCTTCCGCAGTATCACGATATGGGGCTTATCGGGTGCTACCTTTATCCCGCGCTTAAGGGCGGCACGACTTACGGCTTCGCTCCCACAGACTTCATTCAGCGCCCGGCCCTGTGGTTCGACACGATAAAAACTTACGGGGCTAGCGCCTCGGCGGCGCCCAACTTCGCTTACGACTATTGCCTGCGCGCCGGGCGGCTTTCGAAGGAGAGTCTGGAGAATTGCGATCTCAGCTCGCTCAGGTTGCTGATGGCCGCCGCGGAACCCATCAAACCCGGTACTTACACACGGTTTCTAGAAGCGTTTCAGCCCTATGGACTTAAGTCGGAGAGCTTTTTTGTCGCGTACGGGCTGGCCGAGAATACTCTAGCGGTTTCGCACGGTGGCCGCAATATCATTTCAGTCAACAAGAACGCCATCGCGCTGGGGAAGGCCCGCATGACCACCGAGGCTTCCGAAATCGGCGCGGCCACTCAGATTGTCAGTTGTGGAACTCCACTACCGGGCCTCACTGTAAAGATCGTGGATCCGGAGAAGCACGTCGCTCTGGAGCCAGGTCATATCGGCGAGATTTGGGTCGCTGGAGCCAGTAAGTGCCTAGGTTACTGGAATAATCCAGAACTGGCGCATAAGATGTTTCATGCCCGGCTGGTGGACGACAGCCCTTATGACGATGGCTACCTTCGGACGGGCGACATGGGTTTCTTCCACGACGGCGAACTGTTCGTTTGCGGCCGTATCAAGGACATGATTATCGTCCGCGGGCAAAACTATTACCCGCAGGATATCGAGGAAGTGGTGGAGAAAGCATCCGGCCTTATCCGCACCAATTGCGTTGCTGCTTTCCAGATACACGAAGACAGCGAGCCGGCACTGGCAGTAGTTGCCGAAGTGAAAAATCCTAAAGCGCTTCCGGAACTGCTGAAGACTGCCGCGGCCGTCCGGAATTACCTCAACGTGGAAGTGGCGCTAATTTCCTTCATAGCACCCCGTGCAATACCGAGAACCAGTTCGGGCAAGATCATGCGCCATAAAACCAAGCAGATGTGGCTGGAGGGTCAGTTTACCGTTCTCTCGGAGTTTTCGAGGGCAAAAGACGCCGGACCATCAATGTCGAGTTCTGACGGCCAGTCGTCTTTCGACGTATTGAAAGCCCGGTACAACCTGACCGGTACAGAATCGTACAACCTCGTCGAAGCCGGGCTGGATTCCCTGGATCTTGTTGTGTTCATGCATGAGATCAAGGAGCTTTTAAAGGATAAAGGCGCCGATATGCTGGCGAGGCAGGTAGATATCGGCCTCATTCAGCGTGTCAGCGTAGCCGACCTGTTTCGACTGGTCGCACAGTTGGAGCGTGCTCCCGAAGAAGCACTGGTTCTGCTGCGGCATTCCTTGACGGCTTTCCGTGAAGAGCAGCGCGCGGCGGAAAAGGTGATGATGAGCAACGACCGGAAGCTGATCTTCGAGCCTCCGTCCCCTGCATTATTGCCCGACTTACCGATCCTGAATAATGTCCTGCTCACGGGTGGTACAGGCTTCATCGGACCGTTCCTGGTGAAAAGCCTGCTGGAACAGACGCGTGCGAAGATCTATGTTCTCGTCAGGTCTTCCGATGAGCGTCAGGGCAGGCAAAGACTGAGGGCGGCGATGGAATCGATGGGGCCTTGTGCGGCCGGGTTGATTCAGATGTTCGAGGCGCGCGTGATTCCCGTTTGCGGAGACCTAGGGCAGGCAAAGCTGGGCCTGACGCAGGAAGTCTGGGATCTCCTCGCAAATGAAATAGACACGGTGTTCCATAACGGCGCAACCGTAAACTACCTGTTCAACTACGACCGGATGCGTGACGCTAACGTGCTGGGAACGAACGAGGTCTTAAGACTAGCGTTCGAAGGACGGCCCAAGAGCTTTAATTACGTCTCGACTACTTTCGTGTTTGGCTGGGCGGTTAAGAAAGTCCTGTATGAGACCGACCTGAACGAGAATATGGAGCTTCTTGATTTTGGATACAGCCAGTCCAAATGGGTAGCGGAACAGGTGGTTTTAGACGCGCGTTGCCGGGGACTTGCGACGCGGATTTTCCGGCCCGCTCTGGTTAGTCCCTCCGTTACGGGCGGAGGCAATAACTTCGATATAGCCGTTCGTTTAGTTGCGTTCATGGTGAATCACGGCATTGGGGTCGATGCTCTGAACCAGGTTAGTTTCGTTCCTGCGGACATCACGGCTAACAATATCGTTGCGATTTCAACTACTCCTGGTACGGCTAACAAGACTTATCACGTTACGCGGGACGATTACGCCAACATGCTGGATATTACCGGACTGATTACAAAGGCGACTGGACGGCAATTCGAGGTGTTTAGCATTTCCGACTTCGTTCCCGAGCTTATCAGGAGATGCAGGAAGGAAGATCTGCTCTTTCCGCTCCTGGACTTTCTGGTGGGCTCCGTGGACAACATCTCGGCGATGGAATTCAAACGCTATGACAGTTCCTGCTATCAACAGGCTCGGAATGCTTCCGCATGGGGCAAGCCGGATCCGTCTCTCGAAGATACGGTCAACGGCATCCTGAGATTCATGCAGCGAAAGGGAATCATCTCGGTTGCGGCTCGTGAGTTCAAAGCCGTGGCCATTTGCCGGTAGGCATTTTCCCTGCCGAGTTACTGCTTCCGAAATACCAAACTCTCCCGTACTTGCTGACCGGTTTCCAACACGCCTGTGGTGGTTAGTGTCATCTGTTGTCCATCGGCGGAAACCACCCACCGATCCCTTTGAGCAACTTGATCGTCTCGCCGGTAAATCGCATCGACCGTGTGGGCATCGACAAGTTTGAGCGCCACAGTATCGTTGCGGGAGTTTTTCAGATTGTACTCCTTGCCGTCAAAACGGGCGGTGTAGCTGAACTCACCCGAGAAACGGACCCCTTCCGTTCCGTCTGCCTCGATCTTGAGCACCAACCCTTGCCGCAAACGAGTCTTACTGAGATCCTGCGTCCACTCACCAGCGAATAGGTTATCGGCGACCTTCGTGCCTCCGCTCCGCGTCCACACGGTGATCTGGTTGGCACGGCCTTTCTCTGAAGTGGTGATCGTTAACTCGCTGCCATCAGTCGAAAGTTTGTCACGCACCGTCGCCACGACAGCTCCATCCTTCTTCTCTTTGACCTCGGCTTGATGCTTATTGATCCGTCGCAGCTCGACTTGATTAAATGCTGGATTGCCTTGTACGGACGTTTCATGTCCGTCCCACTTCGCCGTGAAATCGACGTGGGTCTCGCCTGAAATCAATACGTGCACTCCATTGTGTAGAGACGTGATGGAGATTTTGTTGGGGGGATCCAGGGCAGACTCCGCAGAGATGAGCGTCCAGGAGCCAATGCGCGGGTCTGCGGCGCCAAGTTGGATGGCGGCAACCAGCCCGAGCGACGCGAGTTTGTGCATTGGTCCTCCTAAACCGATGGAATCTTCAACCAATCTTCGCAGATTCAGATGGACGGGCAGGTGAGCGTTGCTTTGGCGATCCTTGCCGTTGCCTCACCCATGGCCAATATCAGAGAGATCCGCCTACTTACCGCGTTTCCGATGCCGAGATCGAAGACTACATATTGCGGAGTGAGGTACCATGGCTGAAGCGATTGCCATACTACTTCCCCAGTTGTGCGCTTTTCTGGTTTCTGATTGTGCTGTCGCCCATAGTGATCGCCATGATTCCAAGGCGTTCGACCGGAAACGATTTTGCATGACATCATGAATCTCGTGCATGTGCGCCGTTTCTGGCTGGCAGGCGTAGTCCTTGCCGCCGTCCTTGCGCTTCTTCCATTTTCTTTTCACGCCGAGCGCCATCTGGAGACTGCAACCCGCGTCGAAGGTAGCGAAGCGGAAAGTGTCTCGCAGGAGTTGGCCAGTCGTTTTCGTTCGCCATTCGTTGACCGCGTGGTCCTGGTGATTCAGGGACTCCCACCTGCGGATTCGGAGGAGGGCGAGCAAGCGTTAGCAAGAATTGTGGAGGGACTGAGAGAGGACCCCGGCGTGTCCGGAATCGTTTCCCGTCTCGATTCGCGCGACCCGATTTTCCTAGGCAGGGGAGGAGGAACCTTTGTTTTAGTAGGGCTCGCGTCGTCCAACGGCCCCGTCGAGTCCCTCGTCCCCGAGCTTCACGAGCGGGCGAACTCTCTTCAAAATCAATTGCGGGCCCGTTATCCGGGGGTGAAGCTCGAGCTGACGGGCGAGACGCCACTTAATTTCGACATTCGGAAAGCTAGCGCCGACGACGTGCAACACGCCGAAAGTCTCGTGATTCCTGCGACACTAGCACTCCTGCTGGTGGCTTTCGGAAGCTTGGTGGCGGCCCTGATTCCATTGGCCGTTGGCCAGCTTGCCATCGCTGCTACTCTGGCGATTGCAAGATTCCTGGCTCTGCATTGGCACTTGTCCGTTCTGATTCAGAATTTGGCCACGATGCTTGGGCTAGGCTTGGGGATCGACTACGCACTCCTCATGGTCAGCCGCTTCCGGGAAGCGATTTCCGCCGGGCACAACGGACTCAGGGCCTCGGTCATCGCGGCACGTAAGGCAGGTCAAACACTCCTGATTTCAGCCTCGACGGTAGCCATCGGATTTCTAGCCCTCTTGACCGTTCCCATCAGCGAAGTCCGTTCCATCGGTGTGGCGGGATTGCTGGTGGCGGGAATGAGTGTGTTGCTTGCAAATACCCTCGTTCCAGCAGTGCTGGCAGTTCTCGGTCCGCGGATTGATGCTGGCCGGTTGCCCTTTACCGCGAGGTTGGATTCGCATCGGGCTGCAAATACGGGAAACCGCTGGAGGCAGTGGGGGAAAGTGATCGTCGCCCATCCCTGGCTTGCCATCTTTGTGGCAGGCACCCCCTTGTTTCTGCTTGCCTCGCAGGCCGCGCGGCTCGATACCAGTCTCCCCAGAGGGGATTGGCTTCCGCCAGCGGCGGAATCTGTTCACGCGCTTCGCACCCTTGAACAAATGGACCGGGCTGGCGTTATTCAATCGTTGCGCGTGATTCTCGAACTCCCAACGGATTCCATCGCGCAAACGGACTCGGGGTGGAATACGCTCGATCGTCTCACCAAGCGGCTCGCGAGCGATCCTCGTTCCGACCGCGTAATCTCTATCACAACGATGGCGGAGAGCAACCGCTCTTTACTCGGCAACCTCTCGCGTGAGACACGTCGAACGTTCCTGAGTCGCGACGGACGGGCGGCGCTTCTTGAGGTGTTACCCGCGGCTCCCGTTTCCCTGCGCGATCAGGTCAACTGGGTGCGGGAACTGCGGAAGACCGGGGCGGCAGTTCTCACGGGAATACCAGGCGCCACGCTACGCATTGGAGGCATCCCGGCACTAAATGCCGATTATCAGACTATTGTCGGGGACCGGTTTGCTTCGGTAATGGTGCTGGTGGTGGTGGGGACGCTCCTGGCGCTTCTTGGCGGGTTCCGATCACTTTTCGCCGCCGTGAAGGCCATCGCTCTGAACTTGCTCTCGGTTGCGGCATCCTTCGGAGCATTGGTTTTAGTCTTTCAGGATGGACACGGAAGTAGCTTCCTGGGAGTTCGTCAGGGAACGGGCAGCGTGTTCCCCATTGTGCCTATCGTCGCCTTTGCCATCGTCTTCGGACTGAGCATGGATTACGAGGTATTTTTGGTCGCCCGAGTCCTCGAAGCGAGGAGGAGCGGGCTGAGTGAAATGGATGCAATCCCCGAGGGGCTAGCCAGAACCGCAGGCCTGATTACGAGCGCCGCCGCGATCATGATTGTGGTGTTCGCGGCATTCACCTTCGGAAACTTCCTGGTGGTTAAGATGATCGGATTTACTCTGGCGGTAGCCGTGTTTATTGACGCGACACTGGTTCGCATTGTGATCGGCCCTGCGCTTCTTCGTATTGCAGGCGATTGGAACTGGTGGCCTGGGGGCCTCGCCGCCGCGCGCCGCGCACCCGTGATGGCGAGCGGCGAATGAGACTCGTAGCAGCTAAGAAGGCCATTCTTTTCTAATCACGGAAAACTTCTTAGACCAGGCGTCCCGGACGCGGAGAGTGGAGAAGTGTTCGGCGCGTAGTCGAAATATTCGATTGTCATTTCAGTGGCGCCAAAAATCCGAACGTCTGTAACGGAACGGTCTGACACAGGGAACCAGAAGGAGCCGCTCTTGTCGTAGTCATGAACGAAGTGAACACTCTTGACCCAGAAAGAAGGATTTTTCGCAGGCTTGCCCTCAACCCGAATGATGGCGTATTCATTAGCGTCCACGAAGATTCTGCCACGCGCGAGGTATTTGTTCGGGGTCTTGGGCTCAATTGCGATCACGTACGCCAGACGGCCTCGGACGCACTCCGTCCCGGCCATTTCAAACGAATAGTTTTCAGGGGTGATGCGGGACCGTTCGCGAAGATCCGGCCGCGCGGCCTCGACTTCGGCTTCGAGCAGCCGCGGGAAAACGTGCTTCCGTGCACCACCCCAGCCGTCCTCGGAGACAACCTCGAATTGTCTCGAGCCGTCCTCCCGGCAGATCATGCGCACCAGCATCTCGGCTCGTTTATGATGATCCGGGTTCTCCAGCACATAGCGCCGGATCGCCGTACAGCCGTGGAGGTTGGCCTGCCGCTCGCTATCACGCGCGATCTCCGTGAGGAGCTGCCTCACATCGTCCATGTTGTTGCGGCAGATGTTGACGTTGAAGAACACGCTGTATCCGTACTGATACTGTTTCTTGATCAAATAGTTGAAATAAGACTGGATAGGCGCGAGCGCTTTTGGAAGGCCACGTTTTTCGTCGACTGCGTCCACGGCAAAGTTGAAGGTGGCCACTCCGGTGTCGGCCAGCCAGTCTGTTACCTGTGGACGCGGCAGCCGCGCATTTGTTGGCACATAAATCCAAAATCCGTTCTTTGCGGCGTAATAACAAACTTTGTGCGCAAATTGCGGGCGGAGGAGTGGTTCACCGCCCATCAGCGCCAGGACGCCACCCCCCGTATCTCGCAACCAATCAATGGACCGCTTAGCGATCTCTTCAGTCATCCCCTTGACGCGATTGTCAAAGGCCCAGCAATAATGGCAGTCCAGATTACATTTCCATTCCGTAAACAGGTAGGCGATGATCGGGTGGAAATCGCCAGGCAAAAGCCGAGATTTCAGCCACGGTGCCGTCCACCCGCGGAAGGCGCGCGTAATGTGATCGGTCTTGTAGTGGCGTTTCGGAGGAGGCATCGGCGGCCCCAATCCGTCGTCACCCAACAGTTCCGGATACTGCGGGAACACTGGATCGGGCAACTTCTGGGGCTGACTCGCCGGCGGAACGGTGGTTCGGGAACCGGGTTGCGTTAGTATGTCATGTAACGGTACATCCAATCGAAAACCGGATGTTCCTTCGCCGTGCCTCGTTTCGACAGGTTGCATGGGTTTCCTTTCCATTCGTGGGTTCTTAAAGGCCCAGTCGGGGGCTCAGTTAAAGAAGCTGAAAGTGGCTTTGCGGTAGGCCTCATAGAAAACGCTTGGGCATCTGCCAGAGTTCCTTCTGGCTTCATTGAGTTTTGATAAAAGAGTTCGACGAAAGTTACAAGAAATCCGACTAAAACTTTCCGCTGCAGGTAGAGCCCGTGCTGAGGTCGTTTCCACAGGCTGAAGTTAACAGCAGGCCCGACGTCTGGAAACTGCCATCCACTGTGGGAACCTTGAAACTCAGCAGAGACGATGAGCTGTGCGATGGCGAATAGCCCGCTTAAAGTGTTGCCGAAGCAACGCTACCCCGAAAGCATCCGGCCAACGAAAGCATTCGCCCCCCTTGACTGAATCTGCCGGTTTATTGTAACCTTCTGGAACGTGCTGCTTCGATGGCAGTGATTCTGATTCTCCCACGTTCCCGAGACCGCAGGTGCGTTTCCCAGGGCATTGTTTCCGGGCTCAGTAGCCGAGCGAATCATCCAGTCCTGAACAGGTAGTGAATGCTCAGAGGCTTTGTGCAGTCGGGGATACACTTATGATGATAGGTCTGCGGCAGGTGTATATCACCGGTTCATTCGGGACACTGTCGAGTCGGCAGCAGGCGCCAGGCCGCGCCAGATACAAATGGCTGTACGGGCGAGTTTCGAAGGCTATGGGACTTTGCGTTTGGCTTCCTTCCGTCGCGCTTATCGTGAGCGCCGTAACAGCCTGGTGCCAGTCGGAAACTCCGGCGCCCGGCAGCAGCGCGCCCATTGTACAACCGGGTGCACCCGGGCAAAGCAGCAAGATCCTTTCTCCGGAGACTGCCGTCATCCCCCTCCGAACGCCGGCAGTGGCTGATGTCAACTTCATGCAAGGGATGATCATGCATCATTCGCAGGCAGTGGAGATGACCGAACTGCTTCGCACCCGCAGCCGCAACAAAGACCTTCAAGCGTTGGGCAAGCGCATCAGCATCTCGCAGACGGATGAGATGAAATACATGAAGCAGTGGCTTGAAGATCGCGGCCAGTCTGCGTCCATGGAGCATGGCCACATGGATCATGTGAGTGACATGAAAGGAATGGACCATATGAACCACATGAAAATGGACTCCATGCCATTGATGCCGGGCATGCTGACTCCACGGCAGATGAAGGCCCTGGAACACGCCACTGGACCCGCATTTGATCACCTATTTTTGACCGGTATGATTCAGCACCACACGGGCGCCCTGGTTATGGTGCAGGATCTCTTCGACACGCCGGGAGCCGGCCAGGATGCCGTCCTATTCGACTTCGCCACCGACGTAGATAACACACAGCGCGCCGAGATTAACATCATGCGAGGCATGCTCCTCAAGGAGAAGAAATGATCGAACAACGAGCTTCACGGATTTCGCGGAATATCCTGACTCTCTCACTGGCCTTGTCTGTTTTTTTCCCAGTGCTCTGCGCGGGTCAAACCAGCGCACCTGCTTCAGGACGTCTTTCGGCTCCGTCCAATCCGCGCGCGTCATCCGACGATCCCAGGGTAGGACTCAAGGCAGGATTGTACGACGCCGGCGAAGCGGTGTTCGGAATGGAGAAACTTGCCTCCATTCCCAAGCCGCCCGGCTTCGCCCCCGGCAATTTCTTTCCGAACGTCGCTCCGCCTCCGGAGCTACAGGAGCCACCGGAGCCGCCGACCCCGGGTCAGCCTGCACGACCGCGTCCGATTCAATACGGTTCGACCAACTCGGATCTGGCCTTTAGCGGTAACCATGTTTTTGTAGGTAACTATAACGGGATAAATTTTTACGACATCGACAACCCGGCACAGGTCAAGCTGCGAGCTTCACTGGTCTGCCCGGGCGGTCAGGGCGACGTCTCGGTGTACGGCCATCTCCTCTTCATGTCGGCAGAGGCAATAAACGGACGCCTCGACTGCGGCACTCAGGGCGTACCGCTGCCAGCCGGTTATGTTCCACCCCCGGCGCCACCTCCGGCGCCCGTCGTCCCTGGAGTAGAGCCGGAGCGAAAGCCACGTCCGCTTCCACCTCCTAGCCCGGACCGGTTCCGCGGTGTGCGCATCTTCGATATCAGCGACCTCTCGAATCCGAAGCAGGTCGCCGCCGTGCAGAGCTGCCGCGGCTCCCACACGCATACGCTGGTGATCGACCCCAAAGACAAGGACAATGTCTATATTTATATCTCCGGCACTGGAAGCGTTCGCCAGGCCGACGAATTGGCGGGTTGCTCGGCCGGGGACGATCCCGTAGCCAATCCCAACACCTCCAAATTCAGCATCGATATCGTCAAGGTACCGCTGGCACACCCCGAGCTTGCGAAGATCGTATCCAGCCCCCGCCTCTTTACCGATGCGCAAACTGGAGCCATCAATGGGCTCTGGAAACGCGGCAACCACGGCCAAGGCACACAGACCACGGAGGGCACGGACAAGTGTCACGACATCACGGTCTACGCGGCCATCGGGCTCGCCGCAGGGGCCTGTTCCGGTAATGGAATCCTGCTGGACATACACGACCCGCTCAATCCAGTCCGCATTGATGCCGTTAGCGATCCGAACTATGCCTTTTGGCATTCCGCAACTTTCAACAATGCCGGTACCAAGGTATTGTTCACAGATGAGTGGGGCGGCGGCGGGCAACCCCGTTGCCGCGCGACCGATCCGATGAACTGGGGCGCGGATGCCATCTTCGAGCTATCGAAGGGCAAGCTGAAACTCGCCTCTTACTACAAAATGCCGGCCCCGCAGACTGAATTGGAGAACTGCGTGGCCCACAATGGATCGCTGGTCCCGATTCCGGGCCGTGACATCTTTGTGCAGGCCTGGTATCAGGGTGGCGTCTCGGTGGTGGATTTCACCGACACTGCGCATCCCATCGAGATCGCCTACTTCGATCGCGGACCTTTGGACGAGACAAAACGCGGGATGGGCGGCTACTGGTCCGCTTACTGGTACAACGGGTACATCTATGGTTCGGAGATCGCACGCGGTGTTGACGTATTCAAGCTCGTGCCAAGCAAATTTATCACGCAAAACGAGATCGACGCCGCCAATCAAGTGCATTTTGACGAGCTCAATGTCCAGAACCAGCCAAAAATTACCTGGCCTGCAAATTTCGTGGTTGCCCGCGCCTATATCGACCAGCTGGCCCGGGGCGGCGCGCTCGCACCTCAGCGGATTGCAACACTAAACGCCGCGATGGCTGAAGTCGACGCATCCCGGTCCGACGGAAACGGAGTCGCCGACCTCAAGGCCATGGCCGTGAACCTCAACAAGGACGCGGCTGCCGCGAAGACACCGGCGGACGCGGAGCGCATGCGCGCATTGGCGGCAATCTTAAACGAGCGAGGGACTCCGCGTCTCTAGCCCGACTTTGCCGGAACATTACCCAAGATTTGCCTAATAAAACTGCTTGCCCCGAGATACACAGGGGAATCTACTTCCAGTGTTCGTCAAAGAAACCGGAGTGTACGACGTCGTGGCTATCCAAAGCGATCAACCCGTAGTCACCGATGTGCGGATAGAGATTCGCATTTGTGCCGCGCCAATCGTCCTCGCTAAAGGTATGGCCGCTATTAATGACGACGTAGCGGTTCGGGTTCAGCGGATTCGGGAAAATGAGCACCGGTGCGTGAGTCGAAGCATTTACGGTTCGGCCGGCCAGCGTGATCTGTTCTTTGGTCCACTGTATGGGCAGCTTGCCGACAATTTTCGCAATCAATTGGTTGCTCCAGGGATCGCCAAACAGGATCAGGTTGTTGTTCGCAATGTCCGCCGCGGTGACATCGCGGTCGTCCTTCACACGCGGGTCGCCTCGCAGCCACTTGGAAAAATCCTTTTGGAACTGGTCCAAAACAACGAGCGAGTAGGGCGTGGCTTGGGTGCCGGTGCCAGTCGGACGGACACACAAAAACGATTCCATGAAAGCGTCGTCAACCGGACCCTGCAAGGCATGGTGCTTCCATAACGCGTCAACTGCTCCGGCCTTGGCCCAGGTGCCGTTCGTCTTTGCGAACTCACCGACGCCGGGAAACTCCTGCCCATCGAGCAACAACGGACCAGAGCCGTCTAATTTGATGCGGGTGACATTCTTGGTCGTAACTGTGGTCCTGTTCCCTTCCCTGGTCCCGTCCACTTCGGCACGTTCATAGGTCTTCTGCAGCTCCTCCACCGTGATCCAAAAACATCGGTTGAAGCGCGTGGTGTACGTGACGAAGCGAATGTGCGGCGGTGGTGCGAGGCCTTTGGCCAGCGCCTCCTCGACGAAATGTTCTGAAATCTTGTGGGCTTCAGGCTCCCATTTGTGAGCAGTCTTCGGTCCGATCAGAAATATGGCCCGAAGATCGGGTAGGTTCAAGCCCTCCTTCAGCAGTTGCGCCTTGATGTTCTTGGATGCCTGAAGCTGTGCGTCGATTTCCCCGCCATACCCCACGAACGGGACATCGGTGCCGTTCAGAGCGTAGTCGACCGCATCGTAGTAATGCAACGCCTCTTCCTGATAGGGCGGCAGCGGACCCTCCTTGGCATACACTTTCGTCTCGGTGTAGCCTGCGCCGGCTTCAAACACCGCCCAATCGTCGGGATGGTGCAGTCCCAGGTGCCAGGCGCCTGCGCCGCCCATCGAGAATCCGCGCAGCGCGATGCGTTTTGGATCGATATTATAGTGTTCCTCAACCGACTTTATCGCTTCGAAGACATCGGTCTCGCCCGCCCAGCGGTAGGAGACATTGCTGCGGCCGTAGACGTCGACCTGGATGTAAGCCTGCCCCGCTGGTACCGGTTCGGCCGTCTCATGTTGGGTGATGAAAGCGACTTCGTTCAGAGCCCGGTTCGTCCCGTGCATCCAGATATCCAAACGGATCGGTTGACCGGAATACGCTTCCGGAATGATCAATCCATAGGGCTGCACGCTACCGTCGATGGTCGACCGATAGGCGCGCACCAGACGCCCCTTGCTTTTGGTCCATGCAGACGAACCGGCGGCCAGCTCCTTGGCTCGAGCTATGCCCTTATCGAGAACGTCTAGCGTATCTTTCACGAACGACGCTTTCACGAACTCTTCGGGATGGGCAAGAATAAAGTCGCTCGCCTTCTGATAGATCGCGACGTCGGGATAAAGCGGATTGCTCTCCAGCTTGGTGGTCGCCGCTGTCAGCTCCGCCAGTTTGGAATAGATCTGCTGTTTCTCCTGATCCGTCGGATAGTAGCGGGGCTGTGGCTGTTGAACTTGTGCGGCGAGTAGCGCGCTCGTAGCAATGAGACAAAGCCAGGTTCGCATGACCGAACTCAGATGATCTCGCTCATCTTCTCTTCGGCCGTTGGGAACTCCTTCCCGATGGGCGCTTTGAGAACCTCGTCCGCGAGCGTAAGGTAGACGTCGCCGATGGAGTTGTGCGATTTCGTGTGCGTGCCGCCTTTTATCCCGCCACCGGCGATGAGCATGGCCAGACCGTTGCACTTGTGAGGATTGGCCTCGGCGTGCTCGTGGACGTACACGCAACTCGTATGGTCGAGCAGATTCCCATCGCCCTCGGGCGTGGCCTTCATCCGCTGCAGGAAGTAAGAAAATTCCTCTACGTGCCAACGAGTGATATCACGCAGAATGCGCTGCTGCTCGGGCGAGCCGGCATTGTTATGGGTGTAATCATGATGCCGGTTGCCGGATAATCCCAGCCACGGGAAACGCGTCAGGCTCTGACACTTGGTCAACATGTAGGAAGCCACGCGGGTCTGCCGGGTCGCGAACGCCTGGACCAGCAGGTCAGATTGGATTTTCGCGATGCGCGGATAATCCGTGAGATCGCTGATGTCTTCAGGCTCCTTGATGTTCTTTCCGTAGTCAGGGGGCAGACTGGCGATGGCCCGTTCCAAATCTCGCACGGAAGTCAGATGTTCGTCCAGACGCTGCTTGTCTTCCTGGCCAAGAACAGGTTTGAGTTCGGCGACATCCGCCTGAACCAGGTCGAGAACGCTTTTCTTGCGGCCGACCCAGCTCTGATCCTTGACTCCAAACAGCCGGTCGAACAGGTTCTGCGGGATCATTTCGGGGGGCAGTGCGCGATCGTAACCGGCCCAGCTCATGTTGCGATGCACGTTTTCACCGTGCGATTCCTGCGCAACTCCAATCTGGATTGAGTGGAATCGCGACTTGGCGCCCATCTTGGCCGCGAGAATCTGGTCAATCGACGGCCCGCTCGCGCCTCGCCCCGTATAGGCAGTGCCGGTCATCAGGCCGCACAAAGCGGTGAAATGTCCGTTGCCCTGTCCATTGAGCCTGGCGGCAACGTTGTCGATCCCGCTAATGACATGCACATAGTCTCGCACCGGCAGAAGTGGAGCCAGACACGGCGACAACTCATAATCGGTTCCGGTTGTCTCGGGAATCCAGTAGCGTTCCGGAATTCCGTTTCCGTTGAACCAGATGAGGAACCGGGATTCGATGGGCTCAAGTCCTCTGGCCTTACTCGGATCGGCGTAAGCGGTGCCGTTGAAGTTGAACATCGCGGCGAGCGGCGGGAGTCCGACCCGTACCAGCGCCCCTGTAACGCTAACTCCCCTTAAGAACTTGCGTCTATCGAGTTGCATCCTTATCTCCTCGCTGCGGCGTTCGGACTTACGTTTTTCGACCTGACACTGGGCGCCGGGGTCCGGGTAACCCCTTTTTGATTATCTTCTAAACCAGCCAAAAATTCCGGCGATCGCACCAGCCCGATCAATAGATCTTTGAAGTGGAATCCGGAATCCCGGAAGGTCGCGAATAGCTGATGAATAGTTTCCTCGTCCGCCGAAGTCTCCAAACGGCCGAAGGCATACCGAAAGATCTGGCGTACCATACACTCTTGGCACACGGTGCTCTGGGCGAGTATGGCCCCCAATTGGCTGGAATCAGAGAATGTGGAGTTCGGAATTCCGGCAACCTCACCCCGCGTGTCGAGGTCCAGATTGATTTTCTTCTCGTCCTTGCTTTTGCCCATGGGACTCTCAATTAGGATCGTCTCGTGTTCCCGGAAGCGGCCGATCGCGTCGAAACTCTCGAGCCCAAACCCGATCGGGTCCATCAACCGGTGACATGAAGCGCATAGAGGATTTTCCACGTGCGCCGACATGCGCTGCCGGCGGGTGAGCGGTTTGTCCTCGGTGGCCTCGGGAAGGTTGGTATCCACGTTTGGGGGCGGAGGCGGCACGTGCTGGCACAGCAGTTGTTCTCGAATGAAGATTCCGCGCGCGGTGGGCGATGTCTCGGTCGGTCCCGCGTTCGCAGCCAGGAAGGATGCCTCTCCCAACACTCCGGCGCGTGGCGTACCTGCGGGGAAATGCACCAACTCGAATTGGCCGGCGGGTGCGGGCAGCTTGTAGAGCGTCGCCAGATCGGAGGATAAGTACGCGTAATCCGCCGTCAAAAGCTCCATGAAATTGCGGTCATCCCAGACCAGGTGATCCAACAGGCGCCGCGTTTCCTCTACCATGGATGCAGCCATCTCCAGGGAAAATTCGGGGAAACGGCGCCCTTCCTTGGACGAATTCAGCACGCGGTCGAATCGCAGCCACTCATCGAAATACTCATCTAACGCCTGATGCGTGCGTGGATCGTCGAGCAGACGGCGAGTTGCGGCTTCGCGGCCAGTTGCTGTGCGTAATTCGCCTTTCGCGGCAGCATCCAATAGTGCCTTATCGGGCATCGTATCTTGCAACAAATAAGCCAGCCGGCTGGCAACGCCGTAATCAACCGATTGTCCGTCCGGCCCAGCTTCCAGGTGGAACAGGAAATTGGGCGATTGCAGCATCGCCTCCACAACGGTTCTCGCGCCCTCCAGGAACTTTCCGCTCAAACCTGTCTGAACACTGAACGCAGCGGCGTAGCGCTTAAACTCCACCTCTCGCAGGGGCCGGCGGAAAGCGCGCAATCCGAATGACCGCACAAAAAGATCCCGGCATTTCACGTCCGTGGCGCTAACAGGCTTGCACGGAATCAGGTGGTTTATGTCGCCGGCGCGAAATGCGTTCAGTGCAAGCTTCTCGGCCGCAGTGCTATAAGCATCGACCAGTAACGGAGTCATTCCCTGGTACTGTGCCTGATTCTTGAACCCATCGACGTAGTCCTCTGGCGGGAAATGCAGCGCCGGCCGGCTATAGTCGCCGAGCAGATCTCGCACCGTATTGTCGTACTGGCTATGAGTCAGACGGCGCACTGCATGTTCCTGCGTGGAGGCTCCCGCCGATTCACTCAGGCGGCGACGCTCGGCAGCCAGCGACTCATCGGACGCCGACGCCAGGTACTGGATCCATTGACTGAGGATTTTCTCTTCATCCGAGCCGGGCTTTATCCTCAGGCCGCCGGTGTGCTTGATGCGATTGGTCGGCTTTACGAATAGCAGTGATCCAGATGGAGTGGAGCGGTTTACAACAGCCGCCAGAGAGAGTCCAAAAAGCTGAATCTGATCCCGACTCGCTCCCTTGTCGGGAAAGTGGATTCGCGTTCCGGAGGCGACGCCGTCGGTCGCATGGCAGAGGCGGCAGTGGGCCGCTTCGAGGACCGGATACAACTTGGTCGCGAAAAAGCTAGTATCAGTGACCGGGCTCTGCGCCCAAACCGGGGACGAAATCCATATCCAGCCGGCGAGCGGAAGAAGTTTACCCAACAGAAACCGGATCATGGCTGTTCTTCTCCCGACTCCGTTGGTTTGGGCTTACCTTTTGGCGCTTTCGCAGGTCTCGGTATCGGATCGGGCCGCTTGGCCCAGGACACGAAGCTGCCGGGCTTTTGCTTGCGAAAAGCGTCCACGCCGGCGGGCGTAACTTTGGTGTCGGTAAGATACAGGAGTTTTAGGTTCGGGAGCGCCGCAAGACTTTTCAGCGTGCCGTCGCCAGTGGATGTATACGACAAATCCAGCATGGTGAGCTTCGGAGCGGCAGCGAATTCCAAAGCGGCCGAATCGTCTAAGGCCGTGCAGTTCCATAAGCTCAACCGCTCGAGCTGCGGCAAGCTCTTCAGGACGTTCAGGCCAGAGGGGGTAATCCGTGCGCCGCTGATATCGAGCCGCCGTAATTTCGTCAGCTTAGCCAGTTTGGCCACGCCCAGATCAGTTAGCTGGACGCCACCGGTCACGTGGCAGTTTCCGGCGCCGACTGCCACACCCGTTTTACCAAGACTCACTCCGACGCCCAGATTCAGATCCTCCAGGCCCGATAGCAGCGAGATGGTGTCGAGATCGAGATCGGTGATCAAAGGCGTCCAGCACGCGCCGGCATTGCGCCGCTGGATTCCGTTAAAGCTGAGTTTCTTGAGCTTGGGAAGCAGCTTTAGGAAGTTGAGGTTTATTCCAGTGATCCGGGTTCCACCCAGATCGAGCTCCTCGAGTTCACTGAGCGCCGGCAGGCTCTCGAGCCCCACATCGCCGATCATGGTATGGCTAAGATCGAGCGATTTCAGGCCGGTCAGCGCCGCGAGGTAAGGCATGCCGACGTCGGTGATGTCCGTTCCCCGCAGCACCAGCTTGCGCAGATGTTTATTGGCCCGAAGGTAGGACGCCGCGGCATCGGTGATGGCTTCAGTAGCATCCAGCGCTAGCTCCTCGAGTTGTTGCAACTGTTGCAGACGTTCTATACCCGCATCAGAAACGTAAGTGAAGGAAAGATCCAGGCGCTTCAAACCCTTGATCTCGACCACACGTTCGATATCGTTGTTCGAAGCCCAGGTGCGCGCCAATGATACTTCGACAATGTTGCCATCGGGACTGCGGACCACCTGGCCGCCCAGGGCTTCAATCGAGCGCGCAATGTCCGCCTGCGGCGCTTCGGCTGCGCCGACAATCCAGCCGCCCGATAGCATCGCAACCGCGGCGGTCGTGAGAAGATGTCTCGTCAAGTTCTCCGCTCCCGCTTTGTGGAATCTTTATTCCAATTGATGTCGCAAGACGGAAGGGCCTTTTTCAGACTCTCGTAACCCTGCTCGGAGAGCGACGTGTGATACAGATCCATGTAACGCAAGTTGCTCAGGCCGTTCAATACTTTGATCGATGCGTCCGTGATGTTCACATGATCCAGGTGCAGTTCAGCCAGTCGAGTGAGACCTGCCAGTTTCGCGAAACCAGCGTCGCCGACCACAGTGTATTCCAGACTTAACGATTCGAGCCCCGACAGCTTTCCAACCCATTCCATCGCGTCGTCATTGGTGCTGGTTTGGTTCAGCGCGAGCCTCTTGAGATTCGTGAGACCATTCAAAGCCTTCAGACCCGTCTCGGTAAAACGGCAGAAGCTGAGATCCAGCTCTTCTATTTGGGTCAACCCGGAGATATTCTTCAGTCCGGCGTCTCTAATATCAACGCCCCCCAGATCAAGCCTCTTTAGGTTCTTCAGACCGGCCAGACCGGGCGTGCCTTTATCGGTGACATCCGTATATCGGATCGATAACGCTTCGAGGCCGGTCAGCTTCCCGATGTGTTGCAGACCCTCATTTTTCAGGGGCGCGTTGTCGAGGTTGAGTTCGCGCAAGTTCGTCAGACCCTCAATCGCGGCTAGTCCGGGGCCTTCCACCTGACTGCTGCCTAAGTTGAGGATTTGCAGATTCACCAACGGTGTCAATTGGGCCAATGCGCTGTCGGAAAGCAGTGTGTAGCTAAGATCGAGCATCTGCAGCGTAAGAATCGACGAGAGATGAGCGGCGCCCACTTCGCTGATTTCGGTGTTCCGCAAATTCAACTCCGCGAGTTGCGGGAGTTTGGAGAGAATCTCGAGTTCGCGGTCGGTTACGGAAGTAGACTTCAGAGACACGCCGGCCACATGCCCGTCGCGCATCTGGACCGTTCCGCCGATTGACCGCAGCCATTCCGCGATGGCCAGTTCGCCTTTGCCGGCAACCGATGCCGCTCTCGTCGCGCGCTTCACTTCCCCGCTGGACGAAGCCTGGAAATTAACATTGCAATTCGGCAGAGCGGCCACCAGTTCGTGAACCCCAGAGGCGGTAGCGCGGCTATATCGCAGATCGACCGCGCGGAGTTGTTTCAGGTTTGCGAGCTTTGCCAGTCCCGCATTGGTCACCTTGGTTCGATACAAACTCAGCTCTTCCAACCCGGTCATTCCGCGTAGGGCATCCAGTCCCGCGTCCGTCACGTTGGAGGCTTGGAGATTGAGCTGCCTCAAATGCGTCAATCCCGCCAGAGCTGAGAGCCCGCTGTCGGTAATCCCGATGTCCGCGAGATCCAGTTCGGTCAGATTGGTAAGGTCCGCAAGATTCTTCAGCCCTGCATCGGTAACGGAGGTCCCGCGCAGGTACAGTCTCGTAAGCCCGGTCATCGCCTTGAGACTGGCCATGCCGGCGTCATTGAAGGTCCGGTCGTAGTTCAGATCCAGATTTTTGAGCGGGAATGCAGCCAAGGCCGCGCCTGCAACGCGCGTCTGACGGAGGCGCAACTCTTGCAGTTTCGGCAAGGGCTGGAGTGCCTTGATGACCGTGTCGTCCAACGGAATGTAGGTCTGGACCGGCCGGCTCAGCACCAATGTTTCAAGCTCCGGCGAGCCGGCGAAAAGGGCCATCGTGGCCTCGACCAACGAGACCGGCTGATCGTACCAGAGCCGCCCGTTGATATAGACTTCCTTGACATGTTTGAGCGGCGGTAAGCGTCGCAACTCATCTTCCAATGCGAACGCCCACTGCGTGATGCCGGTGAAATTCAGAGTGCGGACATAGAAATCAGAGGTCGGCAGGTCAGCAAGATCCGAGATGGGCCGGCGCTGACCTTCCAGGACAACGCTGCCACCCATGCGGACCATCCACTCAGCGACGATCCGGTCGGGCAAAGCATCTTGCCCCCACGCGGGCGCTATCATCGGGGCAAGCAGACACAAAACACAGGCTACCCGACCAATGAATGCCGCCATCTTCCGCTCCTCTACGAATGCAGCTCGCGCCTAATAACGGGCTTGCTTTAGCTATGGTACCGAGAATCGATGCATGTTTGCAATCGGGACCTTGAGCGCTAACTCCGCGCATATCTGCGGATTACGAGTCTGCGTTAGAATCGAACACATGAACCTCAAGACTTCCGCCGTCATGTTGTGCGCTGTGGCCGCCGTCGCTGCCGACCAGGGCTGGTATCCGCATGAAGGTAGTTTGCTGAAATACAGCGTCAATATCAAGTTCACGGAGGAACCCGAAGATACGCTGCCGGCTGGCTGGAAATTCGGCCGCGTCTCGTCGACAGGTGTCGATTCCAGCGGGAATGTCTATGTTTTCCAGCGCGGGAAACACGCCGATCCGCTCCTGGTATTCGATTCGAAGGGCAGGTATCTCCGCTCTTGGGGTAAAGACGTTTTTGTCACTCCCCACGGACTGCGCATCGACAAGAACGATAACGTCTTCGTTACCGACATAGGCAGCCACCAAGTCATGAAATTCACGAAGGAAGGCAGGCTGCTGCTGACGCTGGGAACCAAGGGCGTTACTGGTACTGACGAGAAAACGTTTAACAAGCCGACTGATATCGGCTTCGCGCCGAACGGCGATTTTTACGTAACCGACGGCTATGGCAACTCACGCGTGGTCAAGTTTTCATCGGCAGGTAAGTATCTGCTGACTTGGGGTAAGCCGGGGCGCGGACCCGGCGAATTTCAGGTTCCTCATGCCATCGTGGTTGATTCCAAGGGCCAACTCTATGTGAGCGATCGTGAGAACAATCGAATTCAGATCTTCGACGCCAACGGAAAGTTCATCCGCCAATGGACACATCTGGGTGCCACACAGGGAATGGTCATGAAGCCCGGCGATGACTTGTGGATCCTCTCGCACCGGGACAATATCGAAAATCTGACCTACGATACGCTAGCGGGGCGAATCATGCATATCGACATCCAGACCGGAAAGATCCTGGGCGCGATGGAAAGTCCCGGCCACTGGCTGGCGGCCGGGCCGAACAACGATTTCTTCGTCGCAAGCTTGACCGGCAATGTGTTCCACTGGTATCCCAGATGGCTCGATCATGGTATCGGCTCGCTCGATCCGCCGCGTCCGCCGGATCCTAACAGGTGAAAGGCGAGGCTTGGCTACTTTCGCCAAAAGCGATACAATCCCTGGTTGAATGGGCGCAAAGATGAAGATCACGATCCCGGCGATAAGCGGGTTGCTCGTTCTCAGCGGGTCGTTCTATTCTGCGATTGACGCACAGCCGCCCGCATCGGTATGGGCTGGCGTATACACGGAGCAACAAGCCAAGCGCGGCGAGGCGCTATTTAACAAGGAATGCGCGGCATGTCATGGCGATGCGTTGGAGGGTAACGGGCAGACCGAGCGCGCCCAAAAGTTGGAGCGAATGCTTCCTCCGCTCTCCGGCGACGTGTTCAAGGGAAATTGGAACGGGCGTCCTCTCTCGGATTTGTTCGACAAGATGAAAAGGACCATGCCCAGAGATGATCCCGGAAAGATCAGCCTGACTCAGAGCGCCGATATTCTTGCCTACATGCTCAAGTTCAATGGGTTTCCTTCGGGGAAAGCAGAGCTGCCGGCAGATCCCAGCTTGCTGACAGAGACCCTCTTCGAAGCAGTCAAGCCGAAAGAATAGTTCTACGGCCCGATCCCGCATCACATCTTCGCCGGGCCGAAAGCGGAAGACGAAGAGCCGTGCCGCCGAGACGCCCGCCGATAAACTTCTTCCTCGTGCGGCACCGCGCTCCGCGCGTCACCTGCTCGCAATCCTCGCGCTCGGGACGCTCACCGTGCTGGCATTTTCGAATTCATTTCAAGCCGGGTTCATCCTCGACAACAAAGGCCTTCTTCTTGATCCCCGCATTCGCGAATTCACGCCCGAGAACATCGCGCTCATTCTTAAACACACCTACTGGTGGCCCACTGGCGAGGCCGGATTGTATCGTCCTTTCACCACCCTTTCGTATCTTTTCAACTATGCAGTCCTGGGTGACGGCGACCAGCCCTCCGGATATCATTCGATAAATCTCCTCCTGCACCTCGGCAATGTTTTACTGGCCTATGCTCTCGCCCTTCGCCTGGTGCGGAAATTCTGGCCGTCGGTGTTCATCGCTGCTTTGTGGGCCGTTCACCCAGTTCTGACGGAATCGGTAACCAACATCGTGGGCCGCGCCGATCTGTTGGCCGCGATGGCCGTGCTTTCCGGCGTCCTCATTTATCTGAAGAGCATGGAGGCCACAGACTGGGCTCGCGTGGTTTGGCTCGCCGGGCTGGCAATCGTTACCACCATCGGTGTCTTCTCGAAAGAGAGCGCCGTTGCGATTCTCCCTCTCATCGTGGTTTACGAGCTAGTGTGGTGGAAGGAGCGCCGGCAGCATCAAGTTCTTGCATACGGATGCATCGCGACACTCTTACCGATCGCCGCCATGCTGTATCAGCGGTCCGCCGTGCTGGCCGCATCACCGCCCGCGGAATTCCCGTTTACTGATAACCCCATCGTTGGGACCGATTGGTGGACGGGGCGGCTCACCGCCATCAAGGTAATGGGCCGTTATTTGTGGCTGACTATCTGGCCGGCGAAACTCTCCGTCGACTATTCCTACAATCAAATACCTGTCGCTCACGGCACTGCTGAGGACTGGCTCTCGTACGCAATCGTGTTGGCTGTCGCGATTGTTGTCGTTCTGCTTTACCGCTGGAATCGTACCTGCTTTTTCCTGGCGTGCTTTTCGTTCGTGAACTTCGTTCCCGCGTCCAACCTCTTCTTTCCGATCGGCACGATCATGGCCGACCGTCTACTTTATCTTCCATCCCTTGGATTGCTCGGCTGCGTGGTACTTGCAACATACGCCAGTGAACGATCGCCCAAACTGAAGATCGTCCCGCCGGTGGTGTTGGGCGTGATAACCGCCGGATTCGCAGTACGGACCTGGGTCCGAAATCAAGATTGGAAGACCGACCTCACTATCGCGACCGCAGACGTGCAGGTCAGCCCCAACAGCTTCAAACTTCATCGATTGCTGGCTACGTCGCTCTTCGAATCAGATCCGGTGCATTCGAACATCGATCAGGTACTCGCTGAGCAGGAGAAAAGCGTGGCCTTACTCGATTCCCTGCCTTCCGCGCTCAGCCGCCCGGATGCTTACCGCCAAGCAGGTTACTACTATCTTGTGAAAGGCGATCGAGTGCGGGAACAGGGTCACGCTCAAGACGCGCCGGCGGCTTACCAACGAGCGCTCCAGGCTCTTCAGCGGTGCGTTTCGATCGACCGGGCATCGCGCGCAAGCTACCGCTCAACCGGCAATCCGATCACCTCCGCCCTTCCCGACGGAGATTCCCAAGCCTACCTTTTGCTCTCCATCGCGTATCTCCGATTAGGAGATCTAGTCAAGGCTTATGAAGCGGTCACCAAGGCCCGCGCTCTGGATCCGTTGAACCCTCAAATGTACCGGCAGTTGGCGGATGTCTTTCTCCATCAACACCGCAATAATGATGCCGAAGTTGCGTCGATGCTAGCGAGCGCCATCACATCGTTGCAAGAAAGGAAGTGGCAAGACGCGGCGGACTTGAGCGAACGCGTCCTGCACTTCAACTCAACCGATTACCCTTCCGCATACTACTTGAATGCGATGGCGAATCTGCATCTCAATAGACTCGATCCGGCCGAGAAAAGTGCGCGCGAAGCAATCCGGCTCGACAGCGCGCGACGTAATCCGAGAACAAGCTATGTACTAGGACTGATCCTGGCTCAAAAGCAGGATTTCAAGCAATCGGCTGATTTGTTGAAGACCTATCTGAAAGCGCTGCCTGACGCGCCAGACGCGGAAATTGTCCGAAAACAGCTGCGCGAAATCGAGAAATCCTCGCAAGCCAGATGACCGCCGACCGCCCGGCCATACCTCGGGACTCGAGACGCAGACTCGCGACGCAGGGCTTGACTATACCCCCGATTTGTAGTAAAAGTTAACGCTAACCATGGGAGAGAATACCACGTTTGTACTATCCCATTGACCGCTAACGTAAAGGGGTGCTAAATGAGACATTGTTTCGTCGCTGCAATTCTGTTTTGCCTTTGCAGGCTGGCGTTCTCTCAAGGTTTCGGCACAATCGTGGGGACGGTTACCGATCCGTCCGGCGCACTGGTAGTATCTGCAAAAGTCACCGCCGTTGAATCAGCGACCGGCGCTTCCCGCGAGGCCATCACAAACACCTCGGGCCAATTTGTCATTCCCGGGCTCCGGCCTACGACCTACACTCTCACGGTAGAGGCTTCGGGTTTCAACAAATACACTCAATCAAATATTGTGCTGACCGCCGATCAGAGCGAGACCGTAAACGTTGCGCTCACAGTGGGCCAAGCCTCCCAAACCGTGACGGTGGAAGCAGCGGCCCAACAGACCGACACCTACACGTCAACGCTCAAGGAGGTTGTCGATTCCCAGCGAATGGTTGATTTGCCGCTGAATGGCCGCAACGCCGCGAACTTGACGACGCTGGTGCCGGGCGCGACGCTTGCGCCCAACGGCGGCGCGGATCAAGGCCAGACCAAGACATTTCCGGGCGCCGTCGAAATTACGACGAACGGCGCGCGGCAGAACATGGTTGCCTACAATCTGGACGGCGCCGACAATGTGGATCGCTACACCAACGTGAACAATCCATTCCCTTTTCCCGACGCGCTTCAGGAATTTAGCGTGCAGACGGCGAATTACAGCGCCGAATACGGCGGCAATGCGGGCGCCGTAGTCAACGTGATCACCAAGAGCGGCACCAATTCGATTCACGGAGACTTTTTTGGGTTTATCCGCAACGGCGATCTGAACGCGCGAAATTATTTCGCGGCCGTGCCCGATCCGCTGAAGCGCGGTCAGGAGGGCGGTACCATCGGCGGTCCGGTCAAAAAGAATAAGACGTTCTTCTTTGCCGGCTACCAGTTCACCACCCTCCGGGACGTAACCAACGGTCTGAACAAAACTGTCCCCACGCAGGCCGAGAAGAGCGGGAATTTTTCCGCCGTGGGAACTATTTACGACCCCATCACCCAACAGCCATTCCCCAACAGTCAAATCCCGCTTAGCCGGTTCGATTCTGCGTCGCTCGGCGTTATGAAATACCTGCCGGTCGCGACGACTACGACCGGAATCGTGTTTTACTCCTCGCCAGTACACCAGAATTTCAACGACGTGATGGGTCGCCTCGATCAGGTGTTCTCCGATAAAGATCACGCGAGTCTGCGCTACGACTGGCAATTGTTCACCAATAAGCCGGTCTACACTCCGACGAATATTCTATCCTACGCCGACGGTTCGGACATCATTGACCAGAACGTGCTGGTGCAGGAAACGCACATTTTCAACCCCGCGTTGTTGAACGAATTTCGCGTTGGCTTTCTACGTGACGCGTCGATTCGCGGCCCCGCAAGCAACGTCCCCAGCGTTCGTGATTTCGGCGTGAACATTCCTTATCAGCCTCCGGCCAATGACGTCCAGTCTATTAATGTCAGCGGCTTCTTCAGCTTTGGCGACAACCCTTTCGCGCGCTTCACGCGGAATAATTTCATTGGAAACGATGAAATCCGCTGGGTGCTCGGCCATCACAACCTCACCATCGGCGCGGATTTGGAGCGGCGCCAAGTGGAGCTCGATAACGGTTTCAACTCTCCCGGCCTGTTCACTTTTAACGGGCAGTCCACCCACGCTCTTTCCACAGGTAACTCCATGTCGGATTTTGTACTCGGCGATCTGTACCAGTTCCAGCAGGCGCAGGGCCAGTTCGAGAATGCAAACTCGTGGATGATGGGATATTTCATTCAAGATGACTGGAAGGTCGCGCGCCGATTAACGGTCAATCTGGGCTTGCGATGGGAGCCTTATTTTCCATACCACGAAGTGGACGGACGCGTGGAGGGTTTCTCGATTCCAAACTATCAAGCCGGAATCCATTCCACGGTCTATCCGAACGCGCCGCCGGGCTTGTTGTTCCGCGGCGATACGGGTTTGCCCACGAATGGAACGGGCAACAACTTTAAGGACTGGGGTCCGCGCGTTGGTTTTGCGTACGATGTCTTCGGCGACGGCAAGACGAGCCTGCGCGGCGGCATGGGCATGTTTTACGATTCTGCCACCAATGGGATTTTTAACAACAACCTGGTGGATGAAGCGCCTTTTGCCCAGCAGATCCTTCTGACGAATCCGCCGGGCCCTTTCAGCAACCCGCTCGCCGGCGAGCCTCAGTACGCGTCTGTTTTCCCGGCCCCATTCCCTGTCCCCAAGAATGTGGTGCTCCCCCCGCCGGTCTCGGCCGTCACGTTCAATCTGGCTGGCAACCTGGCCTTTAAGATTCCAGTCGTCTATAGCTGGAACCTGACCTTGGAGCACCAGTTCGGCAGTCAATGGCTCGGTCGTCTGGCATATGTCGGATCTCACTCGAGCCACCTTTCGCTGAGTGAGAACCTGAACCCGTCGGTTTACATCCCCGGCAGCAGTCTATCGGAAAGTGCGCGGGTAATCTTCCCGGGGTACTCGAACATTGAGCTGATCGACGAATCCGGAAACGCCCATTACAATTCGCTGCAGTTCACCCTGCAGAAGCGGTTCGCGCATGGTGTCTCGGTTCTGGCGAATTATACCTGGCAGAAGTCTCTGGATACCGTGCCACCGTCCAACGGCGGAACGGGCGCGGGTGCGACCGGCGGCACGGGAGGGGAACCGCTTCCCTGGTTTACTCCCGGCAACAAGCAGCTTGATTACGGCACCTCGGATTTCAACCGGCAACACGTTTTTGTGATCTCTTATTTGTGGGATATACCCAAGCCCCCCACCAACAACAAATTTGTAACAGCGGTCCTCGGGAATTGGGAGCTTACCGGCATCGTCACGGCGGAGAAAGGACTTGCTTTCACGGTTTTTGCCGGTAAGGATATTTCGCAGACCTCACTGAATGTGGACCGCGGCGTTTACCTCGGTGGAAATCCACTGGGCGGTACCGCCTGCAAAAGCGCGCCGTGCGTGAACTGGATTAATCCCGCTGCCTTCGGCATGCCCGCCGCCGGAACGGTCGGCAACGTTGGCAAGGGAGCCCTGGTCGGGCCGGGTTTGTTTGACTGGGACATGGGACTGTTCAAAAACATCCCCATCAAGGAGCGGTGGCGCGTGCAGTTGCGCGGGGAGTTCTTCAACACGTTTAACCATCCGAATTTTACGAGCACCAGCAGCAACTATCCGAATTTTACGCTAAGTTCCTCCACGTTCGGAACCATCACAAACGCGTACGACCCGCGCATTTTGCAGCTTGCGCTCAAGGTGGTGTTCTAACGGGGCACCGGTCCCTTAAGGAACCCCGCTGGGATACCGGCTGCTTTGAATCTTCTTTCTTGTGCGTGTGCTCGGCCCGCAGGTGTTTCCATTTTCTTCTCAGCGCGCGGTTCCAATACATGAGCGCTCCGGTGACGGTAAGTAGCACAATGGCCAGGCCGGCCGCCGCCCAAAGAACTTTGACGCCCCTTCCCCAATAGGTGCCGAAGTGCAGTGGGATCTGCAGCCAGATGAACCAGTCACCTAGAGTTTGATTGATTCCGTAACGCCAGATCGCCAGATACTTGCCATCATAGGGATCGAAAAAGAGACTGTCCGCATACTCGTATCCAGGACCCGGCCGCCGGCGCATCAAGATTCGCAGCGGCGCTCTCCGAGTAGACGGGAAAGCAACTCCCATGAGCCTGCTCCCACGATCGATGAGAGAAGCCTGCGAAATCAGCGCGTCAAGATCGGGTGGAGCGGAGTCCCGCTGTGGCAGCACCGATACAACTGGCGGTCTCACAGCGACGATGGGGGAAATCTTTTGGACCCAGGCAAACGTCTGGGCTGGCCATCCGAAATAGATCCCGGAAACTGCCCAAAACGACGAGATTGCCAATGTCCAGAAACCAACTGCGCGATGCAGGTCGAAGTTCACCCGCCGCCACTTCCGGCGAAAATCGACCTTTAAGGCGCGCACCCATGACTGAATGCCAGGCCACCAAACCACCAGTCCGGTAATGTTCAATAAGAGGAGAAAGGCCGCACCGCCGCCATTCACCCGCCGTCCAACCGCTCCCATCAACAAGGTTTCGTGAAGACGCGTTACTACGCGCAGCCAGGAATCATTTCTGGGAAACTCACCAAGAACCGCGCCCGTGGCGGGATCGGCAGCCACTCTAATTTCCGTTCTGCTCCAACTAATGCTTTGAACAATAGCCACAAAAGTTGGTTCACCTTCAGTCGGCGTGAACACCGAGATGATCTGCCCCTTCGGATAGGCTGCTTTCACATTGTTGATGACCGCCATGATATCGGCGAAGGGCCCCGTCGCTTTGATGTTGTGCCAAGGGTTCAAGCCGCTCAGCGATTCCAATTCCGCACGAAAAACTAGAATCGCTCCTGTGGCCCCGATAACGATCATGTACAAGCTGAGAGTGATCCCCACCCACAGGTGCACCTGGAAGTTGAGCTGACGCACCCACAGCCTCTGCGGCCGATGAGCAAACTGGCGGAGGAAATTCACGACGTCATTGACGCGAAAAAACCTGATGTGTATGAGTGGGGCCTTTACCGGGCACATTCGCGTCCGAATCGCAGCTGAGCGTCTTCCCATCGGATGAGACCGCCATGGTGCCAACCGCTGTCGGCCGATTGGCGCCCTGCAGGACGATCTTATAGAGTGATCCGCCAGCTTTCGTAACCGTGACCGTGCCGATTTTGTTCCCTTGCGAATTCTTTACGTCGGCTTCCGTGCCGTCCAGGAGCGGAGAGAAACTCATCGAAACAAACTGGATGTTGTTCACCGGGAGCGAGTAGGCGAATTCAAATGTATTCCCCTTTTGGGTAATCCGGAGAGTGAGCGGATCGGTGTCAGTTTGATTGCCGCCGACTTCCTGGCTCTTCAACAGCCATCGTCCCACTAGCGGCTCTGCGCTCCAGGCCCGCGCGGCCGAAAGCAGCAACAATAGAGGAGCGGCCGCCACGAACGCTTTCGTCATCTTTCAGTAATCCAGTCCTTAGCCGAATGATAACAAGAGACGCGGTTATAGCGTCGCCCAGAATCTACAGCGATTTTTTCATCGGCATACAGCAGATCGAATTTGCCCCACAGTCCGCAAATTCCTCGATCCGTTAGGATGAAGTGTGAAAGGGAGTACGTACTATGCGGCATTTGCAAGTATGAGAGCACTCTTGTGTTGCCTGCTCCTCTTCGCCCCGTACGCCTTCGCCGATGAAGCAGCTGAGCGCATTGCTATTTGGCCGTGCCATCACAACTCTGAATGAACCGTCGCAGCACAGCGCACTCTTCACAGGGGATGGACGTGCCTACTCCGAGTTTGAGCGGCTCAGGAGAGCCAACCCACTGGCGTTCCGAATTGTTGGACCAGCAGCCGATCCGGTGTCCATGGCTCGAACGGATCATCCCACCGTGACGATTTCGCGTGAGCCCTGGGGTGAGGCCACAATCAATCTTCCGGGTAGAGCGTCTCGCTCTTCCATAGCATTTATACAGCGGGCGCAGCCGGAGCCCACATCTCCTGTGGCTCCCACGATGAGCAGCGTTGATCTGCGGATGTTCCGGCCCTCCAGCGCGCACATCTTGTGGATGCCCTGAACGATGAAACCAACTGTCAACGTATTACCTGTCGTGAAGACCGTATCGTATCTTTCGGGAAGCTGATTGAAATTGCCCTCGATCAGAATGGAACTGAATCCGCCGAGACTCACGATCTTCGCTCCTGCCTGGATCGCGTAGGCCGCCGCGCCTCGAACGCGGGCGAGGTTGTCGTGCGTGTAGGCGGCATCCAGACGGTCGGGAGGAATGAAGGAGTCGATGTAGAGGCCACGCGCCTTCGGGCGCCCCGCCGATTCCTCGATGATCGATCCGACCTCGACATGACAGACTGCTCGGGGCGGAATCCATGGAAGGATGTCCTTGATCTCGTCGTCCGGCAGAGGCGTATGCTCCGGTCCGCGCAAGACAGCGAGCACGTCCGCTGCCGCTCTCCAACTCTCCTGATGTCCGATTAGAGCGAAATCGGTCGCGGTAGAGGCCGACGCCCGAATTTCGAGGGAGGCGTGCACGCGGCGATGGCGCCGTCGCTGGCTCAGCAGCGAGCATCCATTCGTGTACAGGCTGCCGCTGCGGCAAAGATGGCAGCTGCGATGGCGGCTGGGCCCTCATTCTTCACCGGGGCGCCACCAATCGGCCTCGGACTGCTGGCGGAGTGCGATCCCCTACCTGCCGAGCAGCTCAACGGCATTATTACCGGAGCCGCGCAAAAAGAAAGCGTAAGTTTTGAGCTGATTAAAGCCGTAGTGGAAGAAGAGTCCGCCACCCGACCGTGTGCGATCTCGTTCCGGGGAGCGGAGGGCCTCATGCAACTGATGCCCGCCACCGCCGAACAGTTCAACGTCCAAGATCCATTCGATCCGAAGCAGAACATCGAGGCCGGAGCCAAGCTTCTCAAGCTATTGCTCGGGAAGTACGACAACGATCTCACTCTCACATTGAGCGCTTACAATGCAGGATCGGGGCGCGTAGATCAGGAGGGCGGCATTCCGCCTATCCCGGAAACGCTCAACTACGTCGCCGACATCTTACGCAAATTGCGGTCGACGGAAGACAAACCGGTGGAACCGGCGCCAACCGTGGCCGCATCAGAACGCAAAGACCGGTAGTGGCGAAGGCAAATCCTCCCGCAGTCTGAAGATTTTGCCTTCAGATGCGGCCCATCAGTAAGAGGATGATTAGGATCAGGACCACTAGTCCCAGACCACCACTCGGGTAGTAACCCCAACCTCTGCTATAAGGCCATGTAGGAAGGGCCCCCAAAAGCAGCACGATCAGGATGATAAAAAGAATCAGCGACATAGTCTCTCCTCTCTAACGCTTGGTTAACGTGCTCCAAAACTCGGTCACACGTTACTATCGTGCAACTCAACGCCCACTCTGCGCCTAGGAAAGATGCCAGCTCACAATTGGGAGCCCTAATTTTGGGCGGTTTTGGCGGACGCGTCGGAAGTGAGGTGAAGGCTGAGGACGCGATCGCCGCGCGAGTCGCGTTTCCGCGCTATCAGGATGCCGGCGATCCGCCGAAGCGCTTGGGATAGGCCTTTGGGCGTGGCCGGAAGGGCCTCCAGAGGGGCGATCTTGCAGAGCTGGCTGAGCAGTTCGGTGGCGCTGCCGGTCCAAGCGCCACGATCCCGAAGGAACTCGTGAACTGCCTCGTGGAGCGGATCGGAGCCAGCCCACATGGAGCCGGAATCGGCAAGAGCGTCGACGATAGCGGATCGGTCTAAGCCAAGCGCGGGAGCGGCCGCGGCGGCCCAGGCTGCGCAATCGGGAAAGCGGGCCACGTTGCCAAGATCGATCTCACGGATATGGCCGAGAGCGGTCGCGACTGCCGTGGCAAGCGTCGCCAGGATGGCTGGCCGCAGCGCCTCGAACTGCGCCCACAGCGATGCTTCCGGGCGCAACGCGGTGAGGGGTGGTAGATCGATGCTTACGGTCCGATTGGAAAGATTTCGCGACGGACTCCAAGAAGCGCCGGTTTCGTCGGTCGGTGTAATCAGGACCAAAGGCCGCGCGGCAGGCGCGATTTCGAGAGCATCGCCGGATGAGAGCGCACACAGCGCTTCCGACATTTTGGATGGCACACGATACACCTGGTCGAAGATCAGTATCCAGTTTTGGACGGCTAACTGAAGAAGTTCGCGATCGCGCGCCGGCAAGCGCCGCAGCGGCACTGTTGAAGGATCGATCAGGGCGCGCAACGCGCGAGCAAGTACAGATTTTCCGCTGGCGGCCGGACCACGAAGCACCAGCACCGGATAGGGCCCGACGGGACGGAGAGCGGCGGCCAGCCAGGTGAACGCGCGGGTGCGATTGGCCGCGGTGAGGCGAAAGAGTTCGGCGAAATGTTCCAGTGGCTGGGAAGATGGCGACAAATCCGGACAAGGCAGTGGAAGGGCTGTCGGCGACTGATGGAACGGATGACGCAAGTTGCCTGTCGTCTGCCAACCCTGTGACGAGATTTCGAGAAGTTCGCCTTCAGAGTTGGCCAAGTCAAGAATGATTCGCGAGGGCGCGAAGGGATCGCCTTCAAAGGCGAGCCGGTGATCAACCTTTTGAGCCGGCATCTCTCCGTACCGGGCTCGTGCTTCCAGCATGCGCAGAGCAGCGCGGAAAGCGGTGATGGACGGCGCGGTCTCATACTCGCTGTAGAAGTTGGCGGTAAGCCAGTCGCGGAATGAGGCGGAACGAAGAGCGAGCACGCGGCGGGAGTCGACGGTCGACGGGACGCTTGCACAGGGCTCGCCGTCTTCGGAGCAGAACGGCGTGGCGGCGCGGGCGTGATAGAGCAGCGCCTGGGTTTGGTCGATTCTGTGGGAACGCTCTGACATAAACTGCTCGGCTTGAGCTTAGCGCGCGTTAGCGGACGGGCATCGGGTTGGGTTCCTGGAAGTAATTGATATAGCGGTGAAAATTCCGCACTTTCGGAAGTCACCGGGATTGTAGGATAATGCCACAGTCTATGTGCCGCAGCATTAAAGTCCTACGCCGCAACGATGCTCTCGTGACTTCGGAGGAGATTTCGGCCGCCGCTTTGCAATTCGTGCGCAAGGTGAGCGGCTTCCATAAACCATCGAAGGCCAATCAAGCCGCGTTCGATGCGGCGGTCCGGGATATTGCGCACATCACCGGACACCTGTTAGAAGGTTTGGGCCAGGCAACCAGGAAAGACCTGGCAAAGGAGGCTGTATGAGAAAACGAATCGTTCTGATGGGGCGCCTTGCCGTCGTGGCAGGTGCGCTCGCTGCCGGAATCTTGCTGGCCAGCGACAATGGCGGAAATAGCCAAGGTAACAATTCAAACGCATGCAACGAGCTGCCGAGTTACAGCGTGCTTAAGACCGCCTTGAAGAGCGTCGCTCCGGCGGCCAAAAGCGTGAACGGCGGTTTGGGTTTCAACATGTGGGGGACCATCGTGGACCGCGACGGCATAGTTTGCGCGGTGGTTTTCACCGGCTCCGATCGGCAATCGCAGTGGCCCGGCAGCCGGGTCATTTCCGCGCAAAAAGCCAACACCGCAAACGCCTTCAGCCTGCCGGGATTCGCGCTGTCAACCGCCAATCTGTACGCAGCGGTGCAGCCTGGCGGCACGTTATTCGGTCTGCAGGATAGTAATCCAGTGGATACCGATGCTGCTTATGATGGGAATTCCGCGAACTATGGCCAGACGAACGATCCGATGGTGGGGCGCAAAATCGGCGGCATCAACGTTTTCGGCGGCGGGCTCGCACTCTACAACAAGACCGGCGTATTGGTGGGCGGATTGGGCGTGAGCGGCGATACATCCTGTACCGACCATATCATCGCCTGGAAGACGCGCCACGCGCTGAACTTCGATGACGTGCCGGCCGGGGTTGGGGCGGCAAACACAGACAACATGATCAATGACATGCCGCCGCCATTGCCTGGATTTACGACGTCGCCCAGCCCCAGCGGATTTGGCCATCCGACCTGCGACGCGACGGCCACAGCCATCACCGCCGGACTACCAACCAATTTTCCAGTGGGGCCGAATCCGTAGACTAGGTCGCTCTTCGAACGGGCGCAACTTTAGTACCCGCTCTTTCGAATTCAAAGTGCAAGACCCATTCGCGCGGGCGGCCGGGATCGATGTCGGACGCGGGCGCGAACTTCCAACGCCGCGCGGCTTGGAGAGCCAGTTGGGCGAAGTATTTGCTCGGCCCGGTCGAGTCTAGCTTCGCCTCGGCCACGTTGCCGGATGGGTCAACACGAACGCGCACGCTGACCTTCACTCTGCCCTGGATTGTTCGACTGGCTTCGGACGGCACCTTCGGTAAAACGCGCTGAATAATCTCGTTTCGAACAGGCGCTTCAGGCGGCGTCGGTTTCACTTTTGGTGCGGGCTGAACGGGCGCGGGCTGAATCGGCGGGGACTGGGGAATTTGCGCGGGCTCGGCCGGAGAAACAGGCGTCTGGCGGTCGATCAGCCTGGGCGCAATTACAAAGGCAGCTAGCACCAATCCGGCCGTGGCGGCTAGCGCATAGGCCCACTTGAGCATCGAACGCCGAGAGACAGGTTTAGCCGGCGGCTGCAAGCGAGCGGAAATGTCAGCGACAGTTAACCGCGCCTTCGGATCAGAGCGAAGGCATTGACGAGCGATTTCAAGAAAGGGCTGCGGGAGTGTATCAGGAACGGCCGGTTCGTTCGACTGGGCTACGCCGTGTGTGGCGCCGCGGGCGGGAAGATGCTGGGTCAGCGCTTCGACAAGAGTGATGCCGAGCGACCAGACGTCGCCGGCGGGCGATGCGGTCCTCTCCGGCGGCGTGTAAGCATCCGGGATTGAGGGCGGACATTCCCCGATTCGGCACAGAGCGGCGCTCGAGATCTTCAGACACTCCCCAATCGCCAAGATGTTCGCAGGTTTCACGTGACCGTGTACGAACCCTTCACCGTGAAGATACGCCAGCACGCTGAGAGCAGGCTCGATCATCTGGCGGGCCTCGTCCGCACTGAGCGGACGGACCGGAATCACTTGCGCCAGACTTTCGTCGGCGTACTCCATCACTAGATAAGCCAGCGGCGTCTCGCCCGCTTTCGCGCCGCCCTTGCTGAAGATTCGCAATAAATTGGGATGGGATAGTTTCGACGTCAGATGCCAACGCGAAAGTTGAGACTCGATGCTTTCCGGCGGCCCGAGAACGATTTTGATGGCGGCCTTTTGTGGCGCAGGTTGACCGTACTCAGTGAGGAAGACGGCGTGGTCTTCGTCGCCTCCCAAGTACTGTCGCAAGGGGAAAGCGTCAGCTATCACCTGACCTTCCCACTGTTTCCAGTCGCCGGTCACCGCTCAACCATTGTAACGGTCCGTGTTCGTAGCGTGCGCCCGAGTGCGTGCAGTACGGCCTATTTCTTCTCGGCCGTGAACGTCCCTGCGCCTAACTGCCCGTACTCCACCGTTCCCTTCATGGTGGCGCCTTCAACCGTACCTTTATAGCTGATCTTTCCGGCGTCGGCGTTGTCGAACGACCACTCCACTTGATTGCCTTTTACCGTTCCCTTGACGTCGGCATTTCCAAGCGCGCCCGAATACGTGCCGGTCAACGCGTCACCGGCCTGTTTGAAGACGAAGGTAGCCGTACCGCTGCCGGCATCTAATCGAACCGCGGCCGCCCAAGTCCCGGAAATATCGGCAGCATAGAGGGCCAATGCGGACAGAACGAGAACGATCAGAAGTCTGCGCATAGGCGCAGTGTAGCATGCTACTAAAGTGGGCTACTGCCGCTGGAAGTAAAGAGTAAGCCTGCGGTGATCCGGCCGATCGATGACCAACATCAGCGTCCCATCGGGCTGCATGCTATAACGTTCCATCTCAACACCATTGGTCCGCGTAGTCGTGACCTTCAGGAGATTACCCTCCCATTTGGCTTTGCTTTTGAAAGCCGAGCCTTGATGAATGGTCGAGTTTTCACGTGCGTCGGTATCGAAGGTAAAAGAAGCGGTCGTGTTTTCGCCTTCCGATGTGAAATTTCGCGAAATGGAGATGTTATGCTCGCGGTCGTTAATCGTAATGGTCGCGGATTGGACCATGGTTCCACCGGCGAAGTCGCTCCGATCGGGAATCAATTTCCAAGTGCCATTCAGGCTGTGGTGGTTGGCGGCAAAGGCCGAAGCGGCAAAGAACACCAGTACGGCGGCGCTGGAAAGGAAAGTTTTACGTAGTTGTGGGCGCATGGCTCCTCCGCAGCTGAAAAGAGCAAGCCGGCTGCCAACGGAATCGACATGTAACAAGGTGATTACGTTGACAGGACTCGCAAATTGCGCGGGCCGGTGAGGACCTTGGCCGACCCGCGCATTGCCTCCGGAGTTTTAAGGCGTTCGATTTACTTGTAAGTGGCGCTTGTCGAATACCCCGTAAAGCCGAAACCGATGCCGTAATCGAGATTCGGCGCAGTAAACTTTGTGTAGCTAGTGATATTCTCTACCGCCAAGGATCCTGTCCCCGCCGGAAGGGTATCCAAAACATAAGCGGGAACGGTGAACTGCAACGCGCTCTGTGGTGCGTAGCAAGTGAAGCTCCCACTCACTCCGCCCGAAGTGCTCGCTGAGCCTGAGATGAAAACGTAGGTTCCCGGAGCGCCGCCAGTCCATGTCACTTGGGCGCCTTGAGAGCGTGTGACCGTGGCTGCCGTGCTCTCATTGGTCCAGTTCAGAAGTGGATTGGGAAGATTTACCGTCGCCGAGGATGCGCCCACGTCCTTCCCACCCGTCCAACTGAAAACGAATGTTCCTCCGGATGAGGTGATCGCATTGGCCGGTAGCATCGCGCTGAAGAATCCCGTGAGTGGCGCGCCTAGGCCCATCAACGGGTAATTAGCTCCGCCCGGTCCTGCGAGAGAAACGGTCCCAGGATCGAGACCGGTTGTGGTAATGTTGCCGACGCCAGTCGTCGAAATCACCTCGGTGACGATGCAACTGCCAATCGATGCAATACCGCTTGCCGAACCGTAATAAGAGCCCGTAACGCTCGCAAAGTCGGCCGATGCAAGGTTCTCCGTCGTCTGCGTTCCGCTCGAACTCGTATTAACGAACTGGCCGACGAACACAGACCCGCTCTTAACATTTGTTTGCCCGCTCAACGTGATGTATTGCGACCCGGTGATCCCGAATGCCGGATCGCTACATTCGCCGTTACCCTGGTTGATGGGAGCAGTCGCGAAGTTGGAAGCAACGCCGCTCACGACCACCACTAACGAAACATTGCAGCCCGTTAAACCCGCCGGAATGGTCACGTTGATCTGATCCAGTCCTGGATATCCAGAGGATCCGGCATAGCCAACTGTTGCCTGGACCCCGCCGATCCAGACCTGTACTGAGGACTGATTCACAGCGTGCGGCGACGTACTAAAGACGGTGTCGCTGTCCGCCGGGTCGGCACCCAACCCCGTGCCCCACAGAGTAATGATCTCGCCGGGAGCCGCAGAGCTGGTGTAATTGAACAGAGCCCCGGTCCTGGCATCAGTGGCTGTGATCAGACCGGTTCCAGTCCCATAGTAGGTGTCCAATCCGAACGCGCTCGCTACCACCGTAATCGAGAAAGCGTTGCTGGCGGTGTTGTTATAGGTCACCGTGATGGTTCCAGTTCCGGTTGGCGTAGCTGCCGGAAGGACCGCCGCGATCTGCGTTGGAGTCGCCGACTCCATCCCCAACGGAACCGTTTTCCCGCCAACGGTTACCGAGACGCTGGTCCCATTGAGGATCGTCGGAATGCCCGCCGGTCCGGCGCTGGACTGTAAGGTTACTGTGCCGGTCACAGGGGCCGCCATGTTGGCGCCGAAAATCGTTATGATCGAGCTGGGCGTCACGCCGGAGTTAGTGAACCCGGAAGGGATAAAGCTATAGTTGTTCGTGACCCCCTTGACTGCGGGAGTGCCTGGTCCTGTGCTGGATGCTCCGTATGTCGTGTATTGAAAGCTGATTGAGGTGGAGCTTATGGCGGTCACCAATAGCTTCGCTGCATTTCCGCCGTTGGTTCCCACCCCAACAATTGCTCCCACCGTAAGTGAACTGGCGGGGATAGGCGCCGTTGTCGCAAACGAAGCCAGTGAGTTAAGAATCGCCTGGGTTAGCGAGTCAAATGTCGCCTGTCCTGAGCCGATGAGGGAGAGGGATCCTCCCTTTGCGCTGCCGATGAAGGTGAGGCTGGTACCGGTGAACGTAATGTCTCCGCTACCGGACGTGTTCGTCGCGCCAGTGTCCAAGCTCAGGCTCTGGCCTGCCGACAGGGTGGCGGTGGAGTTGATATCCGCCAAGGCAGCGACGGGCAAAATGAGAGCCACGACGGCCATTGTGGTCAGCGCTGCTATCTTTCTAGTTAGTTGCATATTCAAGAGGCAAGGTACAGATTTCATATAGTCTCCTCCTCAGGAGTTGTAATCGAAGCTACGTTTTTTCGGCTTCATTGTGCTCAAAAGAGATACGCGAGAATCGGAGCCGGAAAGGATCAGAGCCCGGCAGCCCTGGAGGCTATGTTAACAAGTCGAGCCCGTAACTTGTTGGGCGGTATACTGAAACGAACCTGGATTTCGTCGCTTGAGTGATCCTTCTCCCCAGAACGTAACCAAGCTGCTGGTCCAATGGAGCAGTGGCGACCAGGGGGCCTTGGATTCTTTGATTCCCCTCGTCTATGAGGAATTGCGGCGCGTGGCCCGGTACTATCTCAAGCAGGAAAAACAAAGTAACACCCTTTCTTCCACAGCGTTGGTTCACGAGGCATACCTTCGGCTGGTGAATCAAAAGGAAGTGACCTGGCAGAACCGGGCGCACTTTTTCGGCGTGGCGGCGCAGATGATGCGGCGGATTCTGGTGGACCACGCACGGCGCCATGGCTATGCCAAGCGCGGCGGCGGCGCTCTGACGCTCGCGCTGGAGGAAGCAGTCGCCACTCCGCAGCGGCGCGAAATCGATCTGGTGGCGCTCGATGACGCCCTCGATAGCCTCGCCAAACTGGATGAGCGGCAGAGCCGAATGGTGGAGCTGCGCTTCTTCGGCGGCCTGTCGATCGAAGAGACATCGGAGGTTCTGGGCGTATCCATGCCGACCGTGAAGCGTGAATGGGCTTCCGCGCGAGCCTGGCTGTTCCGCGAGATCACCCGAGGGCCCCTTGACGCCTGAAGATTGGAGGCGAGTGCGTGAGATCCTCGAGCAAGCCCTCGAGTTGGGCCCCGACCGGCGGTCCGCTTACCTGAAGGAAGTTTGCGCGGGAAACACGGCGCTGCAGCTGGAAGTGGAAGCGCTGATCGCCGCCGACGAGCGCGCGGGCACCGGGTTTCTGGCCGGCAACGCTGTAGAAGCCTCGGCTGTCCTGGCCGCTCCGGAGGAGCCGGTGTCGCTGGCCGGCGCCAGGATTGGTCCGTATCAGATTGTCGAGGAGATCGGACACGGCGGCATGGGCACGGTCTACCGCGCGGTCCGGGCCGACGATCAATATCGCAAGCAGGTGGCGATCAAGGTGGTTCGCGGAGGGCTGGGCGACGAGTTCCGCGTGCACCGTTTCAAAGCCGAACGCCAGATTCTCGCCAATCTCGATCACGCCAACATCGCTCGACTGCTGGATGGCGGCGCGACCGAAGATGGACGGCCTTACGTGGTGATGGAGTACATCGAAGGCCGGCCGATCGATGAGTATTGCGATCAGCGCAAGCTCCCAATACCCGAACGCTTGAAGCTTTTCCGCACCGTTTGTTCCGCCGTGGGTTACGCTCATCAACGCCTGGTAATTCATCGCGACATAAAGCCCGCCAATATCCTTGTAACGGAGGAAGGTGAGGCGAAGCTGCTGGACTTTGGGATCGCGAAGATTCTCGATCCGGAAGAGACGGGCGTTGAGCAGACCGTAACCGTGATGCGGCTGATGACGCCGGAATATGCCAGTCCCGAGCAAGTGCGGGGGGAGCCGATTACCACTGCCAGCGACGTCTATTCCCTCGGCGTGGTGCTGTATGGTTTGCTCACCGGACGCCGGCCCTATGGCCGAGCCAGCCGGGTGGCGCGCGACATCGTGCAGGCGGTCATTGAGACGGAGCCGGAGAAGCCGAGCGCATCGGTCACGCGGGCGGAAACTGTGACGGCGCAAACTGTCAGCGAAACGCGAGACGAGATTCCCGAGAAGTTGCAGCGCCGGCTGCGGGGCGACCTGGACAACATCGTTCTCAAGGCCTTGCGTAAGGAGCCGGAGCGCCGCTACGCATCAGTCGATCAGTTCTCAGAGGACATCCGGAGACATCTCGAAGGGCTTCCGGTTATCGCGCGGCCCGACACGTTCTTCTATCGAAGCAGTAAGTTTGTCAAGCGGCATAAGGCCGGTGTGGCAGCGTCGATCACCGTGCTGCTGACTCTTGTGGTCGGCCTGGCGATTACCGTGCACGAAACTTACATAGCGCGCGCGGAGCGAGCGAAAGCCGAGCGGCGGTTCAATGATGTACGGAAACTGGCGAACTCGCTGCTGTTTGAAGTACACGATGCGATCCAGACGCTGCCGGGAGCCACTCCCGCGCGGAAGCTGATCGTCGACCGGGCGCTCGAGTATCTGGATGCATTGGCGAAGGAGGCCAAGGGCGACCTGTCACTGCAGCGGGAACTGGGCGCGGCGTATGAGAAAGTCGGCGATGTGCAAGGAGGATTCCGATCATCGAATCTGGGCGACATCCCAGGGTCCATCGCGAGTTACCGTAAGTCGCTAGCGATTCGCGAAGCAGTGGTGGCGGCGGATCCGGCGAATATTGCGCCCCAGCGGGAACTGATCACCTCGCATGGCAAGCTCAGCGACGCGCTGACGGGAGTGGGCGATTCCGCCGGCTCACTCGACCAGTTGCATCAACTGTTGCCAATCGCCGAGCGATTGTCGGCCGCCGATCCGACAAACCTGGAAGATCGCCGCAACCTGGCCGTGGCTTACCTGGACTATGGCTGGAAACGCTCCGATGCCGCGAACTGGAAGAGTGGCGTGGATGATTGCCGGAAAGCCGCGTCTATGCTCGAATCTTTGGCGGCCGCGGAACCCGGCGATAGACGAACGGGCCGAGTATTGGCGCTGGCGTATGAGCGGATCGGCGATCTGCTCTCTACCTTCGGGAAGCAGCACGGCGAGTCATTGGCGATGCACCGCAAGGCGCTTACCCTCGAGGAATCGCTGTTAAAGCAAGACCCGCAAAATACAGGCTTGCGAAGGCTCAAGGCCTGGGAGACCGTGGACATCGGCGACGAGCTGCGCGCCCAGGGTGACACGGCGGCCGCGCTGGACAAGTATCGGGAAGGACTGAATAGTTTGCGGACGTTATCGCTGGCCGACCCCAAGAGCGTGCAATTCCATGCTGATGTAGGACACGTCCGGACGAAAATCGGCACAGCGCTGCTCGAATCCGGCCACGCACAGGCGGCTCTGGCCGAACTCGAAGGATCTCTTTCCGAGTTTTCTACGAAGGACTTGCCGGTGACCGCGCTAACTCAGTTCCGAATCGGCAAGGCCTACGAGTTGTTAAAGGACCGTCGCCAGGCGCAGATCTGGTATCTGAAGAGCATCCCAGCTTTGGAAGCAGCGAAAAAGCGTGGTTTCCTCGAAGGCTCCGACGCCGCCGCGCTCGACCAGGCGAGACAAGCTGTCAGTCACCCGTAACCGCCTCCGTTACTGAACCGCGACCGTCAGGGAGCCGGTATTCCTGATCCTTGTACTGAAGTTGATACAGCTTCCAATAGATGCCGCGTAGCGCGAGCAGTTCCTGATGCGTCCCCATCTCGCGCAGCTTGCCCTTGTGCATCACCAGAATCCGATCGGCGCGCTGGATGGTGGACAGCCGGTGCGCAATGACGATCGAAGTTCGTCCCTCCACCAGGTGATCGAGCGCCTCGCGAATGCGGAATTCGGTCTCGGTGTCGACGCTGGAGGTAGCTTCGTCCAGGATCAGGTAGCGAGGATTGTGCGCCAGCGCGCGGGCGAAGCTGATGAGCTGCTTCTGACCGGTGGAAAATCCACTGCCGCGCTCCCGCACGGGTTGCTCGAAGCCATTGGGCAGCGTACGAATGAAATCGAGCAGGTTCACCCTGTCGGCAGCGGTGACCAATTGTTCATCGCTGATGCCGCCAGTGCCCAGCCGGATGTTATCGGCCACGGTTCCGGTGAACAAATGCGGATCCTGAAGCACGACGCCGAAATTGCGCCGCAGCTCTTCGAGATCGAAGTCCCGAATATCGCTTCCGCCGACGCGAATGGTCCCGCGCTGAACGTCATAGAAACGCAGCAGCAGGCTGGTCAGCGTGGTCTTCCCCGCCCCGGTATGGCCGACCACCGCGATCGTTTCGCCCGGCTCGATCCGGAAATTGACGTCGCTGAGCACCCAATCGTCGTCTTTATAGGCGAACCATACGCGGTCGAATTCGATAGCCGCGGGCCCTTTGGGAAATGGCTTTGGCTCGACCGGCGAGTGGATCTCAACCGGAGTATCGATGAGTTTAAAGACGCGCTCGGACGCGGCCATGGCCCCTTGCAGGATGTTGTAACTTTTCGCTTAGGTCCTGAATGGGCCTGAGGAATCGCAGCCCGTATTGAAAGAAAGCCACCAGGATGCCGAGACTCAGGGCGCCGCCGCGGATGCGGAATCCTCCGTAGGCCAGCAATAACGCCAGCGCCAGCATTCCCAGGAACTCAACCACCGGATAAAACCAGCCATACGCAATGATGGCGTCCTTGTACGCTTCCATGTGATCGCGATTAATGCGATCGAATTCGGCGCGGCTCCGTTCTTCGCGGTTGAAAAGCTGCAGGACGGTGATGCCGTTGATGTGCTCCTGCAGATAAGAATTGATTCTTGCGATGGCGACGCGGATGCGCCGATAGCTTTGCTGCACCGATCGCCGGAACTGCATCGTCACCAGCACGACGATCGGCATCACTGCCAGCAGGAACGCGGTCATCCCGGGACTCAGTCTGAGCATCGCCAGGATGACGAAACTGAGCATCATCAGATCACCCAGAATCATGAGCAGACCGGAGGAGAACAGTTCATTGAGCGCGTCGACGTCGGTGGTGAGACGCGTGACCAGGCGGCCCACCGGGTTGCGATCGAAGAACGCGACATCCAGCCGCTGCAAGTGCCCCATCAACTGGCGCCGCAGATCGAACATGGCCTTTTGGCCCACCCACTGCATCAGGTACTGCTCGCCGAAGTCGCAGAACATGGCGCCGATCAGCGCCGCGAGGTAAAGGAAGGATATCTGGATCAGCCCTTTCCACGGATCGCTCGCGAGATATGGATCGATCAGCGAGTGCGACGGCCTTCCGGACGGCACCAGGTAGCGGTCAATCGCAATCTGGGTGAGCAGCGGTCCGATCACCTGCAGCGCGGCATTGATGAACAGGAGGACCAGCGCCACCACGACCTCGATCTTGTACGGCCGGATGTAGGTGAGCAGGCGCCGCATGAGACGCCCGTCGTAGGCTTTGCCTAGTACTTCTTCTTCCACGTATCTTCAGTTTACGAAATCAGAGGCCGCGCACTCAGACTAAAGCCCACTCGATCGCATGGGCGCACTCGATCGGCTAATTCTCAGTGAAGGTGCTCATGAACGTGCCTCCACCGTCACTGGTGGTTACCCCGTTCTCGAAGAAGCAGCCTCCGCCGAACGACAAGCCGACCGTCTGCACATTCTGGATCGCGATTTCGAAGGCCTCCATGACCTCTGGACTGCTACCGCCGGTCTGGCCGTTCCAGTCCGACCACATGCCAGGGCTATTGACGGTCTGCGTTATGGTCATCGCACCCTGGGGATCAGTGAACAAGCTCACGCTGATGGGGTTCGACCACCAAAATTGCGTGTAGAAACCCGTCGTACCGGGACCGGTCGTGCCGGACGCCTTCGGCGACGTGAAATAGAACCGCACGCTCTTATTGTCGGGGAGGCAGCCACCGTTGTTCTGATCTTGGAACGTACCACTGCCGCCGTCCACGCTGACAGTGACCGTCAACGTCTTGCCACTGAGATCACCGGTCAGACTGGCGTCAGTGGTAGTGAGTAGAGCGGTGTAGGTATTGAGCTTGAATGGGAACGATGTAGTAGCACCTGTTGTCGTCGCCGGCTGTGAATTAGGCGATACCCGCGGTGAGATCGCATTGCCCGACGGGTTGTAGTCGTACACAGTCCAAGAGGCGGGGGGCGCGGACGCAGGATCCAGCGAGCAACTCACTCCACTGGGATCGGTGCTGAGCGCTTGAACCTCCGACTGCAGCTCTAAGAGGGTGGTCGGATCGACCGCAGCGTTAACGCTGTGGCCATCGTTACAGGTAAGCGTGATTTCCGTGTCGGCGGTCTGGCCCTGCGCAGGAAGCGCAATGGTAGACAGCAGAACAGCTGAACTGGTCATGAGAAAAACAGCGATAGCCCGTCTCATATTTGTCTCCCTTCATGTAGAGATAGTTAGGCTAACGAGGACCGCAACCCGGGTAGGCCCGTCCCTTATCGACTCCTCTGGCCGCTTCCAAATGTACAACCGCTTCGCCAGCGCGCAGGCGGCGGTCGCAAATTTCCGGCTAGTAGACGTGTCGCAGTCAAAGGCCTGTGCGCCACCTCATTAGAACCCGATTCCCCCTAGTAGACTCCCTAGGTCCAAACAGGTTTCTACGCTTTTTCCAGAACAAATCTTTGAAAATTGGATAGGCCGTGGACGCTGCCCTTTTTCATTTACTCCACTGTTAGCAAGATCTCGCGAGCGTCGGATTCCCTGTTCCGCGGCACGCGAACGTCCCACCAACCCGGAACAGTTCGTTGAGCGCGTCGACCTCGGTAGTGAGGGCGTGACCAGACCGCCCACCGGATTGCGATCGAAGAAGGCGACAGCTTTCCGGACAGCACCAGGTATCGATCAATCGCAATCTGAGTGAGCAGCGGTCCGATCACCTGCAGCGCGGCGTTGATAAACAGCAGGACTAGCGCCACCATGACCTCGACCTTGTACGGCCGGATGTAGGTGAGCAGGCGCCGCATCAGGCGCCCGTCGTACGCCTTGCCTAGTACTTCTTCTTCCACGTACCTTCCAGTTTACGAAATCAGAGGCGCACGCTTGGAGCAAAGCGAGAAGACTTTGAAACGCTACGAATTCTGTCGATCGACGTGAACGGTTATTCACCTTTCTTCAAAGTCGAGGTTCACTGGCTGCTTGGGCAGCTGTTCTAACTGAGAGTTGGTGGCTGTAACTGGGACGCTGGCATCGACCAGGTCGAATTCAAATTTGTCGCTCCAGATCTCACCCCGCCCGTTCAGGAGTACTCCGAAGGCGATTATCGCCGCATGCTCCGGTATATCCAAAACAACTTCATACCGGGTCCAATCGGTCGTGCCCTTAATCGGTCTGTTGAACATGTTGTCAAAGGCCAACGTAGTAGGCCGTGAAGAGCCCGCAGGCTTTTCCCCATCCACTCGCATCCACAACCCCGCCCAGTCTTTGACATCCATCGCCTTCACGTGAGCGGACAGTCGAACACGCTTCCCGCGATACAGGTCCGCCTTAAACTCCTGCATCAAGGTGGCAAAGCCTCGCGGTGATGCCACCGCTTTGATGTAGGCACTCGATCGGCCTGTATATGATACGTTGCGGTCCAGTCCAATTTCGTAGTCCTGGGGATGGCTTCCAGCCGTAATCCAGCCGCTCGGCATGTCGGCGCGGGCGATTCCGGAGAGACTGGTGATCACCATGGAGAGGGACAGGCCGGCGGTTAAAGATGACCACAGGTTCATACATTTCTCCTCTCTTTACAAGTTCATTAGCGGCGCCTGGGTTCGAGCTGCAGGTTTACGGGCTCATACCGGGGCGCGGCGGTAGTTACGGCCACCGAGCTATCGACTACTTCCAGGACAAAATCATCCACCCAGAGCTCGCCAGGTCCGCTTAGAATGGCTCCGAACACAAGGTCCTGACTGACGGAAGGTACGTCGATGACCAGTTCGTATGATCGCCAATCACTCGTCCCTTGCGGTTTGTCGTTCAAATTGGCGATTGCTAACATACCGCTTGAACCGTCCGCCCGGAGCCACAGGGTGGCGACGCCTCGCACGTCGTGAAGCTTCATAAACCCAGCCAAACGGACCCGTTTACCCGCATAAGCTTCGCTGGAAATACTTTGGCCGAGCACGCCAGATACATTCGAACGGAGCACGACAGACTTGATGTAAGCGCTTGCTTTTCCACCGTGAAAGACGCTCGGATCGACCCCCACCGCATACATTCTTCTGTCGGTGCCCAGGGCAGACCAGCCCTTCGGAGGATGCAGATTAGAAGGTTGAGCATACTGTTCGACCAACTTGGTCGCTGCTGTAAGATCTCGTGTGATATCCGGGTTTTTTGCATCCTCACGCGCCAGCTTCGCGAGCGCGCCCTGGGCACGGGTGGCGATGATCTGGCCCACGTCCCGCACTTCAGACGCGTTCTGGACATCGTCATGAAGCATGAGAATGGAGTGCGCCGACTCTTCGTTTTCACGTAAGCGCCGTTCCGCTTCCGACTTCTGGCGCAGGGCTTCCTCGGCGTGCTTTTCCGCCAGGATGCGGCTGCTCTGCGATGCTTGCCGCTCGCGTTCCGCGATGCCGGCCTGCAAGTCGGCGAGGGCTTTCTGCGACAGCGCCTCGGCGCGCTCCCGTACTGCGATGCCGCGCTCTTGACGGGCCGCCGATGCCTCCCATGCCGTTGCGCCGAGCCCTACCACCAGGGCCGCTGTTACGCCCGCGCTGGTCAGAACTGCGGCACGGTGCCGCCGGACAAACTTACGGGCGCGATACACTCTACCCGGCGGGCTGGCCTGCACCGGCTGGTCTTCCAGGTAACGGCGGATATCGGCCGCCAAGTCCGATACCGACGGGTACCGCCTGTGGCGGTCTTTTTCTACCGCCTTCAGGACAATCCAGTTCAAATCACCTGTGACCTGGCGTCGCAGAGAAGCGGGGTCGGTGCGGCGGCGTTCGGCCACGGCGGCCGCGCTCTCTCCCATTTTGGTCAGTTTGGAAGACAGCGTCGGCGCCTCCTCTTCACGAATGATGCGCAGAAGCTCAGCCAATCCGGCCTCCCGCAGCTTGGTCAATTCGAACGGCACTGCTCCCACCAGAAGCTCGTAGAGCAGCACACCCAACGAGTAGACGTCCGAGGTGGTGTCTACGTCGTTGGTTACCACGTCGGCCTGTTCCGGGCTGATATATTCAGGCGTGCCAACGAACTGCCCGAACAGCGTGAACATCGAGCTTTCAACTGCCCGCTGATCGGTGGCCTTGGCGATCCCAAAGTCGATCACCTTTGGGACAGAGCGGCCGTCTTGTTCCATAACCAGCACGTTGGAGGGCTTGATGTCGCGGTGGATGACGCCCTTCTGGTGCGCGTGATGCACCGCCTGGCAAACCGGCATGAACAACTCCAGCCGTTCCTCTGTGTTCAGCCGGTGGCTGTCGCAGTACTCTGTGATTGGTGTCCCGTCGATATACTCCATAACGAAGTACGGGCGGTCCTTCTCGGTGGCGGCGTCGTAGACGCGGGCGATGTTGGGGTGGTTCATGAGCGCCAGCGCCTGGCGCTCGTACTCGAACCGAGCGAGAATCTGGCGGGTGTCCATACCGGGCTTGACGACCTTAAGCGCTACCTGCCGCCGGATCGGGTGTGTCTGTTGCGCAAGGTAAACTGTGCCCATGCCGCCTTCGCCTAGTACCCGCAGGATTTGGTAGGGTCCGAAGGCGTCGGATTCGAGGGCTTGACGGGATCGGCCTGCGTCGTTGCTTCGGCGGCCGTCGCTGCGCTGGTCTCGAACCCTCCGGCTAGCAAGCACATGGCGCAAAGGCCTTCCAGCCCATCGTCCGCCAATTCCGCTCCACATTTTGGACAGTAATCCATGGCGCTCCCTCCCGGTATTTGTCCTAAGAGCTTGAGCTCCTATTTGCCAGCTAGCGCCGCAGCCAGATAGCGCAGCTCGCCGTCCACTTGCGACGCGTCGTTAACCGTTTCCGCGATCTCGGCGCGCAGCAGATCGCGATAGCGTTTGCGGAGGCGATGGATTCCCACCTTCAGCGCACCCTCCGAGGTTTCGAATTGGCGGGCCAGTTCCACGTAAGGAACCTCCCCCTGGTCGAGCAGATACACCTTAAGCCGGTTGAAATGATCCAGCCGCCCGTGCCGCACAAATTCATCTCGCAGGCGCCTCAGCACCCGGTCGAGCAAGGTGCGCGCCCAGCGCCGCTCGTAGATGCGTTCGGGTGTTTGATCATCGACGGGCTCGCGCTGGTACAACACCTCGCCGTCGGAGATCTCAAACGGCAGTCGAGTCAAATTGCCGCCCCGCTTCTGCGCGCGACTGCGGTCCCAGTCGTCAGTCAAAAAGTATCTGAGAGAAGACAGCAGAAATGTCCGAAACTGACCTTTCTGGGGATCAGCGCGGTCGACGTAATGGCCGGATATTAAACGCGCAAAGAACTCTTGCGTCAGGTCCTGGGCCTGGTCGATTGGATAGCCGCGACGCCTCACATAAGCGTAGAGAGGATACCAGTAGGTTTCACAAAGCGAGGCCAAGGCGGCCCGACTTTGCGCCTGTTCCCGGTCGCCGGCAGCCAGCACCAGGGTCCAGCGGGTGGTCGGAAAGTTCCCGGCACCCCCCATTGTGAGCATGGCGGTTTCCCTGAGTGTATCACGCGTGTGGTCGGTCATTTGTGTACATGGGCCTGTCAGCGACCCCTATTGGGAATAAGGAAAAAATCGCCCAAGGTTACATGTAAATTCTGTGCGGGCGCTAACGCTTCAGCCGGTGCAACCGACCTGGTTCGTCCAGTTGGGGCGAGGATATCTCAGGTTTCCGGAGAGACGTTACCATGGTGGAAGCTACTCTCCGCGATGTATAACGATTCGAAAGACAACACCCTCTCCCGGCGCGAGCTTTTGTTTTTGCCGTCCTCTTTGTTCGTGGCTCAGAAGTTGCTGGCCGCCCAAAGCGATGGCCCCACCTTTTCAACCGACGTTAAAGTGGTAAACGTGTTGGCGAATGTGCGGGCGAAGAACGGAGAATTTATCCGCAACTTATCCAAAGACGCCTTCTCTTTGTCGGAAAACGGGCATCCTCAAACCATCCGCTATTTCTCTCGACAGACGGACCTGGCGCTCACAATCGGGCTGATGGTGGACACGAGCCTGAGCCAAGAAAAGGTGCTGAACGCGGAACGCTCGGCCAGTTTCCACTTTCTGGATCAGGTGCTCAGGGACAACGTCGACCAGGCGTTCATCATGCAGTTCGATTTTGGCATTCAAGTACGCCAACGGCTCACTTTCTCGCGCCAAAAGCTGCAGGACGCTCTTACCATGGTTGACACTCCCAGCCATAAGGAATTGGAGATGCAGAGGGGCGGCGGAACGCTGCTCTTCGATGCTGTAGTAATGGCCTGCCAAGACATCATGAAAGGTCAAGGGAATCGCAAAGCGGTGATCGTCATGACCGACGGCGTCGATTTCGGCAGTGAAGCTACTGCGGATACCGCCATCGAAGCTGCTCAGCGCGCCGACACACTGATTTACTCGATCTTGTTCTCCGATCCGGGCGCCTATGGCTTCTCCTTTGGTGGTCCGGATGGCAAGAAGCCGCTCATGCGGATGTCGAAAGAAACCGGTGGAGGATTCTTTGAGGTGTCGAAGAAGCAAACGATCGATCAGATCTTCGACATTATTCAGGACGAGCTGCGCAGCCAATATAATCTGGGTTATGTATCCGACGAGCCGGTGCGGGTCTCGGAATTTCGGCGCATTCAGTTAGCCGCGAAACAAAAGGGGCTGGTGGTGCAGGCCCGCGACCGGTATTGGGCTCAGCGCTAGGCGGACAATCTCCGCACCAGGGTCCGCAATTCTGCCGCTAAACGCGGGACGTCGGCATCGGCATTATCGCCCTCGTACTCAAACCCGACATAGCCCTTGTACTTCGATTTACCGATGATGGTGAGCAGCCGATTCCAATCCGCATTCTCTGTTTTTCCGTCCGGCGTCGTGATTCCGGCCTTCAGATGGAAGCTGGTCGCGTAGGGGAGCACCATCGCGAATTGAGAATATCCATTGGCGCGGAAATTCCCCGAGTCGGCATTGATCCCAACCCAAGGCGATGCTGCTTGCTTCACGATCTCAATAGTGGGTTCAGCGGCGATGGTCAGCCCCCCATCGTCTTCGACTCCCAGGATGATACCTTTGCGGCCGGCATATTCCGCCCCGCGTTTCAGTACCTCGACAGCCCACGCAATGGCCTGCTGCTCGGTAGCGCCTTTGGGTATTGGTCCCCCGAAAACGCGGATGTGGCTGGCGCCGATGCGGTCGGCGACGTCTACCCATTTCTTGATATTTTCGAACTCCGCGGTCTGCAGCTCCGGCGTGGGCTGCGCTAAACGTACCCGAACTCCGGCATTATAGATCTGCACGCCATTCTTGTAGGCGGCCTTTCGCAGCGACGCCAAGTACTCGTTTGAGGTATCTGGAAACCAGTAGACGGTGCAATCCAGCCCGTCGAGACCCCAGTCCGCAATGCGTTCGATGAGGCCCACATAATTCAGGGACTTCGATTCAAATTGTTTCCGATAAGAATAGGCGACCAAACCGGCGCGCAATCGAAACTTTGGCTCGGATTGGGCATGCAGTTGCGATACGGCCGGAAGGGTGGCGATGGTTGTGAGAAGTTGTCTACGGTTCATGGAGGCTCCTTCGAAATTCTACCGAGAATCGTACTCTGTTGCCAGGAGCAAGGCCATCGCCCCGCCGCGCGGGTCCCGATCCAAGATCGCGGCGCGATGAATATAGTCTTTCAAAGACTTCTGTTTCCCGGTCGATTCGCAGACGTCCATCAACCGGCCGTCGGCCCCAGTGCGCGCGAGGATGGCCCTCCATGCCAGATCTATTCGGGGCCGGTAAGTAGCCGATTCCAGCAAGCCTTGCTTGATTCCTATCAACATGGCGGTCGCGATCATAGCGGTCGCCGAGTATTCCGGGTACGATCCTCGCTGATCGATTACCTCACGCCACATGCCGTTCGCGTCCTGAAAGGGGACAAGTGCGGCCATGTGGTCTTGGAACGCCCGCAACATCCGCTTGAATTCGGGTTGCTGGATCGGGAAATCGGACAGGGTCCAGGCCAGGCCCAGCGCCGGAAAAGCATTCCCGCGTCCCCAAGCTGCTTCACTCAACGGCGAATGACGATACAGGCCGTCCGGCCGAAGGCAGAGCTTTTGCATAAACGAAAAATGGCGCGCGGCCATATCGAAATACTTGGACTCGCCCGTCAACTTGCCCGCGCTCGCCAGGATCGGACAGGCCATGAAAACCGAGTCGCTCATCTCATCGTGCAGTGGCATCGACTCTTTCATCTCGCCCGATGCAGTGAAGCCGAGAGCTGCCGTTCTTCGCACTAACTGCAGGTAGCGTGGGTCGTGCGTGCGATCCGCTAACTCGGCGAATACCAGGTGACCGGCGAGCGAGGGTGAAGTTGGTTTAGCGAGGCTATCCTTTGAACCGTCGACGAATGGCGAAACCAGCCGCTCAACATCAGCCTGATGTCCGAGGCGAAGTTGACTGATCAGGGCAATCGCCTGGATGTAGGCGGGCTGATCGAAATCGTGTCCATAGTATTGTGCTAGTTCTTCGGCGAGTTGGCGGGGCGTGCGGCCCAGACGGCGTTCGATCTCCTGGCGCGCCTCAGAGCGGGGCGGGTCTTTCACCGATTTCAGAATTCCGGTTTGTCCTTTCACGAGTCGCGCGGGGACGCGGCCGACTCCTGCGACCGCATTTTGAGATAGCGCGTCTGCCAAACCGAAATCCTGGTTCCCGACGACGATCACCAGGTCCGGCGACTGGATCGCGATCCATCGCCAGAGTGCGTGCGATTCCGGATTGTCCCGGTACGCGATCCCGACAGGCGGAAAAACGAGAGTGGAGTGGTCGGGATTGGCGAGGGGAATGGCCAGAAGACGAAAACGGCGGCGATCCGGCTGGATGGCTTCGAAGGTGCGGAGTTCCTGCCTGACGATCCCGACAGATTCGTCTGGACCGGCTAAGCCGCCGATCAGGAGCACGGTTGGGAGGGCTTGAGAGCGGGCCGGTACCGAAACTGCCTCGATGACGTTTCCGTTTTCAGTTAAGCCTACATCCAACGTGTCGCCCGCGAGCGGAAAAATAGAAAGGAGCGCGGCGATAGTATGCGAAACGGAAGGCACGCCGGAAGTCAGATTAGCATTGGTCGATGCACAGCAGGGAACCTTGGTTCAGCGACTCTTCGGATACCTGGAATTTCGCCGCTCGTAAGGTCCCGGTAAAGATCAAGGAGATTCTCCTCGAGTTCTTCGAACGACTCGCCCTGAGTCAGGTAATCCGGGAACTCTTCGAAGTAGCCGAGCCACATTTCACCGTCTTGCCAACGGACATACTGAGCACTGCTCATAGATCATTCTACTGCTTGTCGCCGCTGCTCCTGATAGCATGATGTAGCGATGGGGGCGGTCATGAACTTCGGGGCTGTCATGAACAACGATACATTCAATCTCATCGAGCACGCGGTGCGAACGGGCGGCGCGCAATCCGCACTTGACTTGTTGGTCACAATTGCCCAGAAAGACAAAAATTATCCGCTGTTGTTCGAGGCGCGGCTTATGCAGGCGCGTCACAAAATCGGCCTGCCGCTGATTTTCAATGCTTCGCTCGACGATCTGCCCGAAGAGCAACGCCAGGCCTATGAGGAGGCGATGAAAGAAGCGGCCCGGGAGACGGGCAATCTGTTTCTCGCCGACGGAGACATTCCGCGGGCGTGGCCGTACTTTCGAGCGATCGGCGATCCGGCGCCCGTCGCGGCCGCTATCGAGAAAATCGACAAGCCCGATCAACTGGACGGGATTATCGAGGTCGCGTTCGGGCAGGGTGTTCATCCCCGCAAAGGCTTCGAGCTGCTTCTGAAAAATCATGGCATTTGCCGCGCGATTACATTCTTCGAGCAGTACCCCGATCCCAAGACCCGCGAGCAATGCGCGCTTTTGTTGCTTCGCGCTCTGCACACTGAGTTGGTCGACAATCTAAAGCACGCCATTCTCCGAACTGAAGGCCAGCAGCCGGACGGCAGCAGTGTGTCCGATCTCATCCGCGGCCGCGACTGGCTATTCGGCGATTTAGACTACTACGTCGACACCGCGCATCTGACCGCGATCATTCCATTGGCGCTCGATTTCACGGATCCGGAAGCTCTGCGGCTGGCGATCGAGTTGTGCGATTACGGCGCGCATTTGTCATCGAAATTTCAATACCGAACCGATCCGCCGTTCGAGGATTTTTACAACGATCATGCGGTTTTTATCAAGGCGCTCCTGGGGTGCGACGTCGATACTGCCGTCACCCACTTCCGCCAGAAAGTCTACGCCGCCACCGCCGGTACAGGTCCTGCACAAATCCTGGTGCTGCTTCTGACGCGGTTGAAGCGATACCGCGACGCCATCGAAGTGTCTCTTGAATATCTCGGAGATCAGAACCCGAATCAACTGGCGTGCCCAGCAATTCCTCAGCTTTGCCAGCTTGCTGGAGATTACGATTCCCTCCGCGAAATCGCCAGGCGGCGGGGAGACATCTTGAATTTCACCGCGGCCACGATCGGCACGTAGCGCACGCATCGTTATGATAGTGTGGTCGATGATCCTATGAAATTTCGCCTTTCGGTCATATTATTTTTGCCGGCGCTCGCGATGCTATACGCCCAGCACGGAAGTACTCCCGATCGTCCGTTTTCAACGCCCGAAGATGAAGCGGCCGGGGCGCAGTCTTTCCGTTCTCAATGCGCCGCTTGCCACGGCGGGGATGCAACCGGTGGAGTCGTCGGACCCAGTTTGGCCACCGGCAATTTCAAGAACGGCGGGTCTGACGAGGCTCTTTTTCGGGTGATCACAAAAGGCATACCGGGAACCGCCATGACTGCCTTTGCCCTGAATGGCCGCGAGGTCTGGCAGCTCATTGCTTACTTGCGGGCAGTGAATATCGGCAAAGCCGCCGAGCAAGTCAAGGGCGACCCTACAAAAGGCGCACAAGTATTCAACGCCAACGGCTGCGGCCATTGCCACACGAATGGGACGGCTGGCGGCTTCGTGGGCCCGGACTTGAGCGAGATCGGTTCGCATCGGTCACTGGCTCAGCTGGAAAGCGCGGTACTCGAGCCTGACGACGACGTTGGGCCTGATTATTGGTCGCTGCGGGCAAGAACGAAAACAGGTCAGACGATTACCGGCATCCGCTTGAATGAGGATATGACTTCATTTCAGATACGCGAGGCTTCGGGGCGTTTGCGTTCGGTGTGGAAGACCGATTTGGCAAGCTTCGAGATCGTGAAAACCTCCCCGATGCCATCGTTCAAAGGAAAAATTAGCGGCCGTGATCTCGAGGATCTAATCGCATATCTGGCGAGCTTAAGGGCACAGACCAACACGGAAGGGCAGGCGAAATGAAACACTTTTTGGCAACAGTCACCATCTGCGGTCTATTTTGCGTATCAGCTCCTGCCCAAGTATCGTTCGACCGCCTAGTTCGGGCGCAGCGCGAGCCGCAGAACTGGCTGACCTACAACGGAAACCTCGGGAGCACGCATCACAGCGCTCTCGATCAAATCAATGCGGCGAACGTTGGAAATCTGGATCTCAAGTGGGTTTCACAAGCGCAGTCGCTCGAGAAGTTCGAGGCTACGCCGCTCGTTGTGGACGGCGTCATGTACGTCAGCGAACCGCCCAACACCGTGGTCGCGATCGATACCCGAACCGGGCGTCCTTTCTGGATCTACGAGCACCCGATGCCCGAGACCACTTATGTGTGCTGCGGAAATATCAACCGCGGCGTCGCGATTCTGGACAACACAATATTTGTCGGCACGCTGGATGCACATCTGGTAGCCATCGACGCCTCGACTGGCCGTAAGAAGTGGGAGACCGTGGTGGCCGACTACACGCAAGGCTACGCTGTCACCGTAGCGCCGCTGGTGGTCAAGGATAAGGTCATCGTTGGACCTGCGGGCGGGGAGCGCGGCATCTCGGGATTTCTGGCGGCGTACGATGCGCAAACCGGCAAGGAAGTGTGGAGGTTCAATACGATTCCTCATCCGGGAGAGCCTGGCAACGACACTTGGCCAGGTGACTCCTGGAAGACTGGCGGCGGCTCGGTCTGGGTCACAGGCTCGTACGATCCGGAGGCGAACTTGATCTATTGGGGCATCGGAAATCCTGGACCCGACTGGAATCCGGCGGTCCGAAAAGGCGCGAACCTCTATAGCGATTGCGTTGTCGCTCTCGATGCCGACACCGGGAAGCTCAAATGGTATTACCAGTTCACGCCGAACGACGAATGGGACTTCGATTCGGTGCAGGTTCCGGTGCTAGCGGATCTTTCCTGGAAGGGCAAGCCTCGCAAGACGATGCTGTGGGGAAATCGCAATGGATTCTTCTATACGCTCGACCGCACCGGCGGTCAATTCCTCCAGGGTAAGGCGTTCGTCAAACAGACCTGGGCGGTTGGAATCGACGAATATGGCAAACCCATCAAGGCTCCCGGCAAGAGTCCGAGTCTCAGCGGGACGGATGTATGGCCAGGCGTGCAGGGCGGGACGAACTGGTACGCGCCGTCGTTCAGCCCTCACACTGGCCTGTTCTACGTGACGGCGTGGGAAGATTACCACACCAACTACTTCACCTGGGAGCAGGAATACGAAGCGGGCAAATCGTACACAGGTGGCGGGGCTCGCGGGCCGATTCCGTCGATCCGGCGCGAACCGTTCATTAAGTGGGGACCGGAGTGGGGATATGGAGTCGTGCGCGCTTTGAATCCAGTCAGTGGAGAAAAAGTGTGGGATTACAAGATGCGCGATGTCAGCGACGCCGGCATTCTCACGACGGCCAGCGATCTGTTGTTCTCCGGGAACCGCGAAGGATATTTCTTCGCTCTGGACGCCAAGACCGGCAAGGAGCTTTGGAAGAAGTACCTGGGCTCACAGGTGGCGGCTTCGCCAATTACTTACACCGTTGATGGCGTGCAATATGTCTCCGTTGCGGCGGGACACTCGCTGTTTACGTTCGGTCTAAAGACCGCCCGCTAACATCGTCGCGGCGCAAAAGCTCGCGTACTAGAAAGTCACTTTGACGCTCAGCCGCAGGGTTCGTTGATCGATGCCGTCGCGTCCGGTGTTAGCAATCAGGAAAGTATTCATGAACGCACTGTTTTGTACGTTGTTGAAAGGGGTGGTCCCGGTAGACGGGCCGAAGCCGGGGCTCGCGTGGTGCGGCGTGTTTGCGACATTGAACATTTCAACCCGAAACGCCATGTTCCACCTTTCAGTAATGGAGATGGCCTTCTGGATGCTGATGTCTGCGTTGATCAGCCCGGGCCCTCGCAAGACGTCCTGGCCGCAAGTTCCGAAAGCGTTCGCCGGAGGCGCAGCGAAACTAGAGGGATCATACCATTCCAACAGCGTTCCAAGCTTTTTCGGCGTGCCGATGCAATTGGCAAACTGATAGGAACCGTTCGCGTTGAGGTTGTTGTTGGCGACAACGCTGAAGGGTCTACCCGTAAAGTCGCTGAATACGGTGCTGATCTGCCAGCCGCCTACAATACTGGTTGTCTTGCCGGTCGATGCCCAGCGCTTGCCTTTGCCAAAAGGCAACTCGTAAATCGCGGTGGCCTCAAAGTTACTGGCGATGTCCGTCGGCAGGGGGCCGTAGTTGTAATTTCGGTAAAGCCAAGGCATGGCTGCCCCGCCTTGGACACTCGATGGGGTTATGAATCCGAGGTTCTTACTCCAGGTGTAGCCCACGCTGAAGGTGAAATCAGCCAAGCGGCCCTGAGTCCTCGCCTCCAAAGCGTTAAAAGTGGTTGTACCCATGACGCCGAGAAGCGGAGTGCTGGCAATCCGATGATCAACCGAGTTGTTCAGTAGCAGTCCGGCAGTCCCCGTGCCGATCGGAGACCAGTTTTCCTCGAGAGAGGTCAGCGGGTCTATCTGCGCTGAGCCCGCGTAAGCAATCGAAGCGGTCCAGTTCGGCTTGATACGTTGCTCAATCGTAAAGTTATAAGTTTTGACAAAGCCTCGCGTAAAGTTGTCTCTGCTGAAATCGAAAAGACCCGCGGTACTGGGTACTGGCACCGGACCGGTCAGAGGGAACGGGTTCGGAGGTACGGTGATTCCCTGCCGAAGGCTTATGGCGTAGGACATCACATTCGGAGGAAGCTGGATCACGCCCTCTATGTACGGGAAATTAATCCGGCGGTTGGAAAGCGCGAACAAGTTGGTTGGGTCGGTAGACATGCCAAAACCGGCGCGGATGACGGTTGAATTCCCGAGCCGGTACGCTAACCCGACCCGCGGAACAAAATGCGCTTGGTGCTGGTCAAAAATGCCACAGGACGTCGGCGTGCCTGCCAGTCCGCAGATTTTCATGGTATTGGTAGCTTGGTCGTAATACTCCATACCGGTGCCATTGCGCAGAGGAACCGGGAAATAGTCAAAGCGGACACCGACATTCAAGGTCAATCTAGAGTTGACTTGCCACTGGTCGCGGGCGTAACCGGCAAAATATTTCGTATCAGTGTAGTAATAGTCCGGCCACTGAAATATCTTGCCGGAGTCTTGGGAAAGTCCGAGCAGGAAGGAAGCAAAGGAATTGTACTCGTTCCCGGCAGAAGTCTTGCACGATCCGTTGCTGATCGAAGTGCACAGTTCCGTCGTTTGCAAGGCAAAATGAAACCCGCCGGCGCCGCTGATGTAGCTACCGCTAGCTGGCTGGTACTGACTCTCCCTGGAATGCTGAATGTCAGAGTCGAAGCCGAATCGCAGGTTGTGGCTTCCGAGGATCCAGGTGAGATTGGCGTCGTAGTTCCTTTCCGGATCCCAGTAGTCCTGGGGCTGGAACCTGCTAACCGAGCCGAGCGCGGTGATACCACCGTCGATCGCGATGGAGGGCAGCCCGCCCTGCTGCAAGGCCTTGTAAGCCGGCAGACTTGAGGTGTCCAATCCTGGGATTTGCATCAGTGTCCAGCCGAAATTTTGGTTCTGCGCGGGCTGCTTGCTGTACGCAATGTTCACGTCGTAGCCGTAATGCGCATCCAAGATCAAGCGCGGGCTGATGATGTAAGTACCCGACACGGTGCCATTGAAGACGTTTGTGGCTCCGAGCCCCTGGGCCGTGTTGGTCGGCGACATACCGGGCCCGCCAAGATCACCAAACTGAGCCGGCGTCGTCCAATAGTTGTTGCCCCAACCTAAACGAACAAACGCGCTGAGCTTCGTGGTGGGGTTCCAGTTAACCTTGGCGGCGGATTGGTCGCGACGTAAATAGGTTTTACCATTCGTTAGCAAGTTGTTGGTGAGACCTACTGATCCGATTCCAGCGTGGTTTGGAAGCGACCATTCGTTTCCGTGCCCTGCACTGTAATTCAATAAGGCCTGCACGCCCGGATCGATCCTGTTTGCTGGAATGATGTTCCCAGCGAAAGGGGTTCTGCCGGTACCATCGGGGTTCCCAGTAAGCGGATCGTAGATGGTGGTTGGCGAAGCGCTCAGATTGCCTGTTCTCATCGCCGTCGTGGGAACTTCCCCCGGAAACGGAGAGACCTGGACTAAACCCGAGCCCTCGAAGCTCAGGAAGTAAAACAGTTTGTTCTTGATGATCGGACCTCCGATCGTGCCACCATACTGGTTAAAGATGTATTTCGGGTTCGACAGAGTTCGATCCGCCAAATACGGGTAGGCCTGAATATGCTGGTCGGTATGGTCTTCGAATAAGGCGCCATGCACAGCGTTGGTTCCGCTCTTGATTGTGATGCTCACGGCTCCGCCGCCGGTTTGCTGTTCGGCGTCGAAGGCGTTGCCCGAAAGACTTACGTTCTCGATTTCTTCGAGAGCCGGAATGAATTGAGGCTCCGCCAAAGCGGTCATGTCAAAGGTGCCAGTACCGTCGACTCGGACGGTGTTGGTATTTGTGCTTCCACCGTTGACCGCAATAATCAGCCCGCGGTTAGAGTTAGCGGTGAAGGAATTCGAATTGGTCGGAGGCGAGACCCCTGGAACCGTTATAAAGAGCATCTGATAATTGCGGCCGGGGGGCACCGGCAGGTTCGCCAACGCATGCACGCTGAGGTCGTCCCGTATCTCGGCTCGGTCCGACTGCAAAGAGACGGCCTCGGCCTGCACTTCCACAGTTTGATTCACCTGGCCGAGCGACAACACCACATCGCGGCGCGTCACTTCTTCGGGCGAGACCACCACGCCACTTACTGTTGTGGTCTGGAACGAAGGCGAAGTCACCGAGATGGTATAAGTTCCCGGCTGCATCGTTGGCAGGTTGTATATGCCTGACGTATTGGTTGTGGTTTCGCGGGTGAAGTTGGTTTGTTGCTCCCTCGCCACGACCTTTGCGTCGGGAATTGCAGCCCCGCTCGAGTCCGCAACGTTACCGGTGATGCTGCCCTGGAGCAACTGCGCCTGGAGTCGACTAACCACCGCTGAACCTCCCAGAAGGGCGAGGCCCATGAAAATCAGAAATCTGAATCTTACGTGGAAACAGCGTCCCATTCGGCACCTCTTTGTAATAGTCCCGACTGTTTTGTAATAGTCCCGATTGATCCAGTCAGTATACACCGGGTGGCTTCGATTACTAACCTTTTTTTGTCTTTTCAAAAAATGACACCAGTGGAGGTCACAGTCGCCGAAATGTCGCGGCCGGTTATTTTGGACTTGGGGATGGTTCGTTAACTACCTGATTAAGCACTACTTAAGCAGACCAAAGAAGAGGCTTCCGGTTTGCTTTCGGATCGTATACACTTTCTTAGTAGATGCGATAAGCATTTACCAAGCAACAAGCAGGCATCCGGAAGGGTGGTCGTTCATGATCCCAGAAGGCATTTCGAGAGTCGCAGCGAAGTTCCGTCGCGCGGCAGGGATGGCGAGCATCGCCTCGCTCGTTCTGCTAACACTGCATTCCCAGCCGGCCACGCAGAAGACCACAGTTACTGATAGAGAAGTCCTTCCGATCCTCCAAAGGTGTTTCCAATGCCACGGGGAAGCGATCCAGATGTCGAAGCTCGATCTGCGCACCCGCGAAGGAATGTTGAAGGGCGGCGAAAAAGGTCCGGCCTTGGTTCCTGGTGACGCGGCGGCCAGTTCAGTTTACAAGAGAATCACTGGCTCCCAACAGCCCGTCATGCCAATGCCCCCGGTTCCAGCACTGAACGCCGCCGAAATCGCAGTGGTGAAGAATTGGATCGATCAGGGCGCGCAGTGGACCTCGGCCGCTGCGCCAGCGCCGGCCTCTAGTTCTACGACCACCGGCGGATATAAAGAGAAGCAGCTTACCGACAAGGATCGGCAGTGGTGGGCCTTCCAGAAACCGGTTCGTAATCCAGCGCCTCAAGTAAGCGATTCGCGCTGGAGCCGCAATCCGATCGACGCTTTCGTCCGCGACATGATGACGAAGAAAGGCTTGGAACCTGCGCCTGAGGCTGACAAAAGAACGCTGATCCGGCGCGCGTATCTGGACCTAGTGGGTCTGCTGCCGCCTCCGGCCGAGGTCGAGAAATTCGTCAACGATCCGTCGCCCAAAGCTTATGAGAATCTGATCGAGAAGCTGCTTGCCTCGCCGCATTACGGCGAGCGGTGGGGCCGCGACTGGCTGGATGTGGCCCGCTACGCCGACAGTTCCGGCTTTGAGTACGACCTCACCATAGAGAACGCCTGGCGTTATCGCGATTACGTGATCAAGGCCTTCAATGATGACAAGCCCTACAATCAGTTCATCGTCGAGCAGTTGGCTGGCGATGAGCTCGACCATCCTACCTTCGACAGCCTGACTGCGACATCGTTTTATAGAATCGGTCCGCGCGTCCGGTTTCGCGAGAAGAACTATCCTTCTTACCGATACGACTACATGGACGACATGATCCGCACCACTTTCCAAGGCTTCATGGGACTGTCGGTGAACTGCGCGCGATGCCACGACCATAAATTCGATCCGATCACGCGCATGGATTATTACCGGTCCGTGGCGGCGTTCTGGGGCTATGTCGAATACGACCATCCTCTGGCGCCCAAAGAGAAGATCGACGAATACGAGCGTGTCAAGAAGGAGCTGGAAAACCAGATCACGCCGCTGCAGCAGGAGATCGCCAGGATAGAAAAGCCTTATCGCGATAAGCAGCGTGAGCAGCAGATTCAGGATGCGCTCAAGAAGTTCCCCGAAGACATTCAAATCGCGATTAAGACGCCGGAAGACAAGAGAACACTAGGCCAAAAGCTTTTGGTGGCACAAGTACTGATTAATCCGGAGGACGCGAATCCGGACATGATTGTCGCGGACCTCAACGCGAGCGCAAAATCCAAGGCGCAAGCCAAGGCAAACCAGGTTTTCGGCGGCGCAGCCGACAAAGGATATAAGCGCACTTTGAAGCTCAATCCCGAGGACGAAGCAAAGCGCACCGCGCTGCAGGCCAAAATCGACGCGATCGAAGAGCGGCTGCCGGATCCATTGCCGGTTGCCGACGGCGTTCGCGATGGGGATTATCGCTTAACACCCGACGCATTGGGCGACTCGACCATACCGGGCACCGGACGGCCTACGTATGACGTCAAGTGCTGCTATGTCCCTCAGCCGGGCCAAAAATATGAAGTTCCGCCGGTTTACTTCGCTGCCGCTGGGGACGACATCAAATTCAATGAAAGCACGTTCCCAGTTCAGCCCGGTTTCCTCCAGGTATTGAGCAAGGGAACGCCGCCGCCGGCGGCTGATCCGCCCAACCGGCCCGACTACGTAACCAGTGGCCGCCGCCGGGCGCTGGCGGAAGCGATCGCTTCCATGGACAATCCGCTCACTGCACGGGTCATGATCAACCGGATCTGGGGCTGGCACTTTGGGCGCGGCATCGTCTCGACTCCAGGCAACTTCGGAAAGATGGGCGAGCTGCCCTCGAATCCGGAGCTGCTCGACTGGCTGGCTACCGAGTTCGTGCGTCAAGGCTGGAGCATTAAGCAGATGCAGCGGCTGATGATGACCTCAGAAACGTACAAGATGGCGTCGGCCTACTATCAGGCCACGGACATGGAAAAAGATCCCACCAACATCTACCTCTGGAGGTTCCCGGTTCGGCGCCTGGAAGCCGAGATCCTCCGGGATTCAATTCTGAGCGCGAGCGACGACCTTAATTTGAAAGCGAGTGGCCCGGCTTTCTTCCCATCGATTCCGGAGTCGGTGCGAGCGGACCAGCCGAGAGGCATCTGGGAGCTTACCAAGGAGGGGCCGGACACCTGGAGACGCAGTGTTTACGCCTATGTCAAGCGCGGCCTGAAGTACCCGATGTTTGAGGTTTATGATCTGCCCGACCTCAACACCACCTGTGAGCGGCGTTTGGTCAGTACCGTTCCTACTCAGGCGCTGACGATGCTGAACAACGAATTCATGCTGATTCAGGCCGATCACTTCGCCCAGCGCGTCTGGAAAGAAGCGGGCAACAATCCATCCAAGCAAGTGAAGAGCATGTATCGGATTGCCTTCAGTCGCGATCCGATCCAGAAGGAACTCGATAGCAATGTGACGTTCCTCAAAAACCAGCACGACCACAACGTCGCCACGGGCTCCAGTGAGGACAAGGCGGCACTTGACGCCCTCACCGATCTGGCTCACGTGACGCTCAACCTGAACGAGTTTGCGTACATTCAATAGGCGGGAGGAAATCCGATGAGCGACATTATCGCGAGCAGCAGCGACCACGGACGGAAGCGAGAGTTCATCTCACGGCGGAAATTCTGGATGGAAGCCGGGATGGGGATCAGCGGTCTGGCCTTGCTCGATCTGTTGGCCCAGGACGGTCTGTTGGCTGCAGACGCGTCGCCCAGCCCCGCATCGTGCAGTGCGTCGGCCGGCCCAGCAGATTCGCTTCTCTTGCCCAAGCAGCCGCACTTCAAGCCACGTGCGAAGTCGGTGATTTCTCTCTTCATGAGCGGCGGCGTGAGCCACGTTGACACCTTTCAGTACAAGCCGGCGCTGCAGAAGTACAACCGGCTCCCGATGGAGGGCCACGGCGAATTCAAAGTCCGCCAAGGTTATCCCGGACCTCTTATGCAAAGCCCGTTCAGCTTCAAGCAGTACGGACAGTCAGGCGCGTGGGTCTCGGAAATATTCCCCAACATCGCGACCATGGTGGACGATCTTGCATTTGTTCACTCCTGCCAAGGTCTTTCCAATGACCACGTGATCTCGCACTACGAGTGGAACACCGGCTCCATCCAGATGGGATACCCGAGCGTCGGTGCGTGGGTCACGTATGGTCTGGGCACCATGAATCAGAATCTGCCTGGCTTCGTAGTTCTTCTGGATCAGAAGGGCGGCCCTTATGCCGGCCCTCCGAACTGGCAATCGGGTTTCCTGCCCGCGGCGTATCAGGGGACAGTATTTCGCTCGAAGGGCGACCCCATCCTGGATCTGTCGGCTCCGAGCGGCTACATGTCGGCGGACCGCGAGCGCGCGCGGCTGGATCAGATGGCGAAGCTGAACGCGAACTTCGACGAAAAGTATCCGGGAATCTCGGAGCTTTCTGCGAGAATCGCGTCCTATGAACTCGCCTATCGAATGCAGGCCTGTGCGCCAGAGGCGGTGGACATCTCCAAAGAGAGCGAAGAGACTAAGAAGTTGTACGGACTCGATGACCCGGTCACGGCCTCATATGGCCGGCAGTGCTTGCTCGCTCGCCGCCTGGTGGAGCGCGGTGTTCGTTTCGTGCAGGTGATCAGCGGCGCGTACGTCAGCGGCGAAGACACCTGGGATGCGCACGCGAATATCGTGAGTAACCATCAGCTACACGCGAAGGAAGTGGATAAGCCGATCACCGGGCTGATCACGGATCTGAAGCGCCGAGGGTTGCTCGACGAGACCGCGGTGATGTGGCACAGTGAATTCGGACGCATGCCGATTTCGCAACGTGGCGTCGGCCGCGATCACAATCCGGGAGCCATGACGGTTTTCATGGCCGGAGCAGGCATCCAGGGGGGCCAATCAATCGGCGCCAGCGACGAAGTCGGATTCAAGGCCGAAGAGCAGCCCGTCAGCAATCACGACGTGCATGCGACGCTGCTCAACTTGCTGGGCATGGACCATAAGCGGCTGACCTATTATTTCAACGGCCGGAATATGCGGCTTACCGATGTCGCCGGCGAGTTGATTCCGCAGATCATCGACGGCTCCAAGTCGGCTAAGGCGTAACGTCATCGGCTAAAGCGCAACATCATCGGTTAAAGCGCAACATCGGGCCCAGCTTCGTGCCGCCCTTCGACCCCGTCGGTCGCTATCTACCCTGTTGTGTGTCGGGAAGAGCAATGACTTCAACATTTCGATTGAACACAGCCCAACTTGCATTGACCGTTAGTTTGTTAGCCGGAATAGTCGCGGCCCCGGCCAGAGCATTAGGCGAAGAAGGCATCCCTGTCACTGATCCATTGGTGAAAGCTAAATGCGGAAGCTGTCACGCCAGTGACGAGCGCGGAAATATGCAGCAAATCTCATGGGAGCGCACAACGCCGGAAGGTTGGCAAGAGGTGCTTAAACGGATGATCCTCGTGAACGGTGTCATGCTCACACCGTCCGAAGCGCGGTCGATGGTCAAGTATCTCAGCACGAACCACGGTCTGGCGCCCGAGGAAGCCAGGAGTGTGTTGTACGACGCCGAGCGCCGGATTCACGACGAGACCAAGATGGAGAACGAGAACTTTCGCGACGCGTGCGCGAAGTGTCACGCTCTTGCCCGGCCGCTTTCCTGGCGGCGTTCGCTCGACGATTGGAAGCAGCTCGCCGATACGCATCTGGCCCGGTACAAGGCTCAGCCAAACGAGGAGGCCATCGCTTTTCTCGCTAAGACTGCTCCCCTGCACACTCCGGAGTGGACTGCGTGGAGCACCCGTACGCACGCGCCGAACCTGACCGGACGCTGGCTGGTGAGCGCCTACGTCCCGGGCCGCGGCAAATACTACGGTGAAATGAAGATCGATCCGGCTGGCGACGACGAGTTCAACAGCAGCGCGCATCTTAGATCTGTCAAGGATGGATCGGAGATCGTTCGTTCCGGGCACAGCGTGGTTTATGCCGGCTACGCTTGGCGCGGGCGTTCTAAGGGCAGCGCCCCCACCAGTTCCACTCCCGACGATCTTTCAAGTGAAGCGCGCGAAGTGATGTGGATCGCGCCAGATCAGTCGAAGGCCGAAGGGCGCTGGTTCTGGGGGCAATATCAGGAATTCGGCATCGACGTGAAGCTTCGGCGACCCTCTTCTGACCCGACACTATTGGCGGTGGATCGATCGTCACTGAAGACTGGTTCCCTGACCAACCGCATTCGCTTGATAGCGGACAATGTTCCCGCCCAGGTTAATCCAGCTGATCTGGACTTTGGTCCTGGCGTGAGCGTGCGCCGCATTGTTTCACGTACTCCGGGCGAGGTGGTCGCGGAGGTGGACGTCGCCGCCGATGCACCGCTCGGCAGCCGCGAGGTTGCCTTTCGCCGTTCAGTTATACCGAATGCCATTGCGATCTATGATCGCGTCGACTATGTCAAAGTAACGCCCGACTCGGCGCTCGCAGCGTTCGGCAGCCAAACACGCGCCCGGGGCTATCAGCAGTTCGAGGCCATCGGATATCATCGGGGCGCGGATGGCAGAGCCCACACCGCTGACGATGTGGAGTTGGGGCCTGTTGATGTGACCTGGTCGATGGAGATTTTTTACGCCGTGGAAGGCAGCAGCACGGATTTCGTCGGCAAAGTGAGCGACACTGGTTTCTTTACGCCCGCTGCCGACAACCCTAATAACAACTACGACACTTGGATGATCGCGACCGCTAAGAGCGAAAAAGACAAGAATGGCAAGCCGCTAGTTGGCAAGGCCTTCCTCGTCGTGACGGTCCCGATGTATACATTCGAGGGTCGCCAGTACGTTCGAGAGCTCGATCGATGGATCGACGATGGGCCAGCCCGGGAGACAAAATGAAAAACATGCGTTTGACGTTTCTGGCAGTCGCTGCCTGCTGCTTAATGATGCCGCGTCTGGCTAACGGGCACCACGGGTGGGCTGCATTTGAATCGAAGACGACGGTAACGTTCAAGGGAACGGTGACGGATTTTCACTTCGTCAATCCGCACAGCGTCGTGGATTTCGACGTGACGGACGATCAGGGCCAAGTTCACAGTTGGCAAGGGGAACTTACCAGTGCGACGCGTCTGGCTACGAAAGGATGGACCGCGACTTCAGTGGAGGCCGGGAACGAAGTTACTATTACCGGCTATCGCGCGCAAAGTGGCGTGCGAACACTGCGGATCAGCAAGATAATCTCGAACGGTACGGAGCTTAAGATCGAAGTCGGGAATTAAGATTCACCGATTCATTCCGGCGAACGCTTTCTTAAACGACTCGGGCGCGGTCGCCGCCACCAGATTCTTGGCTGGGCCGATTGCAATCTCGTCCGATTCTCCCGCTAGCTCTGCGATCGTTTCGCTAATGAACTCATCGAGCGACATGGGAACCGGCGCACCGCTCGGCCGCATCTTCGATCCTCCGCCCAGCTCGGTGTCGACATAGGGAGGGATCAGCTCCAGGACCTTCACGCCGGAATCTTTGAGCTGCTGGCGAAGCGAAACAGAGAACGAGTGCACAGCCGCTTTGGTTGCGCAATAGACGGGAAAACGAGCTAGCGGGACGAAGGCCAGCCCAGACGAAACATTCACAAGTGTCGCGTGATCTTGCTTCCGCAGGTGCGGGATGAATTCGGCGCTCACCCGGATCAAGCCGAGGACGTTGGTATTCAGTTCCGAGAGTAGCGCGGCGTCGTCAATCGGTTTGCCGCCCGAAAAATCGAAATACTTCTGCACGCCCGCGTTATTAAATACGCAATTCAGTTTCGGAAAATCAGCAGTGACCTTCTCGGCTACGCTCCGTATCGAACGGAGATCCGTCACATCCAGCACGTAGTAGCGCATACCCGGATGGCCGCCGCAGATCTTCTTGAGCGCTTGCTCACGGCGTCCGCTGATGATCACCTGGTTGCCGAGTTTGTGGAATGCCTCGGCAAGACCTTTGCCGATCCCGGAGCCGCCGCCCGTGATGAAGATCGTATTCGAATTCATTTTCATTTGTTTGTCCGGTACGTAACGCAGCTTAGCGCGGCCGTGATGTTCTCGATTTACTGACTCTTCGTCTTTTTTCCCACATCCGGCCGGGGATCCGCCACGAAGCCATTGCGGTTCGGCATCTTCACCTTCGGCAGGCTCTTGGCATCCATCACCTGGTCATTTCCGATAATGCCGTTGAGATTCAGAATGTAGGCCACCACCGCGTATACTTCCGGCGGCTTCAGCAGACCGGGCTGATCGAAGGGCATCGCCCGATTGATGTAATCCCAGACCGTGGTCGCATACGGCCAATAACTCCCCACCGTCTTGAGGGGCTTGGCGGTGTTGAGAGTGCCTTGTCCGCCCACCAGCGCCGGCCCCACGTCTCCTTGCGCCTTTTCCCCGTGGCATTTGGAACATCGGGCCGCGAAAATCTCGCGACCTGCCGCGGTCGTCCCGGAGCCTTCCGGCAACCCGGTTCCATCGGGCGCAATCGCTGTGCCCAAGCCGCGGATCTGCTCCTCAGTCGGCGGACGGCCTACTCCGTATTTCGGCGATTGGGCCGCCAGCATAGCGGCGCATGCCAACACCAATAGGCTAAGCTTCCACATTGGTCACCGTTCCATCGGCCTGCACTTTCCAAAGCTTGATCCCGTTGAAGTGATAAGTCGAATTCATGCCACGCGCGGCGATCAGAGCTTCGCGGGTGGGCTGGACATATCCGCTCTCGTCGACAGCGCGCGATGCAATGACAGCTTCGCGGCCGTCAAAGCGCCACGGCAGCCGGAAGCGCGTGAACGCGATGGGAAGGCGCGGCTCCTGCAGTTGCGCTTTCACCCAACTTCGCCCTCCGTCGGTTGTAATCTCGACGCGCTCGATCTTGCCGCGCCCGGACCACGCCAAGCCGGTCAACTCATAAAGCCCCGGGCCCGGCACCGTTTGCCCACCCGACGGAAACGTGATCACCGACTTCGCCTCCATTTGATAGGTGAACATCCGCGCCGTGCCGTCGGGCATCAGGTCCGTGTACTTCGCAGTTTCGTCCCGCGCCATGTAAGCCTGGTCGGTGAGCTTCAGACTGTGCAGCCATTTCACATTCGCGTTCCCCTCCCATCCGGGAATGATCAGTCGCAGCGGATATCCTTGCGCCGGACGAAGCGCTTCGCCGTTTTGCCCATACGCGAGCAGGATGTTGTCCATCGCTTTCGCAATGGGAATGCTGCGCTCCATCCGGCAGGCGTCCGCACCTTCGGCGATCACCCAGGCCGCCCCGTGTTGGGCACCGGCCTCGGTGAGCAGTAACGACAAGGGGACACCGGTCCACTCGCTGCAACTGGCCAAGCCGTAACTGCGTTGGACGTCGGGCCCGTTCTTGGCCGCCCATTCCGATCCACTGTTGCCGCCGCATTCGAGGACTAGCGTTCGAGACACCGATGGCAAGCGCCGGATCTCGGCCACGGTTAACGAGAGCGGCCGGTCTACCATACCGTGGATCACCAGCCGATGCTGGGCCGGATCGATGGTGGGTATCCCCGAGTGATGCCGCTCGTAGTGGAGCGACGAAGGTGTGATGGTGCCGACGGAATCCGCCAGCGGCGTGAAGCTGGAACCTGTCTCCGGCGTCTTACTGTCCCGTCTCCAGCGAACCGCCTTCTCATAAGGCGACCGTTCCCCATAAGGGCCGAGCGGGATGCCGAGTTGCCCCGGCGTTCCATCATCGGCATGTAATTTCTCGTGCGCTGCCACAAGCCCGCCACCCAAGGCAGCGCCCATCCGAAGCAGTTGCCGGCGGCTGGATCGCTTAGAGTCCTTCATTCGGTACACCTCGCCGAAATTGTACTCTACTTGGAGGCGGAGTGCGACCTGTTTCTGTTATCCTCAATCAGTGCTGAAGCCGGTCAAACGGCTCCAACCCCGGTCCTATCATGGCTTTCGTTGCATCGGCGCCGACTGCGAGGATACCTGCTGCATCGGGTGGATCGTCAACATCGATAAACTTACTTACGAAGCCTACCAGGGTTGCGATGATCCGGAGTTAGGTCCGCGTCTCCATGAACTGGTGACCATCAGCGCCGACAGCAACAGCGACGACAATTATGCCCGGATCACGCTCTCAGGACCCGGTTGTCCGTTTCTGTCGGAAGGCCTATGCGGCATTCAAAAGAAGCTGGGCGAACCGTACTTGTCCATCATGTGCTCGACATATCCGCGCGTCATGAATGTAGTGGACGACGTTCTCGAGCGATCGCTTGATTTGTCCTGTCCCGAAGCGGCTCGCCTGGTTTTGCTCGATCCCAATCCAATGCAGTTCGACGAAGACGATGGGCCGCCGCACGACCTGCGTCTTGGGAATCTGTCCGTGCTGACGACATCGAGCGAGATTTCCGGAAACCCTATCAGTATTTCGGTGAAATTCGCGCGTTGGTCATTTGGCTGCTGCAATACCGCGCCTATCCTCTTTGGAAGCGTCTGGTGATTCTCGGCTCTTTCTGTGATGACCTCCATGAGATGGCTGCGGCAGGCCGGCATTTACAGATCCCCGAAATCCTGGAAGCATATCGCGGTGCCCCCAGGCGCAGTCTTTTTGACGAGGCGCTCGAAAATCACTCCGCCCAATCGGTGACTCAGTTGGAGTTGATCCTGGACTTGATCGTCGCACGCATCGGTTCCGACTTCACGCCTCCGCGGTTTCTCGCCTGCTATCAGGAATTCATGCAGGGCATCGAGTGGACCGCGCAATCGAGCATGGACGACATCGGACGGACTTACGCGTCAGCCTTCTCGCAGTACTACGCGCCGTTCATGAGTAGGCACGAGTACATTCTGGAGCATTATCTGGTGAACTATGTCCACCGGACGCTGTTTCCGCTGGGGCCGCAGGAGAGCAATCGAGGGCTTAGCGTGCATCACATTGCCACCTCCATTCGCGATCAATGTCTGCGGATGATCGTCCATTACGGCATCATCCAGACCGTTCTAATCGGTTTAGCGGGCTTTCACAAAGCGGAGTTTGGCAGTGGCCACGTGATCAAAGTGATCCAATCCTTTACTAAGACTTTTGAGCATAGCCTCACCTTCCCTGAGCGCACGCTCCAGATTCTCGCGGAGAAGGGCGTGAAGAGCTGCGCCGGGTTGGCGATCCTCGTACGGAATTAATTCGCTCGCGGCATCACGTCGTCGTCCGTGACATCATATTATGGACGAGGTTACAACTATGAACACTGTTTGCTTCGTGGGGCTACTGGCCGTATCGACATTGGCGGCACAGACCGAGCCGAAGATATTCTACGCCCCCAAGCCCATTGAGCCGATGCCGTATGTCGCGCCCATGAGGCCACTGGTGCGTCTCGCTGATTTGAAAGCTAAGCACAAGGGCCAGGCGAATTGGAGCGAGCTGGTAGTCTACGACAAGAACAACCGCGCGGAAGTGATTTCGGCGGCGCCCGGCTCGAAAGTGCCGCGTCATTTGCACTCCGACGCTCCGGAGTACTGGGTTGTGCAGGAGGGCAGGATTCGATTCGAAATCGAAGATCCACCGGGAAAATTCCAGACCTTTGAAGCCACCCCGGGAGATCTAGTGCTGGCGCCGGAGCGGCACCTCCATTCGCTGGAAGTGATCGGATCTGTGCCGGCCATCCGGTTTCAAGTAACGCTACCGGACACGACCACCATTTACGAAACCAAGCCGGAACAACCCGAGAAGGGTATGGAATATACGCCCGTGACTTTGTCGACCGGCAACAATCCAGATGAAGTTCCGAACGATGGTAAGCCCGACCGTGTATTTTTTACTATCGATGCCCTTCAGAAAGAGCATCAGGGACGCCGGTCGTGGAGCGATCTCGCGGTTCGAAAGAACCGGGCCCATGCCAACATCATCTGTGGATACGCCTCGGATGTGAAACGCACGCCGGGTGATCTCGGACACTACCATACGGACTTCGCCGAGATCTGGATCATTATGCGCGGCCAGCAATCCTTCGCTATCGAAGGGCTGGATCCTTTTGTGGCGTCGACGGGCGATATCGTTTATGCTCCCGCGAAAAGGTGGCATCTTCCGGTACCTACTGGAGAGGGAATGTCGTGCCGGCTCGCCATGACACCCTATCCGGCCGGCAATCATCTGTATCAGCCGCGGCAACAGAAAAACACCGGGTCAAACTGACGGCGCGATAGTGTCTGTGAAGTCGACACGACAACGAGTGGAAATGCTGATCGCGATGGCCCAACAGGGCAAGTTCCTGGAAGCGATCCAGGAGTTTTACGCCGAGGATGCGACCATGCAGGAGAACAATCAGTCGCCGCGCGTAGGCTTGGCCGCGCTGCTCGAAAACGAACGACGAGTGCTGCTTCGCTCAAAGAGATACGCGTCAACCGGGCGGACTCGTTTATTGTGGATGGAGACCGCGCTGCGATTAACTGGGTGTACCACTTCATTGATTCCCAAGGCCGCGAGCTTCGGAGGAATGAATTGGCATATCAAGTTTGGCGCGACGGCAAGATCGTCTGCGAACGATTCTTTTACGCCGGCGAGTCAACGAAGAAATAGCCGCCTCGACCTGTTTCGAGGACAATGGAAGCATGCGGAAGAGAATAGTGGATCCAAGCCGAGCGAGTGGGCGGCAGAAGACCGGACAAGCTTGGCTTGATCTCGAACAAATTGCCACCATCGAAGTGACGTCGGAAGAACCCAACTTCCCGGTCGAGTCTGTCTTCAGTTCGGAAGATGGGGCAGGCTGGCGCGCTTCTCAAAAAGGTGTGCAACAGATCCGGATAATCTTCGATCAGCCTGTAACTCTTCGCCGCATTCAATTGCATTTTCTGGAACCCGAGCTTGAGCGCACCCAGGAATTCAGCGTTCGATGGTCATCCGCGGAGGGCGGACCGCCGAAAGAGATTGTACGGCAGCAGTGGAATTTCAGCCCGACCGGTTCAACGCGCGAAGTTGAAGATTACGAGGTGAGCCTGGATGGTGTGGCCGTGTTGGAATTGGCCATTACACCGGACCTGACACGGCGAGAAGCCCCAGCCACTCTAGCCAAGTGGCGAGTGGCATGATCAAGTAGACCATTGGGCGCAGTCACAGCCTTTCCACCAATATTCCCCACCGCGAAAGCCTGCCAATTCAAAAGCTTCCTTGCCGCGCGGCCCTACAAATCGTGCTGGATTCCCCAACGAGCGCGCTAACCTGAAGCCGGATTTGTTTCCCGGTCCATCTTGATCTCTCAGGCTTCTGGAGGCAGCATGTTCAGCTTCAGACGGTGGCTTCTGTTGGCCGCCTTGGCGCTCGGCTCGCAACTGGCCGCGCAACCCCCGCGCACAACCGTTCAGGACATTCTTTATACCGCCAACGGAAGTCTTTTCAACGGCGTGGTGACGATCACCTGGATTACCTTCGAAGCCTCCGATACATCCAATATTTCCGGCGCCGTAACGACAGTCCCGATCGCTAACGGCAATCTGTTCGTCCAACTGGTGCCGACCACCACCGCGAATCCGGCCGCTGCTTACGCCGTTGGGTACAATGGCGAGCACCGGACCCAGTTCGCCGAAACCTAGATCGTCCCTCCCAGCACTACGCCTTTGCGTGTCCGCGATGTGCGCTTGACGCCAGGAGCCGTGACGACTCAAGGGCCGCCCGCGGTGACGCTCATCCCGATTTCGGACGTCTTCGGCCTACAAAGTGCGCTAAACTTGCGGCTCTCTATGGGTCCCAACTTCGGGGTCGCACGCACCGCCGTGATCAACGCCTCCGGCTCCGTCGATGGCGCCATCGGGAATCTTACCGACTGCGTGCATGTCGACGGAACCAGCGGGGCATGCGGCGCAAGCGGCTCGGTCAGCACTGGCTTCGTCGACGCAGAGATTCCGGCCGGAACACTGGACGGTGTCAACGCCACGTTCACTCTTGCAAATACTCCGAACCCATCTTCCAGCACGGTAGTCTATCGCAACGGCCTTCGGCTAAAGCAAACTGGGGACTATACCATAGCTACCAATACCATCTTGTTCGTCGCCGGAGCCGTGCCTCAGCCCACCGATTCGCTGCTGGTGTCCTATCGGATCGGCGTCACGCTTCCAGGCATGGGATTCGTGGACGGCGAAACTCCCGGTGGCTCCATCGATGGCGTCAACACATCGTTCACTCTCGTCCAGAGTCCCAACCCGGCCGGGAGTCTGGCCGTTTATCGCAATGGGATGCGAATCAGGTCCGGCTTGGACTACACAAGTACGGGCAGCTCCATCACCTTCGTAGCAAACTCTATCCCGCAAATAGGGGACGTTCTGCAGTGTTCCTATCGGATCGCACAATAGTATCCCAGTACTACTTGACTAAGAGGATTTGCCGAGGCAGTTACGGTTTTTTCTTCGTTGCCGTCACGTCTTGTCTGGTACATGATGGGAATGTAGGATGGCTTGGGAGGAGTTAGATGCTGGCGCTAATTATACTGACGCGGCTGTGGAGGGACGAGCAGGGCCAGGACATGATCGAATATGCTCTGCTATGCGCGACTTTGGCAATCGTTGTTGCAGGTTTTCTTCCGCCCACCATTATGCCTTCCGTAAGCACGATCTTTTCGAAGATCACCAGCATGTTCGCCGCTAGCTAGTGTAGTGCGTCGTAAATAGCGCTACTTATATCGAACATCCGGGTTTGTCTTAATAGGAGACGAACCCGAATGCGAGTTGCCGCTCAAGTTGTTTTGACCGAAGAGCA
>Ga0185299_10000648_pt1 | contig 86352 bp, 72 predicted proteins | sample PaiPotPPA55metaG_FD_128002 | JGI IMG/M metagenome (GOLD analysis project Ga0185299, IMG submission 128002) | Iron sulfur acid spring bacterial and archeal communities from Banff, Canada, to study Microbial Dark Matter (Phase II) - Paint Pots PPA... ...
GATCGGCCCGACAGCCGACTCCCTACAAGCAAATCCGTGGGGGAGCCGACATTCCGAGACCCTGAAACCCTACCGGGCGCATTCCACAACCTATTGGGGCTTGCTGAGACAACCGGATAAGCAGGAGTTATCTTGACGTATCCTACGATATTATCCAATGGCTCCGACGTGCGACACCTCGGTTAGGGTCTGGTGCGTACAGGACTGAATACCTATCTTTGATTGCTCGCTTGGATACTAGCGCCACAACCGGACCCTTTGGGTTCTCCGCAACAACAGACCTCCGTCCACAACAGTCGGATCGGTCCTAAGAAACGTTAGATCCCTATCGGGAGCGCGATGAATTCATGAATCGCCTTGCGCAATGAGCCGTCCCCAAACAGGATCATTCGGTCCAAACAGGATTCCTTAATCGTCCGTACGAAGCGTTCCGCGTGGGCGTTCAGATTTGGAGAACCTGGCGGCAGCTTCGCGCTCTTTACCGCGGCACCAAGCGCCCCCAGAAACTCCGCAGCGTACAGCGGATCGTGGTCATGGATCAGGTATCGCTTGCCCATCAAGAACCCGTCCACGTCGTCGCTGAGATTGCGAGCTACCTGTGCCATCCACAATCCATTCGCCTGGCCCGCGATCCCGGCGATCTCAACGCGCCGCGTCGACAGGTCAATCAGAAACAGCACGACGTACCGTGTCAACCCGTTCCTCGTCCACACCTCAATCGTGAAGAAGTCCGCTGCAACGAGCACCTCCCAATGTCGGAGCAGAAACTCTTTCCACGTAGTCTTCCGGTTACGCTCCGGTGCCGGCTCCAGACCGTGTGCCTTGAGAATGTTCGCGATCATGCCACGCGACACCTCATAACCGAGATTGGCCAGCGCGCCTTGAATCCTGCGATAGCCCCAATCCCAGTTCGCCGTGGCCATACAGACCACCAGATCCTCGATCCTTCTTTGGGTCCGGGGTCGTTCGGGGCCGCGTTGCTTGCTGCCATCATATTTCCTGGCAATCAGCTTCCGGTGCCAAGCCAAAAGCGTTTGGGGCGTGACGATTGTCGCCACTTCTCGAAGGATCCGTCGGCCCAGCTTCTTGGCTTTGGCTGCCAAGCGTCGGCGCTGGTCGTCGCTGAGGCAAACCCGTTTGTTTCCCAGCTGCCGCCGCAGAACCCGATTCTCCTCTTGGAGATAGTCAATGATGTCGCGTTGGTGCTGGCCTAGCCATCCTGCGATCAAAATGAGTAGCAGTCGAAACGGATCGAAAGTCGGGCGCATTTGGTCAGGATAGCAGCCAGCCGACGTGCAAAGGACCTCATCACGTGCGGACGTCAAAGAGATCTAATTCTTGGACCCTACGCGGTTCAGCTCAGGGTCGATCTCAATCGACTGCATGCGACCATCATACCGTCACGAGTGGAAGGGCCATCACTGCCCGGACCAGTCCGCGACATTACGTCGGTGGCCAGCCGACGGAATCCGATTATCAGGCCCACTTCCCACAGCGGGCCGTTTCAGGCGGAGGGGGAGGGCGAAATCCCAAGGCTAGCTCCGTCCAATCACGACATGCGCATGGTCGCCCAGCCGAATCAGCTTGCCGGATACATCGTGCCGGATCCAGGCCGATGGAAGTGCCCTCGATATTTGCCTGGCGTAGTGCCGAGTAGACGTTGAAACACGCGCCTCATCAGGTCCGCGGTGCTGAAGCCGCAAGCGGTGGAAATCTGTGCCGGTGGTTTGTCGGTCTGCTCCAGCAGACGGCGCGCGGCCTCCACGCGAAGCTGAAGAAGATATCGCGACGGCGTGGTCCCCATTTCGCGCGTGAATACACGGGCGAAATTCCGCGGGCTCATAGCCACGCGCCGCGCCAGCAACTCCACCGTGAGCTTCCGCTCGACATTCTCGGCCATCCACACCTGGAGTTCGTAAATCGATCTCGTTTCCAGGGCCTGCGCCGAGAGCGTCGCGCTGAATTGATCCTGACCGCCGGGCCTACGCAAGAACAGCACTAACTCTCGAGCGACTTTCAGTGCCGCCGCACTGCCGTGATCCTGCTCCACCCATGCCAGGGCTAAATCGATTCCCGCCGAAATTCCGGCCGAAGTGTACAGGTTCCCGTCCTGAACCCAGATGGGGTTCGGATCCACCGAGACTCCTGGATACGAGATCGCTAATTCCCGCGCATACTTCCAGTGAACCATCGCGCGCCTTCCTTCGAGCAGTCCCGCTTCGGCCAAAAGATAAGCGCCTACGCAGACTGAACCGAGGCGCCGGGAGCTTGAAGCCACGGTTCTCAGCCATTCCAATAAATGACAATCGCGGGTGTGGCGCGCTCCGGTGCCGCAGATCACCAGCACCGAATCGGGATTCGGCTCCGCCTCGCTATAGTGCATCTCGGCCAGCAAACGGAGACCACATTCCCCCGCGATCTCGCGATTACGCGCGTTCGTGACAACCTCCACCGAATAGACCGGTTTGTCCGGATGAATCAGCCGGTTGGCTGTGCCGAAAACCTCAACGGGTGCGATCAGGTCGAGTTCTTCGAAAGGGGGCACTACCAGCAGAACCATCCGCCTTCGCTTCTGCGCCTTAGCCCATCATGCTACGGGCGAGCGGGCTGCAACAAGGGATTGGCAGAAATCGTCTGACTTTTGTCGCTGGCGATCCATCGAATCAATTTACCCTGGAATGGTGACCGGCTTAAGAAATCAAATCGCCGTGGTTACCGGCGGCGGGCACGGCTTGGCCGTGGTTCGTTGGCTTTGGATCGTTGGCATGGTGCTTCCCGTGTTCGCCTTCGCTCAAACCGGACCGGGTCTGGACGCACAAACCGGACGGGGGCCGTACGCACGTATCGCGATCATGCGTGCGCTTGACGGCCATTCAGTCGACTGGGAAGCCGGGTACATCCGCCACCTAGAATGGCACCGCCAGGCCAAGGACACGTTTGGCTGGTACAGTTATTCGGTCTGGGCATCAACTGAACGGCAGCGGTGGATCATTTATGCGACGTTCGGACATACGGCCGCCGAACTGAGCAACCCGGTATCGCCGGCCGAAGACGAGCGGGACAACCTCATCAACGTCCTGCCACACGCACAATTCCTGGGAAACGGGGTCTACGAGTTCCTTCCCGCGCTCTCGCGCGGCGATGGTGTGCCGACTCCGACTCTTCGAGCCGAGTACACAACGGTGGAGTTGACCCAAGGGGCGGGCAAGGCTTTCGAGGCGGCGCTCGCCGCGGAGCAATCAAAACTGCGGGGAGAGACGCTTTGGTATCGAATGGTCGTGGGCGGCGATGCGCCGCTCTACGTTCGCCTTCGTCCGCGCGCAAGCCTGGCGGCCATTCTCGATGAGCGCGCTGATCAAGCGCTCCCTGACAAAGTGAGCGGCTTGATCTCGAAGATGACCGTCGAGACCCTCAATCTGCGGCCGAATATGTTCGTTAACGTCACGCCCGAGCCCGCGCGCTGAGCGGACGACTTCAATGCTCGACGGGGCCACACGCACGCGTCCCGAAGATGACGACCTCTGAGCGAGATGCTCGCAGCATTCGCGGTGCGTTTGTCGCAGAATGGATCCCATCTCGTGGCGCTAATAGTGAAGTCCGCGCAGAATACTTACCGATATTGCGAATTAACTGGCTCGGGACGAGACGTTGTCGCTACCGAACGCCGAATGGGTTCGGTTAACTGCGACCGTCAACGTTCAGCGCGTTGCCGGATCGCGTTCGATCACGATCAATATGAATGATCATGGCAGCACCGGTCCTCTGCCCCTACCAGGCGGCGCCCCCGCGGGCGGCGGCCCAAACTTCGCGGAAACGAGGAACAAGCGGTGATTCCTGGGGTCGAGCCCCATATTGCGCGACCCCTGTGGAGTTAGTACATTTTCGATAACGTGATATTGATCCGGACTATCCTGGATCCCGGCATTTATGCCGCCGTGGCGGCACTGTTATCAATGGTCGCGCTGGTGGCGTGTTACGTTCCGGCCGCACGGGCCGCACGCGTCGATCCCACGATTGCACTCCGCGAAGAGTGATCTGCTCAGAAGGAAATCTTCTGGGTCTTTGTCGCGCCCACCGAGTTGGTAATTTGCACATCGAAAGCGGCGATCAGGTTCACGGCTCCGGCCACCGGAAAAGTCGCGAGCAACGCGAACTGGCCGCCCACCGGGCTGGAGGGGAAAAAGTACTGATGGAAGTTAGAAGTCGTGTCGACGCTGATCACTCCGGGCGCTATGGTGGCCCCTTTGCTGTCGTAGAAAGTGAAGGCAAGCTGCGAGGCCGAATAGGTATTGTCTAAGCCGATAACGCTGACATCCAGGTTGCCGATGCGCCGCACCGCGCCGGCAGTATCGAGGTTGATGGGCGCGGGCGGGATGGTCAAGCTGATCTGTTGCGTTGGTGTATTGGGAATGGTGAGTGTGAACACGATGGTTCCCGCCGTGCTCCCGGTCTGGAAGGCCATGCTCGATTGCGTGCCGAACATGGCTACCGTATCGCCCGGTGAGATCGTAACGGTCGCCGAGCGTGTCGGCCCCGAAAGAAACTGGACTGCCGCGTCATTGGTGACGCCCGCCACGCTGGGCTGGAACGCCATGGTCAGCGTCCCGAAGTCGCTCACTTGCGAAGGCGCCGCCAGCAGAATCGAAACATTGTTCTGTTGAGCGCTCGTGCCGGCGGTCGAGCCGAGTTGAATCGAAGCGGTGGGCAGCGTCGGTTCTAACCCTTGCCCGGTGAGCACAAATGACCGCTGATCGACGGTGAGGGTCCCTTGCACCGGTTGGCCAGTTCGCGGCTCGAACGCTACTTGAAACGAGGCGGATTGGCCGGGCGCAAGCTGTATTGGCGCCGCCGCCCCGATCGGACCGCTGAATCCCACGCCGGTAACTAGCAGGGCGACCACGGTAATGCTTGCGTTGTTGAGATTCGTAAGCCTGAAGTTTTGAAGACGGCTGCTTCCGACCAGCACGGAGCCAAAATCGATTACCGCGCCTGCGGCTAATGGCGTATTACCGTCCCCAACGGCCAGTCCGGCGGACGGCGTAACGGTCGCGCGCAAGGTGATGTTGATCGTGTTCACCAGCAGAAACGCGCTGTAGGTGCCGATGGAGGTCGGGTTAAACGCGACGCGAAACTCCGCGGACGAACCAGGTGCGATCGTGTAGGGTAGCTCCGGCGTCTGGGAAATCGTAAAGCCAGAGCCGGCGATCGACAACGTTTGGAATACGACTGGACCTTCGCCAACGTTGCGCACATGGAATCGCGTCGACAACGTATCGCCCGGCGCAGCCGAGCCTAAGTCCACGAGGGCGCCAATTGGCGTTTCGATCGTCCCATCGAACAGGAAGACCTGGATCTGCGCCAGCGCCGCCAGCGGAACAAGCGCACAACATAGCAGCAACCGCCGGATCATTTGCGACCCTCAGGCAATTGATAATATTGCTCACGATTCTGCGTGACGCGAATTGCGAACTGCCGGCTACTGCCCAGATCCCGAAGCTGAATCCAGCCATCACCCATTTGCTGGAGTGCGAAGCTGGCCGGCAATTGCGCACTGATGTGCTGTTCGGACCCGTCTCGCTTTCGCAGCATGATTCCGTTGCCGTCGGCGTAGACCAGGTCTCCGTTCGCGAGCATGAGTGCTGGAGCGGCGACTCCCGGAAGCGCGGTCTGCGCGACTAGGTCGCCGGTCGCAAGGTCTATCCGCACGTCGCACAGCCCGTCGTCACGCTGGACAATTATTGTGGCCTGGCTCGGATTCGGCGCGGCAATCGAAAGGATGGCGCTGGCGGCGATCGTGAGATCGAAAGGCACCGGATGGAAAGTTGCGCCATCCCACGCCAGCAACGCGTTTGCGGCCGGCATATACGCCAGTGCGGGCTCTCCAGACCGCCTAAACGCAAACAGCGCCGGGCCATCTGGCTGGGAATTACTCGCGGCCAGCAATCCAGCCCGGTCAGTCACGATTACGGCCGAACTGGTCTTGATCAATCCATACGATCCGGAATATGCCGCCGAGACAACGCCACCGGCCACCGGGTCGCCCGGCAGAAAGTTTCCGGCAATGCCGTAAACCGGACGGAAGGAATTTGCTGCGTCCTGCAAGAATCCCACCTGCGGAGGACTCAGTGTCTGTGCGTACGCCACACCAGCCATGAGCGATAACGTCGCCAATATTGCTCTCATTACGGGTGCCCCACGATGATACTTGGATTGCCGATAGAAACGCCGGCCACAGGAGTTTGCTGGGTGCTATGCGATCGCGTCAACATAAAACCGGCCGCTGCTCCACCCGCCACTGCCGCCACCGCGACTAAAATCCACATCGTGCGTCCCTTGTGTGGAGCAGCAAACTTGCCTTCGCCGCCCGCCTGCGTGGCAACTGCATCGGTTAGGTACTGCGTGCTGATGATGCCCGCTCGGGCCTGGTCTTTGATAGCCGTAATGCGGATCTGCACCGGACCAGACGTTTTGTTCCACTGCATTCCCGCCACCGTCGCGCGCCCGTCGGGACCGGTGGTCATTACTTCGGTCCGCAGCCCGGAGCTGAACACACCGCCCGATCCCCCCTCAGGCAACCGGAAACTGACGGCTGCATGTTCTACTGGGTTGCCGGTTTCGTCAGTCACCAATACGGTTAGACCCCGCGCCGCTCGTGTACCAGTTCGATAAACGGCGCCATCGCCCTCCAGCACTTTCAACTGCACGATGACCGATGCATTGGAAGGAACGGCCCAGGCCAAGGCGCAACAGAGCATGCCGCGCCAACGATTTATTGCTCGCATTCGCACGTCATAGCTATGTGGCAATCCCCTTGCCAAAAAGCGCCCCTGATGAAGGTGGGCCACTCGAATGGAACATCGCGCCATTGCGCAGCTACAGCCCGTCTTAAGACCCATGATCTATATCACTTAGAATTTGGCTGCGGATGGTACGGTCGGCTCGTTGCTTACACACCTAAGCCAAAACGCCAAAGACGCGTTTCAAATTGGAACTGTGGTTTCAAATTCGAACTCGTGATGCTTGGCGTGCGGCTGTCCCCGTGGCTGAGACAAGCAGTCAAGAGGATGTGTTGCAACTGGCGGAGTGGGCGGACTGATAGCCTGAAGGGACCCCGAAATGGCAACCCGACCAGCGATCTTCAAATGGCGGCAGACCGAACCCGTCTTTATTCTCTGCGCGGTCCGCTTGGTACTTGTGATACTCGCTGTCACTGCGAGACGTCGAAGAGCTGCTAGAAGAGCGCGGTCTGTACGCCGACCATACGACCGCGTGGCGCTGGGTGCAGCGCTACGGTCCAGAACTGGAGCAGCGCATGCGGCGGCATCTCAAGCCGACCAACAGATCTTGGCGGGTGGACGAGACCTACACTCGCGTGCAGGGACGCTGGTGCTACCCGTATCGGGCTATCGATTCGACCGGCGCCACCGTTGATTTTCTGCTTTCGGCATTGCGCGACGCAGAGGCCGCCAAACGGCTGTTTCGCAAGGCGCTAAGCCGACCGTCTCACCCGCAGCCTCGCGTCATCAACACGGATCTGGCAAAGACCTACGGCTCGGCCATCCCTGACATAAAGAAGGAAGGGACCCTTCGCCGCCGCTGTCGGCATCGACCCGTGCAGTACTTGAACAATATTCTGGAGCAGGATCACCGAGCCATCAAACGCCGTGTGAACGCTAAGCAGGGTTTTCGGAAATTCCAGGCGGCATGGGGAACCATTCAGGGCTACGAAGCCATGCACATGATCCGGAAGGGGCAGGTGCGCTGGGTGAGTGGGGACGATGTTCGGCGTCAGATTCAGTTCATCCAGAAGCTCTTCGAACTGCCAGCCTAAGAACCGTGACGTGGATCGTCACTAGTCCAATCTCCGGCACCCATCAAAGTTGCAACACTTCCAACAAAAGCCCTCAACTCAACAAAACCGACCGTTCTGCCGATAGTACGAGCAATGATGTCCGAACAACGCCGCGTATTCAGGCATTTACGGGCCGAACAACAAAGAGGGTGTCCTCCGGCATGGGCGGATTCAGACGATTGGATGCCGCAGACTCCAACCAATCGATGTACTGGCGGCAATTGCCGCTCCAAGGCGGTTGTCTACTTAGCATTCTGGAGGCAGCAATATGAACATCAGGACCGTGCGGACTAAAATCATCCTTGGATTTTCCGCGGTTATTCTGCTTATGATCGCCCTGTGTGCCTTCGCGTACATACAACTGCGCGGTATAGAAGCTCAATCGGTGGCTTTGCGCGCAGAGTCCGTTCCGGGATTGTACCTTGCCGGTAGACTCCAGGCCGTCTCGATCTCAACTTATACCTCCGTTCAGCAGCTCATTCTGGAACGGGATCCTACCAAAATGCAACAAATCAGGACCTATCTCGAGGACAAAACAACAGAGAGACTCGATCTTCTCAAGAAATACGAACCCACAATCAGGACCGACAAACAGCGAGAGTTGTACGAAGCTACTAACGCGGCGCTCGCGCCTTATATGGTCGTTCGACGCCAGGTCGAGAGGTTGAGCGCTGATCCCAAGACGAAAGCCGAGGCTGCGACATTGCTGCATGACCAACTCGAGTCTTTATACGGGAGGTTGCAAAAGACAATCGAGGCCGAAATAGCTTTCAACAAGGCAACCGCGGATGCAGCCGGCCAACGAATCCAAGAGACCGTGGCGAGGGCCCGAACCGGAATGCTGATTAGCCTGGTTATTGGTGTAATCCTCGCCTTGGTGGCCGGATACCTTCTTATTCAAGCGATCGATCGGCCGCTGGTCCGTTTGGTGGCAGCCATGGAACTCTTGCGGGGTGGCGACTTCTCCCAAAAGATAACTCTGGCACAGGACGGTGAATTCAGCATCTTGGCCAACGGACTTAACCTTGTAACAGACTCGCTGGAGGAAATGGCCAAGAAAGCCGAGCAGGTTGCGGATGGCAACCTTGCGATCGAAGTCAGGCGACTGTCTCAGAAGGATGTCATGGGCAACGCTCTGGCTGAGATGATCGAGAAACTTTCTTCATTGATCCGGCGCGTTCAAAAGTCGGGCCTGCAAGTTAATACTTCCGCCACCGAAATCGCGGCGACGGCACAGGAACAACTTAGCACCGCTAGCCAGGTTGCCGCGACCACGTCCGAAATCGGCGCCACCTCAAAGGAAATCTCTACCACGTCCAGGGAGTTGGTGCAGACCATCAAGGACATCGCCGAAGTGGCCGGAAAAACCGCCGTTCTGGCAGGCAGCGGTCAAACAGGACTGAATCGTATGAAGGCGACCATGCAGCAGGTCATGGAAGCCTCGGCTTTGATCAATGCGCGCCTCGGTGCGCTGAGTGAGAAAGCCGGCAACATCGGGACGGTGGTCACTACCATCACCCGAGTGGCGGATCAGACCAACCTCCTTTCTCTGAATGCAGCCATTGAAGCAGAAAAGGCCGGCGATTATGGTCGCGGTTTCGCCGTCGTTGCGACTGAGATCCGCCGGCTCGCGGACCAGACGGCGCTCGCCACTGGAGACATTGAACAGATGGTTAAGGAAATGCAGTCAGCAGTGGCTGCCGGTGTAATGGGGATGGACAAGTTTTCTGAAGAAGTCCGTAGGGGTGGTGAGGTCGTTCAGCAGGTCAGTGAAGAACTGTCTCAGATCATTCACCACGTGCAGGCGCTGACGCCAAACTTCGAAACGGTCAGCGAGGGCATGCAATCACAGTCGCAGGGGGCGCAACAGATCAGTGATGCGCTGTCGCAATTGAGCGAGGCTTCGACGCAAACAGTCGAGTCACTGCGCCAATCGAACTCGGCCATCGAGCAGTTGAACGAAGCGGCGCGTGGACTGCAAGATGGCGTCGCCCGATTCACTCTCCAGGCGTAAGGCCACCATGCTGTTTCTCGTTTTTCAACTGGGGAAGGATCGGTATGCGATTGAAGCCGGACAGGTCGTCGAAGTCTTGCCCCTAGTGAACGTGAAGCATATCCCCCAGGCGGTTGTTGGGGTGGCGGGGATCTTCGATTATCATGGCGCGCCTGTTCCCCTCATCGACTTGGCGGAGCTTGCGCTGGGGAAGCCATCGCGGAGGCTTATGAGCACTCGGATCATCCTAGTTAACTACTATGCGGAGCCCGGTCAAGCGCACCTGCTAGGTTTACTAGCGGAGCAGGCTACCGAAACCTTGCGTCGAACTGAACAGGACTTCACCGACGCAGGTGTGGCCGTTGCCGACGCTTCCTATCTCGGGGCTGTCACAACTGATGCGGCCGGCATCGTTCAAAGGATTGAAATCCGAAACCTGTTGTCTGAACGTGTTCGCAACCAGTTGTTCCTAGAACGAATAGGTTCGGCGTAATGGTAAGAATCGATTTTGAGAATCTATTGAAGCAAGCTATGGGCCTTGATTCAGCCTCCGTCGGGAGCACCACCATTGAGCGGGCTGTTCGACTGCGAATGGCGAGTGTTGGCGTTGAGCAGATCGAAGACTACTGGCAACAATTGCGCAGTTCGTGCCATGAACTTCAAGAACTTATAGAAATAGTGGTGGTGCCGGAAACCTGGTTTTTCCGCGACCCGGAAGCGTTCACTGCATTGGTTCGTCTGGTCATTGAAGAACGGCGGCCGCTCCATTCCAACGCCGTGCTTCGCGTGCTTAGTATTCCGTGCTCTTCAGGGGAAGAACCCTATTCGATCATCATGGCGCTTTTGGATGCGGGCTTCTCGCTGGACCAGCTTCACGTGGACGCTATGGATATTAGTGCGCGGGCACTGACACGGGCAAAGCGCGGAATATATGGAACCAACTCGTTCCGGGGCCAGAATGTGGTCTTCCGCGGCCGCTATTTTCAGCCAACTGCGAATGGATATGCTCTCGCCGAGTCGCTTCGCGACAAGGTGACATTTCGGCAGGGAAATCTCCTCTCCGCCGGCTTTCGTTTTGACGAAAGACTGTACGATGTTGTTTTTTGCCGAAATCTTCTGATTTACTTTGACCGTGCGACACAGGAACAAGCCATGCGGACGCTGGGAAGCCTGCTGGCGCGATCCGGATTCCTATTTGTCGGTCCGGCTGAAGCGTTCTTGGCGAGCTGCAGCGGGTTTGCGTCGGTGAACCAGGCGATGTCTTTTGCTTTCCGGAGAACTGCGGCAAAGCGTCCATCAGCAAATAATTCTTTTCCGGGTCCGGTGAAACCACTTGAAAAAGGCAATCGTCCGCGGAGCCAACGTGAGTTTAAAGCGAAGTCCTTACCGGTGTCCGTTCCGGCCGCCCCGCCGCTGGCCGACTTGGAAACCGTACGCCGTCTGGCTGACGCCGGACGACTGCGGGAAGCCGTCGAATCGTGCCAGAGCTATATTCGACAGCACGGTCCTTCAGCAGAAGCTTATTACCTCTTGGGCCTGGTCCGAGATGCAATTGGGGACCAGCATGCTGCCGCTGAATTCTACCGGAAGACACTATATCTAGAACCCGATCACGTGGAAGCGTTGATACATCTGGCGCTCCTGACTGAGGGAGAGGGCGACATCGCCGCCGCCACGCGCCTGCGAGAGCGCGCGCAGCGAGCCGAGCGGAGCGCCGAGTTGAGAACCTCATGAGGCAAGGAGATTCGCCAGAGAGCAGTGCCATGCGAGCAGCGGATTCTAATCCCGTAGCCATGACCTATCACCGGGGCGCCAATCGGGGGTCTCAATGACTCAACAGGACGCTTCTGCACCCCGACTGTTCGACCGGGAGGTGCCAGAGGATTGGCTCCGTGAATCGACCGCGCAGGTTGCCGCTGAGAAGAAGGTAACCGAACTCGGCACAAAGTCTGTCGTAATTTTCAGCATCGCGACAGAATGGCTGGCCTTGCCTACTGAGATCTTTCAGGAAGTGGTTGACCAATACGTAGTGCGTACCTTGCCTCATCACCGGGGCGGAATTCTTAGTGGTCTGGTAAATGTTCGGGGAGATCTACTGCTCTGTGTCGCACTCGGGACCCTCCTGGGACTGGAGAATGTCTCCGGCGTACAACACACTGAAAAGCGAACTGCTCACAGGCGCCTGTTGATCTGCAATCGCAAAGGCGACCGGCTGGCATTTTCGGCAGACGAAGTCTACGGCGCGTACGGTTATCATCCCGGACATCTGCGGGATGTTCCGGCCACCTTAGCGAGGGCGGCGGCGGGAACCTACACGTTGGGCGTACTGCCTTGGAACGACAGAACGGTGGGATGCCTGGACGACGAATTACTTTATTATGCGTTGAACAAAGGTCTCGCATGAGCAGGACGGATCAGGAAAACTTGAGTGATTTCTCCATGCTTGACCTCTTCCGCATGGAGGTCGAAACCCAGTCGACGATCCTAACAAACGGCCTTCTCGGATTGGAGCAGGATCTAGATGCGACTCACCGCCTCGGAGAATTAATGCGGGCGGCTCATTCGTTGAAAGGAGCGGCCCGCATTGTCGGCCGTAAAGCAGCCGTGCGCGTCGCCCACGCGATGGAAGATTGCTTCGTCGCCGCCCAAGAAAAGAAGCGAACTCCCTCAGCAGAGTTGATCGACAAGGTGCTCGTGGGGATTGATTTCCTGAACCGCATTGCGAAGGTTTCAGATGAGGTTCTTGAGAGCTGGGAAGCCGAGCAAGAGAAGGAGATTGAAACTTTCGTAGCGTCGCTCTCTTCCCTGGCAGGGGCTCTCGACGAAAATGATCAGGCATCACCTGATCTAGCTTCGCCACCCCAAGCACTTTCAGAAGCCGCCAGACCGCCTGCGGCTGAATCGCCACCTCGGCTACGCGAGGCGCCGCGGGATACGAGAAAACCGTCCCCCCCTTCAGAGCGGGTTTTGCGAGTCACCACCGACAACCTCGATCGTCTTATGGGGCTGGCCGGCGAAGCTCTCGTGACGACGCGCTGGCTCGATACATTTACCGCAGATATGTTGCGACTCAAGCGGCTTCAGCATCAGCTTGGCCAAGTCTTAGACGGCCTGCGCGATTCCCTCCCGCCTGCTTCGCTGGACGAACGAACTGCCGGACGATTGATCGAACTACGCGATCGGGCCGCTGTCTGCCGAAGGTCGGTAGCGGAGCGGTTGACGGATCTCGATCTGTTTGACCGTCGATTTGCAGGCTTCTCCACGCGTCTGTACTATGCGGTCCTCGACTGCCGCATGAGGCCGTTTTCGGATGGAATTCAAGGATTTCACAGGATGGTACGCGACGTCGCCCGTTCACTCGGGAAGAAAGTGAAACTAGACATCCAGGGTGAGTCCACGCCCGTCGACCGGGACATCTTGGAAAGACTCAAGGCTCCGCTCGACCACCTCGTCAGAAACTCGCTCGATCACGGTATTGAATCTCCAAACGAGCGCTTGGGACGGGGCAAGCCCGAGGAAGGTACCGTGCAGTTACAAGCTTGTCACAGTACGGGCATGCTTCTCATCACCGTGGGAGATGACGGATGTGGGGTAGACCCGGAGGCTGTTCGAAGGGCTGTAGTCCAGCGCAGACTAACAACCTTGGAGACCGCTCAGAGGATGACCAACACGGAACTCTTCGAGTTTCTCTTCCTGCCGGCTTTCACACTAAAGGATTCCGTTTCGGAGATCTCCGGGCGGGGTGTCGGGCTCGACGTCGTGCGAACGATGGTCAACGAGGTTGGCGGCCGGGTGCGGGTCTCGTCCCGAACCGGCCAGGGGGCCCGCTTTCAACTGGAGTTGCCACTTACACTCTCAGTGGTCCGCACTCTGCTGGTTGAAATAGGAGGCGAGCCCTACGCCTTTCCCTTGGCTCGCATCGACCAGGTTCTGAAATTGGCCAGAGAGCGGATCGAATCGCTACAGGGGCGTCAGCATTTCACGTTAGGTGAAGAGCAAATCGGGCTAGTAGCGGCACATCAGACCCTGGATTTGGAGGGTTCTCCGCCCCCCGAAGGCGAAGTTTCCGTTGTCGTGTTAAGCGACAAAGATTCTCGTTACGGCCTCGTGATTGACCGTTTCCTTGGGGAATGCGAGTTGGTGATCCGCACTCTGGACCCGCGGCTCGGCAAGGTCAAGAACGTCAGTTCCGCCGCACTGATGCCGGATGGTTCCCCGGTGCTCATTATCGATGTTGATGATTTGAAACGCTCTATCGAAAACCTCGCGTCCGGTCAGCATCTGTTGCGGCTCGGAACCCAGACCGATGTGGAAGGCGTGAGAAAGCGGAAGCGCGTGCTGGTCGTGGATGACTCGCTGACCGTACGCGAATTGGAGCGAAAGCTGCTTGACAGCCGAGGGTATACAGTCGATGTGGCTGTGGACGGCATGGATGGTTGGAATGCCGTGCGAACGGGTCATTATGATCTGGTGGTGACCGACGTCGACATGCCGCGATTGGACGGCATCGAACTGCTCAAACTCATCCGGCAGGACGGTCGACTTAAAACGTTGCCGGTAATGATTGTTTCCTACAAGGACCGCCAAGAAGATCGCAGCCGAGGCCTGGAAGCGGGCGCCGACTACTACTTGACGAAGGCGAGTTTTCACGATGAAACGCTGCTGCGGGTTGTCACGGACCTAATAGGGGGCGCTCACTCTTGAGGATCGCAATTGCGAACGATGTGGCCATGGCTACCGAGGCATTGCGAAGGGTCCTCGTCAGTGTGCCCGCCTATCGGATAGCATGGCTAGCCCGCGATGGGGTCGAGGCTGTGGAACGGTGCAGGCAGGACACTCCGGATCTGATCTTGATGGATCTAATGATGCCAGTCATGGATGGCGCAGAAGCAACGCGCCGCATCATGTCCCAAACTCCATGCGCCATCCTTATTGTTACCGCCACTGTTGATGGCAACTTCGCCAAGGTGTTTGAGGCTCTGGGCGCGGGTGCATTGGACGTTGTGCAGACGCCGACACTCGCAGGGAGCAGCCAGCTGCAAGGAGCCGCTGCGCTGAAATTCAAAATTGAAGCGATTCATCGCTTGGCTTCTGGCGACAACGGTCAAAAGCATCCTCACAGGTCCTCACGTGACGCACCAGAGTCGATTTCAGCCTCCAGCGATCCCCTGATTGTAATCGGGGCCTCCGCCGGAGGTCCCTCGACGCTAGCGGCGATTCTGGGTGCCCTGCCGAGCGACTTCCCGGCGGCCATCGTGATCATTCAACATGTGGACCCGCAGTTTGTTCCATTGATGGCCGGTTGGTTGAGCGAGCGGTCTGCGCTGTCCGTGCGTATTGCCCGACAAGGCGATCGGCCCCAGGCGAACACCGCACTCATCGCCGGAACCAACGATCATCTGGTTTTGACTAACTCGCAGTCGCTTAGTTACACTCCGGAGCCCCGCGATTGTTGCTATCGCCCTTCCGTCGATGTTTTCTTCGATAGTGTTGTCCGTTACTGGAAGGGTAGGCTCATGGGCATCTTGCTTACCGGCATGGGACGAGATGGAGCCAGAAGTCTGAAAGCTATGCGTGACGCGGGATCTTTGACCATCGCCCAGGACGCGGCCAGCTGCGCGGTCTACGGCATGCCTAAGGCAGCCGCGGAGTTGGGCGCCGCAGCGAAAATTCTTCCCCTGAATGAGATCGTCAATGAATTGATGCACTTCGTCACACTCAAGTCGATAGCGCAGGAGTAAAAATTATGGACAGGTCAGCTACGCAGGTGATTGAATCAGGTCCACCAACCTCTGATTTTTCAACGATGGTCTTGTTGGTTGACGACCAAGCGATCGTAGCTCAGGCCGTGCGGCGTCTGCTCGCCGATTTGCCCGACATTGACCTTCACTACTGTTCCGATCCGATCGAAGCAATCAAAGTGGCTAACAAGATCGGGCCATCTGTGATTCTCCAGGACCTGGTAATGCCGTCCATGGATGGTCTGGATCTCGTCCAGCTCTTTCGAGCCAATCCAGCGACCGCAGAAACACCCATCATCGTGCTCTCCTCCGAGGAGGACTCCGAGGTCAAGAGCCAAGCCTTTGCCGTCGGCGCAAATGACTATCTCGTGAAGTTACCCGACAAGGTCGAATTGGTGGCACGTATCCGCTACCATTCCAAGGCCTACATGAATCAAATCCAGCGTGATGAGGCCTTTCGCGCTTTGCGTGAGAGCCAGCAGCAGCTGCTAGCCACGAACACGGCTCTCATTTCGCTCAATCAGAGTCTCGAAGAAGCTACTCGCGCCAAGGCGGAATTCATCGCCAATACGAGCCATGAAATACGGAATCCCATGAACGGAGTTACTGGGATGACCACCTTGTTGCTCGATACAGAGCTAACCGACGAACAGCGAGACTTCGTCGAAACCATCCACAGCTCGGCCGACTCCCTCGTTACGATTATTAACGACATCCTTGACTTCTCCAAAATTGACTCGGGTAGACTCGATCTTGAAGAGCATCCGTATGACCTCCGAACTTGCATCGAGGAGTCTATCGAACTATTGGCACCCAAAGCGGCCGAGAAGAAATTGGATCTGGCCTATGAGTTGGAAGACTCTGTTCCGGTCACTCTGATTGGGGACGTCACGAGACTCCGGCAAATCTTGGTGAATCTCGTGGGGAACGCAGTCAAGTTCACAAGTGAAGGCGAGGTGGTGGTCAAGGCAACGTTGGGAGGACCGTGCTCTCAACCTGAGACGGTGCACTTCTCGGTGAGGGACACGGGCATCGGCATTCCGGCCCACAAACAAGACCGGCTTTTCAAATCATTTAGCCAAGTCGACAGTTCTACAACGCGGCTGTTCGGGGGCACCGGCCTTGGCTTGGTAATCAGCAAGCGCCTCGCGGAATTTATGGGCGGCCGGATGTGGGTGGAGAGCGAAGCGGGCCAGGGAAGCACCTTCCATTTCACGATTCAGATCAAGCCTTTTGCTGACGTAACACCAGTTTCCTGGGAGGTGATACGTCCCCATCTGGCCGGTCGTCGTGTGCTGGTTTTAGAAGACAACGACACAAGCCGGCGGATACTTACGTGCTGGCTAGAGAGGTTCGGGATGCGGGCCACCGCTGTAACGACCGCTCAGGAAGCACTTGAACGGCTTCAACAGGAGAGCGCCTTTGACGCCGCTATTCTCGATTTCCAATTGCCGGACGAGGACGGATTGGCGCTTGCTGAGGCCGTGCGAAAACTGCCGGGCGGTCAGTCGCTCCACCTGTTGCTTCTCACCTCTGTACACTTGCGCGCTGGCGACCCACGAGCTGCCGCCGCGCGTGTTTCAGTATCGATTTACAAGCCAATCCGTCCGAAACAGTTATTGGATGCGTTGAGCCAGAGCTTTGATCGAAAAGCGACCTCCTCTCCAAAGGCGCCAGCGGCACCGATATTTGACCCTTCGTTTGCTTCTCGACTGCCATTGCGAATCTTGATGGCCGACGACAGTCGAGTCAATCAGAAGGTAGGGAGTAGCTTCTTGGGGAAACTTGGATACCGCGCGGAAGTGGTTGGCAACGGCTTGGAGGTAATCCAAGCCCTCGAACGCCAACCATATGACATTGTTTTTCTGGATGTACAGATGCCCGAGATGGACGGCTACGAGGCTGCGCGGCAGCTCTGTCGGCGCTGGACCGGTGCGGACCGCCCCCGCATCATAGCCATGACCGGCAACGCCATGCAGGGAGACAGGGAAAAATGTCTGAAGGCTGGCATGGATGATTACATCGCCAAGCCTGTGCGCTTTGGGGACTTGCGCACAGCACTGGAACGTTGGGGACCCCGCCCCTGATGCGGACTCGGCGGCAGTAGAGGTTGTCGCAGACTGGAAGCCACATTTTTCGGCTGCACTTAAGACACTTGTTGAAGACGCAAGCCCCGCGAGGACGCAAGTGGCACCTTCTGCGAGATGAGGCCCGTCCATGGCGTTAACCTAGCACTGGAATGCCATTACTGACGGGCCGGCGTGCTCAATGGAGGCAGTATCCGCGACGATCACAGTTATGGAACAAGCGCAGAAGCAGGTACGGACCGAGCGGACGGAAGGATGCGCCGGCTCTGGTGCAAACGCGAGGGTGCGGGCGATGATGAAGAGATGCAACCGTTCGTCCCGATCGAAGATGTGTTTAAAGGCCGGCACTTCGACCGACAGATCATCGTTTTGTGCGTGATCTGGTCCTCCCCGCGCCAATGTCCTGATTGCGTTCTCCGTTGGCCGGATTTCACCCGATCTTCATTGGCCGGGTTTGCCCGACCCCCGAGGCAATCCCGGTTGCCAGCGCTACTAGCACCAGACTTTTCATTGAACCCTTCGCTTTCTGGCATCCAACGCTACCATGCATACTCAAGGACTCGCCGCCAAAGTTCCTTCAGCAAGCTGATCGATTCCTTTCGACGAAGGTCGCTCCCACGAAAATAGACCCAAGAGTCTGGTCAGACCTTATTTTGAGCCGGACCAGCCCCGGCCTGCCGTTTTGCATTCTGCTCCACAACTCGTTTATGACTGCCCGATGAGATGATGGTTCTTGTCGCACCCGATGCAGTACCGAGGATCACTACTCTGGTGGGCTTCAGAGTTCCGGGGATCCTTTCGATTGCACTCCAGGCACATGTCGTGCCGCCGGCTCCGGCCTTTCGCGTAGTATTGGCACCGTTCGGTCTCGACTTGCAGATGTCACAGTATTTTGAAATTGTCGTGATTTTTCCCTCTCGTCAAGCGTCTTCGCGTCAGTCCGTGAATGGGTTTACTTGGACAGCAGGAGTTGACGACTTCCAAATCGCTCGAAGTAACGGCCTGCTCATCGATGGGTCTCAACAACGGTAACCTGCAATTCACCAATCGCACTTGACACCGTGTTCAGAATAGGGTGGAACTCAGAGCGCTCTTGCCCGGGCCCTGATTTCATTCATAAGAATGATCCTTCGCCGCTCGCACTCCGCCACATTTTCGTTAGTAAGCCTGCGAGTGGTCGCATACTCGTCTGCGCCTATTTGTTTCGCCAGTCTGCTGCTGACTAACACTCTGGTGCTGAGGCGGAGTTCCTTGTTCCATGCCCTGTTCTCGGTCACCGACCGCACCACTTCTTCCATGCTGCATTTCGAGAAGTCCTCAGAACGTAGTGTCATGTAACATAAATCGTCCAAAACTTCAAAAGGAGTAGCACTGCGCTCAACACGGAGAACTGCGAACGAGAATCGTTCCGGAGCGTGCTCGCGTTCGTTTTCTTCCGCCTACTGAGTGTTTCAGATTGAACGCGATGTTTCAAAAACAGCTAGTACTGGACGTTTTTGCGAGGGGGCATCACAACGGCGAGTGGTCGTGCGGACGATGTTGGTTTCCTAGCCCTAGTTGACTCAATGATGGAGAAGAAACACGTAAGCTCTTGTGCTTAGAGAACATACTGCCTTCCCAAAACACTGGAAACAAAAACCCCGAGAGCAGATATGGCAATGATTGGTAAGGTGTTCATTCTAGAAATACTTGAATGGAGACTGCCCTGCATTGGCCATGATGAGCCTCGGGAGGAAGTGATTGTCTAGACGTTTGAATGCCAGTCCAGAACGCGTACAATCGTGCGCAAATCGCACACGGGTGGGGAAAATGGGCAGAACTAAGCCACTCCTGACTGCGGCGTGTCCTCAAGAGCGCCCCAGTGTTTCTAGTTTCCCACGATCGGATGAACCCGTCGGCGCTTGGCTGGCTGGTCGAGTTCCGGCCTATCTCGGCGGGCGAGAAGCAGACGTCAACGCTATCGAACGAGCACTAGGTGCAGACGATTTTCAGTGCATTCAGAAGATGGGCCACAACATGAAGGGCTCCGGTTCCTCGTATGGATTTTGCAGAATCACCGAGATCGGAGATCGTTTAGAGTCGGCGGCAAAGGAGGGCAACCGAGCCGAGATCGTTGCAGTTTTGAGAGACCTTAACAGTTACCTTCGAAGCATGAAACCGGAGTCCCTGGAAGTGAATAACCATACCGGGGCTACCGACTAGCGTAGAACGACGCCAGTAATTTCTTATGCAGAAGGATTCTCTCACCGCCGTAATCGTTTCTCCCGACCGAGCCGTACATCGTGAGCTGGAAACGGCTTTGGGGCAAAGCTCCATGGCAGAGGCAGTATGGGTAGTCTCCGACTATCCGGAATTCTCGGCTCTCGAACGTCTAAAGGGAGCACAACCTGGCTGTGTGCTCTTTCTGGATTTTTCCGATCCGACCCGAGCGCGGCGGATCGCGGCTGAGCTGGACCGGGCTTATCCGTTCGTAAGCGTGGTAGCGATTCACAACAGCCCGACAAAAGATGAGGTCATGGCACTGATGCAATTGGGCGTGCGAGAAGTTCTTAGCACTCCTATATCTCATTCCGAAGTGGTGGTCGCGTTTATTCGAGCGACGAAAAAACTGAAACCCGCAGTTAGCGCAGGTGGAAACATATATGCATTTCTCCCCGCCAAGCCAGGCGCCGGGGCCACGACTGTCGCCATCAGCACTGCCGCCGCAGTCGCCCGCATTTCGAAGCAACGTACATTACTGTTGGATTTCGACCTGCGGCTGGGCGTCACCTCCTTCTTATTGCAGCTGGACGGACGTCATTCTGTGCAGGATGCCCTGAACCAAGGCGCACACCTGGATGACGATCTCTGGCTCAAACTGGTGTGCAACCGGGACGGTCTCGATGTTCTCGGATCTGCTCCCTCCGAGGTGCCTTCCGAGCCCTCAACTGACGCGTACACAGCCGTCCTGAATTGTGCCCAGGCAAGGTATGCGGCAATCTGTGTGGACCTCTCTGGTGGAATGGAGCGGCACGAATTAGAGGCTCTGGACCGGGCCAAAGAGATTTTTCTCGTCTGCACCAGCGACGTAACTGGCCTGCATATGGCCAAGAGGAAGGCGGAAGCCTTACACAGGCTTCAACTGGAGGAAAAGGTTTCGGCGGTTATCAACCAAGCTGAGCGACGGACCATTATGCCCTTGGCTGATATTGAGAAGCTGTTGGGATTGCCTGTTCGGTTCACTTTGCCGAGCGACACGAAAGTTGTCACCAGCGCAGTTCAGCGGGGCGCAGCCATTCAGGGTAGCTCGCCTCTTGCCATGCAAATTGAAACTCTTGCGAAGAGTATTGCGGGAACGATTGTCGGGAACTTACCGACCGGACCTGTGCGTCGCTTTATTGAGTTTTTCTCAGTGAGCCCTGAGCGGGAGTCCGAAATGAGGACGCGGTAAGCAGAACGCGAAAACTCCATGGCGCCGACAGAGAGGTTGATGATGGAGCAGTTGATAGCGAAGCTGGAAAACGACGCGAAGAACGAACTACACTCCGTGATGGGCATGCTGGAGCTGATTGCGGAAGGCCCGCTAAGCCAACTCCAGTACGATTACTTACGCTCCTGCCGGTCTAGCGCGGACCGCCTTCTTCGTAAGATTCAAAACGTTTCCGAGTACGTAGGCCCAGAAAATGAGAAATTTCAGACCTGCGAGTTCGACCTGCAAGAGGTCGCGGCTGGCGTAACCAGCTTAATGGAAATGCAGGCGCAGCGCAAAGGACTGAGACTCACCTACGAGACTCGTTTGAGCACGCCTCGCCGGTTCGCGGGCGAACGTGATCGCATCCAGGACATTCTGTTCAGGCTTCTCGACAACGCAATACGGTTTACGGAGCACGGGCAGGTACAATTGATCGCAACTGACGCTCCGCAGGTTTCCACCAGCATCGCCGTCCAGTTTGAGGTCTGCGACACCGGACCTGGAATTTCCGAGGACACCATAGCCCGCGTGTCAAATCCCCCCTCTGAGTTTCTTGCGGGGCATGGATTGGGGTTGCCGATCGTGCGCAAGCTTGTGCTGGCGATGGGCGGCGAGTTATCAATCGGCTCTCGAGAAGGGGGCGGCTCATGCGTAAGTGTCTCGCTGCCGTTGAAGGTCGTTTCGGCTTCGACAGTTCCGCGCGCAACTGAATCCGGCCGTGTTGAGGGCGATCAGGGATCGGCAGCGCCGCTGAATATTCTTGTGGCGGAAGATTCCGATGACAGCTATTTTGTACTGGAAAGCTATCTTCGGGGGCAGCATTACCAGCTCACTCGGGCGGTGGATGGCACGCGCGCAATTGAGCTATTCAAAACTGGTCACTTTGACTTGGTGATGATGGATGTCCATATGCCAGGTACGGACGGTTATTCCGCTACCCGCGCTATCCGTGAATGGGAAACGGGAGGAACTCGTGCCCGGGTACCGATTGTGATCCTGTCTTCCGATTCTCCAAGAACACAGATTCAAAACGGTGCAAGGTTGGGGTGCTCGGGGTACCTCACCAAGCCGGTTTCCAAGGTAACTCTTCTGAAAGTACTCAGACGATACGCGGGAACGGGCACGGAGCAGGCTTAATGGCGACCAGACAGAGATTCTGAGGTGACTATGGAAGCAACGCTACTGGATAGTGCAATTCTCGGAGAGGCAAGCGATGCGGCAGGATTTATCACCAACAGCCTCCATGCGTCCACTACTTATTCGATTATCGGCCCTGGAAGTGCTCGAACAGATCAAGCGCGATCTAACCAGACCGCTCAGGCGCGCGCCATGTTCGTGGAAAGCCAAAACCGGGTCCACTCCATTTCCCTAGTGCACGAGAAGCGGTACCGGGCGGGAGATCTGGCGCGTATCGTTGTAGAAGTGGCGGGAGTGCAGTTAGGAGTGGACACAGCCATTCCTTGCGGCCTCATAGTCACCGAGTTGGTTACCAATGCGCTGAAGCATCCGTTTCCGAACGCGGCGTCAGGGTTAATCCGTATCTGTGCGGTGACCGAGCCGGAAGGCTGGTTGAAACTGACAGTGCAGGACAACGGCGTAGGTCTATCGGAAAACCTGGACATTCGCCGCTACGGGAGTCTCGGGCTGGAGCTGGTGGGCAGTCTGGTTCGACAGTTAGTCGCAAAACTCGAGATCGGGCGCGAGGGAGGTACTACCTTCAGGATTCATTTTCGACTTCCTGGCAACTGAGATGCCGAATGAACGACATATGTCAAACCAACACAATCACCGCGGCCGCATTCTCATCGTAGAGGATCAGGGCATTGTTGCGACAGATATCGAGCGCTGTCTCAAGGACAGCGGCTTCGAAGTCACCGCCATCGCCACATCGATGGAGGACGCCATCCGGGAAGCTTCGAGATCCCGCCCCGACTTGGTATTGATGGACATCAGAATCCAAGGGGAAGCGGATGGAATCGACGCTGCGGATGACCTTCGCCGGCATTTCGGATTGCCGATCGTCTACCTGACGGCTCACGACGATCGGGATACCATGGCGCGCGCCAAGCGCACCGAGCCGATGGCTTTCCTAATCAAGCCGTTCAAGCCGGCCGAGCTGACTAACACCGTGGAGATCGCGCTGAACCGGAGCCGGGTGGAACAGGAAGTGCGGGAACGCGAACGATCCTTCCTGTCTGCCATTGACGCGATCGGGGATGCGGTGTTAACTACAGACTCACAGGGCCGTGTTCGATTCATGAATCGGGCAGCCGAAGAACTGACCGGCTGGCGGCAGGAACTGGCTTTGGGATGCCAAGCTACCGATGTCGTGCACGTCGTGAATGAGCCGGAGGCCGGCGCCGAGCGCTTCTGCGCTCTTCTCAAGCTGGATGGCGCTCCCGGATCGGATTCCAACGCTCCGGGATCCGATTACAACAACGAGTATCGCGTTCTCGCTCGCGACGGCGTTGATCACTGGCTCACGATAAGAGCGACCAGCATCGCCGGGGCCGAGGGCGGCTACCTTCGAGTGGTGGTGCTGCAGGACGTTACCAGGCGCAAGCAGAGCGAGGAGGCACTGCGCCGCCAAGCCGATTTGCTCGAACAGTCGCAAGAGCCCATCTTCACTTGGGAGTTAGATGGCGCGATCAGCTACTGGAACCAGGGCGCTCGGGCACTCTACGGGTTTAGCTCGCTGGAGGCATTAGGGCGGGCCGTCAGAGAGTTGCTACCGGCCGCGCGCCCGTCCAAGGAAGAAGCATTGGAGGTAGCACTGGAGCGGGATGGACGATGGAGCGGCGAACTGACGCGCAAGAGCAAAGACGGGCGGGAAATTGTTGTCGAAAGCTTGCTGGTGGTTGTTCAAGATGGGGCCGGACGAAAGACCGTACTCGAAACAGACCGCGATATTACGGAGCGTAAGCGTACGGAACTCGAAAACCTGAGGTTGAACGAGGAATTGCGGGCCCGCATCGGCGAGCTCACGATCGTGAACCAGGAACTGGAGTCGTTCAACTATTCCATTTCACACGATCTTCGCGCGCCGCTGCGCCATATCAACGCATATACGAACATCCTGCTCGAGCAACCGGCCATGGGACTGACCCCAGAAGCCCGAGACTACGCGGAGCGTGTCCGCCAGGGCGCAGCGAGGATGGGGCGCATGGTGGATGAGTTGCTGGAACTGTCGCGCACCTTCCGCAGGGAACCGGCGAGACAGGTGACGCAGTTGAATTCCCTGGTTGAAGATGTAATTTTCGAGCTGAAGGCGGAAGCGCACGGCCGCGAGATCGAGTGGCACATTGGCGAACTGCCAGTCATCGCCTGTGACCCGACGCTCACCCGCCAGGTATTCGCCAACCTGCTCGCGAACGCCGTCAAATTCACCCTCCACCGCAAGCCGGCGGTGATCGAGGTGGGCCAAGCCCTGTTACGAGGACAGACGATAATGTTCGTGCGGGACAACGGAGTCGGGTTCAACATGAAGTACGCAGACAAGCTATTCGGCGTGTTCCAACGCCTGCATCGCCGTGAAGACTTCGAAGGCACCGGCATCGGCCTAGTCACGGTGCAGCGGATCATTCACAAGCACGGCGGCCGCATTTGGCCCGAAGCGGAGCCGGAGAAAGGTGCCACATTCTATTTCACGCTGGAGTCACCAGGCCAGCCGCAATTGGAACCGTCCAACCTGAAACCAACAGCAGTTTTCATGGGAGAAAGATAGTGCTTAAAGAGCAAGTTGAGATTCTGCTGGTCGAAGATGATCCCGAGGACCTGGATTTGACTATGCGGGCGTTAAACGAGGCACATGTCTGCAACCGGATTCAGGTTGCCCGCGACGGAGAAGAGGCATTGGATTTCCTCTTCTGCCGGGGCCCGCATAGCGAACGAGACCCGGAGTGCCACCCCAGGCTGATCCTCCTGGACCTGAAGCTGCCGAAGGTGGACGGCCTGGAAGTTCTCGAACAGATCAAGCGCGATCCACGCACTAGGGCCGTGCCGGTCGTCATCCTGACGTCTTCCAAGCAGGAACAGGACATGGTGCAGGGCTACCAGCTCGGGGCCAACAGTTATATTCAAAAACCAGTGGACTTCGACCAATTCCAATCGACCGTCAAGCAGCTGGGCTATTACTGGTTGCTGGTGAACCAGCCGCCGCCCTCAATGACCTTCCACAGAGGCATCCCAGATGAGACCGTGTCTCGCTAGTGAAAGCGAAACCAGAAGAACCCCACTGCGTGTGCTGTTCTTCGAGGACGACCTTGTAGACGTCGAGCTGTCGTTGCGGGCGCTGAAGGCCGCGCAGTTTGATGTCGTTTCAGATGTCGTGGTCACGCTGAAAGAATTTAGACAGCGTGTGCACTCGAGTGACTATGACGTCATTCTGTCCGACTACCGGATGCCTGGTGCAACGGGGATGGACTGCCTCGCGGAACTGAAGGCCGAACGTGCAAATATCCCCTTCATCCTCGTGACCGGCGCCCTCGGCGAGGAGAAGGCGGTGGAATGCTTGAAGGACGGCGTGGCGGACTACGTTCTGAAAGACCGGCTGGCCCTGCTGCCGATGGCAATCCGCCGGGCACTCGAAGAGCAGCGGCTGCGGACGCAGCGGGCACGGGCGGAAGATATGTTGCGGCGATCGGAAGCCAGTTATCGTTCCCTAATTCAAAGCGCACCCTGCGGCATCCTCCGGTTGAGCGCCACGGACGGTCGCCTGCTGGAAGGGAATGCCGCGCTATCCGAAATGCTTGGCTACGATTCGTCCGTCGATTTGCTGGGAAGCAGTACAGCGGCCCGCATCGCGCTGGATCCGGAAATGTTGAAGCGCTTAACGAACGGTGGCCATCAAGAAGGTCAGGTAATCGAATCCGAAATCGAGTGGAAACGCAAGGACGGGACGCTCCTAATCATCGGGCTCAGTGGGCGTCTTCTGCGGGACGAGAGCGGGAGTCCCACCTGTTTGGAAATGATCGCCGAAAACGTGACCGACCGCCGCCTTGCTCAAGAACGGATCCGCCAATTGAACCGCCTGTACTCCGTGCTGAGTCACGTGGGCCGGGCCATCGTTCACATACGGACGAGGAACGAGTTATTTCAGGAGATTTGCCGGATTATCGTCGAGGAAGGCCGATTTCAAATGGCATGGGTGGGACTGATAGAGTCCGACACGGGGCGGGTAACGCCCGTCGCGAGTTGTCCTCGGGAAGAGGAGTATCTCACGGGCCTCCACATCACGGTCAAGGGCGAGCCGGCTGGGCGTGGCCCGGTCGGGACCGCCATCTGCGAGAGCCGACATGTCTTATGCAATGACCTGACGACGGACCCGCGCATGCGACCCTGGTCGGAGCGCGCGCAACGCCGAGGTTATCGGTCGGTGGGAGCGTTTCCGCTCGTGGTGCGTGGCCGCACTAGCGGCGCGATCGCGATTTACGCCGGCCAAGTGGGCTTCTTTGATGATGATAACATGGCTCTGCTGGATGAACTCGCCGCTGATCTCTCCTTCGCCTTGGAAAGCATGGAGGTGGAACGAATGCGCCACCGTGCGGTCGATGAGCTAGACCAGTTTTTTGCCCTGTCGCTGGATATGCTTTGCATTTCCAACATGGACGGTTACATTCAGCGCTTGAATCCCGCCTGGGAGAAGACACTGGGCTTCAGCGCAGCCGAGCTGTGCAGTAAGTCTTGGGTTGAGTTCGTGCATCCGCAAGACCGTCCGCCGGCCGAAGCCGCCTTTCTGAATTTGCGATCGGGCATCGAGATCGACTACCTCGAGCTCCGGTTCTTGTCAAAATCCGGTTCTTACCGATGGCTGATCGGCAGCGCGACGCCGGCGCTCGAGCAGGGCGTGGTGTTTGCGGCCATGAGTGACATCACGGAACGGAAGGATCTGGAGGAACAACTCAGGAGCCAGAACTTGGCCCTGGAAGAGCAGAACCGCCGCGTAAATGAGGCCAGCCGGTTGAAGAGCGAGTTTCTGGCAAACATGTCGCACGAACTGCGCTCACCCCTGAACGGCATCATCGGCTTTACCGAGCTTCTATACGACGGCAAACTCGGTCCACTTCCAGAACGGCCGCGAGAGTGCTTGGGCCGTATCCAAAGCAGCGCGACGCACTTGCTCCAGTTGATCAACGGCGTGCTGGATCTCAGCAAGGTGGAAGCAGGACGCCTGGAGTTTCGGCCGGAGCGAGTGTCGGTGTCCAACGTCATCCAGGAAGTGACGGGAATCCTAGGCCCGCTCGCTGCCGAAAAACAGATCCGGACGGAAATTGAGATCGACGACACGGTGGACGACGTCCTTACCGATGCCGGGAGGCTCAAGCAGATCTTGTACAACTACCTGTCCAATGCCCTCAAATTCACATGCGAAGGAGGAAGGGTTGTGGTGAGATTGCGGGGGGAAGGGGCCGGCGATTTTCGGCTGGAGGTGTCCGATACCGGCGTAGGAATTACGGAAGAGGACATCGCTCGTCTGTTCATTGAATTCCAGCAACTGGATGCGACCAAAGCCAAGCGCTACCAGGGAACAGGATTGGGCTTGGCGTTGACCAAGCGCATCGTCGAAGCGCAGGGTGGCCGGGTGGGTGTGGAGAGCAAGCTGGGGCAAGGCAGCACATTTTTCGTGGTGCTGCCTCGCGCGCCTGTGAACGGTCCGGTAGCCGACCCGGTCGCTAACGTTCTCGTCATTGAAAACGATAGAGTCCAAGGTTTACAGCTCACCCGGATGCTGCAGCGCGGCGGCTACCGCGTGGAGGTAGCCAGCACCTGTCAGGAGGCAGTGGAGAAATGCCAGCAGCGTGATTTCGACGCTATCACATTGGACCTGTTGCTGGCCGACGGGTCGGGTTGGGAGGTGCTACGAAAGATCCGATCGTTAATGCGATTTGAGAGCACGCCGGTAATCGTGGCTTCCATGTTCGAGGAGCGGGATGTGCTCATCCGGCAACAGGTGCAGGGCTTCCTGACCAAGCCGATCAGCCCAGACGAGCTGTTCGGAGCCCTGGAGCGGGCCGGAGTGCCGACGCGAACAATCGGAGTGCAAGATGAATCAATCAATTCTTATTGTGGACGATAATCCCGACAACCTGGACATGACCCAGATCTTGTTGGAAAGCGAGGGGTTCAAGGTGCGCTTGGCCGAGGACGCTGAGATGGCACTGAAGATTCTCCAGACCTATCGCCCTCAGCTGATCCTGATGGACATTCAGCTTCCCGGCATGCATGGGCTGGAGTTGACGCGCCTCTTGCGCCAGGAGCCAGCGTTGCAGGGTGTGATTATTTTGGCGCTATCCGCCTATGCTATGAAGGGCGATGAGGACGCCGCCCGAGCAGCCGGGTGCGACGGCTATATCACCAAACCGATCAATACTCGTACCTTCGCCGACGCGGTTCGTGGGTATCTTCAGCCCTTGCGTCCCACCCCTTCCGATTTGTGACTTCCGGGGAGCCAGCACGACATACCAGGAACGCCGATCAGCAAATCAGGCGGGTGATCATGAAGCCACGCGGCCAATCCTCTTAGTGGACGACGACGAATTGTACCGAGCTATGCTGCGGCATCACCTGCTGAGCGCTGCCAAGCGGTTACCGTCGACCAGACCAGCCAACATGACGCTGTGAGATCGGAACCTGAAGGTCCCAAGATAAATCGCCACCCGCGATGCACTTTTCACCGGGCACTCGCACACTCGAAGCCTTTTTCTGTGCCGAACACCGGCGCTGCCCGCAATCATCAGCTCATCTTTAGGGTTACTGTCCAACATCGTTCGCGCTAACTCCGGCCAGGGCGCTTTCGGCATTCAGTCCTTCGCGGCGCAGCAGACGATAGAGAGTCGTTCTACCGATGCCAAGCAGTTCCGCGGCGCGCGTGTGATTGCCCCCGATTTTTGCTAGTACGCGCTTCGCGTAGCGGCGGTCCATCTCATCGAGGGAAACCAGCTCATCGTTGAACTGCTGCAGCTGACTGTGATTCTGCACCCATTCCGGAAGGTAGCTGACATCGATCAAAGTCCCCTCAGACACCATTGCGCAACTAGCGATCATATGCTGCAGCTCGCGAATATTGCCCGGCCACGAATATCGAGATAGAAGCATCTCTGCGCGCCTGGTCAAGCCAAGGCCAGGCTTGTTGTATTCGCGCGCGTACTTGTCGAGAAAATGCCGAAGCAGTAAGGGGAGGTCCTCTCTTCGCTCCGAAAGCGATGGAACCATTATCTCGACCGTCGCCAAGCGGTAGTACAAGTCCTCCCGGAAGGCACCCTGTTCGACCATCCGCCGCAAGTCGCGGTTCGTCGCCGCAATGATGTGGACGTCCACATTACGCGACCGGGAAGCGCCGACCCGGCGTACCTCCCCATTCTGCAAAACGCGCAGGAGTTTCGCCTGTGTAGCAAGAGGGATCTCGCCCACCTCGTCTAGAAAAAGCGTACTCTGGTCCGCTGTTTCGATCATCCCCGCCCTGTCATCCATCGCACCAGTGAACGAACCCTTGACGTACCCGAACAGCTCGCTCTCCACAAGGGTGTCGACTAACGCGGCGCAATTGCAAATCACGAGCGGCCGGTTGGCGCGCGGACTCAGCCTGTGCAGAGTGTTCGCGACGAGCTCTTTTCCAGTACCAGTGTCGCCTCGGACCAGCACGGTCTGAAAATGGGACGCGATACGACCCATTTTCGTAAACATGTCCAGCAGCGAAGGGCTGCGGCCCACAATTCCGTGAAAATCATACGCGCGCGCCAGCTTTGCATCCAGAATCAACCTTTGTTGAGTCTTGCGCCTGTCGTCCAGCCATGTGTCAATGCGGTCGCGGAGACGTCCCACGTCTAAGGGTTTCGTCCAGTAGTCGCTGGCACCCATGTGAATGGCCCGCACCGCGGTGTCGGTTGAATAGTCTGCAGTGGTGAGAATTACATCCGTACGCGGTGCCACCCGAGTTATCTGATCGAGCACCTCCAGGCCGTTCAGTTCAGGCATGTTGAGATCGAGCAGGACGATCTCCGGCCGATCCTGGGCGCAGTGTTCCAAGCCAAGGACGGGGTTCGTGAAACCAACCACAAGGATCGGCCTGGGCTCCAATGCGGAGCCAATGAGTTCTATCGCCGCTGGATCATCATCGATGACGATCAATTCTGGTACGTACAAACTAGACACGTCTTAGCTGCTCCGGATTCTTGAGCTCTCGAAGCAGCTCGGCTGATGCTTTGGCAGCAGGTTCGCGTTGAGCCATTGCGACCGATGTATGTTCCGCCAGCTTTAAGAGCGTACCGACGCTCCGCTCCATATTCTGAACAAAACTCAGTTGTCGCGCGTCCAGAACACCATGTTTGCCATCTCGGAAGAGTTCCAAGAAGCCACTGATTGACCCAAGGGGGCTGATGAGATCGTGTCGGAATCGACTCGTCAGGGCCCTGTGTGTTGCCTGCGCTTCCTCTAGCCTGGCAGAGGCCAGGTTCAAGCTGTTGGCCATTGCCTCGAGTTGTTTATAAAGCACGGCAATTTGTTGCAGTGCATATCGGAGGCTGGCACGAGTTCGCAGAATCCAGCTTGTCAGTATCGCTGTTGGGGTTAGAAACACAATGACACTAAGGCCAACTCCGATGGCGGAGCGTGGTTCGCCGCCGCCTATAAGTAACAGAGCAACCACAAGACTCAGGCCAATCGACAGAATAAGGAGCAACCGCGTCCTAGTGTCCTCATGTTTAACTGGTACGGCTGCGTTTGCATTCGGTTTCATACAAGCCCTTACTAAGCCAACGTTCTGACATCTTCAATGCTCTGCAGCACCGTAGCCGTCGTCAATGGTTTGTTCAAAGTGACATCTGCGCCTAACATTTGAGCCACCTTTAGAACATCCGGCCCGAATGCTCCTGACATCGCAATAATCTTAAGATGGGGATAATGACTTCGCAGATCGTAGACCATCTCGATACCTTCCTCCTCGGGCATCGCCAGGTCTGTGATGACGAGATCAATAGGACACTGGCGGGCTTTGGCACGGGCTTCGCGACCGTCCCCAACGGCAATAACCTCGAAGCCGGAATCTCCCAGAATTGCAGCCAGCAACTCACGGACGGAGCGATCGTCTTCTACCACCAAAACGCGTTGGATCACAATGTCAGCATCGAGAACTGCACGAACCTTCCAGCACAACGTCGCCAACGTAAAAGGCTTAGCGAGAAAATGAACATTCTGGTCGAGAATCCCATGATGTAGAATCGCATCGCTGGTGTAGCCCGACATGTACAAAACTTTTATTGCCGGACGAATCGCCGTAAGTTGTTCGGCGCTCTGCCTTCCGCCCATCTTCTGCATCACCACATCTGTGATCAGCAGATGGATGTGCCCTGCGCACTCGGCGGCGACGCGCAGTGCGTCTTCTCCGTCCTCGGCAACGATGATTCTGTATCCCACGGACTCCAGAATCTCTTGAACCAGAACGCGGACCTCCGGGTCATCTTCCACTACCAGAATGGTTTCGTCACCACCGTTGAGTGACAGGCTAGGCATAGGTGGCAATGACTGAAATCGTTCATTTACCCGCGGCAAGATGACCCTGAATGTGGTTCCGACGCCTGGCTCACTGTACAACCAGATGTGGCCGCCACTCTGTTTGACAATCCCGTACACCGTGGAGAGCCCTAATCCCGTTCCACGACCGGTCTCCTTGGTGGTGAAGAAAGGTTCAAAGACTCGCCGCTGCACATCTGGATTCATCCCGATTCCGCTGTCGCTGACAGCAAGCAATACGTATCTCCCAGATGGCACGTCGTGTGTGCGGGCGGAGAAGGCATCCAACTCCATGTTCTTAAGTTCCAGAGTGAGTCTTCCTCCTTCTGGCATCGAATCCCGCGCGTTCACTACTAAGTTCATAATCACCTGTTGAATCTGATTCGGGTCGATCCTGACATTGTCGAGATCCTGGTCGATGTTGGTCGCCACTTCGATGTCTTCTGCAATTACCCGCCTGACCAAACGGTCCATTTCTTCGAGAATGACACCGAGATTGACCACTCGCGGCTGCAGAACTTGCTTCCTGCCGAAAGCGAGAAGCTGCGCTGTCAAAGCGGCTGCTCGCTGACCCGCATCCAGCATCTCTTCCAGTGCCGGTTGGATAGAGTCTCGCCGCCGCGTATTTGTCATGAGCAAACTGCAATAACCCATGATTACCGTCAGCACATTATTGAAGTCGTGTGCGAGACCGGCCGCGAGTTGGCCGATCGCCTCCATTTTGTGCGCCTGGCGAAACTCCTCCTCGAGGAGCCGTCGTTCCGTGATGTCGTGACTCACTCCGCTCACTCGAGCCAGCTCGCCGTCTTCGTTGAAGAATGCCTGGCCACGACAGGCGATATGATGCACGCTGCCATCCGGCCAGACTACCCGAAACTCGGCGACTATTTCAGGCCGGTCATGGGTGGCTTCTGCAAGTGAGTTTGATAGAATTTCACGATCTTCCGGGTGGAGTGTAGCCAACAAGTCTGCGAACGTGCCACCGAAGCTGCCGGGGGGCAGGCCAAATATCTCATAGGCGTACGCATCCCACGCGATTTGGTCCTTGACCGTGTCCCAGCTCCAGACACCCGTCCGGGATGCTCTCAGTGCTATATTCAGGCGTTCGGACGCCTCCTGTGCCAGCGCCTCGCTGCGAAGGCGCTCGGTAATGTCGTAGACCAGCCCGAACGCTACAGGCCTCGGAGAATTCAGCGAGTACGAAAGAATCTCAACATCGATAACGGTGCCGTCCTTTTTCCGGTGCTTCCAGCGACCTGAATGTTGCACACCTGGACTAATCTGAGGCGTTAGATCAAGCAGCTTGGCGACGTCCTTGCACGGCCGGATATCCTTGATAGTCATCGAGAGGAACTCGTCCCGGGTGTAGCCGTAATGAAGGATCGCGGCGTCGTTAACGTCCAAGAAGCGAAGCGACTCCGTGTCGTAGAGCCAGCCCGGCAGCGGGCTGTTCTCGAAGTACAACAACCGGTGGCGGGCCTCCGAGGCTCGCAAAGCTTCTTCGGCCTTTTTGCGCTCCGCCACTTCCTGTTCCAACTCGATCGCATGCCGCTGGGCGATCGCGTACATTTTTCCGTTTTCGTAGATTCGACCGACTAAGGCGCCCAATATGGCGACCAGTCGTTCGTCCTCTTCGCTAAACTCGACGGCGCCCAGTCTGTGGAAGAGGCACAACCAACCATATGATTGTGTCAGTGAAGCGATAGGGGCGACGAGGAGCGACTGGAAATTGGGATATTCTGACGGAAAGCCGAGGGCTTTCGGATCGCCTCCTGGATTCCGCTTCCGCAGGGGCTGGCCTTGCGTCAGAAGACTGGCAATCGCTTGCTGCGAGGCCGGCAGGTTCTTGCTGACGGGATTCTCTTGCAAGTCGACGCCAGCCACACACAAGTCAGCGAGGGCTCGGCCGTCCTCGGATGCTATGCCTACCAAAGCGTACTTCGAGCTGATGAGCCCTCGTGCAGAAATGCAGAAGTTCTCCAGCAAACGGTGGTGCAGCGTCTCGGAAGCGAGTTGCAAACTGATGTCAATGAGGGCCTCCAGCCGCCTGTTGGTGCTGTTCAACTGGGATGTTTGCTCTGACAGCTTATCCGTTATCAATCGAAGATGTTCTTGGTCAAGCGTCTGCTTCGGCATCGGAATACCATTACCAAGGCACCGGTCCACGGCTCGGAAGAACGTTTCTGGCTCGATGGGCTTGGTGAGGACGCACTCAACTCCACAATCGCGGGCTAGATCAGTAGCGTCCTGCTCACGGAAATGAGCGGTACAAAACACCACCGGGGTCTGACAGATGTCCGCGGTTGATCGCAGTCGGCACACAAACTCGTAGCCGTCCATGGTCGGCATAAGTATTTCGGTAATGACTAAATCAGGATGTTCGGCGGACATGAGAGTCAGTGCTTCAGCGCCATCAGAGGCTCCTCGAAGAGAGTGACCGCGATTCACTAGCAGTCTTACCAGGAGATCGCGATTCGTGGGGTTGTCGTCAACGATCAGAATTTTCGACACGTGGCTTTGCCTACTGAAGGCAGGCTTCTATCTCATTCAGCAGTTCCTCTGGATCGATCGGGCGCGTCAGAAAGCGTACCGCACCCAAAGCCAGGCCTCGCTTCTGGTGCTCTTCTTCGAGCATGGTCGAGGTGAGAAACACAAAGGGAATCGAAGCTAAGGAGGTGCTCGCTTTGACGATTCGTATGAAATCATACCCGCTGCTCTCAGACATACAGATATCGATCAGCACCTCAGGATAGGGGTTCTTAGCTAGCAAATCGGCTGAAGGTTCACTTGCTACGATGGTGATCTCCTCAGCGATGGGATTGAGTACCAGGTCCTGCATCATGGCGCTCATCCACGGAGCAGCTAGCTCGTCGATCCGGCATTCGACTCCACCGGCTTGAGCATGTTTGGAATTCAGCAGTACCCGAGACATGAGTTTAGACGAGGAGCCCTCCATGCCCGAGACACGCAATTTCTCGACCTGCAATCCGATACCTGGCGACCATCGGTGGCAAAAGCAAATCTATTACATTCCGCTTGGTTGAGCGGAAACAGCCTGGCGCTGATAGGATCGGGATATCATCGTTGTAGCCTAGCAGCAAAAGACTGCCGGGTTCGACGGGCGCAAGAAAGCGTTCAATACGACATCCGGCGCGCAACATCGCACGCCCCACGACGTCGCCGGGACCTGCGGGCGCAGTCGTAGAAGCAATCAAAATGAATGTAGGATTAACGCGCAGCAGATGTTGCAGGGATTGGACCAGGGCTTCCTCCTCTTCGCGCGAGGCGAGCGTGAAGGTAGCGCTGATGCCGACTCGCTCCAACCGCTGCCACATAATCTTCTCGAACAATGCACGGGCTCGCTCCCCACTGGTCGGATCCGTATAGAGGACCGCCGCGGAGGGTGTACGGATGGGCCGAGCCTGCAGAACAGGTCCGCTTTGTTTGACCATCGAAAGTACTACTTCCAGCTGCGACCCCGGAACAGCAAAAGGGGTGCTTTTGACGGTGCCCACTCGCTGGCCTTTGCTGGCGTAGGAAAAGTTCGGTAAGGTGGCGATGGCCACGCCGGCCGTGTAGTTGAGTTGCTTCAGAAGTTCGTCGTCCACCAGTACGCAACATGTCTCGGTAGTGAACAAATTTGCCCGTCCCGCGGCCGCTGGCCGGATCTCAAGCGAACCGCAGCCAATTTCGCTCGCGACCCCCCTGGCCGCCTCGGCTTCACCAATCTCGTCCTCCTCCAGTTCAGCCACCCATACCTCGTTCGTCCCTTCGGTTTCGAGCAGTCGGGCATCCTCTTCGCTTATCAGGTGACCTTTCGCCAGCAATTTCTTACCACCTGAGCGAAGAATCGTTTGCCAGAGGACCCTGCCTATGCATTGTTTAACATCAATGGTCTGAGCTCGCATTTGATTGTCCATTTCCCTAGGAATGTCCCTAGAGGTATCCAATTGTAAATCCACATTACCGGGAAGATAGATGGAAAATCTCAACTCTTATGAGGGGTGGCCCCGCACTGGAGGGTATAAATCTCGCATTGCGGGTATCGGTAAAGAGAAGAGCTCTTCAAGAAAGCGTTCACTGCCGCACGAGATCCGCGGGGGTATACACAATCCGCGAGCGAATGTTGCCCTTTCCCGATCCAACCCGTTCCGAATGGGGAATATCGTTTTAGAAGCATCAATCAATAAGCTACTGCTGCGTTAGAATTCTGAAACTAAAGCGAACCGAGCACCAACTGTGATTAGAGTTGGTGGGATCGTGTAATGCTCTCGGGCTTGAAGGAAAAGCTGTCGAGAACGCAGCGGAGAAGCCTGCTATCGCTTCGCCGCTCTCTTCCTGGAGCGATTGACCATCCTCGCAACGAATGGCTTGAGGATTACTACGCTCGCAAGCTTGCTGAGCATCGCCGTGCCCAAATTGACGTGCGTATCATTGCACGCGAGCGCTGCTATCGGCATTTCGCGGTACTAGAGGTACTAGAGGTACCAGAGAGGAATACGAGAAAATGAGCGCCGCGACGCTGCAGGATGACAGGAAGCTGCCAGAATAGCGGACGGGCTCCACTTTCTGGCCGCCCCGTCCTTAATGTCCCTGGCTTGCTATCGTGCTTTGAGTTTGAAGACGCAAAAGATCGATCTCGCTTTTCCAATCGGCCTCACTTCCAATCGAAGAGATTCGCGCAAATAGATTCATCAACTACATAGATCTCGCCATCTGCGCCACGAACCACTTGCCTCGGGCGCGCACGAATCGCTTTTACAGAGAGGCAAATCATAGGACCATTGTTCCGAATGGTCTTCGTAGCGAATTGCCACTATTCCTTGGTCGTGAACTTCCAGATCGTGCCGTACTCACAGGCAAAGACGAGTCGGAACGAGGGTCTTCGCTGTCGATCCATCTTTGGAAGCTCGCGTTCGCTGCCGCATCAGAGAACAGTTTGTTCACTTGTTGCGTCGTCATCGACCGGCCTCCACCATGTTCGATCGCCCTGCCGGCCAAAGAAAGAGCACCCAGTGGGATTTAGGCTGCCGCGTTTGCGGGCCTTCTTCGCGTGACCACTACGTAAAGGAGCGCTCTAGACGCGCGCGAAAGCGGCCTGCGGAGAAACGTAATCGATTGCAGATTGGAATGTTCCTCTTTTAGGGGCGGCAAGCCAAGCAGGAAGGATTATAGGCGACGACAAGGCTTATGCCCGGCCGCCAGCCTTCATCCGGTCCCACTTCAGCCCAATAATAAAGACTAAATCTCGGCCGGAGAAGAACAGTTTATTGTCAACATGAATACACAGCGGTTTGCATGTGGATTTCGCCGGCTCTCTGCCACCACTCCGAGTGTGTTAGCTTCCCCGCAATAGATTGACGATTTAATGTGTCAAGGAGTGAATAAATTGTAGCGATGTACGCTTGCAATGTCCCTAATATTCGTGTAAGCTACGCTTAAGCCGTTCTAAGAAAGAACATTTCGTCGCGGGGATGTTTTTCTCTTTCTTCGGATAGAAAGAAGGTTGGAACTTATGTCCAACTCTTCACGTTCTGACGATTTGGCGGGGCCTAGGTCAATCGAAGTCCTCGTCGTGCAAAGCAATCCCGCTGATACCCTGCTGACCGTAGAAGCGTTCCATGCCGCTGGGTTGACAACTGGTCTTAGGTGCGTCACAGAAGGAGAAGACGCGCTTAGTTATGTGCGTCGGGAAGGTAAGTACGCTCACGTCCGCATCCCAGACCTCATTTTTCTAGACTTATCACACCCCCGAGTTCCCGGATTGGAAGTCTTGAAGGTTATCAAATCGACCCCGGAGTTGAGGCATATCCCAATTGTGGTTGCAGCGGGTTCAGATGATCCCAGGTTCGTAAGGGCCGTCTACGCGCTGAACGGCACCTGTTTTATTCGAAAACCTAATGAAGTGCACGAATTCGTTCGATTCATCGAATCGTGCTACGAGTTTTGGAGTAGAGTTGTTACCCTCTGTCCCGAACCTCAGAAAGGGGGGAATATGTAGCTGCCTGACCCAATTCGAATAGTAATTAGGTCGCAGACAGCTTCAATCCTGGCCATGGCCTTCGAGGTTTTTGATCTTGGGGACGGCGAAGAGGCGATCCGCGTTACTTCTGGCCGCACCTGCCATATCGTCCGACACGATGATGGAACGTGGACTGTTGACGAGGATGAACATCAACGTGTCTTTCTGAATCGGGCCGATGCGTTGGACCGTGCCCGTGAAATCGCGGGGGACCCAGATCTAGGTTCAAGAGCCGGCACGCCGCGGCGGCGCGGATCTGGAGCGTGATTCAGAACCTGACCCGGTCACCGCGGCAGAATCACTCAGGTTCAGAGGAAGAGCAAGCGTCTACGTTTCGAAGGAACCTCGTGGATCTGATTGCAGTGCCAGAGCCTCGCGGGCAGCGCCAAGATCGGAGACGAGCTTCTCATTCTTGCTTCGCGTGATCCTACGCGTGACTTTCACAGAGCCCTTTGGTAACTGCAAACAACTAGGGCCAAAGGGAATGTGTCCATTAAGCTTCTCTCGGCAGAATCACGGAATTATGTAAATTTTCAGCCGGAACATCGGGGATTTTTCGACCGGAGTTGACACATTGACTCCGCCCCCGCAAGGTGATGCCGTTTGAGGACCATGGCCATGGCGCTAGCAAGCTGACAGAGCATCGCCGCGCCGAAGTAGACAAACACATGCGGAATACGGCGCTGAAGGACAACCAAGAGTCTTAGTATGAGGCACTTGAGGTCCGAGGATTCACGCCTGATAGTTTTTCCAAGAGTTCCTGGGCTGCAAAGGGCTTCGATATGTAATCGTCGACGCCGGCGTCGAGACATCTTTCACGGTCGCCCGTCATTGCGCATGCAGTCATCGCGATGATCGGTATATGCCCGAATCCGTCTGTCTGCTCGCGCGCACGTATCGTTTTCGTCGCCTCTAAGCCATTTACCTCCGGCATGTGCACATCCATGAGGACCACATCGAAGGATGAGTCTGAAAGCTTATTCAGCGCCTCCTGCCCCGAAGACGCAATTTGGACGACATGCCCTTGACGGAGTAATATCTTTGCTGCGACTTTCTGATTCACGAGATTGTCTTCCACCAAGAGGATTTTCAGAGGTTGTACGCTATGCTTGTGAGAGGCGCGCGGAACTGCAGGGATGGGCGGCTGACTACCGTGTGTAGCTTGCAATATGACCTGGATCAAATCCATACGCGTCACCGGCTTGACCAGGTAAGCAGCAATGCCAAGATCGTGAAGCCGCGTGCGATCGACCTGCCGGTCGACGGAACTTAGCATAATAACGATGGTGGGCGCCAGACCTGGTTCTTCTCGAATTCGCTTCGCCAGCGAGAAGCCATCCGCCTGAGGCATGTGGGCATCGGTAATGACGAGTCGGATGGGGTTGTCCATCGAAGATGCGGTGCGCAGTGCTTGAAGGGCCTCTTCGGCGCAGGCGACCGCTTGCGATTCGCCGCCAAACTGGTGCAGCATTTTCAGAAGAATCCGACGGTTAGTGGAATTATCATCAACAACAAGAACGTTCATCCCAACTAATGACTCAAGCATTTTCCCTGGTTTGGACTGCTCAATCTCAGCGTCCGTAGCAAACTCGGCAATGAAATGAAAGGTACTCCCATGGCCGCATTCGCTCTCGACCCACATGCGACCACCCATCATCTCCACTAGCCGTTTAGAAATAGACAAGCCGAGCCCACTGCCGCCATACTGTCGAGCAGTACTTCCATCGGCTTGTATAAAAGCGTCGAAGATTGTGGCCTGCTTCTCCGGGGAAATGCCGATGCCCGTATCAGCGATTGAGAAATGAAGCGACGCAGTCCGATCATTGATCGATGCTACCTGCACCTCAATAAGCACTTCGCCGCGGTCCGTGAACTTAAGGGCGTTTCCAACAAGGTTCAGAAGTACCTGTCTCAGACGGACCGGATCACCTCGCAGAAAAGTCGGAACCTCTAAGGTACTGTCTAAAAGCAGCTCCAGACCCTTCTGATGCGCGTGAAGTGACACAGCCCTGGTGAGGTCCTGTAATAGCTGATGCAGATTGAAGGTCACCGAATCGACCCTGAGCTGACCGGCCTCAATTTTGGAAAAATCCAGAATATCGTTGATGACCACGAGAAGAGAGTCGGCACAGTCTTTCGCCGTGTTCAGGTAGTCACGCTGCTCGGCCGTGAGTTCCGTATCGAGCACCAGTTCCGTCATTCCGATAACTCCGTTCATGGGCGTCCGGATCTCATGGCTCATGTTAGCGAGGAATTCGCTCTTGGCTATGCTCGCGGCTACAGCGGCTTCTTTGGCGTTCTCCAACTCCTCCTGAGCCTGTTTGCGTGCGGTAATGTCTGAGCAAATACCCACGGTGAAGCGCTTCCCGTTCTTCTTGAAACTGTTCACTGCCTTCGCTTGTATCCAAATCCATTGCCCGTCTTTCTTCTGGATCCGGTATTCCACGATGAACCTTTGACCGGTGGTGAGCAAGGTGGTAAATGCCGTTCGCACTCTTTCTCCATCTTCGGGATGAACTCTGTCGTACCAAACGCCCGATTGGTAGATCTCTTCGGGAGTGTACCCATACATTCCTTCGATGTTCGGTGTGATAAAAACACAATGGCCGTCATCGTCAGCGGTCCAGATGACGTCTGGAATGTTCGCGATCAGGAATCCGTACTTCTCGCCCTGTCGAATCGCCTCCTCTATTCTTTTATGCCAGCTCATTTCCCGAGTGATCGTGACCGCACCAATCACTTCATCTGCACCGTTCCTAATGGGGGAGATCGTCAGAGAAACATCAATCAACACGCCATCTTTCCTCATCCGAACGGTCTCAAAATGACTCACCCTCTCTCCCCGCTTACTCCGATCCAGGTGATCCCGCACTTCTTCGTGGCGATCTGGCGGCGTCAGAATAGAAATCGGCTTTCCTATGACTTCGTCGGCCAGGTATCCGAAAACTGATTCTGCACCGCGATTCCAAGTGATGATTACTCCCTCCGAGGCGGCAAAAATGGCATCATCGGAAGCCTCCACGATCGACGCCAAAAGCTCGTTGCCATTCAACGCCAAACTACCTCCTGGAGGGCTTTCGCCCCTTCCTCGAAATATCGCGTTCACTTCGGTCGGGTGATTGTTACGTCCAACGACTACTCTGCGCCACAATCGGAAGCCCTTTCGAACTGCCGAGCTGACACTCGATGCTTGCATGCCGCAAAGAGTAGCAGTTGATTGGCCATTACCGTTAGACCTTTTGCAAGCGAGCTCTAGTGAACGATAGGCAGGTACATATTGACTCTCGCATCATTGGACGATAGGCACACTTTCGCCCTGCGGGCGGGATGGTATGTGTGCCGGAGACAGCAATAACGTAGGCGGTGGCCCTTGGAGTGCCACAGAGAGCTGCCGCCCAGACTCTAGCCTGGGTTCCTGGCTCCAATCGAGCCTTGACCAGCAGCGTAGCGTCACTCTGCCACACGCGCGCTGCTTCTGGACGTATTTCAATGACGAGGCGTGCGCTCGAGGATCCTGATTGTGTGAGCGCGTAACCGGAGCACAATAAACTAGCCGAAATGGCACGCGGTATGATACCCATGATCTTGACTACAGGCAATATTGGGGCCTCTGGCAAACAACAATAAAAGCTTTGCTCCAAGTCGCAGGTCCGCTTGCATCTGCAGGCCCTCGCTCGCTCGTCAGCCTCCTTCAGCCCCAAGGTGACCTATTAGCGATTACCAAGAGAATCCGAAGAAATTGGCTGCCGCGAAGGCCGGCATGAATGCAGAGAAGAAATACCTGGCCGAAGGCAGACTTACGAGCAGAAGGGGGCCGGACGCGGCGCCCCCGACGCTTTGCCGGTCATGCCCTGTCCGTTGGCGGCTGTTGAAACTGAAACAATGGTTTCAAATTGAAACCCCCGGCCTCGTTGAACTGACCTCGCAAAACGGAACAAGTTGACTTACGCGCAAGCGCCAACTGCGATCTCCGTGCAGTCCTGCGCTCGATCCTCGCCGCTTGCTTCAGCGGCGTTCGCCAGGCACGCTTTTGCATCACGCGTATAAGTGGCTTGTGACAAGAGCTTAAATCATGCGTAAGCCGCTTTCTGCAATTTGGCTTAGACAATCTCCTGTTATGGCGAATGACCTGCTGTGAGTCGCTTCGTTCTTCACCAATGGAGGAGTTTCTTGAATGACAGACTTCGCCCCTGCCGAGTACTACGCTAGTGTACGATTTCAGGGGCCACTCAAAGGCTTGGCTCAGACCGTACAGGGATATTTCGCCCCGTGGACGCCCTTTGCTGAGAGAAGGTTGTCGTGAACCTCATACGACTCCTCGGGCACGCTCCACTCTCTGGCACCGCCGTATTACTGTGCTTGACTACGATTGCTTGGTGTATCAGAGTAGTACGAAAATGCCAGAAGGGAACAGATCGCTTCCTGCTTGCGCTTCTTGGACTTATTGCAATATCCGAAGGGCTTCGAATCCTCAGGGAGACTGGCGCCTGGACCACAACGGATCTCTTTCGACGGCTGGACGATGTCGCGAATTTTTCGACAGCAGCGCTTTACTTGGTGGCTGTTTTGTTGATGGAACTTTCCAGCAGAAATCGGATCACGGCAGAGGTCGGTTTGAGACTGCTGGAAGGGACTGCTGCGACTTCTATACCTTCTCCAGGAACACTGGAAGAAAGACCCATGATCATTCTTGCAAGTGATGGCTGCGTGGCGGAATGTAACGTCGCAGCGGAAAGGACGCTCGGATGCCAACGGAAGCACCTCATCGGGAGACGCTTGACATTGGAAGATCCGAAAACTTTAGGGGTTAAAGAATGCCTACGGCCGGTGACCGCGGCGATCGCAAGCCTCGAATCAGGAAGTCAATCATGAGTGAACAGTGGCGCGATCAAATCTTTCATTCCACAGACCGGCGTCCTTCCTCTAGGAGGGGCGTTCACCGATAGCTGAGTTGCGGCGGTTACGAACAGGAACCTTAAGACCTCATCAACAATACATTCCCCGCGACAGGGATGCGGCGACCGGAGGTCCTTTTGGATCGGCAGCCGCGTTCAACATGCCATCTTCAGGCCCTTTGCGTCCGTTTTAATGTGTCAGTAGTCTCTTGAAGCCGCGAGCAGCACTCCTCACACTTTGTTAAATGGGCTTGGACGCGAACAAATTCTGGTACTGTCAGGCCTCTGCCCAGGAGATAAAGCGAGAGTAGGTCATCATCGAGGTGCTCACTCTCATCCCGCTGGTGACCGAACATGTCTTGGACTAGAACGCCAACATGAAAATTTTCATCGGATCTGCGGCAATAGCGAATTTGGCCATATATTGTCAGCTTGCGCGGCATTATGACAATCTCAATTCTCATCCCCCTTACCAGTCGGCGCTGCAGTTCAAGACGCAGTCCTGACCGAGAAATGTCAATCACGGTTGCAGGCCAGCTGTCGCCGTCTGATGGGAGAATCCGAATCTCGGCTGGGTCATCGGTTGGATATCGAGCCTCCTTCCTCTTCTCTGGAATAACAATTCTCCACAATTTACGGAGCTGCAACAGATCCAACCTGCGTTTTAAGTCGACTACCATTTGCGTGCCTGCATTACCAACGTTTTGACGAACGACTAGACGCGACCGGGCGACAACAGAGGGCCGAGGTAACGACACCATCACCCAATGGTTATCGATCGCCTCAAACTAACTGCAATTGGGCTGCCGTACGGGTTGTTCCCAGGGGCGCGTACTCGCGTAGGTCAGGTAACTACGTATTCCGCCCCTCAGATTTCAACGTAGCGGATGCCACCAACTTACCAACCGGTTGGTCACTTTTTGGTTCTCTTCTTCTTTGTGCCCGCTTCCACTGCCTCTCACGCTTGTCGATTTCCGCTTTTGGAACGGCAATGACTGCCCGGGATAGGTTGTCCATCTTCTGTAACGGCGTGACCCCTGGCACTTGGAGATGCGGATGCGTTGGAATTGGCTGTTCAATCGGATAAAGACCCTAAAAACTTGGTTTCGTTTTGGAACGGTAGTTCCACTTTTTAAACCCAGAATCCACGGCTGATTCGCATTACCGAGAGTTCGTGGTGCCCGGAACCAGCGGTCCGAAGCGATGCCTTTGGATACGACGAGTCGTGCATCTCATTCAAACATAGGCAACATAGCCCATGCGTAGTAAACCAAAGCCTTGAACAGTCCGTTCGTATTCTTTTCCGCCTCCAGCTCCGGCCACGCACCTGCATCTCAAATAACGCTTATTCCCCACAGAGGAGAGAAGGAACCGGCAATGAAATCCAAGGATCATCAACCGACTGAAGCCAGTACTACTGTGGAACGTGATCGCATAATGCTCGAGCATCTTCCACTCGTCAGGGCAATCGCTGGGCGTGTGCGCGCTAGGTTGCCAGCGGATGTTGAGTTTGACGACCTAGTCCAAGCAGGTGTCCTGGGCCTCTTAGATGCTGCAAGGCGGTTCAATCCTGAAAAAGGGGTCAAGTTCGCCGGCTACGCCAAGTACCGAATTAGAGGCGCGATTCTTGATAGCCTCAGGCAATTGGATTGTGCATCACGAGACCTTCGGCTGCGGTATAAGCGCGTAGAGGCGCTCACGGCGGAGCTATCCATCACTCTACAGCGGCCTCCCACCGACTCGGAGATTGCTGAGAAACTCGGCATCGCTGTTGAACGCTGGCATCGTATAAGGCTGGATCTGCGCAACGCTGGTTTACTTTCGGCCTCTACGCGCTGGGAACCGCAAGGAGAACTACCTGCGCCGGACTTCCCAAGCAAACCGGAGACTCAACCCGATCACATTTGCGCCCGAGTACAAACACGGTTTCAACTAGGCACGGCGATCGGAGCCCTGCCGGAACGGTACAAGAAGGTCGTGGTCTGGTACTACGCAAGCGCAATGACGATGAAACAGATCGGAAGCGCATTGGGGATAAATGAAAGCCGAGTTTCTCAGATCCACAAATTGGCTCTCACAAAAATGCAGGCTGTTTTGCAAGAGAACGGCATTCATGACAGCCACGCATTCTAGCAGGGTGCGGAAAAATGGGTCAGCAAATTTCAACGACGTGGCTGGGAGGTCATGGAAGTGTGAGGTTTTCGTGCCGGAGTGGTGTCTGAAGGCGCGATTTCCGCCGTCCAGACACACTTCTCCCTATGCGGCTGCGGACTGAAGCGCTGCCGCCCTCAGATTCCGCATCCGCACCAGATTGTAGGCGGCGGCCGCGAAGGTGAAGGTCCATCCGACACGCCACACACCGCGATATTTGGTTTTCCGCTGGCCGGCTATGGCGTAGGCTCGCTTCTCGGCATCGTTTAAATGCTCCACGACAATCACCGGAACTCTGTCGAGCCTAAGCTGCCGAGCCGCCAGGACCCGTCCGTGGCCCGCGATGATAACCCCGGTGCCATCGACTAACACCGGCGTCATGAAACCGAAGGCCGCGATACTGCCCGCAATTTCTGCAATCTGCGTATCGGAATGCGTACGCGCATTCCGAGCGTTGGGGATCAAGCGCGCAAGGTCCCACAATTCAAGTTTTTCCACCGTGGCTTTCGACATTAGTTCGACCTCACACACAAGTTGTAGTGCTTGCTTTTCATAGATGACTCCTAAAGATTGGAATTCAATTGAACTGCTCATCCGCGCAGCGGACGCTGCCCTTTTCAGTGGTGCAGATCACTTCCAGTGCCCGAGCCCGGGCCCCATCCTCTTGAGGCTTTGCGGGTTGGCACTTACTTCTGTGAGTCGAGGAACGTCGCGTTCGATGTTCCTGCCTAAAATAATATCAAGCCGTCCGCAATATCCACGCAGTTTCACAGTCCAACTTGTTGCTTTTACGACATCCGGCACGTTGTGACTGATGATTCTGGCCGCCACGATTTCCGGAAGATCTAGTGAGAGTCCCACCAGACTGACGATCCGGATGTGAACCGGATGTGAAACAAGGCGTATCGTCGGTACCAGCCCCAGACGTTCTTGAACTATGAAGAAGTAACTTTACAGTGACCGGCGCGAGACGTCAGAGCTTTTCAGCGCCTCAAACCGCTGCTTCTGCTCATCCCAATTCAGCACCCGGGCAACTCCTCGCAGCGCTTTTTCTGTGATGCGATCGGCGCCTTCCAGTATCTTCGGCAGAAAAAGAATCTCTTCTTGGATGCTTGGCGCAAGCTCCGTCAGTCGCATGATCTGGGACGTCCGTGCACGGCTGATGTGGCCCGCGGCGGCGATATCGCCGTAGTTTCCAATAGCCCCCTCTTTCATTGAGCGCTCAAACTTGATCGCCAACGCGAGCAGCCGGCTGACGCGTGGCACTCGTCCGGCATCCGGTCCTTGATCGCCCTCGTTGCTTTGAATGCGGTTCGCAACGTTCATCTCATATTTCAGTTGGGTACCGGCTTTCAGATCGATTACCACTTTTTGTGACGTCGACTCGTAGTGCACCTGCTGTACCGCACTCCGAACCGTGGTCCAGTTGAAGCCCGCTCCCAGAACCGGCTCCAAGTTTTTCAGGATCGACGCCTCCACATCAATCGCCGCGACCGGCCGTTGCGAGCAAGCGTGATTCGCCCGCTTTTCAGATCCGGGGCACACGTAGTAGCGGTGCCTTCGACCATTCTTTGTCGTGTAGGAGGGTGACATAGCTGATCCACAAGCTGCGCAAAGCAAAATGTCTCTCAGTGGGGCTGTCTGGCTGCGATGCGGCCGCCCGCGCTGATCCGTGCTGCGTGCCGACAACTCCGTAGTCACGCATTCCCACAACTCCTGCTCTACGATCCGATCGTGCTCGCCCGGATAGACGGTTCCTTTGTGATCCACCGCGCCGGTGTAGAGAACATTCGATAACAACAACCGCAGGGTCACGCGGGAGAATGGTCGCGCCGCATGCCGCCGGCCCGCTCGCGTCTTCCAGCTTTTCGTCTGGAAGCCGCGGGCGTGTATCGCGCGCAGAGCTGCTTCGAGGGACTCATTGTTCGCCGCAATCTCATACATGTCCCGTACCTGTGCGGCTTCCTTGGCGTTCACCACCAGTCGCCCGCCTTTTGGATCGACGTCGTAGCCAAGCACCGGCCACCCACCGATCCACTTACCTTTTCGCCGCGCCGCCGATAGCTTGTCGCGTGTGCGTTCCGAAATAATTTCCCGTTCGAACTGTGCAAACGAGAGCAGAATGTTCAGTGTCAGCCGGCCCAGCGAGGTAGTGGTGTTGAAATCCTGGGTGACCGATACGAAACTCACACCCCGCCGGTCGAATCGCTCCATCAGCCGCGCAAAATCCAGCAACGACCGGCTCAAGCGGTCCACCTTGTACACCACCACGCAATCGATCGCGCCCGCGTCAATGGCTGCCAGCAGCTGCTGCAGCGCCGGCCGTTCCAGACTCGCCCCGCTGAAGCCGCCGTCGTCATAGCGCTCGGCCACCGCCACCCAGCCAGCTTGTTTCTGGCTCTGAATATATGCTTCGGCGGCCTCGCGCTGCGCTTGCAGCGTATTGAAGGCCTGCTCCAGTCCTTCTTCGGTCGACTTGCGCGTGTAGATGGCGCACCGCAGCGCACGCGCTGACTCTTTCCCCGATTCAGTCACGCTGGGCCTCCTTGTTCAAACCGAAAAAGGAAAACCCGTTCCAGCGCGTGCCTGTCACCGACGAAGCGATGGAACTCAGCGACTCGTATTGCAGGCCCTCGTATTCGAAGCCGTCTTTGAGAACCTTCACGCAAACGGTCTTGCCCTGATACTGCCGTTCGAGGGTGGTGCCGGCCTCGGGAAGACGCGGATCGCGCCGCGGTCGGCGGGCCCGCTCCTCCATGTCGGCGTCTGCCAGCGCGCTCCAGAACTTGCGCGGAGCCCGCAGCCGCAGATCCACGTCAGAGGCCAGCTCCGCGGCGCGATCGCGCGCCCGCAGGCTCAAGTCGCCCTCGGCCAGCGCCCGCAGGCTCAAGTCGCCTTCGGCCAGCGCCTGCAGCCGCCAGGCGATTCGCCGGAACAGGTGGGCCTGATTGGAAGATCGCGACTCTTCGCCGAATAGTTCCCGGTAGCGCGCCTTCAGCGCCTTGGTCTTCTGCGTGCGCAGAGCCTCAATCTCTTGATGAACTTCCTGATTCATGTCGTCTCCGCCTTTCTCCAAAGTTCGTTCATTTCTCTGAAGTCATTCACTTCACTGTCCATGAACGCTCGATGGCCGGGCTGATAGCAAGTCAGAGACTCTGCTGGGCGGGCGCGAGACAGAAAACTCTAGGCTGACGCGGGAGGAATCGCAACATGACGCAAAAATAACGCGAGAATAACCGCGGGGCTCTTGGCACCCAACAGGCCGAGTTGCCGAATCTCAGCTCGGACACCGGCCGATACAAGCCCTTGCCCTTCAAGTTCCTAGAGTCTCCGAGAGCGCCAGCGCGCTCGCGGGACGGCGAGTGCAGACCTCAAGACTCGCGTTATTCCCGCGTTATTTTAACGCGAAGCCAACCTCTTATATATGGCAACCGCTCTCTGAGACGGAGACCGCCCTGTTTCTTGGGGAGCCAAACACTTGAGAAACTCTCACGGTTAACACCTCTTCGCAGCACCAAGCTTCTTAGACAATCAAATAGTATGGCGGACGGATGCCTTCCCAACTGTCCCCGGCTGTTCTTCTACGAATGGGTCGAAGGGCTATTTGAGCCATTTGAGGAATGTCTCAGGCTTGACAATGACCAGAGCTTCACGCCAATCGAAGAACTTTGAGAGCAAGACCATGAGGGCGCGTATGGCAGCGTTCGAACATCGAGGCCTCACCTTGCGTTCTTGAAACAGAGCGAGCTGCTTGCGAAGGAACAGGTTCTCGGCCATGACGGTGGCGCGGGAGGAAAGGAGCAATCGAATGAGTGGGAACAAGCCACATTCTACAAGAGCTTGCAAGATCTCCTAAGAAAGGTCGGATCTCTTTTTTGCGGAGGACAGCGGTGCGCTCGTCGCAGTCCAGGCGGACACACTCGTCCGTTGGCACCGCAAAGGATTCCGACTATTCTGGCGCTGGAAGTCGGAACCGACCGGAAGACCTCGCTTGCCCAAGAAGCTCCAGGAGTTGATCCGGAGAATGTCAGCTGAGAACCCAAGCTGGGGACAAGAACGGATTGCTAATGAACTGATGCTGAAGTGCGGAATCCAGGTCTCGCCGCGGACCGTGCAGAAGTACCTGAACACGCCAGGCCCTAACCGCCAGCCCGATCCGAAGCAACGTTGGCTGACCTTTGTCCGGAATCACGCCAACGCCATCATGGCGTCGGACTTCTTTGTTGTCATCACGGCCCGATTCCGTATCCTTTATGTATTCGTGTGCATTGAGTTGGGCACCCGGCGAATTCTCCATTACAACGTGACGGCGCATCCGACTGCGCAGTGGACCACCGCTCGAGATCGGAGCCATATTGTGCTTCATGTGCTGCCATGCTCACTGCTACGGGCGATTTCTGACCAACGGCAGACGTGGATCCTTGTCGCGCCAGGTTTGCCGAACCCAGGAGTAGTCCGGATCGTCGGACGCGGCCATTGATCGAGCAGATCCGCCAAGAGCGTTGAGGTAATACACGTTGTAGCCGTGCGCTGCGACCACCGGATGGTATCCCTCTGGAATAAGCACCAGCTCGCCATCGCGAACAGTCAGAGCGTGGTCCAACCGCCGGTCGGTTGAGTAAACCTTCTGGATCGCGTAGCCTTCCGGCTTGTCGATCCGATAATAATAAATCTCTTCCAAATCCACCTCGGCAGGCGGATTGTGCACGTCGTGTTTGTGCGGCGGATAGCTAGACCAATTTCCGCTGGGCGTATAGACTTCAACAATCAGCAATCGGTCGGCCGCAAACTCGGGCTTCAGGATGTGGTTAATCTGGCGGGTCGCGTTTCCACCGCCTCGGATCTCTACCTCAACGTCGGCCGGTGCCACCAACTGTGCCGGATACGACTTGCTCGCACGGCAGTAGCAAAACGCAAGCTCACAAGATGAGTCCGCGGTGACGGAGTAGTGGGTCGAGATTGGCAGATAGACGGCGTACGGGAGTCCGTCGAATACGTGCGTACGCCCGCCGATATTTTTCCAGCTTCCGCCGGGAGCTTCAACCGAGCACTTCCCGCCCAGGATCACCATGCCGAGCTCGAAGGCGCCGGTATCCTCCTCGTGACGCTCCCCCGGAGCTAGTTTGCTAACTTTGAATTCCAGAAACTCGAAGCCGGAGTTCTGAATTTTTCCGAAATCTTGGGGAGTGATAAGCAGATTCATAAGCCAGGGTTCCTATTACTGCGCCTGTGTTTCGAGTCCGGCCGGGACCGGTTTGAGCCGGACCGCCCGGTAGCCGCCGATGGAGCGGTAATAAAGGATCAGACCGCCGAAGACAAACGTCAGAATTATTGGTAGGACGCCCACGAATCGGAACGCGGCGGCCGCGCCCCGGGTGTCATATACGTTGCCCATCAGCGGCAGGATAAACGCAACGGCGAGATTTCCAGCGCCGCCCATAATCGCCAGCAGCCAGGCGCCTCCGCGCGGAAATTGCTCCGAGGTCACGGCCATCATGGTCGGCCAGAAGAAGGCTTTACCGGCGCCAAAAATCGTGGCCGCGGCGAAGGCTTGGATCGGTGTTCTAACACTTGCCAATCCGAACAGCCCGATCGCCGAGACAATGGATGAAATCATTAGCAAGCCAAGTGGAGACAACAGCCGCGCTAACCTGCCGCCGGCGAAATTCCGAAGCACAAACATGATGCCGGAGGTGAATACCAGGATCAAAATACCGCGCATGCCGGTCAGATTGGTGACCAGCGGGCCGACCCATTGATCCGGGCCCAGCTCTGTACAAGTCGTCAGCCACATGCAGACAAAGAGCAGAAGAAACATCGGCCGCAGCGCCTCGCGAAACATATCGCGCGAGGAGACTCCCGCATCGACGCGCTCCGTATTTGGAAAGCGCTGCCCCAGCATCATGAGCCCATAGGCGATCGCCGGAATCATTAGCACGCCCATCTTGATCTGCCACCCCAAAGTGGACCGCGCCGCGGAAACGCCAGTCAGATCCAGCCCCATCCATTTCGTAATCAAGTAAGCGGCAAGTCCCCCGAGAATGGTGCCACCAGGCCACCAGGCGTGAAGAACATTCAGTTTATGAGTCTTGTCATTAGGATTGAGGGTTGCCACCAGCGGATTGACGATACCCTCAACGAAACCCTGAGACAGGCCCAGCAACAGCATTCCGCCATAGAGACACAGGAAGCCAGGGTCCGAGTAAAAAGGCGCGACGGTGCCGGCCGGTCTGGGAGCGAAGATAATCAAAGCCGGCGCGACGATGTAACCGATGCTCGAGAGCAGGAACAGGCGGCGCATGCCGACGAAATCCACCAGAACGCCCCCAACAACTATCGAGAGAGTGCAGCCCCAAAATGCCGGGCTCAGCACGAGTCCAATCTGTTCATGGGTGAGGTGGAAATCGGCGCCCAAAGCGTCTAGAACATCCCCGCGGATGGCGAAGGACACGGCCGTCGTTACCAATGCCAGGCAACTGGAGAAAAAGATCTTACGGCGATCCATCCTAATCCATCCTATACGGGTCGTTTGGTTTCAGTAATTCGTTCAATCGACCGCAGATACTCCCGGTTCCGCAAAGCGCTGGCTTTGGGTGTTCCCATTCCCGGCAGGATATCCTGCTCCACGAGAACAAAGCCGTCGTAGCGCCTGTCCTTCAACCACCGCAGGACCGCCGGAAAATCGATGCACCCGGTGCCCAGCTCACAGAAAACGCCATGCCGCAGGGCTTCGAAATAATCCCAACCTTCCGAGCGGGACCTCCGCGCGATCTCGGGCTGGCAATCTTTCAAATGCATATACCAAACACGATCTTGAAACCGCCGAAGCCCGTCCACAACCGCACAATTGCCTGCGCCAAACGCATAATGCCCGGTGTCGAAGACCAGTCCGATCCGCTTGGGATCGGTAAGCTCCAGGAAGCGAGCGATTTCATCAGGCGTCTCTACATATCCGCCACAATGGTGGTGAAAGACCGTTCGCAATCGGGTCTCGGACAATACGGCATCAGCGACATGCATCGCCCCTTCAGCGAATGTCTTCCATTCCGCCGCACTGAGCCCCATTTCCGGCGTAATCCGGCCCGCATTCGCCGTCCGCTGGGGATTGGTTGCGTTGTCGTCCGCCAATACCAGAAATGGCTTTGGCTCCGTGGCGACGCTTGCGAGCAACCGGGCCGTCTTCACCGCGCGGGCTGCGCCGTCTGCGTGCGCCCCTTGATCCTTCAGTGCAACTTGTACGAAGGCGCCCAGCATGACCAAATCGCGCGCGCGCAATTCGTTCCGCAGGACCGCCGGGTCGGTGGGCATAAAGCCCCAGTCGCCTAATTCGGTGCCGGTGTACCCGGTGTCCGCCAGTTCGCCAAGCATGCGGGTGTATTCGATTTGTTCGCCCCGTCGTGTCTCGTCAAACTCCAGGGTTCCCCAGGAACACGGGGCATTTCCAACGCGCAGTGCCGCCATCCGTTACTTCAACTGCCGATCGTAGTTTTCTTTCTGAATGGCGGGCGTGACCCGATCGTTCTTCACGTTTCGAATCGCCTGAACCAGCAGCTTGGTGATGTGTTCGTTGGAGAACTTACCCTCTTCGACATTGGCGGCGGCCCCGACCCCGGCGTAGTGATTCGGAAATCGAGCGTACCAGCTCACCGCGGTCCACAGATTGGGCATATCCGCAAGCCGTTTCTGATCGCTTCCATCCTCTTGAGTCGCGCGGTCGAGTTTCACCAAGTCCGGACGGATCGCCAGAATGCGAGAGGTTTCCTGTTCGCCCGCATGCTCATCGCCCGCCAGCGGGGTCTTCCTGTACTTTTGGAACTCCTTAGCGTATTCGGGATCTGGCGAGGGATCGAAGTAATAAACGACGTAGTCGCGCCGCTTCTCGAGTTGCGTCTGCACGAAGAATCGAAGCCAGTGCGGGTTGCCGCCGTGGCTGCTGTAAATCAAAATCTTCTTGAAACCGTTCCTGGCAATTTCGTCTAGCGTGGCTTGCAGAACCTTGCTGATGAGTTCCGGCGGCAGCGCGACGGTACCCTGGCCATACTTTGCTTCATAGATCTGGCCAAAATAGTATTCGGGGAAAACTACCACATATTCTCTCGCGGCCGACTCGCGCGCGCGAGCCTGGGCCCCGATGAGATCTGAACCGATCGGAAGGTGCGGTCCGTGCTTTTCCAAAATTCCGATCGGCAGCAGACAGGTTCCTTTGGAAAGCTCAATCGCCTTGGCCCAATCGGTCGCCACCAGCTCGTCCCATCGAACTGGCAGCGACTGAGCGGTCAAACCGCTGGCGAGAAAAACAATAGCTACCAGGGATCGCTTCATAAAAGGTCGTGCTTCACACCTTCAGGCCCAGGTTCAAATGCAGCACGTTCACCATATAATCCTTGAATGCCGGGTAGATGTTCACCGCCTCCGGAGTACGCTCGAACTCATAGGTGCCAATGCCGACGTGTTCTCCCAGCCATTGGCCAGTCCAACCGGCCTCCCTGAGAAAGTCCACCACGGCCGGGAAATTAACAACTCCCTTGCCGGGCATCACGATACCGCCTTTGTAATGCTGGCCCCGATAATCGAATTCATAGTTAGGGTCAAAATCCTTCATGTGCACTGTGCAGAGGCGCGACTCATAAGCCCGAACCACCTCGAGCGCGTCGGTGGGCGGTGAAGTGTCTCCCCGGGTTCCGTACCCGCGAGCCAGCCAGCCGAGGTCCGTCGTCAGATTGACATAGCGTGGATCGGTGAGGTCCATCAGACGGCGGAAGCCAAGTGAAGAATGTGTGTGGTATGCGAACTTGATGGCATTCGTTTCCATCAGTCGCTTGCCCTCCTGGTTGCATAGCTGGGCGATCTTCCGGATCAGATCCTCATCGTTGGTCAGGGGACCATAAGGACCGGTGTAAATCCCGCCGATCGCCTGCATAAACTTGCCGATCAGCCGGTTCTCCTGCGCGATGTCGTCGTACTTAGTCGGATCGAGCAGCGAGTAAGATTCGTTTAATCCAACCAGCCTTAATTGAAGCTTGTCCATGCGGTCTTTGAACTCGCCGGTCTTGCCGATGTAAGCCTGGGCGAGCTTGAGCTGGGAGTTGTCAACCTCGATGTTATGGAACCCGACCTTAGAAGCCTCCTCCATCGTGTGCCAAAACGCGTCGATGTTGATTCCTAAAGATCCGGGCGCCAGGCCGGCCAGGAATTTTTGTGGTTTCGTGGACGCACCGGCTGCGATAGACGGCATGCTGCCAGTGGTCACCATCCCGGTGGCGGCCATCGCGCCGGCCGATTTGAGAAATGATCTGCGGTCTAACTTGGACTCCATACGTGATCTCCTTCTACTTGAGTTGACGGTCGTAGTTCTCTTTCTGGATCTTGGGTGTCACATCGTCGTTCTTAACCTCCCGAACGACTCTCGCCAGGGCCTGGACGCTGTGTTCCACCAGCACCTTGCCTTCTTCCGCCGACGCTGCCGACCCAACGCCGGCATAGTGATTCGGGAAGCGCGCGTACCAACTGGTGGACGTCCAAATATTCGGCATATCCGCTAGACGCTTCCGATCGCTGCCGTCCTGATCGCCAGCGCGTTCCATCTTTACGAGATCGGGCCGGATGGCAAGCATGCTGGATGTCTCGCGCTCACCGGCATGTTCGTCGCCCTGCATGGGGGTCTTCCGCATCTTAGTGTACTCATCGAGAAACGTCGAATCGGGTTGCGGATCGTAATAGTACACTACGTAGTCGCGCCGGTGGTCGAGCTGCGTCTGTATAAAGAACCGCAGCCAATGCGGATTTCCGCCGTGCGTGCTGTAAATCAGGATTTTCTTGAATCCATTTCTTGCAATCTCGTCGAGAGTAGCCTGCAGCAATTCTGAGATCAACGCTGGCGGTAGCGCGAACGTTCCCTCACCATATTTAGCCTCGTAGATCTGCCCGTAAAAATATTCCGGAAACACGACTACGTACTCGCGCTTTGCTGTTTCACGCGAAATATACGTGGCATGAAAGAGATCTGATCCCACGGGCACATGAGGACCGTGCTTTTCCAGAATGCCGATGGGAAGCAGGCAGGTGCCGTGTGAAAGATCGATGGCTTTTTGCCAGTCGGATGCGACCAATTCATCCCAGCGGACCGGAAGTTCCTGAGCCATCAGGGTCCAGGTGGCTGCTAAAAGCAAAAGCAAGCGAGCGAACATGCAATTCTCCTCTATATCGCGTCTAAACTCGCGCCAGACGAATCAACGTATCCCGATCGGCGAAAACTTTCTCAAAAGCGTCGGCATAGGAATGCATCAACTCGATGTCTTGTCCGGCGAGCGGAGCCGACTGCGAGCCAATGACCACCGAATTATCCAGCAGGCGGGTGGCCTCCGGGTATTCTTCGTCGCGGTATTGAACAGGAGAGGTATGGCACGTCCATGGACAGCCCTGGCCATAGCCGGCCTGCTTCTGAAAAAGAACTTGCGAAGGCACTGGCGTCACCTGCCAGAGCACGGTCTCTACACCCTCCTGTCGCAGCGACTGAATTACAGCGTTGCGGAAGCGCTTCGGATCGAGACCCGATTCCAGGCGCTCGGGATGCAGGCGGACGCGGTACTTGTGGAAGATACTGGTGCGGTCGGCTGGAACCGAAGGCGGTGTCAGCAGATCCAGGCCCCTGAGCCGCTGCGTCAGATATTCCGCGTTTCTTCTCGCGTTATTGTTCGAGTGATCCAGGCGCTCGAGCTGGCAACGGGCGATGGCTGCCGTCAGGGATGTCATTCGATACATCCAGCCCATGGTCACGGCGTTGTAATCGCGCAGATCATCCAAGGGATGCCTCGGGTCGATTCCGGCGGGAGTCGTATCAGCGGCTTCCTCCCCGAATTGCCGGACGCAGTTCGCTCGTTCATAAAGCTCAGCGCTATTGGTGACGAAGAGGCCGCCCTCGCCGGCCGAGAGATTCTTGCTGCTTTGTACGCTGAAGGCCCCCATGTCTCCTATGGTGCCGACCTTCTTGAGATGATAGGTCGCGCCGTGAGCTTGCGCGGCGTCTTCGATGACCATCAGTTTGTGCTTTCGTGCGATGCTCTGAATTTCATCCAGGTCGGCCGGCAGTCCATGGATGTGGACCGGCATGATGGCCCGTGTCCGCGGCGTGATCTTGCGTTCAATCTCCGCCGGACTGATGTTGAACGTCACCGGATTGATATCCGCGAAGACCGGAACGGCGTTGTGATGTAGCACGGCGAGCGCCGAAGCGAGAAAAGTAAAGGCCGAGGTAATGACCTCGTCGCCCGGTCCGATACCAGCCGCCGCCACGGCCATGTGGAGCGCGGCCGTCCCGCTATTACTGCTGAGGCAATACTTGGCGCCTGTGTACTCGGCGAATTCTTTTTCAAGGGCCTGGATTTCGGGAGCATGCCCGCCGGAGAGAATGCCTGAATCGAGGACGCGTAAAACTGCGCTTCGTTCGGTATCGGTGATCTGAGGCCACAGGCGCGTAACGCCTTCGGGCACGACACGCGAGCCCCCATTAATAGCTAACAGACTAGGCATTGGGTGTCCTCAAGAATCTTAATCGCACACGCGTGCATACTATGAAATCACAAGACATCGGCAAAGTCAACTTAATCCGGGTTCGCGATCGGGCGCCGCAGCAGGCTTCCGCGGGCTGCGCCATAAACCAGGCCCGCCAAAAGCCAAAGACCTCCCACGATCTTCGCCATTGCACTCAGATTGAGCCAGATATAGAAGCAAACCGCAAATCCCAAAATCGGTGGCAACGCATTTTTCCAATGCCAGCGGGAGCCGATCCCGCCTTGGGCAAAAGCCGACGCATTTACACCCATGAACGCGATGAACGCCCCGAAATTCAGAAGTTCGATGCTCAGCTCATAGCTCAAGAAAAGAGATGCAGCTAGGGCCAGAAGGCCGCTGAACAATACGTTGTTGCGCGGAACGCCGCGGACAGAAAGCACGCCGAAGAACCGCTTTGGAATCACGTCATCGCGCCCCATTCCAAACAAGAGCCGCGCTGCACCAAGCTGCGCCGCCGCGCCCGAGCCCACAGTCGCCACGAGGAGCGTTATGTTGACCAGCGTGAATAGGAACGAACCGCCAGCCCGTCCGGCCACGTAAACGAAAGCGGTGTCCACATCCGGATAATGTTGAAAATCCGGCCAGACGAGTTGTCCGGCATACACTTCCGCGCCTGCGAGAGCGCCCGTTATCAAACACGTAAGAACCGCGGCCAGCATGATATTCCGGCGGGGATTCTCAACTTCTTCCGATAGTGTTGATACGCCATCGAAGCCGATATAGGTGAGCGCGGCGATCGCCGTCCCACGCGAAATGGCCGTCCAAGAAAACGTTTTGGGATCGTAAAATGGCCGCAGGTATGCGGCGGCGTCAAGATGCTGGATGCCGAGATAACGTATGGCGTATCCGAAGAAGATCAACACCACAACGGACATGCCCGCAACCATCCAGCGATTGAATTGCGCCGAAGTCTCTACTCCGCGAAGATTCAATAGCGTAAACAGGAGAACGTAGCCGCACACGAACACTCGGTAGGGAACGGCAGGGATGAAATTTTGCGTGGCTTTTGAGCACCAAATAGTGCAAATGATGGGGTTCAACAGATAGTCCATGGTGATGCTCCAGCCGGTAAGATAACCGAGACCAGGATGAAGGGCATTTCCCACGTAGGTGTAAGCCGACCCGGCGCTCGGATAAACGCGTGCCATCCGTCCATAGCTGATGGCCGTGAACAGCATCGCAATCATAGCGAGCAGAACTGTGGTCACTACATGGCCCCGCGCCTGCTGGCTGACAACGCCGAAGATCGGCATCGGAGCAACAGGCTGAATGACGATGATGCCGTAGAGAATCAGATCGTTGAGCGTGAGGACGCGCCTGAGTTTTCGCGTCCCGGAGGAATCGGGGGGGTCGATCACGATTGACAATGCCTTATCTGCCCATAAAACCGTATACGCACACGCCTGCAATGAAGAGTCTAGCGCGTTCCATTGAAGGATTGAGAAGTCAGAACCGGCCGTAACATGGACGAAACCGGTGGCAAGATAGATACGCTAACCTAATTGAATATCCATGGAATATCCTTTACATAGACGGAGATTGTGAAGAAAGCCGCGATCTCGATCAAGGACATTGCGCGCAAGGCGGATGTATCTCACTCGACGGTTTCCCGCGCTTTGCGCAACAGCCCTCTGGTGAACCGGGAAACAGCGGAACGTATCCGCAAGATCGCCAAAGAGTCGGACTTCCGAGTTAGTGCTATTGGACGCAGCCTCGCAACCGGGCGGACCAATACGATCGGCGTGGTTGCCACCACCATTGAGGACCCTTTCATAGCCGCAGTCGTCAGCGGCGCGGAGGATGCAGCGAATGCGAAGGGTTACTCGGTGATTCTGGCTAACTCCAATGCGAATCCCGATCGCGAGCTAAAAGTAGTCCATTCCTTTGAAGAGCGGCGCGTGGACGGGATCCTGGTTCTGGATTCGCGCGTGGGGTCTGTTTATATTCCTATGCTGGCGAGGATGAAAGTTCCAATTGTGCTCATCAATAGCCAGCATCCCGGCGAGTTTGTGCACTCCATTTCAATCGACAATCTTACGGCTAGCCAGATGGCTACGCGATACCTGGTTCATCTGGGTCACATCCGGATCGGCTACCTGGGAAAACGTGGCGGATATCAATCCGATGCTGAACGTGCCGCGGGGTACCGGCAGGCCTTGGAAGCAGCCGGCATACTCGAGCGTCACGAGTTATTAGCCTACGGCGACGGAAAATCGGAGGGCGGAAAAAACGCTATGGATCAGTTGCTGTCGTTAACCGATCCTCCGACGGCGGTTTTCTGCTACAACGACCTTACGGCGATCGGCGCGTTGAGTTCGATTCGCCAGCATGGATTGAAGGTGCCTGAGGATGTTTCGATCGTTGGTTTCGACGATCTTTCTATCGCGTCGTATTCCCAGCCACCCCTCACAACCATCCGGCAACCCAAACATCAAATGGGTCGCGCTGCGACGGAAATGTTGTTGAACCTATTGGAAGAATCGACTCCCAGCAGCGTGCGCAAGGTCCAGGGGGAATTAATCGTACGTGAATCGGCGGCACCTCCGAAGTCGAGGAGCTAGGCACAGACCTCCACTGCTAATGTGAAGTCGTCGCGTTCAAGAGCGAATCCGGCAGCGAAAAACAAAAGATGCCCGCTGGACCGGCGATCGCGACGTACTGCTTACCACCCACCATGTAAGTCATCGGGGAAGCCCACCAATTCTGACCCATGTCCGCGTGCCACAACGTTTTGCCAGTTTGCGCGTGAACGGCCACTAGACTTCCCGTACCCTCTCCGAAGAAAACCAAGCCTCCCGCGGTCGACAACGTCCCGGACCGGTCAAATCCACTACCAAGCGGATACTCCCACACCGCCTTTCCAGTTGTGATGTCGAGAGCCATGATGGAACTCCCCTTGGCCGGACCAGGAGGACGATCGGTTGTGCCTCCATAGGTCCGCTCACCCATCTCAATGTCGTCCTCGCTTTTCTTAAAGATTCCGCAGTTCCCACTAGTGCGCACGTAATACAGGTTGTAGACAGGATTAAATGCAGTCGACATCCAAGTGGTGCCGCCATAGCCGGGACACGCGAAAGTTCCCTGAACCGTTGGTTCCGAATTCGGCGCGAGAATCGGCCTGCCATCTTTGCCGTACCCGATGGCCCAACTTACACGGACGAACGGGTTGACGTGCAGCAGCTCGCCGTTGGTCCGGTCGAGAACGAAGAAGAATCCGTTCCGATCGGCATGCAGCAAAAGCTTACGCGGTCGAGCTTCCCAATTCTGGTCAACCAGAACCATCGGCTGTGCCGAATCCCAGTCGTGAACATCGTGCGGGGTGAATTGTCGATACCAGGTCAGCCGTCCGGTCTGGGCGTCCAAAGCCACCACGCTCGAAGTATAAAGATTGTCGCCCTTGCGCTCGTCGCCATTATAGTCGGGACAGGGGTTGCCGACGGCCCAGTAGACAAGGTCAAGATTCGGGTCGTACGATCCGGTCAGCCAAGTTGCGCCGCAACCGTGTTCAAGCCATTTGCCCTGCCAAGTTTCGGCGGCTTTTTCTCCACGCGCGGGCACGGTATAAAAGCGCCAGGCGCGCTCGCCCGTATCGGCCTTATACGCGTCTACAAAACCTCGCGCTCCCTCTTCCCCGCCGGCAACTCCTGCGACAACAAAATCGCCAGCCACAAGCGGTGCGGCTGTAGCACTATACCCGTCTTTGGGGTCGCCCATTTTCGAGTCCCAAAGCTTTTTGCCGGATCGTCGATCGAGCGCGATCAAATGCGCGTTATCTGTCTCCATGAAGACGCGGTCGCCTTTCACAGCGACGCCCCGGTTGGCGCCGGCGCCGGCCTCACTCAGTAAGCCCTTATTGCGCGGTTCGCGCCAATGCCAGATCTGGTGGCCGGTGGTGGCGTTGAGCGCCCAGACCTCGTTTGCCGTGGTGACGTACATCACGCCATCGACGACCACAGGTGTCACTTCGAGGCGGGATGCGTCCGGAATCGCGAAGAGCCAGCTCAGGGACATTCGAGCAGCGTTTCCGGCGTTCACTTGTTCGAGTTTGCTGTATCTATTTCCGCTTTCGCTCCCGTCATAGGAGGCCCAATCCTGTTTCGGCTCGACGGATCGTTCCCGGAAGGTGTCGTCGGGGCCGGCGCGATATAACAGATGGAACTCACCATCGGCGGTGAGCACCTCGGCGCTGAAGTCGCCCTCATGCATGATGGTTCCCTGCACTGTGCGACCGTCAGCAAGCCGGATGCTTCCGGGTTTCGGCTCGAGCAGGCCCATCCGGCTTCGGAAGCCCGCACGTCCTGCCTCAACCTTGATCTCGCCCGCAATTAAACCACGCACGTGGGCGATGAGCTGTTTCATTTCGTCATCTGTAAATGGGAACGCCGGCATTCCCTTTGCGACCCTACCCTTCCGCACTAGCTCGGCAATCTCAGTATCAGCGTGGCTTCCGAAGAACCCTAGGATTGACGGCGCTCGATCCGTGCCGCCTCCATCGCCGCCGTGGCAGATCGAACAGCGGTTTTCGAAGTTCCGCGCCGAACCCGCCCGCTCTTGGGCGAGTGCCGCCGGTAAGAGCCCTAGCAGCACGAAAATGGAGATGCCTTTTAACACGAGCTGTTCCGAAACCAAATGCGTTAACTCAGCTTACTGCTCGCGTGTGCATTCGGTCAAGAATAACCGGCTCTGCGTTGACTTTTTTCGGGATTGCAGTCAGCATGAAAACATGGGGATACGGTGGTTAGCCGCGATCGGATTTGTGCTTCCGGGCATTTTCGTTTGGGAGGCATTGGCGCAATCCGAAACCCAACTTCCTGAAGGCAAAGGCAAAGCAGCGGTGCAACAAATGTGCGGAGGCGCCTGCCACGAGTTGGATGTTGTCACCAGTGAACGGTTGAGCAAACAAGGTTGGACCAATACCGTGGACACGATGATTTCCCGAGGCGCCACCGGCACGGACGAAGAGATCGCCTCTGTGATCGACTATCTGGCGCTGCATTTCGGCCGGGAGAAGGCGCCCGAGGCCGCCGGGCGGGCGAAAATTAACGTCAACAGCGAAACCGCGAAGGCATTGGCCTCGGACCTCGCGCTGTCATTGGACCAAGCGCAGACCATAGTCGATTATCGCCAAAAGGAAGGCAAATTCAGGAGTTGGGACGATCTCAAGAAGGTGCCGCACCTCAATCTGCGAATGATCGAGAGTAAAAAAGACCTGTTGGTGTACTGAACTTGGTGTACTGATCCTTGACAACGCGGGGAAGGTACCGATACACTCGATTGCACACGGGTGCGTATTCCAAAAATGCACACCTCAAAGGAGTCCATAATGCCTGAGACTTCCCGACGCGGATTCTTGTTGGCGGCTGGCGCGGTTGCCGCTTCGTCTGCGTTTGGAGATCCTCAGTCTTCACCGGCGGCCGCCGGGTCCTCGATCTCCGCGCGCCGTGCGTATTCCATGAAATTGGGTGTACACATGACCAATTGGCAGAATCTGTGGCGGAAGGGCGCCATATCATGGGAAGAAATCGGCCGAGTCACCGCGGAACTGGGCTTCCATGGCATCGAGCTCCAGTCGGACAACGTAGAAAACGTCGACAAAGCCGGCTTGAAAAGGATCAAGGATGCGATGGCTTCGAACGGGGTCCAGATCCGAGCGATTAACATTAACAATAACTTCCTGGCTCCCGATTTCGACGCACAGATTGAGATGGTGCGGGATTTTGGGGAACTCTGCGCCTATTTTGAAGCTCCCTTCGAGCGTATTTATTTGGGCCGCAAACCGCCCGAAATGGGTGACACCCAGGCTTTCGATCTGATCCGCAAAGGGCTGGAGACCTGCCTGCCGATTTGGGAAAAGCTGAACGTGGTAGCGGCTCCTGAACCGCCGGACGTGTACCGTTTCGTAGCCTCCAACGGTACTTTCGAAATAGTGCGGAATCAGTATCCAGCCGGCGACATCACTGCTATTGTCACGCTCCTCCATATCGTCAACTCAAAGTACTTTCGCTACACGCTGGACACAGGTTGCATTCCACCAGAGGAGAAGTACATATGGCCGCACTTGCTTGCGCCCTACACAGTCAACATGCACATCAAGGAATGGCAGTTCAATTGGCGGACCAGTGAGCCGAGCGAAACCGACTACGTTAGATTCCTGGAGCCGTTCAAAAGGGCTGGTTACGATGGTTTCTTGGACCTGGAACTCAGGGATCCGGTCAGAGGTGGCTTCGATCTTGGAAACACGATTGAAGAAGTGAGCGCGAAGCTCACCAAATTAAAAGTCTATCTGCAAAAGTGCATTGCCGCCTGAGGTGACCCACATGAAACTGAACCGAAGGGATTTCGCGAGCCGCATCGCCGGGACTGGCTTAGCAGCCGCGTTTTCGCTCACTTCGCGCTTGAACGCTAAGCAGCCGTTCGATGATAATCCCGAGATTCGGTCCACCTTTCACGGCGTCGCCATCGGCTGCAACACTTATAGTCTTCCTAAATTGCGATTGGATGAGGCGATCCGTGCGATCGCCGACATGGGCTTTGGCATGGCTGAATTGCATCCCCTGCATCTGGAGCCGTCCTTCGGGAATATGGGGCGAGGCGTCCGCCGGGGCACTCCCCTGACGCCGGAGCAACAGGCGGAAGCCAACGCAGCCCGCGAAAAGCTGCGCGAGTGGCGCCTTACCGTGCCCCTCGAAGAGATTGCGACGGTGGGAAATAAATTCAAGGCCGCCGGACTCTTCCTGTATGCCTACAACATGAATTATCGGGACGATTTCACCGATGACGAGATTGATCGAACATTCCAGATGACGCAGGCGCTGGGCTGCAAGCTGGTGACGGCCGTGGGCAGTAAGAAACTGTTTGGCCGCCTCGATGCCTTCGCGCAGAAACACAAGACCTGGGTCGGCATACACAACGAAATGGACAGCCTTCCGACCACGGCCGACTTTGACGAGGTTCTTCAGAGCCGGTCGGATTGGATGGGGATGACGCTCGATATCGGCCACTTCGTGGCGTCCGGTTCCAATCCGGTGCAGTGTCTCGAAACCCATGTCGCCAAAACTTTCGACCTGCACCTCAAGGATCGAAAGAAGAACAACGGGCCGAGCCTGGTGTTCGGACAAGGCGACACTCCCGTGAAACAGATTCTCCAGATGTGCCGCGATGGAAAATACCGGATTCCCACGCACATCGAGTACGACGCTGCGACCGAGGACCGTTTGCAAGGCGTCAAGCTCTGTTTGGAATACTGCAAACAGGCGCTCAATTCGTGAAGGATGCCCGGCTCAAGGCTTATGAAGAAACTTTTTCTCGCGTTTATACTGCTGTCGGCAGGCCTATCGTTTGCGCAGACGTTCGATGTCGTTCTGGCCAACGGCCGCGTGATGGATCCGGAATCCGGGCTCGATGCCGTCCGCTATGTCGGCATCCGCGGCGGTCGAATAGAAGCGATTTCCGAGACGCCGCTCAGTGGACGCATGGTTATCGACGTTCGCGGCCACGTGGTGTCGCCCGGTTTTATCGACTTGCATTCGCACGGACAGGACGACGAAAACTATAACTTCAAAGCACACGATGGCGTGACCACGGCTTTAGAACTGGAGATCGGCGTGTCGCCTGTTGCGCCATTCTATGCGGAACGGCAGGGCAAGACACTGATCAATTTCGGCGCCAGTTCAGGTCACGTTCCGGCCCGCATGGCAGTGATGCACGATACCGGTACCTTCCTGCCCCGCGACGAAGCGGCTCATCGCGTGGCTACCGACGAAGAAAAACTTTCGATCGTTAACGCCGTGCGGATGGGCCTGGATGATGGCGCGATCGGTATCGGCTTCGGCATCGCCTATGTCCCGACCGCCGGCCGCGAGGAGATCCTCCGCTTGTTCCAGTTGGCCGCCGAAAGACATGTGCCCGTTTTCGTCCACATGCGTGGTTCGATCGATTCCGACGGCGCGATACCAGCGCTGCAGGAGATAATCGCGGATGCAACAGCCACCGGCGCTCCTCTGCATGTGGTCCATATCACCAGTGTCGGCGCGCGAAAAACGGCAACCTGCCTGCAGTTGATCGACGGCGCGCGGCAGCGCGGAATCGATGTCACCACTGAAATGTATCCGTATACGGCCTCCGCTTCGCGCATCGAGTCGGCCATCTACGACGGTGACTGGCTGCAACGCACGGGAGCCAGTTATCACGATCTGCAATGGGTGGCCACTGGTGAGCGCCTCACCGCCGAATCGTTCGCGCGCTATCGCAAGCAGGGCGGCGCGGTCATCGCGCACACGATTCCCGAAGAGGCTCTTCGCTTGGGCCTTGCGAATCCCATGGTGATGTTTGCAAGCGACGGACGCATGGTCAATGGCCAGGGACATCCTCGCAGCGTCGGGACATTTTGCCGCGTGCTTGGACTTTATGTTCGGGAGCAAAAGGTCATCTCGTTGATGGATGCGCTTCGCAGGATGACGCTGATGCCAGCGCAGCGGCTCGAGGCCGCCGTTCCGGCAATGCGCAATAAGGGAAGGATCCGAGTGGGTGCGGACGCTGACATTACCGTGTTTGATCCGGACCGCGTCATCGACCGGGCGACATTCGAGAAGCCGGCGCAGTATTCCGACGGAATTCAAGATGTCCTGGTCACGGGAACCTTCGTTATCCGGGATGGCAAGACAGTGGCGGGAGTCTTCCCCGGCGCCGGACTCCGGACCAAGTGAACGGCTATTGATCGACGGACTTCAGCACCGGCACCGGCGTATCCGGCGTCAGTCCTGGCTTAAGCTTGTGCCACTCGGTGGCGCGCTCGTAGGCATGCGCCAGAGCTAGGATCTTCGATTCGGAAAAATGTGGACCCGCGATCTCCAGACCGATCGGAAGTCCGGCGCGCGTGAAGCCGCACGGAATCGAGATGGCCGGCAGGCCGCAGACATTGAAATACCCGTTGCTGTCAGACTCGGGATTGCGCGGCGTGTCGCTCTCATCCAGCTTTAAAGCCGAGTCCACGGTGCGGGGAGGCTGGCGGCGCGTGGGGAGGAGCACCAGATCAAAATCGGCGAAAGCATCGTCGATAGTTCGGCGAAGCAGTTCCATTTCCCAACGCGTTCGAATATAGTCGGCGGCTTTCAGGTTGGCCCGGTCGCGCAGGATATGGCGCGCGCGGAGTTGATATCGAGCAGCGGAGCGCGTGTAGTATTGCTCGTGATAAGCGTAGAGTTCGCCTCCCAATCCGAGGGCGATGCTGTTCATCGGAGGCAGGGTCACGTCTTTGACGTTCTGCACCAGCTTGGCGATAATTCCTATCGCCTGTTCCACGCTTCCCACGATGTCAGAATCCAGAAGATCAAAAAACGGGACTCGTGGAATTCCAATTCTAAGGCTCGATACCCGCTGTTTCATGCCCGCCAGATAGTCTTCAGGCGTATGCTGGACGCTCGCGATATCGAGCTTGTCGTAACCGGCCAGCACGTTGAGCAATAGGGCGGCGTCTTCAACGGTTCGCGTGATGGGCCCGCAACTATCAAGCGAGAGGGTAAGCGGAATGATTCCGCGAATCGAGACCAGTCCGTTTGTCGGCTTCAGGCCCACGACACCGCAGTTAGACGCTGGGATGCGAATCGATCCGGTGGTATCGGTTCCGAGAGCGGCGGTGCAGAGATCAGCGGCGGCAGCGGCGCCCGAACCACCGGATGATCCTCCAGGATTTCGGTCCAATGCCCACGGGTTGCGTACAGGGCCGTAGTAGCTGGTCGCCGATGTGCCGCCCAACGCGAATTCATTGAGATTCGTTTTCCCAATCAGAACCGCGCCCGCGTTCTTCAAACGGCGCGTTACCTCTGCATCCTGGCTTGGTATGCGATCGTCGAACAATGCGCTTGCGCCAGTGGTCCTGGTGCCAGCGGTGTCGATGTTATCTTTTAGCGCGATGGGAATCCCGTGCAATGGTCCGCGCAGTTTGCCCGCGGACTGTTCGGCATCCATTTCACGCGCCCGCGCGAGAGCCTCGCTACGCATGACCGTAATAAACGCGTTGAGTTTCGGATTGTAGACTGCGATGCGCTCCAGGCATGCGTCCGTCAGCTGGGTTGCAGTCACGTTCCGAGACCGGATTCTCGCGGCGGCGTCGCCGATACTCAACGCCGCGAGATTTTCCGGAGCCTCGGCTCGGGCGAGAACGGCGGCTCCCAGCGACACCGCGAATTCACGCCGGCTGAAGCGGTGCATTATCGCTCCTTAGCGTTGTGCCGCGCCGGCACGTCCCATGATCGGCCAGACATCCACGATTCGCTCCCCGCGAGCAATATAGTAGCGGTCATAAACGCTGGTGCTCATGTCGAGATTAGAGGGATACAGTTCGACGCGCTCGCCCAGCTTGAAACCACGATCGGAATCGTCCCAACGCAGGATGCCGTACTCGGCGCCTTGGTTTTCCACCTTCACCTCGGGCCGGCCTTTGACTTCGTCAGTGGGCTTCAGCAAAGCTTTGTTGCCGGCATCGATGGTGCATTGCTTCGGATGGCGCGTGCTGATCACCGTCGACATCACGGTCAGGGCCATGCCAAAATCGTTGTAGGAGTGTGGATCGTCTTTTCCACCGATAACACGATAAAGAGTGTCCATGAAAACGTAAGAGCCCGCTTGCAGCTCGGTCAACCCCTTCGTCTCGGAGTCGATATTATAAGTGCCGGTGCTGCCTCCGGAAACGATTTCGACCCGGAGGCCGGCAGTTCGCGCCGCGGCGACCGTCTCTAACGTTCCGGCCAGATCGCTCCGTGACTTGTCCTTGCGGTCGGCGAAACCATGTGTATGAGCGGCGCCTCCCGCATACCCCATCAGTCCGACGAGCTTGAGATTCTTGGATGCATCCACCTTCTTCGCCAAATCTAACGCAGGCGTGCCGGGCTCGATGCCATGGCGGGTCAATCCCGCGTAAACATCCACGACGACTCGTAGCTTTACGCCCTCATCGGCGGCAGACTCCTGGAGCCAATCCACCAGTTGCGGGTCATCCACAACCGTGCCAAACGTCGAGTCGTGTTTTGCCAATGCGATCGCGCGCCCTATATTGTTTTTGCTGGCCGGCTGGCGGGTCAACAATAACTCCGTGATTCCAGCGTGTGACAATAGCTCGCACTCGGCGACTGTAGCGCAAGTGACCCCGATCGCACCAAGCGCTAGCTGACGCTTTACGATTTCAGAACTCTTGTGGACTTTGACGTGGCCGCGCAGGTGGATACCGGTCTTGCGGCAGTGATCCGCCATCAAGTGCATATTCTTCTCGAAGATGTCCAGGTCGACGACCATGCAAGGGGTCGGCAGGTCATCTTTGGACAGGTCTTTGAGATCATGCTTCGCCAGGCGATTTTCAACCTCGGCGTAGCGGTTGGTGGTTCCCAGTAGTCGCGATCGCATCGAGAATACGCCGCTTGCGGCAGCAGTGCCCAGAATGGATCGGCGTGAAATCATAGCCGGATTGTATCACGTTTCTGCGTCGATGCAACCGTGTGCCATGAGTCGGTTGTGGCCTTGACATTAACTCCATGCGGGCTATAAAATCTTATTATGCACACGCCTGCAATTCGGCGGTCTGGCGCATTCGGCAGCCCAGTCACGCGATAGCCATGAGAACCACTCTCTCGTATAAGAGTCCCCTGCATGAAATGACGCAAACCACGCCCACCTGCTTGTGGAACGATTCCGCGTCAATTCACGAACTGACGTCTTCAATCGAGCACGGTGCGGTCGGAGCTACTTGCAACCCGGTCATCGTCCTCGAGGTGCTGAAGAAAGAGATGCACCTCTGGAGCAGCTTCATCGGCCACTTGATTAAAGAGCTGCCAACCGCGACCGAGGACCAGATCGCTTGGAAGCTGGTGGAAGCGATCTCGGCCAAAGGCGCAGAGCTCCTTTTGCCTATATTCGAACAATATAAAGGTCGGAACGGAAGGCTCTCCGTACAAACAGATCCACGATTGTATCGGGACACTGCAGCCATTCTCGCGCAAGCGGAGCATTTATCCGAATTAGCGCCCAACATCATCGTAAAGATTCCCGTCACCAAAGCCGGGATTGCCGCCATCGAGGCGGCCACGTATCGCGGTATTAGCATTAATGCCACCGTTTCATTTTCGGTTCCACAGTCGATCGCGGTCGCTGAGGCGGTAGAGCGCGGGCTCAAAAGGCGGGAACGAGAGGGCCTACACATCACCAGCATGGGACCGGTGTGTACGATCATGGTCGGCAGGCTCGACGACTGGTTGAAGGTGCACGCCGAAAAACAGAGCATCACAGTCGATCCCGGTATCCTCGAATGGGCTGGTGTAGCGGTCTTCAAGAAAGCTTACGAGATCTATCGCAAACGCGGATATCGGCTGCGGCTACTCTCGGCCGCATTCCGCAATCACATGCACTGGAGCGAGTTCATTGGCGGGGACGTGGTGATTTCGCCGCCGTACAAGTGGCAACAGCGATTCAATGCCAGCGGTGTCCAAGTCGTGTCACGTATTGAGAAGCCAGTGGATCCGGATATTGTCGCAAAATTACTGAAGAAATTCGACGATTTTCAACGAGCCTACTATGAGGAAGATATGACCATCGACGAATTCGACACCTTCGCCCCGACGGTCAGAACGCTGCGCCAGTTTATCACCGCGTGCCATGATCTGAATAATCTGGTTCGCGAATTCATGCTTCCGAATCCCGACTAGAGCAATGCATTCCACCACAACTGAGCAAATTCCCAATTACGTGAATGGTGGCTGGATCCGTTCCCAGTCGGCCGATTTCTTGGATGTTATTGATCCGGCGACAGGGGAGATCCTGGCGCGCTCGCCACTGGGCGGTGTAGCCGAAGTGAGAGCCGCGGTCCAAGCAGCCAAGGCAGCTTTTCCCGAATGGAGGCGTGTCCCTCCGCAGGAACGAATCCAGTTCCTGTTCGGTATGAAGCGGCTGCTCGAGGAAAATTTCGAGCAGATTGCCCGCACGATTTCTCGCGAGAACGGCAAGACCTTTGCCGAAGCCCGGGCCGAACTGCAGCGCGGCGTGGAGAACGTGGAAGTAGCGTGTGGCATTCCGACGTTCATGCAGGGTTATAACCTGGAGGACGTTGCCCGCGGCATCGATGAGATCATGATCCGCCAGCCATTGGGCGTCGTGGCCGCAATAACTCCCTTCAACTTCCCGGCGATGATCCCGTTTTGGTTCCTGCCGAACGCGATAGCGTGTGGGAACACTTTTATTCTCAAGCCTTCCGAACGCGTTCCGCTGACCATGAAACTCGTTTTTGAGCTGTTCGTTCAACTCGGACTTCCACCCGGTGTTCTTAGCCTGGTGAGCGGAGGCAAGGCCACGGTCGACGCACTGCTGGATCATCCAGATGTCCGGGCGATCAGTTTTGTGGGATCTACCGCGGTGGCGAAGCATGTCTATGCGCGAGGCTCGGCAAACGGTAAGCGGGTCCAGTGCCAGGGCGGTGCGAAGAATTACGCCGTGATTATGCCCGATGCCGACATGGAAACCGCCACGAAGATTGTCGTCGACAGCGCATTTGGATGCGCCGGCCAGCGCTGCCTGGCTATCTCCGCAGTGGTCACGGTCGGCCGCGCACAGGAGGGATTTCGGGATGCCCTGGTCGGCGCCGCATCGTCGATTAAGGTAGGCAACGGTCTCGATGAAGGCGTGCAGATGGGGCCGGTCATTAGCCGGGAAAGTAAGGCGTGGATCGAGCGGCTCATTGGCCAGGGAGCTACTGAAGGCGCCAAAGTGCTGCTGGATGGGCGGTCCGGTGGATCAACCTCGGGATACTTTGTCCGTCCAACTATCCTGGACGGTGTCCAGCCATCGAGCGAACTGTCGCGGACCGAGATCTTCGGACCCGTACTCAGCGTGCTGCAAGCCGGCTCGGCGGATGAAGCCGTGGAGATTCTCGCGAGTAGCGCTTACGGCAATGCGGCGTCGATTTTCACATCCAGCGGCGCGACGGCGCGTAAGTTCCGCTATGAGGCTCCCGCTGGCAATATCGGCGTGAATATCGGGATTGCCGCGCCTATGGCCTATTTCCCGTTTAGCGGCTGGAAGGACAGCTTCATGGGAGTGATGCACGGGCAGGGACGCGACGGAGTCGAATTCTACACCGACAAGAAGGTTGTGATCGAGCGCTGGCCGAAAGAGTGGTCCAGGAAGTTCTGATCCGGGGGCTTGGAGAAAAGCGCGGCTATCTGCGGGTGAAGCCCATTTCCTCAGAGACGCGCCGGGCTGCTGCTTGGACGACACTGCCGAGTGCCGATATTCTCTCCGGAGTGTAGCTGGCGGCGATGCCGCTCACGCTGATCGAGGCCACCACGTGCCGCGTGAAATCGCGGACCGGCGAACCGATGGCTCCGATCCCCGGCGAAACGTCTTCGTTGCTCACAACGTAGCCCTGGCTTCTGGTCAGCTTCACGTCTTTGAGAATGGCTTCCGCTGTCGAAATCGTGCGCGGAGTGAAGGCAGGAAGCCCGGTCCGTCCCGCATACGCCAGGATCTCGGCATCCGACAGTCCCGACAAAAGCGCGCGCGGGGCTGCCCCACAATGCAGGGGTTGCCGTTCGCCCATATGTAAGGCATAAATGTGTGCGCGGTGACGGCCTTCGATCCGCTCCACACAAAGCGCACAGTCGCGATCCCGAACGCACAGGAATGCAGCCTGTTCGGTTTGTTCCACCAGGGAGGCCAGCTCAGGGAGAGCGGCCCGGCGAATGTCGAGCTGATTCTGAAAGCAACTGCCTAATTCGAATATTCGTTCACCCAGACGGTATTTTCCGTTGGTAGTGGAGCGATACAGATAGCCGCGCGCTTCGAGTGTTGCAAGCAAGCGATGCAACGTGGCTTTGTTCATGTCCAACAAGGTCGCGAGATCAGTGGGACCGATCTCGGGGCCGTGGGAGAGAAATATCTCTAGCAAATCGAGCTCTGCTGAAATTGACTGCACACCTGATTCAGATTGGTCTGGAGTCTTCTGAAGCTTTACGGATTGAGCCATGGCAAACCTCGCCTTGAGCGGTCGCTTAGTGGACTATAGCGAAGCGTACAACTGTTGTCAATGCTTGCGGGTTCCTCCACTAGGAGGACCTGGACCTTTCTTTCTTGACTTCGCAGACAGCCATTGGGATAGTGTAGATTACGGTTCTACTTGCTCTAAATTGCACACGTATGCAAGCTTTGATATGTTCGGTAGTTAGAAGGGACATGCAATGAAAACACGGCGTTTGACAACGGCGCAGGCGTTGATCGGCTTTCTCAAGAATCAGTTCGTCGAGCGCGACGGGACGGAAAATGCCTTCTTCGCTGGAGTCTGGGGAATCTTTGGTCACGGCAACGTAGCTGGGTTGGGACAGGCATTACTCCAGGATACTGATCTGCCCTACTACCTTTGCCGCAACGAACAGGCTATGGTCCATGCTGCAATTGGATACGCCAAACATAAGAATCGCTTGTCCACTTTCGCCTGCACCACTTCGATCGGACCGGGTGCCACCAACATGATTACGGGCGCGGCCACCGCAACCGTGAATCGAATTCCTGTCCTTTTGTTGCCGGGCGATATTTTCGCGCGCCGCAATGTGGCTCCGGTTCTGCAACAAATCGAATCGGAGTTCACCCAGGACATATCCGCGAACGATGCCTTCAGGCCCGTCTCCCGGTATTGGGATCGCATCAATCGCCCGGATCAACTGCCTTTTGCGGCCCTCGAAGCCATGCGCGTTCTGACATCTTCTTCCCAGACGGGAGCCGTCACTCTGGCGATGCCGCAGGATGTACAAGCCGAAGCCTGGGATTTCCCAGCGGAGCTTTTTGAGAAGCGCGTATGGCGCATTGCCCGCCCCGAGCCGGATCGCGTTTTATTGAAGCGTGCCGCGGAATGGATTCGCGCTGCGCAGAATCCGCTCATCATCGGAGGCGGCGGCGTCATATATGCGGGGGCTGAGAGGGCTTTGGACGCCTTCGCAAAGCAGACCGGCATTGGGGTCACGGAAACGCAGTCGGGCAAGGGCGCCCTTCCCTTCAACCACCCTCAACAGCTCGGTGCGATCGGCGTGAACGGCACGCGCGCGGCGAACGTGATCGCTGCCGATGCCGACCTGGTGATCGCCATCGGAACCCGGCTAGCCGACTTCACCACTGCGTCAAAAACACAGTTTCAAAACCCCGACGTTCGATTCATCAACATCAACGTCGCGGAGTTTGATGCTTTCAAGCATTCGGCGTTGCCTTTGGTGTGCGATGGGAAGGTCGCGCTCGAATCTCTGGCCGGGATGCTGCAAGGCCATCGCGTCAGCGCGGCGTACGTCACTTCCGCGGCGAAGTTAAAGGAGGAATGGGAGGCTGAAATCGACCGCCTGGTGAATCTAGAGGATCCGTCCGGGATCTCGCAGAGCAACATCATAGGGGCCGTCAATCGTTTCTCCGGTCCGAAGGACGTGGTGGTGTGCGCGGCCGGCAGCCTTCCAGGAGACCTCTTGAAGCTTTGGCGAACCAGGGACAGCAAGGGATATCATCTCGAGTATGGAAACTCATGCATGGGGTACGAGATCGCGGGGGGACTCGGAGTTAAAATGGCCGACCCATCGCGTGAGGTGTACGTCCTGGTCGGCGACGGCTCCTATCAGATGATGTCGTCCGAAATCGCGACGTCTCTTCAGGAGGGATTCAAGCTCAACATTATCTTGATCGACAACCACGGGTTCGGCAGCATCAACGGATTATCCAAGGCGGTTGGCTGCCAGGGCTTCGGCACGGAATATCGTTTCCGCAAGAACGGCCAGCCTATCCCCGTGGACTTCATCTCCAATGCGGCCAGCTATGGCGCTCACGCCATTGGTGCGAAAACGCGCCAGGACCTGGAGCGCGCTCTCCAGGAAGCACGCGGGCAGGATCGGACTACGGTTATTGTCGTTGAAACCAATATGAACGTGCGCGTGCCCGGATACAACTCCTGGTGGGATGTGCCGGTTGCCGAAGTATCGGAATTGGAGGGTGCCCAAACCCTGTTAAACGACTATCAGGAGGGTGTAAAGAAGGAGCGGATTTTCCTGGCGAACGGACAGCAAAAGGAAGTGGCGAGCAGCGTTTAGCGATGTAGCGGCTACGGCAGCGCGTAAACCAGCAGTGTCGCCGGGATGACTGCATCGCCGAGGTATCCTCCGCCGCTCACCATCACAGCCACGTACTGCTTCCGATCCTTGCCCAGATATACCACCGGAATGGCATGCCCGGCCGCACCGAGTTCGGTGGACCAAAGTTCCTTGCCGGTCTTCGATTCGAATGCGTACATCTTGTTATCAAGCGTTCCAGAAACAAAGAGAAGGCCGCTCGCCGTTGCGGTAACGCCGCCGATGTTAGGAGTGCCGGCGTGATTGATGCCAAGGCGTTCTAACTCCGGGTAGCTTCCGAGCGGCACCTTCCAAGCGACGTCGCCGGTCTTGGAGTCAATCGCTGTGAGCAGACCCCACGGCGGCTGCTGGCACGGCCAGTGTTTTTCGGGATCCCAGAATCTGGGACCGCCGCCGTGCCGGCCGATATCGGCAAGCTCCTGAGTATTGACGAACATATATCCGAGCGTCGGATCAAACGCGATGCCCGCCCACAGCCCGCCGCCCAGCGTCGAGGGGAAGATGATCGTGGCCGCCTTCTCGCCGAACGAAGGGTACGGGCCGCCATAATGCGCGCCGCCGTTTGCGTCCAGTTTATCCTGACAGTACGCTTGATGCCCAGGCGTGATCTTGGCGATTTCATCAGGTTGAAAGCTATTGCGCGAAAGCGGCGGAGGCTTCACGGGAAATGGCTGAGTTGGCCAGGGCTGCTCGCCTTTCGCAAATCCGTCTTGCGGGACGGGACGTTCCTCGATACCATAGACTGGCTGGCCAGTGGTGCGATCGAGGACAAACAGAAGACCTTCTTTGCTGATTTCGGCTACGGCCGGGATCTTCTTCTGATTTACAGTGATGTCGATCAGCGCCGGCGGTGCGTTCAGGTCGTAGTCCCAGATGTCGTGATGAGTCGTCTGAAAATACCATTTGACCTTGCCGCTGGCGGCTTCGAGCGCGACCAAAGTGGTTCCGTAAAGATTGAGTCCAGGCCGGTCCGCTCCTTCGTAATCTCTCGTGGTGCATCCGAGCGGAAGATAGATAATTCCCCTTTCGAGGTCGAGGGTTATGGTCCCCCAAACATTGCTGCCGGACCGATCTTTCCAGCTATCGCCGGTCCAGGTATCGAAATTCGGCTCGCCCGGTTGTGGTATAGTATGAAACGTCCAAACCAGCTTTCCGGTATGGACATCCCACGCGCGCACATCGCCGCTCGGTCCCAGCGCCGGATTTTCCTGAAGGTGCGACCCACCGATCACGAGATTCTTGTAGATGGCGGGCGGCGAGGACAAACCGTATGGCGCGTTCGGGAATTTCTCGGTCATGCCTTTTCTCAAATTCAGGATTCCTTCATCGGCGAATCCAGGCACGGGCTTGCCGGTTTTCGCGTTCAGGGCAATGAGATACCCCCCTTCCGTTCCGAAGAAAACAGTGGCTGGAGATTGCTGATCACCTGCCCAGTAGGTGAGTCCGCGGAGAGAGGCAGGTCCATAATCCTTGTATTCCCACTTCCAGATTTCCTTGCCAGTTTCGGGTTCCAGGGCCGCGGCGAAATTGTATGGCGACGTGATGTACATCACGTCACCGATCACCAACGGTGAGATTTCTGAGACTCTCGCGCGAGTACTTCGGCCCCGGCCAGCCGCGGGTTGGGGCTCGACTCCCGCAGAGGAGGCATTCGGCGCCGGCGAGGGAGCGCCGGCCGTGGAGTATTTCCACGCGAGCTTCAACTTGTTCACGTTTTGGGGAGTGATTTGCTTTAGCGGCGAATACTTTTGTGCGCCGGCATCATGACCGAATACCGGCCAATCGTTCTGTCCGTAGCAGACTCCCGTGATCGTCAACGTGAGGATCGATGCGAATCGAAAGGGTTGCCGCTTGCCGCCTGTCACGCCTTACCTCGGACTTACATCAGAAAGTCAACCGGAATCCGAGCTGGAGCTGACGCTGGTCGCCAACTTCGCGGCCGACTCCGCGAGTGCCAGTGATTACGTCGTAGCCGTTCAGGTTCTTGACGCTTCCATCCGCATTCAGCTGAAGGTTGGACACGTTAGTCCCAGGCGTCGCCCAGGCTGGCGTGTTAGAAAGGTTAAACGCCGCAAAACGGAGCTGTGCTTTGATTCTTTCCGTGACGCTGAAGTTCCGGAAAAGACTGGCGTCCAAGTTGAACATAGTGGGCCCCTGGAGAATATCCGGACCAGCATTGCCAATCTGGTTGGCCGGTCCAGGAGCGAAGGACGTCGGACTGAAGTATGGGTTACCCGGGCCCAGGCCACCCAGGATTTGCACGGGAGCCACTTGGTTGGCGCGCTGAGTAGGCCCGTTAACGGCGTTCAGCGGCGAACTGCTGGTGATACCGAACTTAGTACCAGCGACAATTACGTAGATCCCATTCACCTGCCAGCCTCCGACAATCTTGGATACTACGTTGTTGCTGCTAAGTAAGGCTTTGCCTTTGCCAAAGGGAAGCTCATAGCTTCCGTTGAGATTGAAGAACCAAGGTGGGTCCGCAGTTGGTCCGTAATAGAGATAGCCGTATTGCGGAAGAGCGTAACCGGTCAGTTGCGCCATGTTCTTGCCCCACGTGTATGAGGCGCCGAGCGCATAGCCCTTAGTAAAACGCTTCCTCAGGCTCAATTGCAGCGACTCGTAGTGACTATTGCCAAGCGGCTCGACGACAACTGTTTGACCAAGTCTGCCGAATGCCTGGTTCAACGGAAGGCAGGCCGCGTTGCAGCCGATGTCTCCGGCGTTAGTGTTCAGCGAGCTCATGATTCCGTTGACCTGGTTGCCGACATAACCGACTGAGGCCGACATACCTTGTAAGACTTCCTTTTCCAAGCTGAAGTTCCAGGACTGGATGTATCCTCGATGGAAACTCGGCAGCACGGTCGCGACGGAGACGTTGGGCGGCACTGGGATAATACCGTTTCCCAGAGAAGGCGCCACAACCGGTGCGATTCCCTGGGTGATGTTCCCGACCGGCACGTAAGCGCTCGCGCTATTAGATCCCGACTGGATCAGGTAGGAGACGAGCGCGGGATAATTTCCTCGGAATTGGCGCGTGAGCGGTGTCGGATCAAACGCGAGGGAGTAGCCTGTCCGTATTACAAACGTGGGAGTGAGGCGGTAGGCAATTCCGGCGCGGGGCCCAAAATCCTTCTTGCTGATATTAATACCGCAATCCTCCGGAACGCTGCCTATACCGCATACGTTCATCGTGTTATTGCTGAAATTGTACGTCTCGATGCCCCGGTCGCCGCGGCTGATCAAGGGATAATACTCCCACCGGACTCCAAGGTTGACCGTCAATTTGGAACTCATCTGATATTGGTCCTGAACGTAGAGGGAATAGAATTTCTGCCGCGTAGTCAGGACTCCGTTAGGCATGAGGTTCTTGCCTTCTATGCTAGCGTCTCCCAATAGCATCGACGCCATGGAGTTGAATTGGTTCGAGCTAGGTCCGCCGTTCAGCGTTGTAAGCTGGCCACCGAAGGCGAATCCGCCTTGCGCGCCGTACGCAGTTCCACCTGAAGTGTATTCAGCCTGAACGTGATTCATGGTCTGATACACCAGCTCGCCGCCGAAACGCACTTGATGAGGCCCATGTATCCAGGTCATATTCGCTGTGTAATTGTATTGCGGATCCCAACGGTGCCAGGGCATCCACTGCGCATTGTTGCCAAACTGGCTGTAGGTATCGGGAATAAACTCGGGCCATCCACTCTGATAACGCGCCGGCCCATTGGTCCCGGGAATACCGGCGTTTAGGCCTAGGTTTGTTCCTATTCCCAGTTGCTCGATGTTGGTGGTCAGCTCGGTCCACCCGACGTTAACGTCGAGCAGCAGGTGCGGGTTGAACGTATACACCCCGGCATAAGTCGTGCTGTAGGTTTTTCCCCAGATATTTCCGCTCTCGATCGGGCCGCCGATTCCCTGTGCATCGAAGGTGTTCCCCGTGAAGGCTTGGTCTCCAACCAGACCCATACGGCCCCAGATAGCGAGTTTGGAAGTAGGGTTCCAATTGATCTTCGCGTCCGTGATGAACGTGTCGCGATTGATGGGGACCTCAATAAAGTAATTGTTACTCACCGCGCCTGGGACATTTGGGAGCGGAAACTTGGCGAGGAGGGCAGACATGATCGGATTGATCATTGACTGGGGTATGATTTTGCCTGGGAACGCGGTGCGGCCCGTGCCGTTGGGGTTGCCCGTGGTCGGGTCATAGATAGGATTGGGGCTCTCGGTTAGAATGCCTTGTTTTTGCAACGCGTCGGGCACTGTATAGTAGGCGGTGCTGCCAGTGACATTAGGGGACGTCCCATCCCGCCGGGAAAACGTTCCGTCAAAGCTCAAGAAGTAAAACAGCTTATTCTTAATGATCTTTCCGCCGATGGAACCACCAAACTGGTTGAACGTCAGCGCAGGTTTCGGAACTCCTCCCGGGAGGAGATTCGGTGAAGCAAGCAGGGCTGCGTCCGAGTGCTCCTCGAATAACGACCCGTGGATCTGATTGGAGCCACTCTTGACTGTAATGTTCACAGCGCCCCCGGCGGCACCGCCGAGCTCGGCGCTGAAACTGCTCGTGGTCACGTCGACGGTTTCAACCGCCTCTAACGAAGGGATGTAAGCGACCTCGCCGGCTAGCCACATGTTGATCTCGGCGGCACCATCGATGCGCGTGCTTCGGCTGGTACCACCCTGGTCATTGATGGTGAAGCCTAAGGCCAGCGAAGGACTGTTTTCCGGCGAGGCGAACCCCGTTCCCGGCGAAACGCCGGGGATCGTATTGAGCAGGGACTCGTATGATCGGACGGGCGCCACTGGAAGTTCCGCAAACTGGGTCGACTGTACCGCACCCCTCGTTTCCGCCCGGTCTGTCTGCAGCACGGTCGCATTGGCACTAATTTCCACTTTTTCTGAGACGGCGCCGAGTTCGAGAGTAGCGTCAACACGCACGGTAACGCCTGGGGGCACGCTGACCTGCCTGCGAATGAACTGCTTGAAACCCGCTTGGCTGATTGTGACATCGTAAGTCCCAATCGGGAGATTGCCGAATGTGTACTCCCCTCTATCTGATGTGCTCGTCTGCTGGGTCAAACCGGTGCTTGGATCCAAAATCGTCACGGTGGCGTTGGAAACGGTGGCCGAACTCGAATCCATTACGTTTCCCACAAGTGTGCCGTAGAGCAATTGTGCAAAAGCTGTACCGGGGACCATGATGTAAGATGCGATGGCGACCACCAACGCGATGAGAATGGGAGGTAGCCGAAGGCTTATAGGAAACATAAACTAACTTCTCCTTGTCTGCCAATTGCTCACGTGTGTATTCTTCGCTGCAGAATAGCATGTCACTTTTTTAGTGTCAAGAAGAAATAGGAGGTGCATCAACCACTTGGCTTGCCGGACCCGTTTGAGGGTTACCCGCACACGAGTGTACATAACATCGGTCATTGCCCATGGTTTCCGGGGCGGATGGACCGTCCGGAGCGGGTCAGTTGGAAAAGAAAGCTTGACTTGGTGGGCGACAGAGCATATTATCTTGCACATGTGTGCAGTCCAGCCGCTGTGCTGGTTACGGGATGCGAAATTTTTGCTTCATTCCTGAAGGAGGATTACATGCGATTTGGAGCTTGGCGTCTTGGAAACACTGTAGGCTGCGCATCACTTCTGATTCTTGCGGGGCCGTTCGCCCAGGCACAAATCGACACTGGCGCGATCGTGGGTGTGGTGCGCGATCCCTCCTCGGCTGCTATTCCGCAAGCCGCGGTACAGGTGACCAACATGGCTACCAACGTCGTGAACACTACGCAGACCAATACCTCCGGGCAGTACCAGGTAACGGCCCTGATTCCGGGGAAATATTCGGTCAAGGTCACAGCGACGGGCTTCCAGGCGGCCCAGCAAGATAACGTCGTCATCGATGTACAGTCCCGCCCGGCCGTGGACTTTACTCTCCAGGTCGGCCAATCCACCGAAGTAGTGCAGGTCACCTCAACCAGCCCGGTATTGCAAACCGAATCGGCCGACGTGGGCGGGGTTGTGCAGGCCAAACAAATTCAAGATCTGCCGCTCAACGGACGCCGCTACTCCGATCTGACGCTGCTGGAAGCCGGCATGACCAAGAACTATTCCGTTTCAAACTATGCGGCCGATCGTTACAACTCGAACGGAAATTGGGACACGCAAAACTATTTCTCGCTGGATGGTGTTGACAACAACTCGGGATCGGAAAACATCCAAGAAGGCACTGTGCAGGTGATTCAGCCTCCGCCCGATGCCCTGCAAGAGTTTCGTGTGCAGACGCGCACATATTCGGCGGAGTTCGGAACTTCAGCCGGCGCCGTCATCAATGCCAGCATAAAATCTGGGACCAACCAGGTCCACGGTGACATTTGGGAGTTCCTTCGCAACAGCGATATGGACGCCAATCTGTTTTTCAACAATGTTAATGGCGTGCCACGCCCACACTACGTGCAGAATCAATTCGGGGGCACGATCGGCGGACCTATCATTAAGAATCGCACGTTCATTTTTGGCGATGCGCAAGACCTTACCAGCCGTCAGGGAAAGACGTCTAACTCCATCGTTCCGACTCCGCTGATGCTGCAAGGCAATTTCACGGAACTGACCACCACTCTCAAGAATCCGACATTGCCCTCGCAGGCCGGATGCGTGCAGAACAATATCATCGCACCAAGCTGCATCGACCCCGTCGGCGCCAAGCTGCTCACTTTATTCCCCGCTCCAAATATTGCGGCCCGCGTGGCCCAGCAAGGGTTGCCGCGCTCTTGGACAGGTCTTCCGAACTACACCTACACGTACTCCGCGCCCACGGACACTCTTTCGTGGGATACGCGCGTCGACCACACCATCAACGACAAGAACCGGATCTTCGGACGATTCAGCTCTTTCAACACCAACACCGTGACGGGCGCTCCTTGGACCAGCAATCTTTTGGCTGGCGATGGCACCGGTACACAAAGTATCGATAGCTATCACGGAGTCGCTCTAGCCTGGGACTACAATGTGGGTCCGACGGCTTTGAACGAGCTCCGTGGCGGATTCAACCGCGACGACTCCCATAATATTTCCCCCGGTTTGCAACTTGGACAGTCGGCCGCGGCTCAATACGGTCTGAATGGAATTCCCGTCGGTCCATATACGGCCGGGATCACTCCGATTTATATCACTGGTCTAACAACCATTGGTGTCACGCAGTACAAGCCTCAGTCGCAGATTTCGCAAACCTGGCAGCTCATCGATAACTTCAGCTGGTTGAAGGGAAAGCACAGCTTTAAGTTTGGCTACGAATACCGGCACACCAGCGACAACTTCCTGGACATTCGCGCCCCGCAGGGCCAAATGCTGGTGGGCGGGACATCGAGCCTGCCTGGTTTCGGGCTCCCCGATTTCGTACTCGGCGATATCGATCAAATCTATCTGACCACGCCAACCATTGTTCATAACTACATGATCGGGCATAGCTTCTATGGGCAGGATACGTGGCGCCTCCGCCCCAATCTGACCATTTCATATGGCCTCCGATATGAACTGTTTTCGCCGGTTCTGAATCATCAGAATCAAGTGGCGAATTTCACGCCGGCCAACGGCGGAGGCCTGATCTACCCCGCGGCCAACTGCTCTGGCTGGTCGGCTTGCGCGCTCATAAACACAAACAAGAATAACTTCGCGCCCAGGCTCGGCTTCAGTTACCATCCCTTTTCACGAGTTGTGTTGCGCGGCGGATACGGCATTTTTTATCAGCACGCGGAGCGAATCGGCTCCGAAAGTATGATGGCATTGAATCCGCCATTCCTGATCAACGAGAATCTTGTGCAACCTATCGGCACTCCAAATCCAGTATTTCAGCTCAAGAATGGGTTCCCGCAGTTGAGCAGCACCGTCAACCTTGCGACTCTGCAACTTCGAGTACAGAATCCCAACCAGCCAACGAGTTATGTCGAGCAAGTGAGCTTCGGTCCGGAGATTCAGCTCACCCAGAATACCGTCTTGGACGTTTCGTACACCGGCAATTTCGGACGCCGGATGCTGCGGCTTCGAAATGCCAACCAGGCTGTAGTGCAAGGCGTCGATGCCAACGGGAATCCAATTCTGGCGTTCCCCTATCCAAACTTGAACTCAGGCTCTCAACATGCATATCTTGAATACGCCGCCAACGACGGGAACTCCAACTATGATGGTTTGCTGGTGTCCCTGCGGCGTCGCTTCGACAAATCCCTCGCCTACGGCGTTAGCTATACCTGGAGTCACGACATCGCCGATTTTGTGGACAATCTTACCAACGGCGCCCAGGCGATTCCCGAGAACAGCTACAACTACTCCGCGGAGAGAAGTAACGCGCAGATCGACATCCGCCAACGGTTCGTGGCTTTCGCCACCTACAGCCTCCCGTTCGGAAAAGGGCAAGCGCTGCTGAACAAAAATGGCGTCGTGGATGCGATCCTGGGCGGTTGGCAGTTGAATGCTATTGTCACCACGCAATCGGGCGCACCGTATAGCGTGACCGCGCCCGATGAGACCGGCGCCGGCACAAACAACCCGCGGCCAAATTGCATCAGCAATCCGTTCGTGGGCACGAATTCAAATCCCGAGATTGGTCCGCTGATTAATTATTCCGCGTTCGCTCTCCCGGCGCGGGGCACGTTTGGAAATTGTGCGCCCCGCAGTTTCGCCGGCCCACCGCTGCAGAATGTGGATCTGAGCCTGTTCAAGGCCTTCGCTCTCCGGGAGTCGATGAGATTCGAATTCCGCGCGGAAGCCTTCAATGCGCTGAACCATCCGAATTTCGCAAATCCAAACTCTGCATATTCGGCATCGACCGGCGGGGTTTTCGGAAGGGTGACCGCGACGCTGCCAAACACGACACCCCGAGACATGCAGCTTGCCTTAAAGTTCTACTTTTGATTTCTCCACGGCCGGCTTTGCATGACATGGAGTTTCGATCATCCTCGACGCGCCGGCTTTGTTAGCGTGCATCTCCATACGCTTTCAGTTAGATATTCGGCAGCACCAAATCCATTGCCCGCTGCGTGTCGGTCGTGTTGGACGAAGTACACACCGTAGCACTGCTCCTCCTGTCGGACACTGGAAACAACAGTAAGGGATTGGAGCAGCACTTCTCACATCAAACTACCCCTCGATCCACTGCGTCTTCATGGTCGGAATGGCCGGAGGCATCCAGATCCTTCCGATCCGGCCGAGCACGTGCGCCTCGGTGATGTTGTAGTTTCTGGTCGCGATAGTATTGTGCAATACGATATCGGCAAAATGCTCACCGATCGATTTATCGCCAGCTTCCCGCCCCGGCCGCCGAGCGGGCGCAAGCTCCAGGCACCAGGGTGCTGTCTGTCTCGGATTACCAAAGGATGTTCCACCACCTGATCGATTCCGCGCTAGGAGCCTGCCAAGCGGCCCGCCCGCACAGATTTCCTCGAGCGATCTGACGACCCAAAACGGGGACACTTCTATCGAGGTAATACCGAGGACATTTCTAACGAGGCTTGACACTTTCCACAACTCTAATGTCCACAACTTTCCACAACTCTAATTGACAGACCCGCTGCACATGCCATACACTGTGCGCGTGCATCGGTTCCGCTGGTCTACCGCCGGAAATGATGTGAAGAGCACTGTGATCGAGGCGTCCTCGGAACGGCAGTCATCGGACTGCTAGCGACTCGTGCGTGAGGAGAGTAGAAATGCAACAAATGCATCGAAGAGATTTCGGACGGCTTGCGTTGACCGGCCTCGGAGCCTTGGCGAGTGATCGGAACATTCCGGCTCAGCAAAGGCCATTGTTACCGCCGATCAAATCGACCTTTAACGGTGTAGTGCTTGGATGCAACACCTATAGTCTTTCCACGCTACCTTTGGACGATGCGATTCCGGCGATCGCCGGAATTGGCTTTGGCTTGGCGGAGTTACATCCGCACCACATTGAACCATCTTTCGGATTACCTGGCGCCGGAACCGGCGCAGCGCAAACCAACGCGCAAAAGGCCCAAGCTCGCGAGAAATTGCGGCAATGGCGCATGACGGTTCCTCTCGATCAATTCTCTACGGCCGCAAAAAAGTTCAAGGATGCCGGGCTGTACCTATATGCCTATAACATGAACTACGACGATCAATTCACGGAAGCTGAGCTAGAGCGCACTTTTGAAATGACCAAGGCGTTAGGGTGTAAGTTGATCACCGCGGTAGGAAGTAATGAGATCTTCCGCCGCCTCGATCCTTTCGCCCAAAAACACAAGATCATCATCGGACTTCACAATGAGGGCATGATCCGCAGTGTCGCGGATTTTGAAAATGTATCGAGATCACTATCCGATTACACCGCGTTCACGCTCGACATCGGCCACTTCGTCGCAAACGGAGGCGATCCCGTCGCGATGCTTGAAAAACATCACGATCGCATCGTAAATATCCATATCAAGGACCACAAAAAAGACGATGGCCCCAACATGCCGTTTGGCCAAGGGGATACGCCTATCAAACAAGTGCTGATTATGATGCGCGACCGGAAATATGGCATCCCAGGCCATATTGAATGGGAGAGTGCCGCTGGGCGCGACGAGCGCATCGCGGCCGTGCGCCGCTGCCTGGACTACTGCAAACAGGCGTTGCAATCCTAAAATGGAGGACGGAAATGGACGGTGCAGACCTCGTTCACGGCGACAAAGAACCATCGCTACAATGATCGTAATGGCCTGATTCCGTCGGTGCCGCAGAGCCCAAACGATGAATATTTTCCTCTCGACCTGACCTGGAATTGGGATGCAAAATTCAGCGGAAGCTAAACGTCGGGAATGCAAGTACCGTTCGCGCTGCAAGCTACATGGTCGGACCATCTTTCGGAAAGGTGACGGATTTGTTGCCGCCTCGCCAACTGAAGGTCAGCGCAATCTTTCGCTTTTAGGCCGACCGAAGGGATCCGATCAGCTTCAGTATCGGTCAACTTTAAAAGGAGAATTCCAATGCAAATGAATCGACGTAACGCTCTCGGAATAGTCGCGGGCAGCGCCGCGCTCGGGATAGGAACCAGCATGCCCAATCCGCTGCAGGCTTTTCAGAATGCCACCAAAGCCGGGCTGCCACGGCTCAAGATCACGGATGTTAAGGTCATTACGACGCAGCTGGGAGGCAATCACCTGACTAACGTCAAAGTGCTCACAAGCGAGCCCGGTCTATATGGCGTCGGATGCGGGACGCACGCGGAGCGGCCTCTTATTGTCGCGGAGACCATTGACAAGTACCTCAAGCCTCTGGCGGTTGGCCGCTACGTCGATGAGATCGAGCAGATCTGGCAGACAGCCTGGATCGCTCCGTACTGGCGAGCCAGCGTCGACGCCAATAACGCCATGAGCGCGATCGACGGCGCACTTTGGGACATTATGGGCAAGCGCGCCGGGATGCCCGTGTATGACCTGATGGGCGGCAAGGTACGTGAAGGATGCCGGATGTTCGCCAATGCCGGCGGGCGGAGTCTGCAGGACCTTGAAGATAACGTTCGCAAGGCGCTGGAAGCCGGCTTCCAGCACGTCAGGATCAATCCAGTGTCCGCGAATGGCGGCGGGCGTGGAGATCGCGGGGGCGGCCGAGGAAATGCTCCGGCAGAGGCCGGCGATGGCGGGGGGCGCGGTAATGCTCCGCCACAGGGTGGCGACGGCCCAGGTGGAATTCGAACCTCGGACGCGCCCTATATCAGTGGACTAGTAGATGCACTCGATCATCTGCGGAAAACGGTTGGCTGGCAGGTCGAGCTTTGCCACGATGTCCATGAGCGGCCAACGCCGGCTGGAGGCTTGCTCCTCGCCAAGGCGGTCGAGCAGTACCGTCCGTTTTTCATGGAAGACCTATTTGCTCCAGAGGACAGCTCGTGGTATCAGCGGGTTCGCGAACAGTCGAGCACTCCGATCGCGATGGGAGAACTTTTTGTCAATCAGAACGAATGGCTGCCGCTGGTGGCGAACCGATGGATCGATTTCATGCGCATGCATATCTCGGCCGCAGGTGGACTCAACCTTGCTCGAAAAGTGGCGCACTGCTGCGAATTCTTCGGGGTTCGGACGGCCTGGCATGGCCCCGCGAACGTTTCCCCCATCGGACACATGGTGAACCTGCAACTGGATCTTTCGCTTTACAACTTTGGTATCGGTGAAGGCGGCGGATTCTCCGATCAGCTGAAGGAACTGTTTCCGGGGACTCCTGAGCTTCGGAAAGGCGTTCGGTACGCAAGCGCCAACCCAGGGCTTGGTATCGACATTGACGAGAAGATCGCAGCGAAATACGCGCCCACGACGCCGGGATCAAACCGGGGAGCGCGCGACAGCGAGGGCGCGCCCCGGAGGCCGTAGCAGAAGGCCGGCGATAAGCCCAGCAGAATTATCGCGCGGCCGCAGCAGGAAGAGAACAGCGCAACCAAGCCAGGGAGAGGACACAGAAGGACACGCTTACGCGCGCGCGAGCGTGTATGGTCAAAGAATTCATGCGGTGCGGGCATAGAACTTGAGAAGTCCTCCGAGCCGCCGGCGACACTCAACGGCGTGGCCGCGCTGTTCGGTTTTATTTGAGGCATCCGGGAAAAGGAGCTTGTTGCCTTTGCCCTGATGATTGCGTTCTCCGTGATAATGCGCGCTGAACTCGGCCAGGGTCCGGGACAGCGGCCTTCGCCGAACAGAATCAACTTCGACAGACACTCCTCCTTGGCGGATCGAACCCAACGTTCCGCAAAGGCGTTCAGATTCGGACTTCTGGCGGGAAGCGCCATGGTCTTCACACCGCCTGCCGCCAGCACAGACCGAAACGAAGGGCAGAACTTCGTGTCACGATCGTGCAGAACATAACGGCATCCATCCAGATATCCCCAGGTCTCCTGGGTCGCGCTGCGGGCGATCTGTTCCATCCACTCTTGATCCGGATGTCTGGTGATCCCCGCCACACTGACCCGGCGGC